>Ga0209006_10003016_pt1 | contig 15291 bp, 10 predicted proteins | sample JacPin_JW_Ref_O2_FD_188567 | JGI IMG/M metagenome (GOLD analysis project Ga0209006, IMG submission 188567) | Forest soil microbial communities from Algoma, Ontario, Canada - Jack Pine, Ontario site 1_JW_Ref_O2 (SPAdes) (version 2) | ecosystem: Environmental > Terrestrial > Soil > Boreal... | reverse complement strand
GCGTCTTAACCGTGGCGGCTTCATGCAAACGGTAAACTTGGAGCGCGTCGGGCGCCATCGCTCGGATTTCGTCCATGCTTTTCGGCGCTGAGCTCAGAATGAGCAGCCCGCCGAAGAACGGCGCTAGGAACGTGCCCAACGAGTTAAACGCTTGCGTCAAATTCAGCCGGCTGGAAGCGGTCTCGGGCCTGCCCAGCACAGTGACGTAGGGATTCGCCGCCACCTGCAGGCAGGTGATGCCTGCCGCAAGAACGATGAGCGCCCCAAGAAACAAAGGAAAAGATGGAACGCTGGCCGCCGGCACAAACAGAAACGCGCCCAATCCCATGGTGAGCAAACCCACCACCATCGATCTTTGGTAGCCAATCCAATCAACGATCCTGGCGGACGGGAGAGAGAAAATGAAGTAGGCCCCGAAGAAGGCGAACTGAATCAGCATCACGCGTGCATAATTCAGGTCAAAAATTGGTTTCAGATGCGGAACCAGGATGTCGTTCAGGCAGGTTAGAAATCCCCACATGAAGAAAAGCGTGGTCACCACGGCCAGCGGAGCCTTGTAACTTTGCCCCGTGCCGGGCGCCGTGGAGGTTCTGGAAGTGTTGGGGGCCGCAATCGCCATGAGTTCTGTATCCACCCTCTAAAAACTGTATTAATCTGGGACCGCGCCATCATAGCATCGCCAGAGTGGGGTTTTGCGCATTTTTCTTCTCTCTGAGACCGGATTGATACCCTACAAAAACGTTTTTTCTGCCTTGACAATCAACAAACCCCGCCGGAGACTGCACTGTTTCGAGCGGTCACGATTTCGTTTATCAGGACCTCACATGCGAGAACCCGTAGTCATCGCCGTCGCTGCTCTGTTTCTTCTGGTGAGCCACGTTGTAATGCTTGCCCAAGTCAATAGTCCGTCAGTCGTAGTCTTCAGTGAATCCAAGTTTCCGGCAGCAGACTCTGCCGCCCCCACGCCCGAGCAATTAGCCGCAGATTTCCCTCGAGCCGAGTTGGTTGGCGCAAGCCAACTCTCGACTTCTCTGGCCGCTTCCGAAGCCCGCTTGCTCCTCCTCCCTTACGGCTCAGCGTTTCCGGAAGAGGCTTGGCCAGTCATTCAACAGTTTCTGGACCGGGGAGGCAATCTTCTGGTTCTTGGCGGCAAGCCCTTCGCTCGAGCCGCCTATCGCGATTCCAATGGTTGGCATCTTCGTGACTACAGCGTCCGTTTCCTCCGTCCGCTCATGATCGATCAATATCAGGAAACTCCCAGCTCGGATGGCCTCCAGTTTCAGCCGAATTTAGACATACTCCTCGAACTCGCCCCGTTCGCCTGGAAGCGCGCCTTCAGTCCGGTGATCCGCCTGAGCGCGGTCGACCTTTACAAACGCGGTGGTGCAGCCGGAGCCATCGACGCGCGCCTCGATTCCCTCGCCTGGGGCGTCAAGAATGGCCGCAAGATGTCGGCGCCTGTCCTCCAAGTCGATCATTACAGAAACGGCTTCGACGGCGGGCGTTGGATTTTCGTCAATGCGGAACTCTCACGCGAGTTCTTCGACAATGCTAGCCTGCTGCAATCCCTTGCGGAACGCGCCTTGCAGGGCGCCGAAGAATTTACGGTGCGGCCCGCGCTGCCGCTCTACCTTCAAGGTGAGCCAGTCGAATTGCAAGTGGAATGGCACGCAGCAGCGCAGGCAAAAGTGCCAGTCTCACTGAAGATCACTTCTTTTCCTGAAGGACAGCCCTCGAACCGCTCGACAGTGACTGCGGCAGCTCCTTCGAATGGATCCATCGTACTGCCCGCCCCCGAACGCAAGGGACTCTATATCATCGAAGCCCAGTTGCTGGAAGGCGATCGGGTTCGTGCGATCTACCATTCGGGATTCTGGATTCGCGACCGATCGTATCTCCTCTCCGGTCCGCGCCTCGGCGTCAACCACGACTATTTCGAGCTCGATGGCCGCCCTCTGGCGGTGATTGGCACGACTTATATGTCCAGTGAAGTGCAGCGCCTTTATTTCGAGCATCCCAACGTACACGTCTGGGACCAGGATCTGGCGCAGATCCACGATGCCGGACTGAACATGATCCGCACCGGCTGGTGGACCGGCTGGGACAAATTCTGCGATGAAAACGGTCAACCCTACGAGCGCACCCTACGCACCCTCGAGGCCTTACTGATGACCGCGCGCAAGAACGATCTTCCGGTGCAGTTCAATTTCTTTGCCTTTCTGCCTGACGTTCTCGGAGGGGCAAACGCCTTTCTCGATCCCGCGGCCGTCCGCAGACAGCAGACTCTGATTTCGGCGGTCGTGGCGCGCTTCCATGACGTACCGTTTCTCGCATGGGACCTCATTAACGAACCCAGTTTCTCAGAGCACCTCTGGAAGACGCGTCCGAATGGCGACTCGATTGAACTTGCGAGCTGGAATCATTGGCTGAGCGAACGCTATCCTGATCGCGCCCAGCTTGCTGCCCTGTGGAATGTGGCCCCCGGCTTCGTCTCAGCCACCATCCCTGTTCCCACCGAAGATGAGTTCGTCCCCCGCGGCATGTACACGGGCACCACGTCGCTCAGGCTTCACGACTATTTTCTTTTCGCGCAAGAGTCGTTCGCTCAGTGGGCACGCACCATGCGCGACACAATCAGGTCTGCTGGCTCTCAACAACTCGTAACCGTTGGCCAGGACGAAGGCGGCATTCAAGATCGTCTCTCACCCGCCTTCTGGGGACCGTCCGTCGATTTCACGACCAATCATTCCTGGTGGCAAAACGATTACATCTTGTGGGATTCGCTCGCCGCCAAGCAGCCCGGCGAGGCCATGCTGATCCAGGAAACCGGCCTGCAGCGCGAACTGAACCTCGATGAGATCGCCCGCCGCACGCCGGACAGCGAGGCCGCTCTCCTCGAACGGAAAATCGCTGCATCCTTCATTCAGGGCGCCGGCGCAATCGAATGGCTTTGGAACACCAATTCCTACATGACGGAGGGCAATGAAACCCCCATCGGCGCCGTGCGCACCGACTACAGTGAGAAACCGGAAGCCACAGTTCTTCGGGACTTCGCCCAATTCGCTTCGTCTCTGCCGGAGCATCTTCGGGATCCACAGCCGCCATCGATCGCAATCGTCACCTCGCAAGCTGCCCAGTATTCTGCCCTGGCAGATTTCCAGCTGGCCGCACAACAACGTGCGGTTCGTGCCCTCGCATACGACGTCCATTTGCCTGCCTACATCATCGCTGAAAATCAGATCGAGAAGTTAGCTTCGCCGAAGCTCGCCATTCTGCCTTCACCGCAAGCGCTGGGAGAAGCTGCGTGGCGCGCCCTCATGAAGTACGTGGATGCAGGAGGCAATCTTCTCATCACCGGTCCGGTCGATCGCGACGAGCACTGGCAGATTGTCGATCGAGCGGCCGACCTCGGCATTCACGCTCAGGTCGAACCGCTCACGTATCACGATGCAACCGTCCGCTTGGGCGATCGATCGCTTCCTCTTGCCTTTAATCAGCAGGCCCAAAGCGGGCTGGACTCCTTGCGTTTTGAAGATGGGTCCACTCTCACAGAGCTTCCTCACGGCAGAGGCAGAATCTTTTGGAGCTCCTATCCCGTAGAGCTCTCCGAAAACTTACATTCAACCTCCGTACTCTACGCCTACGTCGCCAACCGCCTGAACATCGCTCCACGGTTCACGCAGCTATCGCCGCTTCCGCCCGGGATACTCGTGTTCCCCACGGTGCTGGCGGATTCCGTTCTCTACGTGATGGTCTCAGACTCGGCGAACGACACAAATATCAACATCCGCGACCTGTCCACAGGCGCCTCAATTTCGTTTTCTCTACCGTCCGAACACGCTGGGATTGCGGTGATCGGAAAAAAAGAAAAGAGAGTCGTGGCGAAGTACGGCTTCTAGCGCCATCCCCTCCGACGACTCTCGCTGTTGACCGGGAATCGTCAGATATCTCCGCGCTTGCCGCGGGAGTGAACGTAGACCAGAGCGAAGCTAGATCCCTTGCCGGCGTCGCGGGGTTCGATGGCCACGACGCGCTGATTGTCCTCCGTGCCCACTTTCAGCTCGGTGACTGGGCCTGAGTTCTGCTCGCACTTTAATTCCTTGCTGGCTTTGGAGTCCTTGTCGTCGTCATGCACGTCAACATCGCCGCCATGCTTTTGGGAGTGGCACTCCAGAACGCTGCCGTATTTCTTCAGCTTGTCGCGATAGAAGTCGATGATCTTGGCCGGGGCATCGTCGGACTCGTAGCTGGCGACCACCAGCTTGAATCCGAAGGCTTCGGTAAAGAGGCTCAGATTTGCCGGGGTGCTGTCCTTGTCGTCGGTTTTGAGGCGGGCACCCGGATAGGGCGGCAAGCCGGTTTTTCGAGCATCCGCGTCGCTTCCCACATGCAGGTCGCCGACGGAGCTGGTGATATCAAGATTCTTGTTCTGGTTGCCGGAGTTTTGCGCCGCGGCGGGCAGCGTAATGGCTGCAGCCAGGGCGATCGCAGGCGTGAGTAGTCGCAGAGTGGAACGAAACATAAATGGTACTCCTTGAAGTCACAATGCCGAACTCGTCTAGATTTCCGCTTCCTTGCCGTGGGTGCGCACATACACCAGCGAAAAGCTTGAGCCTTGGCCCTCAGGCTGCACCGCCACAATGTGCTGGTTCTCTTTCGTGCCCACTTTCAATTCCACATTGCTGCCGCTGCTCCCCTCGCAGGTTAATTCATTCGATCCGTGATCCGAGTGCTGCGGGTTCAAATCAAGATGACTCGTATGGCATTCGAGTACATGCCCATACTTCTGAAGCTGGTCCCTATAAAAGGCAACCAGCTTGGCCGGGGAATCGTCGGATTCATATTCCAAAGCAACGACTTTCAGCTGGAACCCGAAGCTCGAGATATTCACATTGGCACTTTTGTCCTCGCCGCTGGAATCTTTTTGCTTCAGACGCGCTCCGGGATACACCGCCAGTCCAACATCGGCGACGTTGGCTCCTTTGCTCACATGAATGCCCCCGACCGGCGTGTCGATATCGACCTGCTTATCTTCTCCGTTCTGCGCTTTCTTCACGTTGACGCTGCAAGCTGGCAGCAGCAAAGTTGCGAACGTCGCCGCCACACCGATCGCGAACGTACTAGCGATTTGAAATTTGTTTCTGCGCATGTTCAGAGCCTCCGTTTGCGACCGGCGCCGGAGGTTCGAGACCGGCGCCGCGCTGGGCGACATTTGGAATCGTGACGGGCAGATGACCGCGAATCGGAATCTCCCCAAAGAGCGCTTTGATCGCACTCAGTTCCGACACGGTCGCGTTGGAGAACGTACACATGTAATTCTCGATCTTGGGGAAATCGCTCGCCAGATACGGATTCCCCATAGCGACCACCGCCGTCTTTTCGGCGGCATGGTCGAGCAATTGTTGAAGCAGCGCGCCGCTCGCATCGGCCATCCCTACGGAATTGCCGACCTTGCCCGCGGTCGGAATTAGGTAGACTGCAGCGACCACGGTTTGCGCCTCGTCGACCGCCTTCAAAACCTCGTCGGTCATCCCGCCGGCAAAGCGGGGATCCACGTAAATCACGCGCGCATCCGGGATGCGGACACGGAACTCCCGTCCGAAGGCGCGACCTGAATCGGTACGTACATCATCCGAAAAAAGAATGGCGAGAACCTGGTTGTGGGTCTCCTCTTTGGTCATATACGGAAGCCCGGCCTTGACGGTTCCCTTGGATTTCAGAGGAAGCACCTTGCCGTTGTCGCGCACCAGGGTGATGGCAGAGTCGGCCACCTTCTCACCAAAAGCGATGTTTTGCGGCTTCCCGACCGCGTTTGCAATCGTACTGAGATCGACGGTCCGAGATTTGTTAAGGCCGAGATTGCCTTTTATTTTCAGGATCTTGAGGACAGAATGGTCCAGACGCTGCGGCGAAATCTCGCCGGAACGAACCGCCTTCAGCATGGAATCATAGGAGGCGCCCAGGTCGGGAGGGATGATGAGCAGGTCATTGCCGGCCTTGAAAGCCTCGACGGCCTCGCGGCCAATGTTGTTGGCAAAAAGATGGGTCAGCCCCGCCATGTCGAGGGCATCGGTCACGATGACGCCTTTGAATGCGAGTTGTTTTTCGAGCAGGTCGGAAACGATTGCCGGCGAGATCGTGGCAACGTGATTGGGATCGGAATCAAGGGCGGGGACGGTAACGTGCGCCACCATCACTGAGTCGACACCCGCCGCGATGGCCTGGCGGAAAGGTGGGAGTTCGATCGAATCCAGATGGGCGCGGTCCCCGCCCACGCTCGCAACCCCGAGATGTGAGTCGGTTGCAGTGTCGCCGTGACCGGGAAAGTGCTTCACCGTGGTCAGCATTCCAGCCTCGTGCGCTCCCTTGATGTAGGCTGTCACCAAATCGCCGACTTGTTTTGGATCTTCGCCGAACGAGCGCGTGTTGATGATGGGATTCGCAGGATTCGAATTCACATCCGCGTCAGGAAAAAAATTCCAGTGAATGCCGACGGCCCGGGCTTCCTCGGCGGTGATCCGCCCAAACGTCTCCGCATCTTCGAGATTGCCGTCGGCGCCAAATGCCATCGCGTGTGGAAAGTTCGTCGCGCCCAGCATGCGCATGGCAAGGCCACGCTCGAAATCCGCTGCGAACAGCAAAGGCAGCTTGGATTCCTTCTGCAGGCGGTTCAGCAATTCCGCCACTTCGTACGGCTCGGTGCGCAACAGAAAGGGCCCGTCGACGTGCACCGACATGGTGAAGGAGCCAACGTGATATTTTCGCATGGCATCGAGCCACTGCAAGTATTCTGGGTTCTCCACATTGAGAAAGCTCGCGCGACACCAGATCATGAAGACCTGTCCGATCTTTTCCTCGACCGTCAACTTACGCAGCGTCTTCTCAGCCCATTGGTCGCCACCCGAGGTGTGCAGCGGAGCAGGGCGCGGATGCTTATCTTTGTCCTTGGGAAACGCGGGCAGGGTAAGGGCCAGGACAACGAATATGGCAGAGTAGATTCGAGGCATAAAAAGAACGATAGCAGAAGGCAGGTTTTGGGTCTTAAGTATTAGCCGGTTGCTGATAGGACTCTGCTCCGCCCACGGCCTCCTGCTGAATCTGCAGATCGTCGCCGAATCCCTTCAGCCAGATCACATCCGGCTCGCGACGAAACCATGTCATCTGGCGCTTGGCGTAGTTGCGGTGGCCCTGCTGCGCGGCTTGGATTGCTTGTTCGCGGGTCAGTTCCCCGTGCAGAAGTTGAACCGCCTGTCTATAGCCGAGCGATGCCAGAGGGCGTGAAGTTGCGCCGTATTTCTGCAGCAAACGCTCAGTCTCCTCGATCAGGCCGACTTCAAACATCTGCGCTGCGCGCTGGTTGATGCGATCGTAGAGCGCGGCGCGGTCCGGTTCGAGGCCGAACCGCAAAATGCGGAACCCGCGCAGCCGGTCGCGCCCTTGCTGCCAGAGTTCGGAAATCTTCTGCCGCGACGAGATGCAGACTTCAATGGCACGAATCAGCTTGGGGGCATCATTGGCGTGGATTCTTCGAACCGCCGTGGGATCAAGACGCAGCAGGATTCGATGCAGATGATCGGGACCGAACTTAGCAGCGCTCCGGCGCAGACGCTCGCGCAATTCTTCCGAACGCTGCGGTCCGGGAAAAAGTCCCTCAAGCAGAGCCCGCAAATACAATCCGGTTCCACCGACCACAATGGGCAAATGTTGTCGCCGATTGATCTCCGCGAGCACTTGCCGCGCCTGGCGTGCATATTCGCCCGCAGTCATGTACTCGGTGGGTTCGATCACGTCGAAGAAATGATGGGGCGCACGACCGCGTTCGACCGGGGTTGGCTTGGCAGTACCAATATCGAACTCGCGGTACATTGCAACGGAATCACAATTGACAATCTCGCCATCAAACTTCTGCGCCAGCGCCAAAGACAGGGCCGTCTTACCGCTGGCCGTGGGACCTAGGATCACCCCCAGAAGCGGTTGCGGCGCAACGATCTCGGGGTGTTCGGAGCCCACGCTCAGCCCAGGCTCCAGTGAATGTCGTGCCCATACCGAACGAGAGTGAGGATCCGCAATACCGGTGCGATCAGCCGCAAACCCGTCGCTTCAGACGCGTCCCCGGTGTGGCGGGGATGCTTGGGATCGTCTTGGGAAGCGCTGTCGGGCACGCGGATATTGTAGCGCCGGTCTCTCCGGTCTTGCGTCTCGGGCCCTGGTTGTTAGGTCTAAGGTCTGGGGTCTGGAAGTGTTCTCGGCTTCCCGGAGATCAAAACCCCAAGACCGAAGACCCATCCCTAAACCACCAGTGCTACACTACGGCGTCGTCTATGCCTGTGCCTCAAAACAGCAAGAGAGTCGCGCGCTTTGGGGTGTTCGAGCTCGATCTCGGCGCGGGCGAGCTGCGCAAGAACGGCGCGAAGCTGCGCCTTCAGGAGCAACCGTTTCAGGTGCTGGCATTGCTTTTGGAGCGGGCGGGCGATGTAGTCACGCGCGAAGAATTGCAGCAGAAACTCTGGCCCTCCGATACCTTCGTCGACTTTGACCATAGTCTGAACACCGCGATCAACAAGGTACGCGAGGCGCTTGGAGACTCCGCTTCCAGCCCACGTTATGTGGAAACGTTAGCGCGCCGAGGTTACCGCTTCATCGCTCCCGTCCAAGATCAAAGTGGCGCTCGGGAACAGATTCGGTTGGGCCTGAGCGAAAAAGGAGTGGCGAGTGCGGGAACCCCTCCGCCTACGGCGTCCTACTCGCCGGATCCGTCGGTCGAACTCCATCCCGAATTGGAAATCCCTATTCCGCGTCGAGCGTTCACGCGCGGGCTCTTCGCGCTGATCCAGGTCATGTATCTGATTTTCTACCTCACGGCCCTTTTTCGTTTGCATGATGTGCAGGCGGTTGCGGACTTATTTTTGCCTCTATGGGGCGCGACGGCCCTTGCCGGAACCGTGATGGTGACCGCTGGCGTAGGCATCCCTCTGCGCTGTTACCTGATGTCGGCGGTGGGATTCGACTACCAGCGACTCGGCGAAAAATTCCGACGAATATTCCCCTTCGTTCTAGCATTGGACCAGCTATGGGCCGTGGCGCCGTTCCTGCTGATCCAGGAGATTGGTTTGGGCGCGGCCTTTGCGGCGAGCGCAGCGCTTCTATATTTACCGTTTTCGGAGCGCAGCCTGATTCAAATGGCCTACGTAGGTGCCCGCGCTCGTTAGGAAACGATTTTCCATGGAACGAACCTCACCGATTGTCCGTAAACACGTCTAAGGAGGCGGGTGGAGATCTGTGCCCCGCCGGAGGATCCCATGAACTTTAAGCGCTCGTCGCTTGTAGCCCTGGCTGTCTCTCTCATTGCCGTTCTGCCCGCGCGCGCCGACGAATGGTCGAAGACCTACAACCTTAACGGTAAACCCCAGCTGCGGATCGAGACCTCCGACGCAAACATCCGCATCACGACTTGGGATCAGAACACGATCGAAGCCAAGGTCATCACCGAGCACTACAAGATCGGCGAAGGCGGCATTCGGGTTGAAGAGCATCAGAATGGCGACTCGGTCGAAATTGATGTGCACTACCCTCACCATAACTTCAACCTCGAATGGGGCCAGCACAAGGTCGACATCATTGTCCAGATGCCGCACGAAGGCCGCGTCAACCTGCGAACCGGCGACGGCAAGATCGATATCGCCGGATTGAAGGGCGATATGGACCTGCACACCGGTGACGGCTCCGAAAACCTCGAATCAGTCGACGGCAAATTGCACGCCTCAACCGGCGACGGACACATCAACGCCCAAGGACGCTTCGATGAGCTCGAGCTCAAGACGGGCGATGGCCACGTGGACGTGCGCGCGGCGGGCGGGTCATCACTGGCCGCCGGCTGGCGGCTCGAAACCGGCGATGGCAGCGTATCTCTGGCAGTCCCCGGCGAACTGGCAGCCGATGTGGACCTACACACCAACGACGGCCACATTGATCTCGATATGCCGATCACCACGGAAGGCCAGATTCGGCAGAACGAAGTGCGCGGCAAGCTCAACGGTGGCGGCAGCTCTCTGACCATCCGCACCGGAGATGGATCGATTCATTTGCGGAAGAGTTAGATCGGCGCCTCTCGGTTCGGGGCAAACATTCAGACCCTAGCTTAGCTAGACGTCAGAACCCAAAGACGTCAGAACCCAAGACCGCATGCTCCGACACTGGGCTTGACGCCTGGGCTTATACTTTGGGGTCTCAGTGTTTCCACTTCCTACCAGAAGAGGGTGTCTTCATGGCAATTCTGCGCATTCGCCTGGTTGCGCTTTCAATCTCTTGTTTTCTTTCCTTAGCCAACGCCCAGCAGGCCGCTATAGAAAAGTCTGAGCCGGCACTTGATGTCACGTCGATGGATCGGAGCATCGATCCGTGCACCGACTTTTTCGCCTATTCCTGCGGTGGGTGGATCAAGAGAAACCCGATCCCTCCTGACCAATCCACGTGGGACACCTATTCGAAGATGCAGGATGAGAATCTCGCGCGTTTGCGAAACGTCCTGGAAGCTGCGTCCGCGCAAGGTCCCCAGCGCAATTCGGTCGATCAGAAGATTGGGGACTACTACGCTTCCTGTACTGACGAGAAGGCAATCGACGCCAAGGGGGCTGCGCCGTTGAAGCCATCGCTGGAGCAGATTGCCCAGATTAAGACCAAGGCGGAACTCGCCGACGTAGCCGCATCCATGATCGACGATAATGTTCTTTTCCGCTTTGAATCCATTCAGGACTTTCGAGACGCCAATCAGGTGATCGCCAACGCCGATCAAGGCGGACTCGGTCTACCGGACCGCGACTATTACACCAAGGACGATGCTAAGTCCGTCGAACTGCGCAATCAGTATCTTGCGCACGTGCAGAAAATGTTCGAGCTTCTCGGAGACAAGCCCGAAACCTCCGCGGCCGAGGCGCACGCCGTAATGCGCATTGAAACCGCATTGGCCAGAGGCTCCATGACGCGAGTCGAACGACGGGATCCGAAAGCGCTGGACCACAAGATGACTAAGACGGAACTGGAAGGAGTTTCACCGGAGTTTCAATGGTCGGCGTATTTCGCTAAGGTCGGAATGCCTTCGCTGCCGTCGTTGAATGTCAGCTCGCCGAACTTCTTCAAAGCCATGAACGAAGAACTCCAAAAGGAAGGTTTGGCGGACTGGAAGATTTACTTGCGCTGGCATCTGGTTCACGCCGATGCATCCCAACTTTCCACGCCGTTCGTGAATGAAAACTTCGCTTTCTACGGGAAAACTCTGCGCGGCCAGCAGGAACTGCAGCCCCGCTGGAAACGCTGCACGCGCGCAGTGGATGAATATCTTGGCGAAGATCTGGGCCAGGCGTACGTGCAGAAATATTTCGGTCCCGAAGCGAAGCAAAAGGCGTTGAAGATCGTGAAGGAAATTCAGGCGGCGATGGAACAGGACGTGAACGGCTTGCAATGGATGTCTCCAGCGACCAAACAACAGGCGCTGGCCAAGCTGCACGGCATGGCCAACAAGATTGGATATCCCGACAAGTGGCGCGACTACAGCAAACTGGAAATTGTCCGCGGCGATGAACTTGGCAATGTGGAGCGAGCACGGAAATTTGAATTCGACCGGCAACTTGCCAAAATCGGCAAGCCCGTAGACCGCGGAGAATGGGGGATGACTCCGCCGACCGTAAATGCGTATTACGATCCGCAAATGAACGACATCAATTTCCCTGCAGGCGTGCTGCAGCCTCCGGCGTTCGATCCCAACTCCGATGCTGCGCCTAACTATGGCGACACTGGAGGAACCATTGGGCACGAGCTTACGCACGGCTTCGACGATGAAGGCCGCCAGTTCGATGCTCAGGGAAACCTGCGCGATTGGTGGACCGACGAGGACGGGAAAGAATTCGTCAAGCGCGCCAGTTGCATCTCCGACCAGTATTCGACCTACACGATCATCGACGACATCAAGATCAATGGCAAACTAACGTTGGGCGAAGACGTCGCTGACTTGGGCGGGCTGATCCTGGCCTACATGGCGTGGAAGGATGACAGCAAGGGCCAAACCCTGGAGCCGATTGACGGCCTCACGCCCGACCAGCGCTTTTTCGTTGGTTACGGCCAGAGCTGGTGCGGCCAGACGCGCGATGAGACAAAGAGGCTGCGGGCCACGGTCGACCCGCATTCTCCGGAAAAATACCGCACCAATGGCGTTGTCTCGAACCTGCCCCAGTTTCAGGAAGCATTCCACTGCAAGGCTGGCTCACCCATGGTGAACCAGAATCGTTGCAGCGTCTGGTAGACGAAGTTCCTTCTGCAATCGTTAGCGGGCCTCACGGTAAACGTCGAGGCCGGCGTTTTATCTACACTTCAAGCCCGATCGACCGCATCAACTCGAGGCCATTGCTTTTCGTAACCACGCCCTCGCGCAGCTTGTAGTCAAAAGTCATTCGTCCGTTCTCAAGCTCGTCCTGGAAATGCACGTTGTGCAGATGGCCTTCAACCGCTCCGCCCATGTCGGTCAATGCCAGGTCGTGCGTGCTTACGAGTCCAATCGCCCCGCGTTTCACTAGCGCGCGTACAATTCCTTCCGCGCCAATTCTTCGATCTTTCGAATTCGTCCCCTGCAGCAACTCATCCAACAGAAACAACAATGGCGGCTCGCCGCCCGCTAAGTCGAAGATCTGGCGCAGTCGCGTGATCTCCGCGTAGAAACGGGAACTGCCTTCCTGAAGGGAATCGTTGACGCGAATGCTGGCTCCTGCATGAAGCGGCGTGAGTTGCAGGCGTCGTGCTCGGACGGGCGCACCGGCCATGGCCAGCACAACGTTCATCCCAAGCGCGCGAAGCAGCGTACTCTTACCCGACATGTTCGATCCGCTGACGAGCAAAACAGGTGTCTTTCCGGATACGCTCACGTTGTTTCGAATGCACGTTTCAGCCGGGACGAGCGGATGCCCGAGAGCTTCTGCTTCGAAGCTGGCCGCGCCCTCCGTGAATGCCGGAAACCGATCGGAGGGATGCTCGAAGGTGTATGTCGCTAGCGAGAGAAGCGCCTCCATCGGCCCGATCGCATTCACCCACAACCGCATCGCCCCGCCATAAACTTGACGCCAGCGTTCCGCCGCGAACGCGACCTGAACGGAGTACATAAGCGGGGCATCGATGATCCGCATGAAAATGTTATGCCGGGAGTTGATCAGGTCCACCAGTGTTCTGAGGCGCGCGATCGCTTGGGAGCTCGCAATTCCGCCCGACAAGAGTTCTTGCCGCAGCTTCTGCAGTCGTAGCGACTGGAATGTCTGCGCCTCCACACGCGCGAGCACGGCCGAGAGCAGATCCAAGTCGCGAAATGCGTGCTCCGTTCCGTGTAATACTTCCTCCAGCGGTTGCTTGAGCCTGAAAGTGAGGATGGCTTCGATCACAACGATCAGCACGAACGGAGTTGCGATCCCCCAGACGGCCCAGACGACGGCGGCCGAAATTGCCAGCGCCGCCAGCATGGGCGCCAGCCATCGAATCCATAACGGCTTCATTTGGTTCGGAGACTCCGCCCACTTCAGCAACGCTTCCGGATGCACCCCCACACCAACGTCCTCGCCCAGGACCGCAAGATCCTCCCTCAAATCGAGTTGATCGCGCAATTCCCGCACCGCCGCATGGCGCTCATGGATCTCTTCCACCTTGGAGGGAGACAGCAGCCACTGAGCCAGCGTGTCTTCTCCCATGCGAGTGCGCGCGGTCGACAAAAGCTCAAATAAGCTGCCCTTGCCAAAGAGGTCAAGATCAGCGGCGTATACATGATGGGGATTATTGAAGCGGTCGCCCGATTCGCCGAATCCCGCCCAGCGATCCTCGACGCGGGCCACTCCTTTTTCGTAAAACGCGGTGGCACGCTCGGCCAATTCGCGAGCGCGAAGTACCCGCGAGTGATACGCCGCCAGGCACACGAATCCCGCTACCGGCGCCGCCAGCCACCAGGGCGATAAGGAATGCCCATGAAACGAAGCCCATGCCATGATCACTGCGACCAAAGCCAGAAGGAGCCGGAGGTTCCCCAAACGAATATGAATTTTCTGGTGGTGGGCAACTCGCAACTGACGCGCGTCGCGACGCTGGACGTATTCTTCGGAGGGAGACACTCGCTCAAAATGTAGCAGGTAGGTCGCGCACGAGGAAGAGCGCTCGCTAGACGCCGCTAGACGGCGGTCGTCGCGCCGCCGAACCAAGTCATTCGCATTGAGATGCTGCCGAAGCTGGGTCGTGCGACGCTGAGTCGCTGCCCGGCCTGAGTGACCGATTCTGCTCAATGGCGTTCATCGGCGGGCCCTGCCCAACGAACCAGACCGGCATCTTCTCCGCTGCCGTCTCCTCCCTATCCATGAACTTTGATTAGCAGTAAGACAAAAAGACTCGCGAGCAGCGCCGTCTTCTCGGGAGTGCGTCTCGCACTCGAGCCGAGTGGCCTGAGCTGTCGGGGCCTACTGCAAGTCAGCCTTGTCGGGGTTGTAATAAAAGCGGAAGCGGAGCGCGAGAAAAGGCCCGGTGAACTCGCTGGGCAGCGGCGGGAACGGGTCGGACGCGGTAATGCTGCCCCACGCCGGCCGATCAAGCGCACCATCGCCAGAAGTAGCAACCAGCCGCATATCGGCAACCTTGCCATCCTTGGTGATGGCAAACTCAATCGCGAGTTTCCCTTTCTTCATCTCGGCGGATTCCGGAATCAGGTGATACCAATTCACCCTCACGTCTTGCAGAATCCGCTGCAGGTACGGACCAAAATCCACCCCTTGCGTGTCGCTCAAAATCTCAAGCGCACCCTGCTGCCGGCCGTGGGCCCCGGTGCCCAGGCCAAAGTCACCTTCCTGACCGGCACCGCCTGCACGACTGGCTGCCGCCCCTTGCGCGGCCTGCTGAATCGCCTCGCCCGCACTCATACCCCCTCCATATCTGCTGAACGAATTATTGGGGCGAGCGGGCATTTGCAATTGCGCTTGCTCGTTGGTCTGGAACTGCGGACGGGGCGTTTGTTGCTGTCCCTGCTGCGGCTGTTGTGACGAAGGCGGCTGGTTGGACGCCATCGCTTGCGGCGCGGGCTGCGGCCTTCGCGGCCCCCTCATTCCCGGAGCGCCCGGCGGAGGCGAGGGGAGAGTCTTACGCAATTCTTTCGGATCAAGCTCCGGATGCCGTGACATCGCAATCCGGTCTTTGTCCGATGCAATGTTCGTATTGGGCCTGCGCGTCGGCTTCTGTAAATCCGGAGGCAGTGTCAGGAACGTCAGGTTCCGGTCCTTGCTT
>Ga0209006_10003015_pt1 | contig 15293 bp, 16 predicted proteins | sample JacPin_JW_Ref_O2_FD_188567 | JGI IMG/M metagenome (GOLD analysis project Ga0209006, IMG submission 188567) | Forest soil microbial communities from Algoma, Ontario, Canada - Jack Pine, Ontario site 1_JW_Ref_O2 (SPAdes) (version 2) | ecosystem: Environmental > Terrestrial > Soil > Boreal... | reverse complement strand
CAGGACGCGCCATTGAAGATTTCATCGCCGGCTGCAGATCGGCGGCAGCTTCGACCAGCTGCGCGATGGCACGCCGCACACGCGGATCGCCGATTCGCGAAACGGCCGTGAGAAACCGTAATGCATCCTGATCGGCAGCCGGCCGCAGCGGCGATTTCGAGTTGGAGTATCTATCTTCCGCGGACTCGAAGAGTTCACCGATCGAGACGCCCAACGCAGCCGCGATGCCCGATAGGCGGCTGGCGCCTATCCGGTCGATTCCTTTCTCGTATCTCTGCATTTGCAGTAAGGCGACCCCGATTTTCCTGGCGAGATCGCTCTGGCTCATTCCGCGATGGGTGCGAAAGATGCATATCCTGGCTCCTACCAGGACGTCGAGCGGTTCAGGCGTCTTCGCCGACATAACGGGTCCCCTAGACCTCTATTGCTAGCAAAGCTGGGCAACTATAGGCGTTACGCAAATTGGTGTGCAATCCCCTTGATGCGCGTTCCTCTTCGAAAGACTCAGGCGTGAGAACGCACCCTACTATGGTCCCGGAAGACGCGACGTGGCCAAACGCATCTACAATTGTACGATCAGCCGCTGTGCCTGAAAAATCTCAAAGGGATATTTGGACGATACCTTCGACCGGAAGCCCTGCGCCGCGCAATCCATCGCGCAGGGCCTCCCATCGCGCGCTTACACTGATCGGATGGGCTTGCAGGACCCAGCGTGTTACGGCCTCGTCTGTCGGGGCGGATGATCCGACCCAAAAAGATCTTATTCCATTCAGGAATCGCTTGGCCTCTTCCCGCGCCTCGGCTGAGTACCCGAGATGAAACAGCGCCGCTGTGCGCCACGCAGGCAGTATCGGTACAACACCCTGCGCGCGATCGCAGGCCGCGAGAGCGCCGGCATAGTCGCCACACAGGACACGAATGATGCCATGGTAGCTCCATTCGAGATATGAAGGCGCCGGCGAGAGGGCGAGCGACTGGTCAGCCAGCAGCCGAGCCTGGTCGATCGATCCACAGAAGGCGTGGTAGTGCGCAGACGACAACAAGGTCCACGGGTCGTTGTCGTTCAATTCGCAGGCGAGTTCCATATGTGGCTGCGCCTCGGCCTCCCGCAGCGCCATCACATAAGACCAGCCACAGCACAGATGCGCCCTCGAATCGACCGGATCCAGTTGAACCGCGGTCTTCGCCAGTTCCAAGGTCGCCCTTGCTTTGCCGAGATCGCGCAACAAGCCGGGATGCACGAAATGTTCAATATTGTTCATTTGCACGAGGCTGCTGTAGCAAGGCGAGAAGGTGCGGTTTTCACGGATGGCATCGCGAAAGATGGTGACCGCGCGCTGCCAGCTTTCCGGATCGAATTTCGTTATCAGGTTTTGTCCGCGCAGCCAGCGGTCGTGAACATCGAGCGAAACGTCGGGTTCGCCCGCAAGCCGCATCAGCCGTTCGGTCGATAGCTGCACGTTCAGCGAGGTCGCGATCCGGCGGATGATGCGCTGCTGCGTCTCGAACCAGTTATCGAGGCCGAGCCGCAGGCTTTCGCTCCAGACATAGATGCCGGTCGCTTCGTCTCGCAACACCATCACCATGTTGATTTCGCTACCGGCCTGATATGCCGTGGTCTCGATGCAATATTGCGGGGCCGAATCCGACGACGGAAGGGCGACCGCGGCCGGCGGGCGATCGACCACGCTCCATTCGCGGAAACGCACGAGACAGGCCGCCAGATGCAGGCTGAACCCCTGCACCAAATGGGCATGATCGCTGTCGATGCCATGCATTTGAAAAGGCCGCAGGACGAGGCGTATCTTGGCGAAAGCGCTCGGTCTGGTTTCCGGAGCGATCGGGTGGCCGGGATGCGCATTGCTCGCGCGTATCGCGGCGCCGGCGGGTTCGAGCTGGGCGCCAAGCCGACTTGCCGGCCGTTCGAAAGCGCCGAGCTTGATGTCGGCAACGAGTTCTTCCGTCACCGGCGACGGCTCCATGCCGTAATCCCGATCCAGCAAATCCCAGAGCGCCTTGTAGATGCGCAGCGCACCCGCCACGTCGCCCTGTTCCGCATGCACGCGCATGAGATGGCAGCAGGCCTCTTCATGGGTAGGATCGAGATTGACGATGGCGGTAGCGATTTCGGTCTTGACGTCGGCGGCAATATCCTTCGCCACCAGACCCGCGCCGAGGCTGCGCATCAGCCTGTCATTGATGGTCTGCCGCTTCGCAAGAACCCAGATCCGGAATGACGGGTCGAGGTCGTCCATGCCTTCGAGAATCCGCTCGCCGAAATCCGGGGTGTTGAGCAGCAGGGGATCCACGCTCCCGCTCTCCGCCAGGCGAACGATGCGTTCGACGTCGACTTCGACCTTATCGGGGTCGAGATGGACCGAGAGCCTGCCCGCCGAGAACCCGCCATATCCCGCATCCTCGAACGCGGCCCGCAGTTCGCGAACGACCTGACGCAACGAGGCACGCGCTTTTTCCTCGTCCGAACGGCTCCACAACAGGCCGACCAGACGCTCGCGGCTTTCCTGCTTGGCCTCGGTCAAAGCGAGATAGCTGAGAACCGCACTTGCCTTCTGGGTTCGCAGTTCGACCAGGCGACCGTCGAACGCGATCGAGGGACGTCCCACCAGCGAGACGGACAGACGCGCGGCGCTTGCGGGCACCGTTTCAGGCTCGATTGCCGCCAACCCCTGAATCCTGGCAACCTGTTGCATCCAGACTTCCGTACCGGCGTACCGGGTAGCCGGCGATTATATCAGGGCGATGCCGCCGGTATAGGCTGTACCCCCGCCCGTATGCGCAATCATATCCGCCAGCCTCGGCGTAATGATCTCCGAAGGCAAGGGCTGGAGGCCCGGCGCGATGACGCGGGCCACGGGAACCCCGAAGCGCGGTCGGGTCAGGTCAAGGCCGAATGCCTCGATACCGAATTGCCCGAGGCGGTCCACGATGAGCCGCAGCACGGCGCGCGGATCGGTGGCGTCGATGGCCAGGTGTTCCGCCCGCTCCGGCGCCGGTTGCAGTAGAAGACACCGATCCACGTTCAGCAGCGTCGCGCGCCGGCGGTGAATTTGGTCCCGTGCATTCAGCGCGGCCTCTCCGCGCTCCCGAAGCTTCGCTTCGACCACGGCATGGGCCAGTTCGCCCTGGCACATTTCCAGAACCGCGGAGCGGGCGGCGGCCTTGAGCGTCGGCCGCGCGGCCAGCCCAAAGGCAAAGCCAAAACCATCCGCCATGCAGGATATCCCTGCAACGCAGGGCACACCGATATCCGTCGTGATATCGAGCAACCAGCTGCGTCGCGCCGAAGTGCCGCGCCGAAGCTGCGCCAACAGGGTGTCGACCATGATCCCTGCCTCATCCCCGGGCGGGATCGATTTGCCGCGGCTGCCGCCTTCCCACCACAGGCTGGCTGCGTCTCGCTCGATCAGTTCGAGCATGCCGTGCAGGGCGGCAGCGTCCCAGGACCGGCCGGCGGCCGATCCGGTGCTCAGCGGAAATGGCGGCTTGACCTCTTGATGGGCCGGCGGCCGGCGCAGGCACAAATCCGCCGGCAGCAGGACCTCGCAGCCATCGGAAAGCCGCGTGGCGCGGTGCCAGGAAAGCCGGGCATCCGGGCGCAGGCGGTGGGCCGCGAAAGCCGCGAGAAATTCCTGTGCCGATGGGCCAAGCCGTACTGCCGGATCCCCGGCATCGAACGTTTCCAGCCCATCGCTTCCGGTCTGCAATTGGGAAAGGTACTCGACACCCTCCCCGATACATCCCTGAAAGGCCTCCTGCAGCGACAGGCCCACACCGGAAACGCCGACGACAGGGCTGCCAGCCTGCAAGGGATCGGCAAGGGCGGGATCGAATTCGGCGCCAAAGCTGACCAGGCCGGGCGCCTCGGGTGCGGCGAGTTCGAAAACACGCTTGAACCGGGACGCCGCCTTGAGCAGGCAGGCATGGTGGCGGTTCTCTGGATCAGGTTCGCCACCCGCAGCAAATTCGGTTGCCGCCGCATAGCCGAGCGCGTCCAGCAGAAGCCGGGCATCGGGGTCAGCGTTATTTTCCGTGTGTTCGCCCATCAACAACGATGCCGCACGCGTGAACAAGCCTGGCATCTGATCTTCCGCGCTGTTCACGGTGGCCTCACGCCTGCCGCGCACAGTTATGGCATGAGGGCGCCTGCCATCTTGCCCCGGAGGAATACATGCTCGCGAAATCCTTTGTCGTCGCCATGGCCGCCGATATTGCCCGGTCCGACTACGCAAAGCCAACGATGATCCGCAGCCGCAGCCGGGAATGGTTGATCGCGTGCCGCTGGGGTCCCGACGGCGAATACCTCTCGATCGCAACGGCCGGCGCCATGCTGGATCCCCGCGGACTCACGGCACCCGACGCCATCGCCCCCATCCACAGCCTGTTCGGCGTGCTGGTTTCGGAGTCCGAAACGGAATCCGCCAGCACTTTCCTGCTGGTGCGCCAATTGCCGGTTCCGATCGAGCTTGCCGGCACATTCTTTCCGGCCGACGGATACGCCCGGCTGCAACAGCGCGAGACGATCAGCCTTGTCTGCAAAACCCGCTATTCGCACAGCTGCGGCTGGCTGGATGGCCGCGAAGTCCGCAAGGACATCCCCGATCCGGCGCCATCGTCGGCGGAAGCGATGGCATGGCACATCGAAGCGACACGACGAAACTGGATCGGCGAATTCATCCCCGAAACCGCAATGACCGCGAGGCGCGCTATCCGGGCCACGGCGTGATGACGGGCGGAGGACGCGCCATCGAAAGCCTTACCTTGAGCTGTTGATCGGGTTCCCACCATAAACTTCGGGTGGGCCAAGCCTCTTCGCCGGCATCGCAAGGCACCAAAGGCTCTTGCCGCCGTCAAGAACTTACACAACTATAGGTGGATTAAAGCGTTAACTTGCAATCCCTCTGACGGGGCTTTCCCGTTGTTCGCCATCCCCGCGAGTAAGGATACACCTGCCCTTCGGGTCGATCGAAACGGTAATGGTCTGAGCGGGCATTTCGGTAAGAAAATTCTGCAAAATCGACCGGCTCTCGTCAGGAAGCATGAATATGCCGCGCATTAATTCGAAAAACCCCGGTTCCTCCCCGGTATACAGCAGTTCGAGAAGCTCGGCGCTTGAGTACCGTTCCAAGGCCGAAAACAGCCTTTCGGTTTCGTCGACTGAATCATCCCCGCCCGGACGCTCAAATTTGTAAATTACTGCAGTCATTTGTGCCCCAATGCATAGCGATCACCTGTACCAGCCCATCGCAATTTCACGTTGCCCGCGCCATCGTGATTTCAGCGTGATTGGTGGCGGACCGCCTTGACGCCGGGGAGCCGCCCGGCGGGGCGACCGCAGCGCATCGGCGATGGCTGAGTTGCAGCGATTGCCGCCAGGCTACCTTGCGGCGCAACAGAGGTTGCAGCTATCCTGAGGGTCCGTCGATCAGGCTCCAACCCGTTCCAACGAGAAAAACGCCATGACCCCTCCCGTGAATGCTCCCGCCATCAAGGTGGTAAAATCGGTCCGCGAACAGGTTAGCGCCGAGGAGTGGCAAACCCGCGTCGATCTCGCCGCCTGCTACCGCCTCACCGCGATGTACGGCATGACCGAGATGATCGCCAACCACATCTCATGCCGGGTTCCCGGCTCGCACGACCACTTCCTGATCAACCCCTACGGGATGCTGTACGAGGAAATCGACGCCTCCTGCCTGATCAAGGTCGACCTCGACGGCAACGTGCTGTTCAACGCCTCCGACTACAACGTCAACGCCGCCGGCTTCGTCATTCACAGCGCCATTCACATGGCAAGGCACGATGTCGACTGCGTCGCGCATACGCACACTCCGGCCGGCATGGCGGTCTCGGCGATGGAATGCGGGCTGTTGCCGCTGGCGCAGACCTCGATGCGGTTTCTCCATATCGCCTATCACGACTTCGAAGGCATCGCCGACGACATCGACGAGCGTGAGCGGCTGGTCAGGGACCTCGGCGAGCATGAGGCGATGGTGTTGCGCAACCACGGCCTGCTCGTGGTCGGACGGACCATCCCCGCGACGTTCAGCCTGCTCTATCGCATGGAGCGCGCCTGCGAGGTGCAGGTGATGGCGCTGTCCTGCAACACCAAGCTGGTCTATCCGCCGCAGGATGTGCTGGAAAAGACCTTCGACAAGGTGAAGCCGCGCGCCAATCTGCCCAACCGCAACGGCGAACTGGGCTGGCCGGCACTGCTGCGCAAGCTCGACCGCGTCGATACGTCGTACCGGAACTAGCGCCTGTTCCCTCTACGCAGTCCGTTCGAGCACCGTCGTTAAATCGGCGGCGCGAACCGCGCGCCGGCCGAAGTTCCGTTGGCTAACCGGGCAACGATCCCGGCTGCAGGGGGCGTGTACCTTCCAGCGGATATCACAATAGACTTCCGGCCCAATCCGGCTAGCCTCACGGCGATCAAGGAAGACACACGAACCATGATTGCCCGACCCACACCTCGGCGGCAGCGCCCCAATGAAGTGGGAACGGATTTCGATGCCGTTGTCGTGGGCGCGGGCTTTGCCGGAATGTACATGCTGCATCGCCTGCGCGGGCTCGGATTTTCGGCGCGGGTGTTCGAGGCCGGCAGTGGTGTGGGTGGCACCTGGTACTGGAACCGTTATCCCGGCGCGCGTTGCGACGTCGAGAGCATGCAATATTCGTTTTCGTTCTCGGAGGAGTTGGACCAGGAGTGGAACTGGTCGGAGAAGTACGCGCCGCAACCTGAAATCCTCTCCTACGCCAATCACGTCGCTGACCGCTTCGACCTGCGCCGGCATATCGTTTTTGACACGCGCGTTATAACCGCGACGTTCGACGAAGCCGCCAAACGCTGGTCCATCGAGACCGATGGCGGCGACAGGGTGAGCGCGAGGTTCTGCATCATGGCAGTCGGCTGTCTGTCGGCGCCGAACCGTCCGAACTTCAGGGGTCTCGAAGATTTTCGCGGCCCGATCTATCACACCGGTGAATGGCCGCATCAAGGGGTCGACTTCACCGGGCTGCGTGTCGGCGTTATCGGCACCGGTTCCTCGGCGATCCAGTCCATTCCGATCATCGCGCGAGCGGCCTGCGCGCTCACGGTGTTCCAGCGCACGGCGACCTGGTCGGTGCCGGCCTGGAACGAAAGGCTGACGCCCGAATACCTGCAGACGGCCAAAGCCGGCTATCCGGCGCTGCGGGCCAAGGCGCGCGCACGCCCGACCGGCTTCTATTTTCCCTTCAACACCAAGCCGGCGCTGGAGGCGAGCCCGGAAGACCGCGAGAAGGAGTACGAGGAAGCCTGGGCGCGCGGCGGCCTGCCCTTTCTCGGCGCCTACGGCGATCTTCTGTTCGAAAAGGCTGCCAACGACACCATCGCCGACTTCGCGCGCGCGAAAATCCGCGGCATCGTGAAAGATCCGGTCACGGCCGACCTGCTGTGCCCGGACAACGTCTTCGGTTGCAAGCGCCTCTGCGTCGATACCGGCTACTTCGAGACCTACAACCTGCCGCACGTCAAACTGGTCGACGTCTCGAAATCGCCGATCGAACGCTTCACCGCCGACGGCATCGAGGTCGCTGGCGTCGAATACAAGCTCGACGCCGTCGTCTGCGCCACCGGCTTTGCCGCCATGACGGGGTCGTTCGACAGGATTGCGATCACCGGCCGCAATGGCCTGACGCTTGCGGAAAAGTGGCGCGCCGGCCCGCGCGCCTATCTCGGCATTGCGTCGGCTGGCTTCCCCAATCTGTTCATGATCACCGGTCCCGGCAGCCCTTCCGTACTCGCCAGCATGATCCAGGCGATCGAGCAGCATGTCGATTGGCTGGCGGACTGCATGGGCCACATGCGGGATGTCGGGGCAACATCGATCGAGCCCGCCCTCAAGGACGAGGATGCCTGGGTCGAGCACGTCAACGACGTCTCGACGGTCTCGCTGCGATCGACTTGCAGTTCCTGGTATGTCGGCACCAACATCCCCGGCCGGCCTCGCGTCTTCATGCCGTATATCGGCGGCTTTCCCGTCTATGTGCAGAAATGCAACGAGGTCATGAACGGCGGCTTTGAAGGTTTTGTGCTGGACGGCGCCCAAGACAGCAACGCAGCACCCGCGGTCCGTTATACCGAACGCTGGCGAGTACCGCTCGATATCGACGTCATTTCGCCGGCCGCAGTTGCCGCCAGACGGGTCCCGATGGTCTGACCGGGCGGCTACGCCAGCGCGTCACCTGGTGTCGCGACGGCACGGCGTTCACAGCGCCGTCTCGGTCGCCTTCAGGTTCAATCTGACCTTGAGACGTTCCTCGGCGAAGACGGATTGTGCTTGCGCGTCAAGCTGCAAGCCATCGGCCACCTTCTTCTCGATGAAGCTGCAGAACCGGTCGCATTCCAGATAGAAGTGCACGGTCGTGTTGGGGTAGAGCCCGGAATATTCCGTCAGCAGCGGTCCCAGGCGCGCGCCCAGCGCGTTGCACAGCCCGTAGAGATTTTGCGCCAGCGGAGCCAGCCTGTTTGACCGGTAGAGCATGCAGTTCAGCGCCATGCCGGGTTGATTGACCATGTCGAGGAGGCGCTGATGCTCGCGCGCCGACAGATCGTATCTGCGCATCAGTTCCTGCGGGTCGGCGCGTGCCTGCCGGCAGAAATCGGGTGAAGCGACGAGGTCGGCCAGCGCCTGCTGGAACTCAAGCAACACGGCTTCGTGCCTTCGAGGCAAGCCGATCCGCCAGCAAATGCATCCGTTCCAATTCCTCCACAATGCCCTGCATGCCGAGCTTTTCAAAATAGGATTCGTGGAATTCGAATACGATCGCGCGGAGGTTCCCAAAGCGTGGTCCGAATTCGTAAGCCCATTCCCACACCTCCGGCGGCGTCAGGCCGGAATGGGAGTCGGTATAGAATCCGGCGAGTTCGTCGCCGCCGGCGATGTGAATTTCGTCGACGCAGGCTGGATTGATCTGTTCGAGATAGTCGCGCGGCGACAGCACGCCGTTCTGCTCGCCGACATACAAATTGTGCAGGTCAAGGAGCGTGCCGCAATTGGCCTCCGAATAGAGGCGGTTGAGGAACTGCGGCTCGGTCATGTCGCTGTCGGGCACCGGCGTGAACACGGCGGTGTTTTCCATCAGCAACCGGCAGCCGAGCATCGGCTTCAATACCGCCAGCTTGCGGCGAATGATCTCGAAGCTCTCTTCGTCGAAGGCGACAGGCAGACCCAGGCCGGCCTGAGCATTGGGAACGCTGCCATGCGCCACCAGGAACATGCTCAAATGCTCGCTGAACCACTGAAAGTTCAGTTCGCGCGCGAGAGAGGCGACCTCATCGGCCATCGCCATGTCGAGCGGAATGGCGCTGGGCAGCGACAGGCCGATGCAATGGCCGCCAAGCACGCGCCCGGCGGCACACTCCTTGAGTTCCTCGATCGCGCCGGTCACGCGCCGAAACCGCCTGCCACCGGCCTCGCCGAATTCGAAATCATACCAGAGCCGATCGGGTATGACGTCGATATATTCGACGAGGTGCGGCGCATGAGCGATGACAGACGGCACCACCGGGTTGTTGAGCAACCCGACGAGAGCTCGTTCGGTTTTCATAACGGATTCGCCCGGCGGAGACTAAAGCTGGACCTGAACGGCCTCCTGAAACACGCTCTCGATCAATACGTTGATCCTGCCCGAAAGACAGGTGCAGCCGGTGTGCGGCCGAACGATATTTTGTACAATGTGTTCGGTAAGCTTGGCCAATTCCGGCTCTGTTATTTTTGTCGGCAGCGACACGCGAACCAGCGTGGGCTGTTCCTTGTCATTGAGATGAAGTGACGCGGTTCTTGCCATATCCGACCTCCCTTAAATACACGGAATGTGACGGTAAGCAGCGAAAGGCTTATAGCCCGAAACCGCCATCGAGAAAAGCAAATTCCCGCAACCGATGCCGTTTTATTAAAATACAACCTTTGAACGATTCCACAATTTGCGTCGATGACTAGCCCATCGCGCGGTGAAGATCGGAATACCGCGAAGGCGCGACACGTTGTCGCTGACGATGTTGGAAAAATTCCCAAGCAGCCGGCGTGACGCCGCAACTAGCGCGGCACCACCGCGGTCGCCTCGACCTCGACCCCTCGCATCCGAAAGACGAAGTTTCGCAGGCGTGGCGGGGCCGAACGCACTACGTCCCCTGCCGGCTTGCAATGCTACGAAACCCTGCGCGTGAACTTATAGCAGCAGGCGGATTGGCCCCCCTTGGCGATGCAGGCCTTGATCGCGAGGTCCACCGCGATTTCGAAGGTGGGACCCCGCCCGATTCCAGTCGCGCCGGTCATCGGGCAATGCGAGCGGGCGACAACATCCTTGGCCGAAGCCTGGACCGGACACAGCACGCTGACGAGCGCAAACGCAAACAGAACTCTCCTCATGACTCCCCCCATTTCACCGACACCCAATTATGCTAATCTAGTTCGCTTTCAGCGCCGCCCGCAACCGTGAATATCGAGACTGCAGATGGTCTGCCGACACTTTCATCGATCCTTGATTGGCTTAGGCGCTGTTGTGGCAATCGGTTTTCTCTTTTCGACCAGCCATGCCGAGACCGGCGTTGCACCAGATGTGCATGCGCAACATGACGGTGTCAGGCTCGATGCCTATGCTCGAAACGGTGAGATCACCTTCTGCTTCAACGCAGACAGCGATGTGAAGATTGCCTCCGAATACGGGGTAGAGTTCAAGGTGCCGACAGACCAAAAGAGGCTTTGGAACGAGGTTATGCCCAAACTGGTCGCTGGAAAAAAGCCCTACTTCGATTTGCCGGTCCGGATCGTGCTGAAGACGCGCGGCGCGCCGCATGAGCGCGAGATATCGATGGGGCTGGGCGTGTGCGTGGCAGCCACATATTGCACACCCGTCAATTTCGAGATCGCCGTTCCTGCCGCCAACAGCGCCGCGACCGCAAGCCCGGCCTGCGCCAACTAGCTGGAGAATTGATTTCGCGGACTAGAAGACACCTGCGCCCGAGCACGATCGACTTGTTCAGCGCGGCACCACCGCGGTTGCCTCGATCTCGACCCGGGCCGCCTTTTCAACGAGCCGCACGACCTGGACCAGCGCCATCGCGGGATAGTGCGGGCCGAAGATGTCGCGATAGGCTTGGCCCAGCGTCTTCAGGTTCGCCAGATATTCTTCCATATCGACGACATACCAGGTGAGGCGCACCAAATGTTCGGGCCGCGCGTCGCCTTCGGCGAGAATGGCCGAAATGTTGCTCAGGGTTTGGCGCACCTGCGCGACGAAATCGGCCGGCAAATGTCCCTGAGGATCCCAGCCGATCACGCCGCCGGTCACCACGAGGCGGCCGTCGGCGGCGATGCCGTTGGCGTATCCCTTCGGCGCCGGCCAGCCGCTCGGCTGCAAAGTCTGCGGGCTCGCGGGCGAAGCCTCGCTCTTGGCAGCCGGCAGCACCGCAAGCGTGGGCCCGTTTGGCGTGCTCACAAACCGTTCTCCATGACGTCAGGTGTATTCATTCCGCAGCCATACCTGCCGAGGCGCCGCCAGCCTGCGCCATCTGCCGCAGCGCAAACCGCTTCAGCTTGCCGGTCTCGGTCTTGGGCAGCTGGGCGACGAATTCGATCGCGCGCGGATATTTATACGGCGCGATCTCGCGCTTGACATGGTCCTGCAGTTCGCTCGCCAGCGCGGCGTCGGCGGCGACGCCCGAGGTGACAACGACATAGGCCTTGACGATCATGCCGCGCGCCTCGTCGGGGGCGCCGACCACGCCGCATTCGGCGACCGAGGGATGCGTCAGCAGGACGGCCTCGATCTCGGGGCCCGCGATGTTGTAGCCGGAAGAGATGATCATGTCGTCCGACCGGGCCACGAAGGAAAAGCGGCCCTGCTCGTCGCAACTGAACGCATCGCCCGTCAAATTCCAGCCATTTCGCACATAGTTCGACTGCCTGATATCCGAGAGATAGCGGCATCCGGTCGGGCCGCGCACCGCAAGCTTGCCGACGGTGCCTGCCGGCAACTCGTTCATGTCATCGTCGACGATCTTTGCCTCGTAGCCGGAAACCGGCCGCCCGGTCTTTCCAGCGACCGCATCTCCCGGCCGGTTGGTAATGAAGATATGGAGCAATTCGGTAGAGCCGATTCCGTCGAGGATCGTCTTGCCGGTCCTGCGGGTCCAGCTATCGAACACCGGCGCCGGCAGGGTTTCGCCGGCCGAAACCGCAAGCCGCAGCGACGACAGATCGGCCCCCTGGTCCATCGCTGCCATCATCGCCCGATACGCGGTCGGCGAGGTGAAGCAGATCGTGGCCTTGTAGGTTTCGATGATCTTGACCATCTCGGGCGGCGCGGCGTTTTCCAGCAGCGTCGCCGTGGCGCCGAACCGCAGCGGAAAGATCGCAAGACCGCCCAGTCCAAACGTAAAAGCAAGCGGCGGCGAACCCACGAAGACGTCATCCGGGGTGACGTTGAGGACTTCGCGTGCATAACCGTCCGCGACGATCAGCAGATCGCGATGGAAATGCATGGTCGCCTTGGGCTCGCCCGTGGTGCCAGAGGTGAATCCGAGAAGCGCGACATCGTCCCGGCCAGTTTTGACCGCATCGAAGCGAACTGGCTTGTTCAGCGCCACCCGGTCGAGTTCGGCGTCATGGTTCGACGTTCCGTCGAAATTCACGACCTGCCTGAGAAACCGGCTGGTCTTGGCGCAGGCGACCAGTTCGTCGGCAATGCGGCTGTCGGTCAGCGCGAGCGCGATCTCCGCCTTGTCGACGATTTTTGTCAGTTCAACGGCACGAAGCATCGGCATGGTGTTGACGACGACGGCGCCGGCTTTGGTGGCGCCGAGCCACGCCGCGACTAGGGCCGGATTGTTGCCCGAGCGGATCAGGACCCGGTTGCCGGGCTTGACGCCGTAATTTTCCACCAGCGCATGGGCAAGGCGGTTCGACCAGTCCGCCAGCTCCTTGTAGGTGCGCTGGCGGCCGTTGCCGATCAGCGCGATACGATCGCCGAGCCCCTGCTCGACGATCCGGTCGGTCAGTTCGACCGCGACGTTGAGATATTCGGGATAGCTGAACTCCGGCCGCTCGAGCAGCAATTGCGGCCATGCGTCGGCCGGCGGAAGATTTCGCCGCGTAAAATCATCGACATGACCCGATGGGCCAAGGGATGGACCAAGGGATGGGCTAAAGCTGGGAATTTCACCCGACATTTCCATCGTCCCTCGTTTTCAAAGATGAAAGGCTATCTCGCAATCATTTTATACTTAAAGTAATTGGGCGCAAGTGCCCGGATCCGGGCCATCCAACACTTTTTTGCAACCTAGCGACCGGCCAATTGCTTCAGGCGCGCGACCATCGGCGAGCCCGGATCGGCCAGCGGGGCAATCGCGGTGAAATGGTTGGCGCCGGCAGCGATTCCGAACTTGGTCGCGACGCCGGCGCGGCCCCAGACGTCGACGATGGTCCGGCTTTGCCGGAAATATTCCGCGCTTTCATTCTCGCCGACCACCGCATCGAGACTACCGCGCGAAGGCGCCGCCGAGAACAGCGGGCTCGCGGCTCGGGCGGTCGCAGGATCGAGACGCAGCGCATTGTTGATGGAGGTTTCGACCAACGGAACCAAATCGAACAGGCCGGAAATCGTGTAGACCGCGATGACCGGGTTTTCAGGCAGTGAGGCGTCGAACTTCCGCCAGTCGGTCGCGAGCATGCAGGCGGCGAGATGTCCGCCGGCGGAATGGCCGGACATGACCAGCGGCTGACCGAGCCGCGCCAACTCGCGCGTGGCCTCCCGCATCTCGCCGATGATCCTGTCAACGCTGACATCGGGACAGAGATCGTAGCTCGGGATCGCAACGCCGATCCCGAGCGCATTGAGGCCGGCAGCGAGATGACTGGAAGACGAGCCGTCGAGCGCCTGCCAGTAGCCGCCGTGAATAAAGACGACGATCGGGCCGTCATTGGCGCCGGGGAAAAAATCGATGACATGGCGCGCGCCGGGCCCATAGCGCATCACCTGCGGCGGATGCCGCTCGCGATAGGCTGCCGCATCCCTGGCCCAGCCGGCCATGATGGCCGGATTTTCCGGAACCCGCGCCCGGTTGTTGTATTCGACCTCATAGTCGATGTCCGCGCTCAAGACGCGACTAAGCCCGCTTTTGCGCGGACTTCTGCGCCGAGGCCTTGGTCCTGGCCAATAGCCGCATCAATTCGCGGACGTCCTTCGGTGTGAGATCCGAAAATATGTCTGATATCCAGGTTTCGTGCTCGGCGGCCATCTTGCGAAACTCGGCGCGGCCGGTTTTCGTCAGCCGGATCACCTGGACGCGGCGGTCGGTGTCGGACGTTCGCCGGTCGAGATGGCCTGATTCGACGAGTCGCTCGACCAGCCCGGTGACATTGCCGTTACTCACCATCATCCGCTTCGAGACATCCGACAGCGTCATGCCGTCCGGCACCTTGTCGAGCTGGGCCATCAGATCGAAGCGCGGCAGCGTGACGTCGAACCGCTCGCGCAGCCGGCTGCGCACCTCGCCCTCGATCAGGGTCGTGCAGGTCAGCAAGCGAAGCCATAGCCTGATCTCGTTGCCGTGATCTTCCGGAAGTTCGACGGCCTTGGTCTCGGAATCAAGGTTCATGATGCAAACATATCCGCTTGGAGTCCCCGCGGCAGCACCGACACCGCTGTCGCCGGCCTCGCGCCCGCCGGACGCCCGCCTGTTGTTTTGACCTTCAAATAATTCAGGGATCGCCGCAAGTCAAAACGCCCGGGAGCCGCGGCTGGCCCGCGGTTTTGCAAATTTCTTTAGGTTTCAAACAATTGGCGCACAGTTTGCATGCTGTCCCTGCGTTCGGATCGAACCGGCGCCGCGGCCTTGCTTGCGGTGACAGCCGTCATCGGAATAAGCTGAAGGCTCGAATTTGGCGTTGCAAGGGAATGATCATGAAGCAGCAATTGAAACTGGCCGGATTGGCGGTGCTGCTGGGGCTGGCGGCCGGTCAGGCGAGCGCGCAGGAAAGGCTCAAGATCGGCGTGATCGTGACGCTATCGGGTCCGGCGGCGGCGCTCGGCCAGCAGGTCCGCGACGGCTTCGCGCTCGCGATCAAGGACCTCGGCGGCAAGATGGCCGGCCGCGAGGTCGAGGTGGTCGTGGCCGATGACGAACTCAAGCCGGACGGCGCCGTCACAAAAGTCAAAGGCCTGCTGGAGCGCGATCATGTTGACTTCGTGGTCGGGCCGATCTTCTCCAACATCCTGCAGGCGATCCACAAGCC
>Ga0209006_10003014_pt1 | contig 15294 bp, 12 predicted proteins | sample JacPin_JW_Ref_O2_FD_188567 | JGI IMG/M metagenome (GOLD analysis project Ga0209006, IMG submission 188567) | Forest soil microbial communities from Algoma, Ontario, Canada - Jack Pine, Ontario site 1_JW_Ref_O2 (SPAdes) (version 2) | ecosystem: Environmental > Terrestrial > Soil > Boreal... | reverse complement strand
CAGGCTCGCGCCGCCGGCCGTCATCAGCAGGGCGCGGTCGTCGGTCTGCGCCAAACAGGTCAGCGGTTCACCTCGATCGCGGTCCCGCCGGTGATGGGCGGGATCGCCGACCGCTGCGGCGCCGGCGAAAGCTTCTTCATTGTCGGCGGCTTCATGCTGCTGCTCTGCATTCCGCTGGCGCTGATCATCCGCCGGGTCGCCCGCCGCCGGGCTCTCGACGAGTCACTCGCCGGCGCGACCGATTGACCCTTGCCGGCGCCAGAATGGACGGCGGTCGAGGGGGCGACGCTTGAAGGCCGCCCCGGCTGAGGCTTTAATCGGCCGCTCGCGGGCGCCATCCGAGGAAACGCCATGGATTGTTGCAGCCACGCCCATAGCGGACATCATCACGGGATGTGGAGCCCGGCATTGGCCTCGGTCGAGGCGATGCTCGCGGGCAAAACCGGCCCGCGGGGCTCGACAGCCGCGGCCAAAACAGCCGAAGACGCAGGCGCGGCCGTGGCGCTGCTGCGGCGGTCGATCTCGGTCGATGTCCACACGCATGGCGGCAAGACCGGGATTTCGTCGAAGGCGCCCCCAAGCGGCGACCTCGCGGAGCATATGCGCGAGGGATCGCTGGCCGTGGCCTGCCTTGCCGATGTGCCGGACGGCCCGATCCTTGGCCGGGATGCGGCAGGCGCGCTGTCGGCGCTGCGGACCCCGGCGCCCGGCGAGCTCTACCGCCACCATCTCGAGCGGCTGGCCTGGATGGATGAGCTGGTGGCCGACCATGGCGTGCGGCGCGCCTTATGCGCGGCCGACATCGAGGCGGCGCATAAGGCCGGTGAACCGGCCATCATCGGTGATGTCGAAGGGCTGGACTTCCTCGACGGAAAGCTCGAGCGGCTGGAAGAAGCGCATCAAAGGGGCCTGCGGCACCTGCAGCTCGTCCATTACACACCTAACGACATCGGCGATTTCCAGACCGGGGCGATCACCCATGACGGGCTGACCGAATTCGGTGCCGAGGTGATCCGCGCCTGTCATCGGCTCGGCTTTGTCTGCGATGTCGCGCACGCGACCGAGGACATGGTCAAGCAGGCGGTCAAGATCGCAACCAAGCCGCTGCTCTTGTCGCACACGGCATTGTCCGGCTCGCAGGCCATGGGGCCGACGCCGCTCGCGGGCCGGCAGGTCAGCGCCGATCACGCCCGCGCGATCGCCGAGACCGGCGGGTCGGTCGGCATCTGGCATTTCTTTCCGAGCCTGGAAAAGTACGTCGACGGGCTTAAGGAAATGGCCGACATCGTGGGCGTCGATCACGTGTGCATCGGTACCGATCAATTCGACGCGCGGGGCTGCGTCGCGGACTACACGCGCTGGGTGCATCTGATCGCGGCGATGCTGCGGGGCGGCTTTAGCGCCGAGGAAACGGCGAAGATCGCCGGCGGCAACTATCTGCGCATCTTCCGCGCCGCGGTGGGTTGAGGAATACGACGATGGACATGCACGGCATCCCGTTCGGCACGACAAACTGGGACGATGTGCCCGAGACGCTACATCCTGGCGAGACCGGCACGGCGCGCTGGCGCACCCGCGAGTTCGGCGGCATCCGGGTGCGGGTCGTCGAATACTCGCCCGGTTATCTCGCCGACCATTGGTGCTCCAAGGGCCACATCCTTTATGTGCTGGACGGCGTGCTGCACACCGAGCTCGACGACGGCCGCAAGGTCACGCTGACGCCCGGCACCAGCTATCAGGTGGCCGATAACGATGGCGCGCACCGCTCTTTCACGGAGACCGGCGCGCGGCTGCTCATCGTCGATTGAGAAAGCGACTGACGCCGCTTAAGGCGCGAGCAGCGGCGGGGTTCCCAGCCGCTCCGCCGATATGCCGAGCACCCGCTCCGCGGCAAGCGCGATCGCGAGCAGTTTTTCCTCGGCCCAAGCCGGAGCGATGAACTGAAGCCCGACCGGCATTCCCACACGGTCGAGCCCGACCGGCAGAGTAATCCCGCAGAGCCCGAGGTAATTGACCGCGACGGTATTTCGAACGATGCGGCGATTGACGGCGATATAGGCGTCCGGACTACCGATTTCCGACAGCAGCGGCGGCGTTATGCAGAGCGTCGGCGTGGCGATGACGTCGATCTCGTCGAAGCGTGTCCCCGCGCGGCGCGCTAGCGTCCGCAGCCTTCCGAGCCGCGCTAGGTAGTCGCGGGCGCCGAGTGCCTCGGCGCCGCGCACCGCCTGCGCCATGATCGGGTCGATCTGGTCGAGCCAGTCAGGCAGTTCCTGGTCGAGGAAGCTGCGCAGCTCGATCGCGCTGACACCGCCTTCGAGGAAGACGGCGTAGGCCTCGGCAGCCTCGGGCGTGGTGGTCGTGCGCAGTACGGCTCCTTGGCGTGCCAGCACGTCGATCGCCTCCTGCACCGTCTCGGCGGTGCCAGGATCGCAGTCGTTCCAAAAAAAGCCGTCATCGACCGCGATGCGGACGCCGTCGAGCGCAAGCGTGCCGCATTTGGCAAGGAAGTGTTCCGCGTCGCCCAGCGCCGGATCAAGCGCGGCAAAGCCGTACGCTACGTCGGCGACGCTACGCGCCAAGAGCCCCGGTGTATCGAAGCTGTGGCTGAGCGGCACAACCCCCTCAGTCGACCAGCGGCCGAGCGTAACCTTGAGCCCCACCGTGCCGGTCATGCAGGCCGGGATGCGCACCGATCCGGCAGTGTCGCTGCCGAACGCCAGCAGCGCCGAACCTTCGAGCAGGCTCACCCCGGCGCCGCTCGACGAGCCGCCCGGCGAGCGGTGCGTCGATGCGTCCCACGGATTATAGGGCGCGCCGTGGTGACTGTTCAGCCCCGTACCGCCAAAGGCGAACTCGACCATATGCGTCTTGCCCATGATGACGCCCAGCTGCCGCCGCAGCGTCGCGACGAGCGGCCCGTCCCGCTCCCACGGCTCGGCCGGCAGGCGACGGCTTGAGCCGGCAAAACAGGGAAGGCCATCGGCCGCGAATAAATCCTTGATCGAGATCGGCAGGCCTTGCAGCGGCCCGGCGATGGCCGCCGCCGCAAAAGCAGCATCCGCGGCCTTGGCGACGGCGCGGGCTTGTTCCGGCGTCCACAGCAGGTAAGCATGCAGCCGCTCACCAAAGCGGTCATGCCGCGCGATCGCCTGTTCGGCCAGGTCTTGCGCGGTCGCCCGCCGCTCACGCAACGCACCGGCAATCTCGATCAGCGGACGCGAAAGCAAATCAGCCATTGGCGCCTCCTTTGATCGATCTGACGGTAGCACAATTTCGTGGCAGGGCCCGCTGACGGCTGCATTGTCCGGGCTGAGCATTGACACATGAGGTTGAGCGATCTCTGTTCGGGATCAAATAGCAACGCGGTTTGCGGGGCTCACGCCTCATCCCGTCAGGCCCTCGCCGCGTACGAACCAGGTGAAGGAGGAAAGATCGTATGAAGAATGGATGGCGCGCCGATCCGCTTGTCTGGGGCCACGGACCTCGCGTCTTCGAGGTGTTCCTGGAGCCGACCTGCCCATTTTCCGTCAAGGCGTTCGGCAAACTCGACGATCTGCTCAACCAAGCAGGCGAGGACCGCATCACCGTCAAGCTTCGCCTTCAGTCCCAGCCTTGGCACATGTACTCGGGCGTGATCGTGCGCTGTATCCTGGCCGCCTCCACCCTCGAAAGCGGGAAGGCAGCAGCGAAATCCGTTATGGCGGCGGTAGCCGCGCATCGTGAAGAATTCGAATTCGATCGCCACTGCAGCGGGCCGAACCTTGATGCTACGCCCAACGACATCATCAGGCGGATCGAGCGCTACAGTGGCGTGAAACTTGCCGAGGCTTTCGCGATCCCCGATCTCGACCGTGAGGTGAAGTGGCACTGTAAATATGCCCGCCAAAACGGCATCCATGTGTCGCCCACTTTCATGATCGACGGGCTGGTTCAGGCCGACATAAGCAGTGGCGACCCCGTCGCCGATTGGGTGTCGCGCCTGCTGTCATAGTCCGACAGCAGGCATTCCGGGACGAGCGGAGGGATCACCAGGTCGGCTCAGGTGAAACGTGTCTGGGCCCAACCGGTCTCGAAAGGCACGTTCATCAGCGGCTCCGACCGCTTGTGGCGAAACATCCACGTTCCACCGACCCGTGCGTAGGTTTCGTGATCGATGCTGGCGCGCCACATCGCCCGGTTTCCGGAGGCAACCGTGCACGGCATGAACAGATACCAGCGTGCGCGCGCGGTATCGCCGTCGACCTCGATCTGGCCATTCAGGCTGTAGTGAATAGCAAAGGAGAAGATCGCCGAGGCTCCGCGAAAGAAGGTCCTGATCGCCTCCCGCCCCTCGAACCGACCCAGTCCGGGGCTTTCCCACAGCGCATCTTCGGTGAACAGCATTGCGATCCGGTCGGCGTCGTATTGCTGGTCGCACAAGGCGGCGTAGCGGGCTTTCAGATTGCGGATCGCCTCTGCGTCTTCCAGCACCTGCAGCCGCCGCTCGAGCCGTTCGATCCGCGCTGGATCAAAGGAATTATCTTGCGCCATGTCTTCCTCCCCGAAGAGCGCGGCTCCGACGGACACCGCCAACCGGGCCGGGAGGGCTGCCGCTCAGGACAGCTGGAAGCCCTCGTAGCCGCGCGCCGCGACGTCCGCGCATATCTGGCGATAATGCAACATGCCGCCGGCGTAGGGCATGAACACGCGCGGTTTGCCGGGGATGTTGGCGCCCAGATACCAGGAATGCTTGGCCAGCGGCAGCACAGTCTTGTGGGCCACCTCATTGACCTCCGCGACCCATTTGTCCATCGCGTCGACCCGCGCTTCGATACATGCGAATCCGCCGTCGCGCAGGTGCCTGATGCAGTCGGTGATCCAATCCGCGTGCTGCTCGATCGCCACCGGCATGTTGCACAGCACCGATGGGCTGCCGGGTCCGGTGATCGTGAAAAGGTTGGGGAAGCCGGCCACCTGCAAGCCGAGGTAGTTGCGCGGTCCCGCCTCCCACACATCCTTCAAGGCAATTCCGCCGCGCCCGCGAATGTCCATGCGCAGCATCGGGCCGGTCATCGCGTCGAACCCGGTGGCGAAGACGATGATGTCCACCGGGTATTCGGCCTCGGTGGTGCAAATCCCGGCGCGGCTGATCCGATCGATCGGCGCGTTCCGCAAATCCACCAGCGTGACGTTGGGGCGGTTGTAGGTCTCGAAATAGTTGCTGTCGATCGGCGGGCGCTTCGCCGCGTAGGGATGGTCGATATCGGACAGCACCACCGCCGTCGCCGGATCCTTTACGATCGAACGGATCTTGCGCTTGACGAAGTCGGCCGCCGTGTCATTCGCCCTTTTGTCGACCATCATATCCTGGAACGCCGCCCGGAACTGCAGCCCGCCGCGCTCCCACGCCGCCTCGTAGATCTTCTCGCGCTCCTCGGGCGGAGTCTCGACCGCCAGCCGCTCCTCGATCTTGAACGCCATGCCGTTGATCGTTTCGTGCGTGAAGGCGCGAATGTCGCTGGCGTGCTCCTTGATGTACCGCCGAAACTCCGCGGTCAGCGGCGCGTTGCGGGCCGGAACCGAGTAGTTCGCAGTCCGCTGGAACACGGTCAGATGCTTTGCCGAGGCCGCGATGACCGGCGCCGCCTGAATGCCGGTCGAGCCGGTGCCGATCATGCCGACGCGCTTGCCGGTAAAGTCGACCCCTTCATGCGGCCACTGGCCGGTGTGGTACCAGTCACCGGCGAAGTCCTCGAGGCCGGGAAATTTCGGCACATTCGCGGTGGACAGGCAGCCGACGGCGGTGATCAGGAATTTGACGACATAGGTGTCGCCGTCCTCGGTACATACGTGCCAGCGGTTGGCCTGCTCGTCATAGGAAGCGGCGACCACGCGGGTGTTGAACCGGATGTCCCGCTTCAGGTCGAACCGGTCGGCAACGAAATTCAGGTAGCGCAAAATCTCGGCCTGGCCCGGATAGCGCTCCGACCACTCCCACTCGCGCATCAGCTCGGGAGAGAAGGTGTACCAATAGACATGGCTTTCGGAGTCGCAGCGCGCGCCGGGATAGCGGTTCCAGTACCAGGTGCCGCCGACTCCGCCGCCCGCTTCCAGAGCCTGTACCGACAAGCCGAGACGATCGCGCAGACAGAGCAGCTGGTAGAGACCCGCGAACCCGGCGCCGATCACCAGCGCATCGAGTTCGGTCGTCCGGCAGCGCTCGTTACTCGTGTGAACCTTCGTGTCGCATGCCATTCTCGGTCAATCCTTTGAAGCTCGACCGCACGTCTCACCCGAGACCGTGTGTTGCTATACCTGCGACGGGGGCCTGCGTCGATGGCACCGGCACGCTTTCTGAACAAAGCTGGCAGTCGATGATGATTGATGTTCCTTGGCCCGCCCGCCCTGGGGTGCCCGCTTTCGGCGCGTTTCGGTCGTCCCACGACGCCCACGCCAGGTCTCAAAGGGCTGCGTTCCGGGTATTGCCTGCGGTTGCGGCATGTCGAGTGATGTCCGCCACTCTCCGCTAGCGGCGCGCCTCAAACCTGGAACCGGACCGCACGGAGGAGACGTATGACACCGCTCACCCCGGCAGTAGCGGCCGATCCGTGGAGCTTCGCTGACTTCCCTCACCTTGAGCCCAGACCTTCAATACCTTGTCGAGCGTCAGTGGGTAGTCGCGGATCCGAATGCCTGCCGCGTTGTAGACGGCGTTTGCGACCGCGGCGCCGGCGCCGCAGATTCCCAGTTCGCCGATACCCTTGCTCTTCATCGCGCTCGACCGGTCATCGGCCTCGGGGAGGAATACCGCCTCCATCGCCGGAACATCCGCGTTGGCGGCGACATGGTACTCGGCGAGGTTGTTGTTGACGAACCAGCCGTCGCGCTTGTCGACGACGATCGCCTCCATCAGCGCGGCGCCGACCCCGAAGGTCATGCCGCCGATCGCTTGGCTGCGCGCCGTCTTGGCGTTCAGAATGCGCCCGGCGGTGAACACGCCAAGCATGCGGCGGAGCCGGATCTCGCCGGTCACCTCGCTGACCCCCACTTCAGCGAAATGCGCGCCGTAGGATTGCTGGTTGAAGGCCTGGCGGGAACTGCCCGGCGTCGCGGCGCCCTCGACCGAGATGCCGTCGCCGACAAGGCGATCGAAGCCGACGGTTTGCCCGTCGGCGCTGACGCCGCGGTCCGCAAAGACGGCATTGTCCGGATTGAGACCGGCCTTTTGCAGCAGCGCGGCGCGCAGGTTCATGCAAGCGTCGTAAACTGCGGACCCCGCGGAGTTGGCGCCGAACGAGCCGCCCGAGCCGGGCGCGGGTGGAAACGCGGTATCGCCAAGCTCGACCCGGACTTTGTCGAGCGGCAAGCCCAATAGATCCGCCGCGATCTGGCTGAGGATCGTGTAGCTGCCGGTGCCGACATCGGTCATCGAGCTGCGGATCGTCAGGATGCCGTCGCGGCCCAGCGCGGCGCTTGCCTTGGCCGGCAGCATCGGATTGCCGCGGATGGCCGCCGACATGCCCATGCCAACCAGCCATTCCCCATCCCGAACGGTTCCGGGATGGGGATTACGCTTGTCCCAGCCGAACAGCTCGGCGCCCTTTTGCATGCACGGTACGAGCGTGCGGGTCGAAAACGGCTTGCCGTCCTGTGGGTTGGTCGTGGGTTCGTTCTTGATCCGCAGTGCGATCGGATCCATGTCGAGCGCGGCTGCGAGCTCGTCCATCGCGCATTCGAGCGCGAGCAGGCCAACCGCCTCGCCTGGCGCCCGCATCGCCGCGGAGACCGGCAGGTCGAGCGTTGCACGGCGATGCGCGGTCATCAGGGCCGGGGTCGCGTAGATGTTGCGGGTCGCCATTGCCGCGGACTCGAAATCTTCCTGGCCAGGTGTGTTGCCGGACCAGGATTCATGGGCCACTGCCCGCAACGCGCCATCGCGGTCGGCGGCGAGACGAAGTCGCTGGATCGTATCGCTACGATGCGTCGTCACGGCGAAGACCTGCTGCCGGGTCAAGGCGAGCTTGACCGGGCGGTCCAGCATGCGGGCCGCCATCGCCGCCAGGATCGCGTCAGCCTGCACCTGCAGCTTGGCGCCGAACCCGCCGCCGATATAGCGGCTGACCAGGCGGATCTTATCCTTCGGCATCTGCAATGTGCCGGCGACGGTGTCGATCCCGCGCGGCAGCAGCTGGTTGGCCGTGTACAGCATCAGCCGATCGCCATCCCACCGGGCGATCGTCGCGTGTGGCTCCATCATAGCATGCGCCTGCGGCGGGGTCGTGTAGGTGACGTCGAGCTTGATCGGCGCTGCGGCGAAAGCCGCCTCGACATCGCCCTTGCTGCTGTCGGGCGAATTGCCGTTGCGCGGCTTAGGAATTGCGGCACCGGCGCGGCTCGCCTCGAGGTCGTACGAGCCGGGGTCCGCGGCGTAGGACGGCTTGACCAAATAGGCCGCTGCGCGCGCCTGCTCGAACGTCTCGGCGACGACGAGGGCGACCGGCTGACCGTGAAACAACACCCGGTCATCGGCGAGCTGCGGTACTGCGCCGCTTGCTCGCGCGCCCTGTTGCGGCGCGTTCGCATGCGTCAGAACCAGCAGCACGCCGGGTGATTTCTCGGCCGCGCTCGTATCGATCGCCGTGATCCGGCCTTTGCCGATCGACGACACGACGGCAAAGCCATAAGCGGGCTCGCCGGCGTCGCGGTATTCGTAGGCATAGGTCGCTCGGCCCGTCACCTTCAACGGGCCGTCGACGCGGTCGAGAGGCTGACCGAGAAGACCGCCCGGGCGATCGAGCGGCGTCGGCCCGATCGGATTGCTCATATCGATCATGGTCGCTCCTTAGGCCGCGCGCGCGGCGGCGGTCAGCACCGCCGTCAACGTGCGTTTGACCAGCGGCAGCTTGAAATCGTTGTGGCCATAGCCCCGGCCACCGGAGACCACTGCATCGCCGGCCCTGGCGAAGGCGGCCTCGCTCGGCGTGCTGCCTTCGAGCGGGTGCTCGGCTCCGGCGACGCGCCATGGCCGCGGCGCGATCCCGCCGAAAGCGAACCGGGCAGCGCGGATTTTCCCGCCCGCGGTTTCGACGATCGCGGCTACCGATACCAGCGCAAACGCATACGAGGCGCGGTCACGCACTTTCCGGTAAATCTGTGTGCCCCTGGGAGGCGGCGGCAATGTCACCGCGGTGATGATCTGACCGGGCTTGAGGGCGGTCTCGATCTGCGGGGTGTCACCTGGAAGTCGGTAGAAATCGGCGAATGGTATGGTCTGCGCCGACCCGTCGGGCATCGCCGTCTCGACCTTGGCGTCGAGAGCCTGCATCGCCACCGCCATGTCGGAGGGATGCGTCGCAATGCAATCATCGCTCGCCCCGACGATGGCATGGATGCGGTTGAAGCCGGCAATCGCAGAGCAGCCGGACCCCGGCTCCCGCTTGTTGCAGGGCTTGCTGGTATCGTAAAAATAATAGCAGCGGGTCCGTTGCAGCAGATTGCCCGCGGTCGTGGCCTTGTTGCGCAATTGTCCCGATGCCCCAGCGAGCAATGCCCGGCTCAGCACCGCGTAATTCTTGCGCACGCGCGGATCGGCCGCGAGATCGCTGTTGCGCACGAGCGCACCGACCCGCAGACCGCCATCGGACGTATCCTCGATCGCGGCGAGCGGCAAGCGGTTGACGTCGACGAGATGGGTCGGCGTCTCCACTTCCAGCTTCATCAAGTCGAGAAGGTTGGTGCCGCCGGCGATGAATTTGGCGCCCGGCTTGTCGGCGACCGCCCGGGCGGCGTCCGCCACGCTGTCGGCGCGCTCATAGGTAAAGGCCTTCACAGCGTCTCTCCCGCCGCATCGCGGATTGCCGCGACAATGTTGGGGTAGGCCGAGCAGCGGCAGATATTGCCGCTCATCCGCTCGCGGATCTCGGGGTCGGACAGTTCGGCATGGGCCGCCAAGTCCTCGGTCACGACACTCGGCCAGCCCGCCTTGTGTTCGTTGAGCATCCCGGCGGCGGAGCAGATTTGCCCCGGCGTGCAATAGCCGCACTGAAACCCGTCGTGCTCAACGAAGGCGGCCTGAAGCGGATGCAGCCTGTCGCCATCGGCGAGGCCTTCGATCGTGGTGACGCTGTCGCCGTCATGCATGGCGGCCAGGCTCAGGCAGGAATTAATCCGCCGGCCGTCGACCAGCACGGTGCAGGCGCCGCACTGGCCGTGGTCGCAGCCTTTTTTCGAGCCGGTGAGGCCGAGATGCTCGCGCAGCATGTCGAGCAGCGTCGTGCGCGTGTCCAACGTGAGGTTTTGCGCCGTGCCGTTCACCGTCAGCCGAACCGGCACGTCAGCGATTGCCAGGTCGGTCGGAGGCAACGGAGGCGTTGCTGGATTGCCCTCGGCGGCGAAACTCGGTCTCGTGTAGCCCAGGACCGCCAGTGCCGCTGCAGTCTCCAATATCTGCCGCCGCGTCGGACGCCGCGGACGCCATTCGCTTTCGTTCATTCGATCCTCGCTTAACTAACTCGATGGGCAGCACCGTGACACCAACCCTGCACTACTAACGGGGCGGCGTTATCTGCGTTGCCGGCCATCGTCGAAGGCCGGCGGCTCCCACAAGTCCAAGGACTTGGTCTCGGGGTGGGCTACACCCGCGCCAGCGTTGTCAGGGTTTCTAGCAACGGCGCCTGCACCTCGGGATGCCATCAAAAATCAAACGAACAAAGAAATGGGGCGGACAAGGGCGGAGCAAGGCCGATCCAGCGTGATCCTGCCGATTGGCATGCCGGTTTTCGGCGCTATGGCGCAAATCGAGGCCTTTTTAAACAAACACCCGCGCGACAAATCGCTCCCGGCACTCGACCTGCCCACGTCCGGTGAGGCAGCGATATTTCAGCCGGGCGACCTCATGCCGGCTCAGGCTACAGCGCCGCCCGTCCCTCCTGTACCTGACTGCGAACCCAGGAACGCAGCGCTTCGCCCGAGGCAGAGGTGATTACCAAGTTCTTACCCCCGCTTAGCTGGTCAATAAAGCTCTAAACCTCAAACGTTTGGCGGGCTGGTAGCGCTCGATGATCAGATAGATCACGCGCGCCATGCCACCCAGGACGGCGACGACACTAATTCCAACCAATACCGGCGCGCCGAGGCCTGCTGCGGGGTACGTTGTGATAAGGCTGGCGGCAACGCAGATTCCGGCAACGGTGAACTGGCGCCTTAGTCGCGCCTCCTCGATTAGCCGGCGCCGCTCAGCGAGCTAGGCGGGCCTGTCGTCGGATGCAGATGGCCGAAATCGCGGCATCATTGTAGTCCGCTTGACCCTGGAAGTTGCACCGCGCGGCCGAACAAGCGCCGCGATCGCCCTGATGCCATCGGGACGCCGAACCACCTTAGGCTGTTCGGAGAATGCGCTTGATCTCGCTGGCGTCGACCCCGCACATCTCGGCCACTTGTGCCGCCGTCATCCCATACTTCATCCACGTGCGGATGCGGGTAAACTGTGCCGCCGGAATGACCGGTGTCACTGGCGGCTTGGCGCTGATCGGCGCTTGCGGTTCGTCATGATGAACAGGCCTCGCCGCGGAGATCGCCAGCACGCGCGGTTTGCGTACCGCTTCGCCGGCCGGTGCGGTTTCCCGAACAGATGGCTCAATGAGTTGGGATTTGGGCGCAAAGAGCGCCTCGGCCGCCTGGCGTGCGCCCGTGATCCGCTCGCGATCGTCGCCGCGATCGTGGTGCAGTGGTAGCAATTGGTCAGACAAGGGCCGCTCCGGATATATCGCTGCTCGCGAGCTGCGACTGGGTTTATGAATTTCTATACAGCTAGACTTCGGAAGCTGGGAGGTTGGTTGGAATATTTCAATAACGTCGCCGCGCTGAAAGCTCCAGCCAACTCACGCGCCGCCAGTAATTTTGCACTGGAGTTCTGCTCGCCGATCGGGGCCGGATTTCAAGGCGTTGAGTTTCAATCGGAATGCTTGATTTTTGCACGACACTCGCTTTTCGGGCAGGCATCGCGGGCGCCTTTGCGGCGCGGCGGCTAAGCACGGCGCCTCTGCGGTAAATTGTCATTCCCGTCGAGCCAACCGCCCCGATCCGTTCCCTGGGAGGCCGCGCTGCGCAAGCCGGCGAAGCCGCGGCACGCGTCGAGGACGACGGTCGCGCCAAACCCCGACGGAGCGGTCATAAAGGTCTGTAGTGGGACGACTCCGGAGGGTAGATCGCAGCCACGGGGAGTCCGTTCTCGGCGCCTCCCCTCCGTTGCCACATGTTCTGGCGAAGGTCGCCTGACCCAAGCGATTGCGGACGCTTAGCCGCGGCGGTGAGGATACTCTTCGTCCTCTATTGCCGTCATTGCCCGACGTTCCCCGACCGGCGCGCAGGGATAGCATGCGGCCTACGCTCGGGCGGCGGCTCTGCCGCAGGACCGTATCCCGTTCGATGTATCGTCCGGCGCCTGGCAATGCTTGCACCAGCCTCCCTCACAAAGAACAATGAGCCGTGGAGCAACAATATCACGCTCACTCTGACAGGGAGAGAATGCCATGGACCTCGGATTGCACGACAAGCATGCGATCGTGACTGGCGGCAGTCGGGGCATCGGCAAAGCCATCGCGCGGGAATTGGCTCGCGAAGGGGCCGATGTCGCCATCGTGGCGCGGAACAAGGTGGATCTGGAGGCGACGGCGCGGGAGCTGGCTGCCGAGACGAACCGGCGCATCGTTCCTCTCGCAGCCGATGTCACCAGCAAGGAGCAGGTGGACCGCATGGTCGCCGAGGCGGCACAGCAACTGGGCGGCCTCCACATCCTCGTTAACAGCGGGTCCTCACCAGGGGGCTCGGCCACCGCGACCGGCCCGATCGAAACCGTTGTCGACGAGGATTTGCTGCAGGATTTCAACGTCAAGTATGTGGGAGCACTACGCTGTTCCCGCGCGGTCATCCCGTTCATGAAGACGGCGGGCTGGGGCCGCATCATCAACATCAGCGGCGGCAACGCCCGCAATGCCGGCAATCTCAGCGGCGGCGCCCGCAATGCCGGCCTGGTGCACATGACAAAAACCCTGGCGGTTCAACTCGGCCGTCATGGGATCACGGTCAATTGCATCCATCCCGGCACGACCCGCACCGAACGCACGCCGAGCCTGCTCGCCGCCCGCGGCACCCAGCTGGGTGTATCCTCGGAAGAAGCGGAGCGGCGGGACTTTGCTCCGGATTCGCCGCGCGGCAATGCCATTTGCCGCATGGTCGACGCCTCGGAGGTCGCGTTCGTCGCGGTCTTCCTGGCCTCGGAAAAGGCGTGGGCGGTCTCCGGCGAGCTGGTCGCGGCAGGGGGCGGGGCGGGGCGGTCAGTGTATTACTGAGGACTCTTGGTCATCGTCAGCCGCGGTCCCCCTCCAAAGGAGAGGCAATGAAGGTTCGATTTGGTGTGTCGGTGCTGAGCGGGACGGCGTTTCCACACCGGCGGGACCTGGACAAATTCGCCGAGCTGGTCCGCATCATCGACGGGTCCGGGGCCGAATTGATCGGCACCAACGATACGAGCTTCATCGGCGGCGACGCCTATGTGCGGGCGACGCTGATCGCGCAGACCGCGAAAAATGCCCAGGTTGGTATCCACCCGACCAACCCGCTGACGCGCGAGCCGCAGATCATGGCGGCTTTCATGGCCTCGATCGATGCAATGACCGAGGGCCGGGCCTTTCTGGATATCGGCAGCGGCGACAGCGCGGTCTACAACATCGGCCTGGCGCCGGCGAGCCGCGCCCGGATGGAAGATTACGTCACCTGCGTGCGGAACCTGATCGCCACCGGCGAGGGCACGTATGACGGTCGGCCACAGCGTGTCCGCTGGCATCGCGAGGCGGTGCGCAAGCGGATTCCGATCACCCTCTGCGCCGAGGGGCCCAAGACCTTGCATCTCGGTGGTCGCGTCTTCGATGGCGTGATCGCCGGCACCGGCCTGCTGCCCGAGGTGATCTCCGACACGCTTGAGCGGGTCGCGGCGGGTGCCAGGGCCGCGGGTCGCGATCCGTCAGAGGCCGAGGTCTGGTTCACGACCCGCTCGTCGCTCGACGCCGACCGGGACAAGGCGATCGAACGCATCCACGCGTCAGTATCCTCGATCCTCAATCATTCGATGCGCTTCGGCCTCGACGGCAAGAATGTGCCCACCCAGTTCAGGGCCAAGATCGCCGAGTACATCGAGGGCTACGAACTATACGATCACGTGCTCCAGGCCGGGCGCAACCCGAAGCGGATGGCCGAGCTTGGGCTGACCGAATACGGGCTGGAACGCTTCGCCCTCGCCGGGGACGTCAACGAGTGGATCGAGCGCATCGGCGAACTCGCGGAATTGGGGGCCTCACGGCTCTGGCTAAGCACGGAAAGCGGCGATCTCGACCGCCAGATCCACTACATGAAAGTGTTCACCGAACAGATCATGCCGCATTTTCAATAGCCCGCCGCCGCACCCGATCCTTTTCTCCTTCACCCCCGCGAAGGCGGGGGTGAAGGAGCGAGCAACGAAGCGTTGGCCCTGGATTCCCGCCTTCGCGGGGGTGACGAGTAGAAATTATATTTATTCAAATAGTTAGAGGGCCTAACGTACCGAGTTGTAGACGTCACGCCAACGCTTGATGGCGTTGATGTGACCGTCCACCGCAGTGAGGTTAGCGCCCATCGTCACGACGGATATGTGGCTCCCCCGAGCTTCGCGCCACGCCGCGATGTCGCCGGGCCATTGGTTGTCGCCTCGGCTGTATTGCTGGATGGACTCGAAGCCGAACGCATCGACATCTCTGCCAAGCCCGCGCAGTTTGCCCTCGATCCTCGCCTTGATTTGGATCGCCTCGGTTTGAGTCCGGCCTGAAAACAGGAATCCGTCCCCGATCCTGGCCGCCCGGTCGAACGCGGCCTCGCTGAAACCTCCCAGCCAGATCGGGATCTGCCGTTTCGGGCGCGGCAAGATCCCGGCTCTGTCGATCCGGTGGTCGGAGTCCTCATGGTCGACCACAGGCTGCTCCCACAGCTTACGGATCAAGGCGATCTGCTGCTCCTGCCGCTTGCCGCGGCGGCGAAAATGTCCGGACATCTCGAGACCGTCGTATTCCACCCAGTTCCAGCCGACCCCGACGCCCAGGCGAAGCCGGCCCTCCGAGAACAGGTCGACATCCGCGGCCTGTTTAGCGAACAGGGCAGTCTGTCGCTGTGGCAGGATAATCACGCCCGTCGCCAATCCGAGGTTCTTGGTGACGCCGGCGAGGTAGGCGTAGGTGACCAGTGGCTCGTGGAACGGATCGTTTTCTTTATAAGGACCGGTCAACT
>Ga0209006_10003013_pt1 | contig 15295 bp, 13 predicted proteins | sample JacPin_JW_Ref_O2_FD_188567 | JGI IMG/M metagenome (GOLD analysis project Ga0209006, IMG submission 188567) | Forest soil microbial communities from Algoma, Ontario, Canada - Jack Pine, Ontario site 1_JW_Ref_O2 (SPAdes) (version 2) | ecosystem: Environmental > Terrestrial > Soil > Boreal... | reverse complement strand
GCTTGCACATGAAGCAGGCGATGACGTTGAACTCGCGCGCAACCTGGGCGCAGATTTGCCGGTACGTCGTGAGCCGGTCCGCGGTGCGCAGCGCGTCGTCGTAATTGAAATTCAGCTCGATCTGTCCCGGCGCGTCCTCGTGGTCGCCCTGGATCATGTCGAGGCCCATCTTGCGCCCATACTCGATGACTTTCATGTAGATCGGGCGCAGGCTTTCGAACTGGTCGATGTGATAGCAGTACGGATTTGAGAAGCCGCCGTTGGGTTTGCCGTTGTCGTCCTTCTTCAGCCACATCATCTCCGGCTCGGTGCCGTGGCGCATTCGCATGCCGTGATCGTTGGCGAACTGCTCGTGGATACGGCTCAAATTGCCGCGACAATCCGCGGTGAGAAATGCACCCGGGTCTTCCCGCTCCTCGCGATTGCGAAACAACGTGCAGAACATGCGGGCGACGCGTTTGTCCCACGGCAGCTGCATGAACGTTTCCGGTTCCGGCACGCCGACGAGCTCCGCCGCCTCGGGGCCATAGCCGAGATACTCGCCACGCCTGTTCATGAACAGGTTGACGGTCGAGCCGTAGACGAGCTGGAATCCGCCGTTGGCGATATTTTCCCAGTGATCGGCCGGGATGCCCTTGCCCATGATGCGGCCGGTGACGGAAACGAACTGCAAATAGAGATACTCGATGCCGAGCGCGTCGATTCTTTTCCTCACCTGCTTGATCAGGTCGTCGCGACCGGGAGTCTTCGTAAAGCTCTCGTAATCAGACACTAACACCCCCATACCACCGGCCGTTAAAATCGATTTCAGTTTTCACTGCACTATGCCGATCAGCTCCACGGGAACGGGCTGTTGGAAACGGGATGAAGCTTGCCTTCGGCGTAACGCGAGAAGCGGAACGGCTCGAGCAACTGCGATTTCTCCCCGCAGATTTCCTGAGCGACGAGTTTGCCGACGCCGATCATCTTGTAGCCGTGATTGGAATCGGCGATGACGAAAACGTTGTCGCGGAACACGTCGAAGACCGGAAAACTGTCCGGCGTGAAACAGCCGAGCCCGCCCGACCTCTCGCGTCTTTTGTACTTATCGATCTCGCCTTCGAAGCGCTTCTGGCAATGGGCCAGCATCGAGCACCAGGTTTCGATGAACTGGTCACCGACGATGAAGTCGGGAGAATCGGGACCGTAGGGATCGACCGCAACGTCGTCGGGCTCGCCGTCGACGACATAGGGTGAAGCGCCACCCTGGACGCCGCCGAAATTGAAGTCCGGCTTGTAGTAGAGGCCCCAGAGTTTGTCGGTCAGGATCCGGCCGGTGACGTCGGAATATAGCGGCGCATCGGTATCGACGTGAATGACCGGCGGCATGCGGCCGTCATTGGTCTTGTGCATGTTCGGATCGACGCCGAGGGTGCCTTCCTCAAGGCACCAGAATTTCCAGGTGCGGACTCCGTCGTGCATCCTGCCGTCCGCGCCCTTGATGGACACGGTGCGCGGCAATTCCAGCATGTTCCAAAGCTTGTTGACCCAGGGGCCGGCGCCGACGACGACATAGTCGCACTTGATCGGGCCGTTATTGGTGTGGATGCCGGTAACGGCGCGCGAGTTGTTGCCGAACTCGAAGCCGGTCACCTCACAGCCCGTCAAAACGCGCACGCCCTCGGCTTCGGCCTTGGTGGCGAGACCATAAATGGAAGCCGTGTTGTTGGCGTAGCCGCCCTTTTTCTCGTGCAGCACCGAGGTGATATTCTTGGCCTGCCAGTCGGAGAACAGGCCTTCCATATATTTCTGCGAGTCTGCGGCGCCCTCGATGAAGGTCGACTCGTAACCGATGCGCTTTTGTTGCTCATAAATCGTGCCGACCTGCTCACGCATGATCTCCGGGCTGATCTGCATGTAGCCGACGGCGTGATAGGAATAAGCCTTGGGGTCGCTTTCCCAGACCGACACCGAATGCGCCATCAACTCGCGCATCGCCGGCTGGTAGTAGTTGTTGCGGATGACGCCGCAGGCGATGCCGGACGCACCGGCCGCTACCGCCGACTTGTCGACGACCAGAATATCCTTGCCCGACCCGCGGCCGGTTTCCTTAAGCTTCACCGCCAGATGGTAGGCGGTTGACAGACCATGAATACCCGCACCGATAATGGCGTATTTCGCGTGGGGCGGAACAGCCATGGACAATTCCCTCAGCATGCCCGGTTGCTTGACGTGAAGCCGCGCCCAAAGTCATACTGCCAACAGCGCCACGGCGCAAACCAATTTTATCCAATCTTGACCCAATGCACACCAGTTCAAACCAATGAACGTCCGAGGGATCGCCGACAAGACGAAAGGCCCATATCCCACGCCGGGCAAGGAAGAGGAGATAGCCAACGTACTCGCGCTGGCCCCCGGCCGTGCAACCAACCTCATATTGGGCAGGCTCAAGCAGGCGATCGAGACCGGAATCTACGCTTCCGGCGACCAGTTGCCCGCCGAGCGCCAACTGGCGGTGACCTTCGGTGCAGCGCGTTCCACTGTTCGCAAGGTCCTGGATCAGCTCGAACAAATGAACCTGGTGACGCGCCGCGCCGGCAGCGGCACATTCGTGAATTATCCGGGGCCGGACCACCACAGTATCAATGATGTGGCCGCTCTTGTCAGTCCGCTACAGCTGATCGAGACGCGCTTCGCCATCGAGCCTTACATGACGCGCCTTGCGACCATTCACGCCAGCAGCGGCGATCTTGAAAGCATCGAGCGTACGATGAAGCAGCTCGAAGCTTGCAATGCCGACCAGGATTTGTTCACGCAACTCGATTGCGAATTTCACCTCGAGCTGGCGCGCTGTTCCCGCAACCCGCTCATCGTGCGCATGTATCAGCAGGTCAATATGGTTCGTCTCCACGCCCAGTGGGATCGAATGAAAAAGCTGATCCTGACGCCGCAAAAAATCGCCGAATATAATGCCGAACACCGGGGCATATTCGAGGCTTTGTTGCGCCGGGACGCCAACGCCGCGGTCGATCTCATCACCACGCAACTCGAGCACGCGCGCCTCGACCTCATTGGCGCCGACAGACTTTGAAAGCCGCCGCCGCCGAGCGGCGCGGCGGCTTGACACGAACGGTCATCGGAGGAGGTGGTTATGCCAGTTGAAGTGCCCTCACTTGAGCAATGGCGCAGCGTTGCCGCGCAATGCGGATTGTCGCTGAGCGACGCCGATATCAAATCGTTCAGCGGGTTATTGGCGGGCTTTGTCGGAGCTTACGAAGTCGTCGACGGGCTGCCCGACGAAGTGCCGGCGGTGAAATACCCGCGGACGTCCGGCACCAAGCCGAGCGCCGACGAGAACCGGCATAACGCGTGGTACCGCAAGACCGCGATCAAAGGCGCCGCCGGCGGCAAGCTTGCCGGCAAGCGGGTCGGCATCAAGGACAATGTCATGGTGGCCGGCGTGCCGATGATGAATGGCGCCGCGACGCTGGAAGGCTTCGTGCCGGACTTCGATGCAACCATCGTCACCCGGCTGCTCGACGCCGGCGCCGAGATCGTCGGCAAGACGCATTGCGAATGCTTTTGTCTCTCCGGCGGCAGCCATACCAACGCGACCGGACCGGTCCACAATCCGTGGAAGATGGGCTATTCGGCAGGCGGATCGTCGTCCGGCAGTGCCGTCGTGGTGGCTCTTAAGGAAGCCGACATGGCGATCGGCGGCGACCAAGGCGGCTCAATCCGTATGCCGGCCTCGTTCTCCGGCATTTACGGCATGAAGCCGACATGGGGCTTGGTGCCGTATACCGGCATCATGCCGATCGAGATTTTTATCGATCACACCGGCCCGATGACGGGTTCGGTCACCGACAATGCCCTCATGCTGGAAGTGATCGCCGGCGACGACGGCTACGACCCCCGTATCAAGGCACCGAAAGTGCCGCGGTATTCCGAGCTGCTCGCCGGCGGCGTCAAGGGAATGAAGATCGGCATCGTGCGCGAAGGATTCGAGCAGGCGACGGCCGAAGCAGCGGTCAGCGAGAAAGTGCGCGCGGCGGCAAAACGGCTGGCCGATATGGGCGCGACGGTCGCCGAAGTGTCGATCCCCATGCATCTGGTCGGGCCGGCTCTGTGGACACCGATCGGCGCCGAGGGTCTCACACAAACGATGATGTGGGGCGACGGCTACGGGCTGAGCAGGCAGGATCTCTACTCGGTGGCGTTAATGGATTTTCATCGCGGCTGGCGCAAGCGTGCCGACGAGCTTTCCGAGACCACCAAGCTTCTCATCATGCTCGGCACGCACATGAATAACGCCTATGGCTCGCGCTATTACGGCAAGGCGGTGAACATCACGCGCCGTCTTACTGCCGCGTACGATCAGGTGCTGCAGGACTATGACCTGCTGCTGATGCCGACGACGCCGATGAAGGCGACGCCGCTGCCGGGCCCGGGGGCGAGCCGCGAAGAGTATGTCAATCGCGCCCTCGAAATGATCGGCAACACGGCGCCGTTCGACCTGACGCATCATCCAGCGATGTCGCTGCCGTGCGGCATGGTGGATGGGCTTCCGGTTGGATTGATGCTTGTCGGCAAGCATTTCGACGAGCCGACGATCTATCGCGCCGCTTATGCTTTCGAGCAGTCGGGCGATTGGAAAGGCATGTGACGCACCGACGCGTCGGCGCCGCCGGGTTTTTGATGAAGTAGACACCAGGCGGTCGTTGATTGTGATCAACGACCGTGCTGCGCGATCTTGGGACGGCCGCATCATAATTACGACGGACGACAACGGTCCCGCGCGCCCCTTTGGTGAAGTGGTCAAAGATTGGTCTGTAAGTGGTCAGAACTTGGGCTTGACAGGTCCGTTAGCGTGCGCACAGATTGTGCAGGGTGGCTAAACTGACCGGAAATTAGGCCATCGAGCGGAGACGGCGTAACACCAGCAAGTGCGAGCCTAAATGTGCAGTGATGGTCGTGACGCTCAAGGATTTCAGCCGGTAGCCCGCAATCGGTATCGAAACCACGCATCGAACGTCGAAACGGCCTCCGCCACCGTCCGCCCTGTCGAACGAACGATCCTCGGAACAGTCTTCGGAACGATCCTTGCAACAATGCTTGCAACGGTCCTTGGCGCGATTCTTGGAACGGCCCTTGGAACGGTCCTTGGAACGGTCCTTGGCCCGCGTTGCGGACGCGCTCGCGCCGCGACGTGCGCAATCCATTCACTCATCGAAACCTGAAAACAGCTGGAGGGGTCTCATGAAAGCACGCATCAATCGTCGAAAGTTTCTTAAAACCGCGGCGGCCGGATCGGTCGCCGCGACGGGCCCGTGGTTCATTCCGAATCTTTACGCCGCCGACGACATCAAGATCGCAGGCATTCACGATGCCTCGGGCGGCCTCGATATCTACTGCGCGCCGATGATCAACTGCCTCACGTTGGCCGTCGAGGATATCAACGCCAAGGGTGGCTTGCTTGGGCGCAAGATCAGCCAGCTCAACTATGACACGCAGTCGAATATCCAGCTTTATACGCAATACGCGACCGAAGCCGCGACCAAGGAACACGTCTCGGTCGTGTTCGGCGGCATCACGTCCGCCTCGCGCGAAGCGATGCGTCCGGTTTTGGATCGCTTCAAGACGCTGTATTTTTACAACACGCTCTATGAAGGCGGCGTCTGCGACCGCAACATCTTCATAGTTGGCACAACTCCTGCACAGACCTTGGAGAAAATGATCCCCTATGTGATGAAAAAATGGGGCAAGAAGGTCTATACGCTGGCGGCGGACTACATCTACGGACAGACCACGGCGAAGTGGGTCAAGAAGTACGTTGTCGAAAACGGCGGCGAAGTGCTCGCCACCGACTTCTTCCCGCTCGACGTAACCAATTTCGGTCCGACGATCGCCAAGATACAGGCCGCCAAACCGGACATCGTCATGTCGGTGCTGGTCGGCGGCGCGCACATTTCGTTCTACCGCCAATGGGCCGCATCCGGCATGAAGAAGCAGATTCCGATGGCGTCGACCACCTTCGGCCTCGGCAACGAGCAGGCCGTTCTCACCGCCGAAGAGGGCGATGGCATCATCGGCAGCTACGGCTATTTCCCATCGATCGATACGCCCAGCAATATCGAATTCATCAAGCGCTACGATGCCCGCTTCGGCAAGAACGCGCCGGGCAACGTGGAAATGTCGGCAATGACCTATCAGGGCGTCAATCTTTGGGCCGAGGCCGTCACCAAGGCCGGCACCGTCGATCGGATGAAGGTCATCGAGGCCCTCGAGACCGGCTTGTCCTTTGTCGGGCCCGCCGGAAAGACCACCATCGATCCGGCGACCCACCACTGCATCATCGACACTTACATCGCGGTAGCGGAAAATCAGAAATGGAAGGTGCTGGAGTCTTTCCCGCAGCAGAAGCCTTTGGATACCGCCGCGGTCTGCAACCTGACCAAAAACCCGAACGACAATCAGCAATACATCATCGACGTAAAGACCTAAGATCGGTGACCGGAAACGAGGCAGAGTATGGATCTGGCGGTTATCGTCCTTGATCAGATTCTGACCTCAATCGCCAGCCTGATCCTCATCTCGATCGGGCTGGCGGTCATTTTCGGCATGATGCGGGTGATCAATCTCGCCCACGGCGAATTCATCATGCTCGGCGGCTACACGGTGATCACCTCGGTCAATGCCGGGGTCAATCTGTGGTTTGCCTCGCTGGTGCTTGCGCCGCTGGTCGTCGGTGCGTTCGGTTTCCTCGTCGAACGCACCATTGTCCGTTTCCTCTATGGCCGGATGATCGACACCATGCTGGCAACATGGGGGCTGAGCCTGGCGATGGTCGGCGCCGTGACGATGATATTCGGCAATACCACGAGCGGCGTCTCGACGCCGCTCGGCTCGATGGCCTTCGGACGCTATGAGCTCAGCAACTACAATTTCGCGCTGATGGGCGTGGCGATCGTGACCACCGCCGCGTTGTGGGCGGCGCTGCGCTTCACGCCGTTTGGCATCATTGCCCGCGCCACCATGCAGAACGCGCAAATGGTGGGTTCGCTTGGCGTCAATTCCGCCCACGTCTACGCCATTACTTTCACGATTGGAGCCGCGCTCTCGGGGCTTGCCGGCGGGATGATCGCGCCGCTGTCGGGCGTGTTGCCGTCCATGGGCGTGCAATATGTCGCCAAGGCCTTCATCACCGTCATCAGCGGTGGCAGCGCCGCTGTGGCCGGTACGCTGTCCGCATCGACATTGTTGGGCACGCTCGATACCGGGACCACGTTTCTGACAACGCCGGTCTTCGGGGAGGTCAGCCTGTTGATCGGTGCTGTCCTTCTGGTGCGCGCCATGCCGCAAGGGATTACCGGCAGCTTGTTCAAGGGCTCCACATGACCTTCCGCAATTCGGTGGTGACTGCGCTGTGCGTAGCTGCGGCGGCGGCGACGATTATCATCCTCCCGCATGTCGTCGAGCTCTTCACCATCATCAACGCGACGATCTACGCCAGCATGGCCATTCTGACGCTGAGCCTGGCGCTGGTTTGGGGCTTTTGCGGCATCATATCCTTCGGCCAAACAGCATTTTTCGGACTGGGCGGTTATGCCTATGCGGTCGCGGCGATCAACTTTGGCGATTCAACGCCGGCCATCGCTTTGGCGTTGCTCGTGCCGACGTTATTTGCCGGACTGCTCGGTTATTTCATTTTTTGGGGAAGGGTCACGGACGTTTACCTGGGCGTCATCACGCTGACGGTGACGCTCATTCTCTACAAGCTGTTCAACGCCACGGCCGGCGATGCCTACCATATCGGCAAGGCGGCCTTGGGCGGCTTTAACGGCATTCCGGCGACGCCGCTGATGAACCTGCCTTGGGACCGCGGCACCACGCTCGAACCCGAGGACATCTGGTACGTCGCGGCGACGCTGCTCTGCCTCGCCTACGCCTTCGTGCGCTGGCTCCTCTCCACCAAGCTCGGCCACCTGATGATTGCGATCCGTGAGAACGAGCATCGCACCGAGCTGTTGGGTTACGATCCGCGGCGCATCAAGCTTGCAGCCTTTACGATCGGTGGCGCCATGGCCGGCGCGTCGGGAATTCTCTTCGCCAACTGCGTCTTCGTCAGCCCGACCATGTTCAGCCTCCTGTACACGGCGCAAGTGATCGTATGGGTGATCATCGGCGGCCTCGGCACGCTGGCCGGTCCGATCTTCGCCTGCTTTCTCCTGCAAATGATCACCGCCGAATTGGGCAGGCTCAATTGGCTCAATCCGAATTTCGTGCTCGGAATTATTCTGATCGCCTTTGTGCTGCTGATGCCAAGCGGCATCTTGCCGACCTTGCAGCGCATGTACGACAAAATCACCTGGCCGATCCTGTTGCAAAAATCCGTGCGTAAGCGGCCCGCCCAATGAAGCCGAAAGCGATCATCGAGACCCAAGGTCTGGTGATGCGGTTCGGCGGCGTGGAGGTGCTGCGCGGCATCGATTTCGCCATTGAGTACGGCGAACTGCGCTGCCTCATCGGTCCAAATGGCGCCGGCAAAAGCACGTTCTTCAAATGCATCACCGGCCAGCTCAGGCCGACCGCCGGCTCGATCAAATTCAAAGACGAATGGGTGACGGCCGCCGACGCGGTTTCGATCGCGCGCCGCGGCATGGGCATCAAGACCCAGGTACCGTCGCTGTATGACGGGCTGGCCGTTCGCGAGCACATCCGTCTGGCCGCCGGGCGGCACCTGATGCGCCACGAAGTTGCCGCGGCGGTCGACGACGTGCTCGAGCGTTTCGCCATCCGGCATCTTGCCACCCAGATTGTCGGCCGGCTCGCGCATGGCCAAAGGCAATTGGTCGAAATCGCAATGGTGACGGCGTCGGACCCCGACTTGATCCTGCTCGACGAACCGGCAGCGGGCATGACCCATCAGGAAGTCGAGCGCCTTGCCGAATTGATCCACGAGCTCAAGGGCAATCACTCCTTGATCATCGTCGAGCACGACATGCAGTTCATTCAGATGATCGCGCGTCGGGTGACGGTCCTTCACCAAGGGCGCATCCTGCTCGAGGACGACGTCGATCACGTCATGCGCGACGAGCAGTTGCGCGATGTCTATCTCGGGCGGCGCACCCATGGGCGGGACGTGAGTAAGACATGAGTGAGATGCTGCGTGTCGAGTCGCTTCGTTCGGGATATGGCCGCATTCCGATCCTGCAAGGCATCGAATTGTCGGTCGCCGCCGGCGAATTCGTCGGGCTGTTCGGTCACAACGGCATGGGCAAGACGACGCTGATGCGCACGCTGGCGGGGCAGTTACGAGCGACCGCCGGCAGCATCTATTTTCGCAAAGCCGACATCACGGCCGCGCCGGCGCATGAACGCGCCCGCCAAGGACTGGGCTATATCCCGCAGGGGCGGGAGATTTTCCCCAGGCTGAGCGTCGAAGAAAATCTTTGGATGGGCGCCCGCATGGCGGGCAAGTCGTGGCAGAAGGTCGAAGAGGTACTCGAAACTTTTCCGCGCCTGGCGCCGATAAGGTCGCGACAAGCCGGCGTCCTCAGCGGCGGCGAGCAGCAGATCCTCGCCATCGCCCGGTGCTTATGTGGCGAGCCGTCGCTGGTGCTGCTCGACGAGCCGACCGAGGGCATTCAGCCGTCGATCATCGACGAGATTGCCGATCATCTGCTGCAACTCAAGCGCGCCGGCGGGCTGACGATGATTTTGGTCGAGCAGTCGTTCGATTTTATCAGCCAATTGTCCGACCGGATCCTGGTCATCCAGAAGGGAATTTTGGTTCGCGAGATCAAGCCGAGCGAAATCGCCGAATTCGAACGCGAGTTCATCGGCGAGACCGTCGGCGCAACGAGCGCCTAAGGCATCCACGGCGATTGCTTGACACCGGAGAAACCGACATAGCAATATTTTTGACAGTACGGTACGTCAGCCAGCCAATTCCGGGACGCCGCTTAGAGGTCAATTGAACTAGAGGAGGCAACGATGACCGACTTCCGTGTGGTTCCAAATAAGACTGCTCTCATCAACATCGATATGCAGAATTGCTTCGTTGAAAAGTCCCCCGTGGCGGCACCGCGCGGCATGGAAATTCTTCCACGCATCAACAAGCTTGCCGAGGCGTGCCGAAAGGCGGGCGCGCTTGTGATCCATACCATCCACGTCGTGCGGCCCGATGGCAGCAACACCGGCGTGATGGGAGAAATCATTCCGGCGATCGCGGCCGGACTCATCAACAAGGGAAATCCTCAGGCCGAGCTTCACCCCGGTATCGTTGTCGGCTCTGACGACATTATGCTCGAGAAACCTCGTTATGGCGCCTTCACCGGAACGGATCTCGAGCTGATCCTGCGCAACAAAGGGATCGACACGGTGATCATTACCGGCATCTGCACCAACGTCTGCTGCGAGACGACGGCCCGCGAAGCGAATATGCGCGACTTCCACGTCTTTTTTCTCAGCGACGCGACGGCGACGTTCGACACGCCGGACCTAACCGCGGATCAAATTCAACCCGTCGTGCTTGCGACCATGAAAGCGGCGTTCGCGCAGGTCGAGAACACGGCGTCGATGATCGGCAAGCTCGTGGAGCGACAGGGCGCGGTGCGGGCTGCCTGATGCGGCGCCGATCGAAGCGCTGCGAAAAGGAGTTGAGTCCAACGCGCGCCGGCGCGCTGCCGTACGTGGCGTTGCTTGGCGGCGTCGGCCGGCGCGTGCCTGCTTGGCTATGTCATATTCTGAGTGTGAGAACCGGCCGGGGCCACCGTGTGCATAAGTTAAGCCGGTCAACGCGCGTCGCGTTGAATCACAGGACCCTGGAGTCCGCCCCCCAGCCGAGCCCCAGCGGTCTCATCATCACACCCCCATCATCTTCACTTTCTCCCGTCAGGACGCAGAAAGCGTACCGAACGGGCGAGCGACAACGCGGGCGAGCCATCAACCTCGACGTGCAAAGTGCACGCGTGCGGCCGCGCTTGCCTAAATGTATGGATAGGTAGACAATCAGCCAAAGCGGCGAGGCTGCATGTTCGACTCCTCCCTGAATTCAAATTCGAGCGATGACGGTTGGGCCAACCCGCCGCTCGACCGCACGTCGCCGCTGCCGCTTTACGCGCAAATCAAGCAACGGCTTATCGGCCTGATTTTGCGGTGGGATCAGCCCGACCGCCGCTTCTATTCCGACGAGCAGCTGTGCGCCTTCTTCTGCGTCAGCCGCGATACGGTCCGCCAAGCGCTCGCCGAACTGGTGCAAGACGGACTGCTGCGGCGTGGCCGGGGTCTGGGCACATTCGTTTCAGTCCGCAAATTGGAGGAACGGTTCGGACCGGGAATGGACTTCCTGCAGCAATGGGAGTCCAGCGGCACGCCCATGCAATCGACGCTGCTGGCGTTCGAACGGCGCCCTGCCGGCGATGCAGTCGGCGCGAGTCTCGGTGTCGATGCCGAAGCGGCCGTGCTGTTCATCAAGCGCGTGCGCGCCGCGGCCCGTGTGCCGATCGCGATCGACTATCGCTACATTCCCAACGATCTCGTGGCCGACTGGGATGAAACGTCCGCGCGCGGATCGCCGCTGCACCTGCTCTGGCAGAAGATGGACTTGAGCAACGGCGACTTCGCGATTGAAGCGGCGACCGCCGGCCCTGAGGAGATCGAGTATTTGCATCTGAGCGCCGGTGCGCCGGTTTTGATCCGGACCTTGCGCTATTGCGACGGCAAAGGCCGTCGGGTGATGGCGGGCCATACGGTCCATCGCGGCGATCTCGTTCGCTACTCATTGAACGTGCCGCTGTCGCCCGACGGCATGCGTGCCGCGGGCGGCGCCAAGCGCAATGGTGTTCACGACGACTGACGACACAGAACAGGAGCGCAACGTGCAGCTCGGACGACGCAACGTCTTGCAACTTATCTCCGGCACCGCCTTGGGACTGGCGTATGGCCGCGCCGGCTGGGCAGCCGAAGAACCGCTGCGCATGGGCTCAATCCTGTCCGTCACGGGGCCGGCCGCCTTTCTCGGCGAGGATATGAAGGCCGGCCTGCAGCTGGCGGTCGATGAGATCAATGCCGGCAACGGCATCAACGGCCGGCCCATCGCCTGGACGTTCTACGATGCGGAAAGTCAGACGCAGAAGGCCATTTCCGCCACCCGCCGCCTCATCAGTCAAGACAAAGTCCAGCTCATCGTCAGCGGCGGCAACATGAGCGGTATCGCGTTGGCGATGGCGCCGATGGCCGAGGCCGCCAGCATCCCCTTCATCTCCAGCGAAGGCGCGCTCGCTATTGTCACGCCGCTTGCCGAACGGCATTGGGTTTTCAAGAGCACGGTCGACGACGAAGACGTGCTCGAACGGATTGCCGACTATCTGGAGAAGAAAAAGATCAGCAAGGTCGCGCTGGTCGCCGACACCAGCGGTTTCGGTCAGGGCGCGGTCGGCCAGATGCGCAAGGTCGCGCCGCGCCGCAACCTCGAAGTGCTTTATGAGACGTTCGGTCCCGCCGACACCGACATGATGCCGCAACTCACGCGCATTCGCGACAGCGACGTGGGCGCCGTGATTTGCTGGACCGTGACCCCGGCCGGCGTCGCTTTCATCAAGCAGGCGGCCGAACTCGGCCTCGACAGCCGCGTCTTGATCCACAGCTACGGCTTCGTGTCCTCACACTATATGACGCTCGCCGGCGACGCCGCCAAGCCGATATTGCTGGCGAGCCTCAAGCTGCCGGTCGGCGATCAATTGCCCGATTCCGATCCGCTCAAAGCCGGCATCCTCAAAATGTTTCAAAGTTACCAGGCCCGTTTCGGTCGCGCCGCCAGTCTCTATGCAGCGGAATCCTACGATGCCGCCATGCTGGCGCGGCAAGCGCTGCTCAATGTCGGCGGCGATCCGGCGAAGCTTCCCGAGGGACTGGAAAAAATTCGAAACTTTGCCGGCATCAGCGGTGTCTTCAACTTCTCGCCGGAGCGCCACTCCGGCCTATCGAAGCAGGATATCGTGCTCATCAACTGGCGTGACGGCCGATTCAATCTGGTCGATTACGCGTAACAGACACTTGCGTTGTTCGAAAGGAAAAGGCCATGGCGCTCTCTCGCGATATGTCCGCACAACAGGCGTTCGAGGTCGTGCAAACGCTGCTCGACGCGCCCGAAGACAGATTTCCACTCACATTCAATTCCGACCTGCCCCGGATCCGCGAATTGTTCCATGCCGCGACCCGCAACCAGTGGGATCCGCAGATCGACGTGCCGTGGGATCAGCTCGATCCAGACGCCTATACGGAGGAACAACGCTACGCCGCCCGGCTTTATTGGAGCCGGCGCGCCTGGAGCGAATATGGCGCTATCTCGGAGAGCCCGGCCCTACAAGTGCGCTTTGGCGTCGAGCATCGCCCCTCGGACATGCAGCTCTTCTTCACCATCCGATCGCAGGAAGAAGCCCGCCACGCCGAAGTGTGCCACACCATGGCGGAACGGCTGGGCGGCTATATCGAAAAGCCGGTGCAGCAGCTATTCGAAGGATCGGTTGCCACCCATGGCGTGCGGCGCGCTGCGCTCAGCGCCGACATTCCGCTCGAAGGCATCATCGCGGCGCTGGTCTGCACCGCCGAGGAAATCGCCTTTGACGTTTTTCGTCATCTCGAAGAGATAACGCGCGATCCGGTCGCCAAGCAGGTCGTGCGCTTTATCATGCGTGACGAATCCCGGCATTGCGCCTTCGGCTGGTATTTCCTCGAGGCGATCTGCGAAACGCTCACGCCGGAGCAAAAGAAGATGATCGAGGATTCGGTCGTCACCATGGTCGAGAAGGTCGAGCTCAACGGCTATCACAGTTCGTGGCTCGCGCCCGACAGCCCGGCAACGCGGGCGGAAGTCGAGGCAGACCGCATCACCTATGAGGCCGGCCTGGGCTCGACCATTGAAGAAGTGGAAAAGCCGATCTTCGTCGGCACGCTGCAGCGTATCCGCGATCAGATGCAGCCGCTTGGCATCAATTTGCCGCCGTTCAGCCATCCGAAGCTCGGGACCATCTGACATGCACGGCCCGGCACAACGGGCGGCGCCAACTCTGCCGCCGATGCGGCTTCTGGTCGAACGGCGCTTTCCGTTGGAGATGAATGTTACGCTGCCGCAAATCCGCGAGCTTTACGACAGCGGCAAGGCGGAGCGCTGGAATCCGCATCGCGACATCGACTGGAGCGCACTGCAGCCGGAGCAGTACGATGCGCCGGTGCGGGAAGCGGCGCGGCGCACCTGGAGCCGGCGGCTATGGATGGAAGTCACCGGCCTGACCGAGACGCCGGCGCTCTTGGTGCGTTTCTGCATGGAGACCGGTCGCGAGATCGATCCGAAATTTTTCCTCACGGTTCGCAATACCGAGGAAGCGTGGCACATTGAATGCTACGAACGTCTCACGGCGGCGTTCGGCGGGCGCCTCACGCGACCGGCCGACCGCGGCTACGAAAGCGCGTTCAATCGAAACTTGCATCGCCGGGTGTTGGACGCGGGACAGCATCTGGACGCCTACGTCGCCTGCTTCGCGGCCTTCGAGGATGGTCTCGAGCTTGAGCTCTGCCGCGCCTGGCGGACCAATGCAAGCAATCCGACAATCGCGGCGGTGCTCGATCACGTCATCGCCGACAAGGAACGCCATGCCGCATTCGGGTGGCTCTACCTTGCGAGCCGGGCGCCGCACTGGAGCCAAGCGGAGCGCGAGCTCATTGCCGATCAGCTCACGGCACACATCCGTGACACGGAGCTCAAAGGCTATCACTGCCCGTGGCTGGCGCCGGAACAGGCGGCGGCCGAGGCACACGCTGACGCTCTAAGCGCCACCGCCGGCCTCGGTGCCGCAGCACGCGGCGAGGAAGAAGAGACGATGGCAACGTATGTTGCCAATGCGCGGCACAGGCTGGCGGATATGGGCGTCGCGCTGCCGACTTTCGAGACTAACCGCATGCGCGCCTTCTGACGGCCGCCATGCACGCGGCGGTCACCTTCTTCCAGTTGCTGGTCGCCGGCATCGGCACCGGCAGCATCTACGCTCTCATCGCCCTTGGCTTCAACGTGGTGTTCAAGAGCACGGGCGCGATGAATTTCGCGCAGGGCGAATGGGTGGTGATGGGCGGAATGATCGCCGCTCTTTTGTTCGCCACGATCAGCAATGTCGGCCTCGCCTGTCTTGGCGCGATCCTGCTGGTGACGGTGGTCGGAATCATTTCCGAGAAGCTGGTGATCGGGCCGCTCCGGCGTCCGAACGCGCTGCTCATCACTTTGATCAGTATCGGCCTTGCCATCTGCACGCGCAGCCTG
>Ga0209006_10003012_pt1 | contig 15295 bp, 8 predicted proteins | sample JacPin_JW_Ref_O2_FD_188567 | JGI IMG/M metagenome (GOLD analysis project Ga0209006, IMG submission 188567) | Forest soil microbial communities from Algoma, Ontario, Canada - Jack Pine, Ontario site 1_JW_Ref_O2 (SPAdes) (version 2) | ecosystem: Environmental > Terrestrial > Soil > Boreal... | reverse complement strand
ACCCCGCCAGTGAAACGGCCCGACTATTTTCGCATCGATGCCGCCCCCGACGGCGACTGCGAAGGAGTCATCGGAAATACTGGCGAACCCGGGAATAGAGGAACTAGCGTGAACCCCTCCAAACAGGACATGTCCAAACGGCGAAACACGCGCCGGCCAGGAGACTTGAGGCCCGAACATATAGTAAGTGGTGGCAGAATGGGACCCGTAGTCACCGGAGAAATCAGCGACAGCGCCTAGCCACGGAGTAAACTTGTACTGGCCGGCAAGTTCCCAACCGTTCTGATTGAATGATGACGGAGAATTATCGACATGCAAAAAAGCGTAGCCGCCGTACAGTTCCACCTTGTCTGAATCTTGAGCATGCGCGGTCAGAGAAATTAGAAAAATCAAGCCGCATAGAATTGCAAACTTCTTGGACATACAAATCCCTCCTCTAAGTTATGTGAATTTTAGGATTATCGTGGGCGGTCGATCTTGCCACGACATTCCTCCCTGCTTCTCGACTTCAACTCTTGGCCCTACCCGTTGGGCCTAAGCGGCACCCCGAACTGAAGTGTTGGGCTGCGAGCACTAAGATGCCTCTTGCCCTGTGGGGGTTTCTCCGAGAATCGAAGATATTAATTGGTTTTTCGCTCAGGTATTTGCTGTAGAGGTTTTCGAGACTAGCTATAGAAGAGGTTCGCCGGAATTTTCTGCGATTATTCTCCGAGTTGTGTCTCTCAAGCGCACAATCTCGTGCCAATCATTGCCCGCTGCGCAGTCCGGGGTCACGAGAGGGCCAAAGGTAAGCGTAACGCGTCCGGGACGCGGCAACTTTGTTTTATCACGCAGAATGCGCCGCGCGCCGCGGACCGAAACCGGACAAATGGGACGCTGGGTATCCACGGCAGATTTGAAAGCGCCAAGTTGAAACGGGCGAATTCCCGTGTTTGCCGTGAATGTTCCCTCTGGATAAATCACCACTGACTCGCCCTTCTCGAGCGCGGCATTCACTTGTTCAGCCTGACGTATACGCGCTTGCGGATCGCTGCGGTCAAACGAAAATTGTCCGCTTCGCCGAGCCATGGTGCTGAAAAAGGGCATATCGCGCACTTCGCCCTTGGTCACGAATCTGACGTCTGGTGGCAGAAAAGCCAGGCTAATTAAAATATCCAGATAACTCGAATGGTTCGGAGCAAAAATCCAGGGTCCGGACGTTTCGCACTGAGTCAAAATTTCGCGGCCTTCCACCTGCACCGGCACGAGCGCCATGGTGAGCATCAGTCGAGTGCCCTTATGCGTGAGCCAAGCTGCGCGCTTCTGGTTTCGAGTCATCGCGACGACAGCCCACAGTGGAAACAAGAGAACAGCAAACACAGACATTGCGTACACACCGTAGAGAAACTCAAATGCAGCCCTTGTTCCACTTTTGGCCCAATTCCAGGCGCGCGGTCCCGAGCCGCGTGCCGCTAGTCCGGCGACCTGCAGCCAAGTTGGTTGCGGACGCTTGCCCAAATTTCCTTCCATGAAAAGCCGCCGGGTCTCGCTGCGCCGCAATTTACCACTGGAAGTTTTTGGAATAGATTGCGGCGGCAACAGCACCACCAAATCCGGCGGCATTCCGAGGGCGTCATTCACAGCGTGTGATATTTCGTCTTCGATACGCTTCGCGCTTGCCATGTCCCGGACTTCCGCGGTTACGACCAGGCGCTCGCTTCCAGTACGTTCGTCCGGCGCGCCAAACGCGACGACGCATCCTGTTCGCACTCCTTGAACGCGTCCCGCGATTTCCTCTACTTCATGTGGATACAAATTGCGGCCAGCTTTGATGATGATGTCTTTGGCGCGTCCGGTTATATAAATTTCGCCGTCGGCCCAGTAGGCCAGATCGCCGGAATTGAGCCAATCGCCGTCACGCATCAATTCTCGGGTGGCCGTGGGGTTGTGAAAGTAGCCGCTGGTGGCCGCCTCTCCGCGAAACCAGAGGCGTCCTTCACTGCGTTCGTCTAGATTTTTGCCGTCGGCATCCACGATGCGGACCTGCACGCCCGGCACAGGTTTGCCGGCATTCACGAATTCCAGCGCAGCGAGATCGCCTGGCTTAGCTGGTTGAGCCCGCCCGCCGGATTCAAAAGCAGCGCGCTCGATGCGGTCAACCTTGTAACCAGCGCCGAGCTTCGGCACAGAAATTGCGAGCGTGGCTTCGGCGAGGCCGTACACCGGGGTTATCGCTTCGCGGCGGAATCCGTAGGGAGCAAACCGGGTTGCAAACCTCTCGAGCGTCTCAGCGCGCACTGGCTCCGCGCCATTTGTTGCGGCACGCCAGCAACTCAGATCCAGCCCTTGCAAATCCTTATCCGGAATTTTTCGTACGCAAAGTTCATACGCAAAATTTGGAGCGGGGCTGATCGTTCCACGATGCTTATGAATGGCCCACAGCCATCGGTCCGGGCGGCTCAAGAAAGCGAGCGGCGACATCACCACGAGGGGAATCCCGGTGAAGATAGGAACGAACCACGCGCCGATCAAACCCATATCGTGATACAGCGGGAGCCAGCTCACCGCCACGTCGTCTGACTTTATTTCGATGCCGGAAACGATCGATCTAATATTCGCAAGCAAATTTGCGTGGGTAAGAACGACACCTTTTGGATCACCGGTCGAGCCGGAGGTGTATTGCAGAAACGCAATGTCATTGGAGCGCGCGTGATGCGTAAGGGTCTCTACCGGGCGCCACTGCGTCGGAGGTGAAGCCTTCTCCAGGTGCGGCGTAGCCGGTGACTTCGCCAGCGTTTGGGCGTTGAGCACTTCTCGTAGCGTTGGTACTCCCGGCTTTAGCAGACGGGCTAACCCTTCGGCTTGCCGCCACGTAATCAAAAATTGCGCTTCCGCGTTGCGCAGAATGGCGGATTGGCGCGTGGCGTATTCCGCGATTCGGTCGGCACGGAAAGGCGGATAAATTGGTACCGGAATTCCGCCGGCCAGCAGGATGCCTGCAAATGTCCAGAAGAACTCCGCACAGGTGGGAAGCATGATGGCGACAGTCTGGGCCGGCTCAAGCCCACGGCGGACCAATTCGGCGGCCACAGTTGACGATTTTTCAAAAAGCTCGCCGAACGTGATTGTGCGCAGCTGATCGTTTTCTTCATAGAGATGAATATGTGCGCGCGCCGGTTCAGCTCGACCGCGCAAGCGCAAAATCTCCGTCAAAGTCTCTGCGCTTCGGACTTGCTGTTCGAGATCCGCGCTTGCAGCGGGCGAATAGACTGGGGCTGTGGCGACGGCGGTTGCCGCGCCGGTTACCGCGTTCGAGCTTAGCGAGGCTGATCCCGCGGCGGTGCCGGATTCTTCACGAAGCACGGCTACAATCAAGTCTTGCACCGTGTCAGCTTCCGCCACCACGTGATCGGGTAGACGCACGCCGCAAGCATCACCCAGGCGCAGCATTAGCTCCACGCGTTCGAGACTGCCGAGTCCGAGTTCGCGCTCGAGGTGCGCGGCAGGGCCTCGCGCGGTCAACTCCGCTAAACCGCGTTGGCCGCTCAACTCCACTAGGAGCTGGTGAAGTATATCCAGCGTCTGCGCGGTGACCGCCGCGGTGCGATCGATTTTAGTTCCGGTAGCGCCCATACAAGTTGGTCGATAGAAAATGCAAGAAATCACATCGATGAATACAAACGCCTGTCGCTGTGGCCGAGCGTATCACTGCACGTTACGACGGGCAATGCCGCACCCTGAGCGAAAGGGCCGCGAAGCGCGTTTGAGGTACGAAGGTACTGGGACTAATTGAACCCTTCGGACTATCGACCAACGCGATCACCGCAGCCACAATCATTAAGAGTTCGGGGCCCTGCAAAGCGCCTCGGATGTCTACACCTCCATCACCCCATGCCCACGAGCGGCCGGCACCCCCACCGGCCGCTCCCCTTTTCTCTTTTGACTGCAAGTCACACCAAACAACGGCTTTGCTCGCGAAAAATCTGGAATGTTTCTTGACTCCGCCGCGCACGTTTCTATACAGTGCGGGGCATAAGGGGTTGTGTAGGCTCGAGGCGAACGAGAGTCGCGGCTGAAGGGAAACGTCACCCTTCGGTTTTGTCCCTCCTACGTGGTGCCAGCCACTCCACGGCCTGCATGTCCTGGGCGCAAGTTCTCACTACACGGGGGTGCAGTGTGAGATTTCTTCGAGCGATCTTATTTAGCGCTATCGCATTTGCGAGCATTTCAATCCTCAGTAGTAGTCTTTGGGCCCAGACCAATGCCTCGCTTCGCGGCACCGTCACGGACCAATCCGGCGGCGTGGTGGTCGGCGCGAAAGTAACCCTGACCAATACCGGCACGGGCATCTCGCGCAACGCTACGAGCGGAAATGACGGGAGCTATGCTTTTGACCTGGTGCAAGTGGGCAAATACAAGCTCACCGTGGAGAAATCTGGCTTCACTTCCTTTATTCAAGATGGCATTGGACTTGAGCTAAATCAAAACGGGCGGGCGGACGTTTCACTTAAAGTTGGGCAAGCGACCCAGACTGTGGAAGTGACCGCAAACGTCGCGCAGGTGGACACGACCAGCGCCGTGCTCGGCAAGGTGGAAAACGAGCGTGCTATTCGTGACCTGCCGTTGCTTGACCGCGACACTTTGCAACTTGGTTTGCTCCAAGCGGGAGTATTTCCGGCTGACCCGGATGACTTGTCAGGCAATCCTTTTTCGGTGAGTGGACAGCGCTCGGAGTCGCTCACGTTCCTTCTCGACGGAGCGAATAATACAGACTTCCTTGGCAACAACATTGTCGTCAGCCCGAATCCCGATGCGGTTGAAGAATTTAAGATTCTGACCAATAATTACGACGCGGAGTACGGGCGGACCTCGGGCGGTATCGTCAATCAAATCACTAAGTCGGGAACGAACGACTTCCACGGCGACGTTTTCGAATTTCTGCGCAACGATGTTTTGAACTCCACGGACTATCTAGCCGACGGCATAAAGGGTGCATATAGGAGAAATGTGTTCGGTGGGACCCTCGGTGGTCCCGTCAAGAAGGACAAATCATTTTTTTTCTTGGCTTACCAAGGCACACGTCGAGGAGAAGGGATGACCCCCAGCCCGATCGCTGTATTGAGTGCTCCTGAGCGTACGGGCGACTTCAGAGCCGACTGTCCGGCGGATCAGAACGGCAACACATTCGACGGGAGTGGAAATTGCATCAGTACTATTGGGACGCAACTGGTGAATCCGACGACCGGAAATAACTACGCTTTTAATCAGGTCCCGGTAAATCCGGTCATGGCGAATTACATCGCCAAGTACCTACCCATGCCTAATCACGGGTCCGTCAATACCTTTACGGCGTCCCCTCTGGCGGCAATTAATGATGATCAAGGGATAGCGCACTGGGACTACAATGCCACCCCGAAGGATTCCATTTCGTTCGCCTACTTAGTAGACGACACGCGCGGTTTTTTCCCCGAAGAGGGTGGCACCATATCCTCTGCGACAGGTCTTCAACCTAGCGGCAGCGGTGGAGATGTGCCAGTCGGATCGGGCGGCTTAGAGAGCAGCCGCAACCAGATAGGTACATTCACATGGACCCACACATTCTCGAGCGGCAAAATAAACGAGTTCCGTTTTGGTGCGAGCCGGTTCGCATCAACCCAGGCAGTTCCAACCGACAAGACGTCGCCCACGACCTTAGGATTTACCAACGTCACGCCGGCCGACGCTGCCGGGGTCGCCCCGCCCATAATTTTTGGTCCCTCGTTCACCTTGGGGCCCTCGGGTCAAGGTCCTACGAAACTTCATCGCGCTTCATTCCAATGGTCTGATAACTTTACCTGGACACGCGGGAAGCATGAGATCAAGTTCGGCGCGGATTTCACTCGCATCCGAAACAATTTTGAGTTTGATTTTTTTAACAACGGGAGCTACGACTTCACGTTCGGAGACTTTACAGGTGATGAATATGCGGATTTCGTGGCGGGATTCTGGGATAACTACTTCCAGTCTTCTCCCGCCACATACGGGATTCGAACAGGTTCCGCTGCCGGCTACATCCAGGATACTTGGAAAATTTTGCCCCGCCTGACCTTGAATTATGGTCTTCGCTACGAGTATTACGTTCCTCAGCACGACATTCACAACAATATCCTGGGTTGGTTCCCCGGGAAGCAATCCACGGTGTTCCCCGATGCCCCACCTAATATTCTTTATCCGGGGGATCCAGGCACTCCGAACAATGCTTTGGTTTATCCGGACTACAATAACTTTGCGCCGCGATTTGGATTTGCATGGGACATGTTTGGGAATGCCAAACTCGTGATGCGCGGTGGATTCGGCATCTTCTACGATATTGAAGACGGAGCTCTAAACCTACAGTTCGGTGGTGAGCCGCCCTTTGGATTCATTGAAAACTTTAATTCTTCCTTTGGCTCGGGTTCGCCATCCGATTGTGCCGCCTCTGGGTGCGGGGCTGTGAAGGATCCTTGGAGCGTGATCGGTCAGCCCAATCCGTACAACCCATTTGTCCGAGGATTCGCAAACCCGGCGCCAATTCCTTTCGCGTATGTTGCTTTTCCGCATTTCCGAACGCCCTATTCCGAAAACTTCAATTACGGCTTCCAGTGGCAAGCTACCAAAGACACCATGGTGGAAGCTGTCTATGTGGGTAGTCTTGGCCGCAAACTAATTAGTTCGGGTGAACTCAATTTTCCGCAGCCTTCTATAATGATGAACCAGCTAAACACATACGAAAACATTCTGCAGACTCCGGTTAATCCGGAGTGTGCACGATTGTTTTCCGCTTGCAAAGGAGGTCAATTTCCGTCGGATCCCTTCGACCCGACCGGCACACCGACCGGCCCGCAACAATTGCTTACCAATTTCAGCAATGGCCTTTCGGATAGCAGTCAGTTTCAATTGACGGTGGACAAACGCTTCGGTCACGGTTTGATGTTCCGTGCGGCTTACACTCTCGCGAAGACGATCGATTTAACGTCGGGGTTTAGAGCCCGATCTGCTCAGTACACCGACCCACTCGACCCGCGTCTGGACAGAAGCCTTGCTGACTTCGACGTTCCCCAGAGATTAGTGTTCAGCGGAATCTACGAGTTGCCCTTTGCTCACTCTATTCACAGCGATGGAATTTTGAAGAAAGTAGCCGAAGGGTGGCAAGCGAACGTGATTGCGTCTTTCCAAAAAGGTACCCCGATCACGTTTTATTCCAATAGTAACGCGAGCGAACAGGACCAAAGCCCGGACCTTACGCGCGTGAATGTCATCGGGCCAGTTCCGCATGTCAGTCCGCGAAACACCTCAAATTCGTTTCCGAGCCAGTGTAACGGTGGAGCTATAAACGACTCCCTAGACAATCCGAGTCACTTTTGGATCAACCCGACAAACTTGGTTTGTGCTCCTTGTCCGTTCTCCGACCCGAACTGCCTGAGTCCTGCAGACCAACCCGGCATTCCTCTATTCACTTTCGGTGATCTATCGCGAAATTCGATCCGCGGACCAGGAATCAACAACTTCGACATCTCGATAGTCAAGAAAACACCGATCAGGGAAAGCAAATCTCTTGAGTTTCGTGGCGAATTCTTCAACGCATTTAATCACACGCAGTTTTTCAAGGTGGATAATGCGGGTCTCAGTTCGACATTCGGACAAGTTCTCACCGACCGTGGCCCTCGCGTTATTCAATTAGCATTAAAGTTTTACTTCTAGCGCGGCGCCCAGGTCGCCCGAAGAAAAAGGCTCAAGGCAAGTCAGATCGCCTCCGGCCTTTACGGTTCTCTGATTTCAACGCGGCCGCGTTGATATGAACTCTTCAGCGGCGAGAGTCCATTGAGCGATACGTGGTCAGCGGGCCCGCAAAAGGCGCAAGAAATAAATTAAGAAAAGCCGGCCAATTTTGTGGGGGCCTGGCACGGGAAGCTCAGTCTTAAAGTTGCGCTACTGGATTTTCTTGATTATTTGGAATTGGTAGGAACAGACGCGGAAAGTTTAGACTGAAGCAGGTCCACTTTTTTCTGCGCCTCAACTATTTCCGCTTGCAACGCCGCGATTTGGTTTTGCTCGCCTTTCAGCTGCGCAGCTCCCTCTCTGTCATTCTTGTATTCCGGCTTGCTAAGGTAGGTCTGTTCGTCGAGGCCATACTTCCGCTGCAGAATGTCGAGATCCTTTTGAATGCTTTGCAGATGCTCTTTTGCCGTACTTAGTTCGGCAGTAACGGCCGCGAGATCCTCGGCTGAAGGCCCCGGCGCTGCGGCTGGGCCTGCGCTTCCTGATGCTGCCGTTGCGCTGCCGGAGGGATTGTCTGTCGCTGGGGTTTGACCTACAACGCTAACTGGCTCCGCCTTGGGGAGATTGTCGTCGTTCCATACGTGTACCGCTTTCGCCTGATCTTTTTTCTGTTCACGCGCGCGACGGGACGCTTCCACCAGCGAATTCGCTGTCGGTTGCTGCGTTGATTGTTGATCGCTCTGCTGAGCTGCGGAAAGTCCCAAAGGCAACACCAGAAGCAGGCCGATTGACCATCGCGCGATTTTCATAGTCCGTCTCCCGAGGGCAAACTATCCATGAGCAATCGTAGTCGCTCCGCGAGCATCCTGCCAGTCTCCGTTGAGCGTCGCACCCAAAGAGGCAACCTGACCTTCGGGAGCAACACCGCATTACTTTCATGGTGTCCCAACAAAACTAACGTTGTCCGGATGAAAATAGTTTCGATTGTTCTCGTTCTTTGGGGCATAATTCGGCGGGGTCGCCGCTTGCACATCGTCCGCCCAGTAGCCATACTTGCGCCGCATTCCGTGACCACTTTCTGTTGAACAGAGGACATCACACTTGGCGAAATATAGGCTGAAAACAATTCTAGTTTTTGCTGCAATCGTGGTGGTTTCGCTCCTATCGGGTGCGCGCCTCTACGCCCACAGCGTTGGAGCGTCTGTTTCCATTAACGGTCAAGAGCAGTCGCCATCTGCGAACTCCGGAGCATCCTCGTCAGTGGCCAAACCGCAGCCCGTGGAGAAAAAGGTAACTGCATATACGCTTCCTCCCGAAACTTACAAGAAGGCGCGCGACCTGAGCCGCATTCATTTTCGATTCGCTCTGATTAGCTTCGTTTACGGGCTCTTTGTTTTGTGGCTTATTCTGCAACTCAGGCTCGCGCCGAAATATCGCGACTGGGCGGAGAAATTCTCGTCCAAACATTGGTTGCAAGCTGCCGTGTTTGTGCCGCTGTTCCTTATAACTAGCGCAGTCCTCGGTTTGCCCGCCGACATTTATCAAAACTGGGTCGAGCGAAAGTTTGGTATTTCCGTTCAGGGATGGGGTTCCTGGGCCTGGGATTGGACCAAGGGGCAGTTTATCGGCATCATTCTTGGAATATTGCTCATCTCAATTCTCTATGTGGTGATCCGCAACAGCCCGCGGCGTTGGTGGTTTTATTTCTGGCTAGTCTCTTTGCCGATTGCTGTTCTCCTTGTCTTCCTACAACCGCTGGTTGTGGATCCGTTGTTCCACAAATTCGAGCCACTCTCGCAAAAAGACCCTGCGCTTACCGCCAGCCTGGAACAAATGGTTCAGCGCGCCGGGCAAAATATTCCGCCTGAGCGGATGTTTTGGATGGGCGCCGGCGAAAAGACGACAGGGCTCAACGCTTACGTCACCGGACTCGGCGCTTCGAAACGAATTGTAGTTTGGGATACAACCATCGCCAAGATGACCACGCCGCAGATTGTCTTCGTCGCGGGACACGAAATGGGTCACTACGTTCTCGACCACATCTGGAAGGGTCTCGCCTTCGCCGCAGTGATACTTTTCATTCTCTTTTACCTGGGTTATCGCACAATTGGAGGGGTGCTCGCGCGCTGGGGCACCCGTTGGGGAATCCGCGGCCTGAACGATTGGGCCTCGCTTCCTGCCCTCTTGCTCCTGCTCTCCATTTTTGGATTTATCGCGGGACCCATCACTAGTGCCTTTAGCCGCCACGACGAGCATCAAGCCGACCAGTACGGCTTGGAAGTTACTCACGGTCTTACCCCCGATTCAGGCCAGATCGGAGCGCAAGCATTTCAGGTTCTGGGTGAAGTGGATCTCGCCGACCCCGAACCAAATCCGATCGACGTATTTCTGTTTTATTCTCATCCGCCCATTACTGACCGGATCCAGTTCGCGCTTACCTACGATCCGTGGGCGAACGGCGGATCCGGCGAGTTCGTAAAATAGACGTTGCATTGATGCTGAGGCAAGTTTGTTCGGCGTGCGCGCTTACACTATGGCGCTATCGCCGCGCGTCAATCCTCATGCGAATTCCGTTTCGCGGCCGGAGCGTTACCAGCGGGTCCGGGACAATCTTCTGCCCCGGTGCCAAACGAAATTGAAACTTCTGCGCGATAGTCGCAAGCACCAGCACCACTTCCATCAATGCAAAATTCTGGCCGATGCAGCGTCGCGGCCCGTCGCCGAATGGAAAATATGCGCCGGCCGGCAGACGATCCTCGAGCCCGTCAAGCCAACGCTCTGGGATAAACGCATCCGGATCGGTGAAAAACCGCGCATCCCGGTGCGTCACCCACTGCGAAAAAATGAACGTGGATCCGACAGGAAACTCGTATCCGCCGATCGTGCAGGGTGCGATGGAGGTGCGCGCCAGAATGTAAGCAGGGGGGTACAAACGCAGAACCTCGTTCACTACACCACGCAAATATGGCAACTGCCCCAGGTCCGCGATGGATGGCGGGCGTCCCGCCAGAACCACCCGAAGCTCCTCGTACAACCGCGTTTCGGCGGAAGGGTTCTTGCTGAGCAAATACCAGGCCCACGAAAGCGTTAACGCCGTGGTTTCATGACCGGCCATAAATAAGGTCATGATTTCATCGCGAAGTTGCTTCGGGGTCATTTGGCTTCCGTCTTCGTCCAAGGCTGCCATCAGCAACGAAAGCAAATCGTTGTGCTCGCCCGCATCTTCCAGCTTTTTACGTTCGTCGATAATTCGATACACCAGCGAATCGAGAAATTGAATTTCGCGCTCGGCGCGGCGATTTGCCGGCGTGGGCCACTTTTCGGGCAGTTTGAAAGGCGAACGGCTTCTGCGCAGCGAATAACGCATCAGGAATTCCAACGATCGCCCCACTTGCCGGGCTTCTCCCGGCAGCGTAGTGCCAAATAACGTACGCACAGCGATGTCCAGCGTAAGAGCCATCATTTCGTGCGCGATGTCTCGTTCCTCGCTGTCCCGCCATTTCCGCGAATGAGCCTCCGCGCTTTCCACCATTGTTGCCGCGTATTCATTGATTCGATTGCGCTGGAACGCGGGCTGCGCAAGGCGCCGCTGTCGCCGCCAAAAATCGCCTTCGCTGATCAGCAATCCTTCACCCAGCAAACGCCCGGTCACATCTTTGGTGAGCTTGCTCTTATGAAATTTGCTTTGTTGGATTACCGTCACTTGTTCGATGTAGTCCGGGTGATTTAGAAAGATGCGGCTGTCGGACACGATGGGGATTCTGACGATGTCGCCGTACTCGCGGGAAATACGTTGCAAGGTTCCAAGAGGGTCGTGCAACACCTGTAGCGCCATACCCAGCAGCGGCAACCCTCTCGGCCCGGGCGGTACTCGCTTTCCCTCAGCAGACACTTTTTCGTCCATTCCCATCAACTGGGATCAAAAGCCCTCTCCTTCTTGTCTTGCTTTACTTTACTCCATAAAACTCTTGCAGCGAGGGCACGGGACCGAGAATCAGATGAGGTAGGCAGCGTTACAGTGATGCGCGTTGGCGGTTTTGTCGCGTTTAGGTAACATACACTTGGCTAAGGGGAGCTCCGTGGACATCGAGCAGCCGGAATGGCTGGAACAAATCGAAGGTATTCTCGAAACCTTAAATGAAGGCGTGATCATTGCCGATGATTGCCCCCAAATCATCTTCGTCAACGGAAATTTCGAGGAAATGACGGGCATACCGCGCTCTGAATTTCTCGGGTCCAACTTTGATAAATATTTCACCGCTGAAGAAGCAGCAGAGCTAACCGAACATAGAGACAGGGGGTTACGGGCCGGACATAACCGCTTTGAATTTGTTTTGCCGCGGCATGACGGCAGCAGGCTTCCCGTAATTGTTAGCGCGCGGTCGATCGAAGATCCGGACGGCCGGCGCTTTGCAATCGTCACCTTCACCGATATTTCCGACCAGAAGTCCGCGGAAGACAAGCTGCGCACGGCTAATAAATTGCTTGAGGAGCGGCAAAAAGAAATTGAAGAAGACCTCGCGCTCGCGGCACGCGTTCAGCAAAGCCTTGCGCCCAAATCTATCATCTGGGGAAACGTCCATGTGGAAACGTATTACCATCCGGTGCGGACCATTGGCGGCGATTTCGGCCTGGTGAACGCTCTCGACAACGACCGTTTGAATTTGCTGGTTTGCGATGTCTCCGGTCACGGCATCGGCTCGGCTCTCGTCGCCAACCGCATCTACGCCGAAACGATGACTCAGCTTCGCAACGGAGCGCCGCTCGCTACCATGCTTCGCCAATTGAACCATTTCGTCATGCACAACATTGGCGGTTCCGTGTTTTTCTTCACCGTCGCCGCGGCTCAATTGGATCGCGGGGGCCGGCGGTTGCTTTTTGCTGGAGCTGGTCATCCGCCCGGCATGATCGTTCGCGACGGCGAAGAGCCGCGCCTGCTGGAATCCCGAAGTATGGTCTTGGGTGCGCTGCCCGACGCGGTCGGATCGGAGGCAACTCTGGACGTGGATCTCGAAGTCGGAGACCGCATCGTGCTCTATACCGACGGCATCACAGATGTCTTCGATTCGCACGGTGAAATGTTGGGAGTGGAGGGCGTGCAGAAAATCGTGCGGGAAACTTCGACACTTCCGTTCAAGGAAATGAAGCGCGGCATTCTCGATCGCGTTTCCAAATGGCGCGATGGGCCGGCGACTGACGACGTGTCGCTCGTCCTGGTTGAAGTCCGATAGTCTTAATTCTGAGATCCTTCCACTCGCCCAATGGCCAATCTTGAGTTCGTGCGCGATTTCACCGTTCCCCCGAAAGAGATTTTCGTTTTCTTCGTGCCGCAACGGATGCCGCTTTGGTATGGGGCCGAAATGAAAAGCTGTCTTGAAGTCCAAGGCGGAGCGCCGGATTTTGCAGTGGGTCAGAAAGTACGCATCACAGGTAGGCTGGCTGAACGCGAAGTTACGTTGACCACCGTCGTCACCGTTTATCAATGGGATCGCCTTTTCGAGTGGCAATTTCAAGATTCCTACGGCGTGCGAGGAAAGCAGCGTTGGGAGCTTCAGCAGACCGGTAGCGGCACGAAGTTAAAGATGCGCGACCACTACGAGATGCCGGGAAGAATCAACAAAATCATCGACCGGCTCTTCACCCGCTACGGCGTTGCAGCACGCGATCGCTCCTGGCTGGACCGTTTGCAGCGTCTCGCCGAGCACCGCTGATTTTTAGACTCCCACTACGCGAAGGAACCGTTTCTTACCGACTCGCAACGCCAGCAGATCTCCCGGGTTCAAGACAATCGCGCGTTTCACATCTTTCTCGATTTGGCCGTTTACCTCCACGGCGCCCTGCTTAATCAGCCGCTCCGCTTCGCTTCTTGAACTTGCGAGTTGTGTTTCAGTCAAAATACCGAACAGCGGGCGCGTGCCCCACGCCAACTTCATTTCCGGCAGATCTGTAGGCGCTTTTCGATCGCGATAGACCAATCGGAATTCATCGGCAGCTTCCTTCGCGGCTTCTTCGCTGTGGAAGCCTGCCACGATGGTGTGTGCGAGCTGCATCTTTGCGTCCATGGGGTGCAGCACGCCCATGTTAACTTCTTCCTGCAGTCGCACAATTACGGGTGGCGCGAAATCAGTTAGCAGCTCGTAGTAGGACCACATGACCTTGTCTGAGATCGACATTAGCTTCCCAAACATTTGATCCGGTGATTCGGTAATCCCGATATAGTTTCCAAGGCTCTTCGACATTTTGCGCTCGCCATCGAGCCCGACCAGGATTGGCATGGTAAGCACGACCTCTCCCGGCAGACCGTATTCGCGCTGGATGTCCCGATGTACCAGGAGATTGAATTTCTGCTCGGTAGCGCCAAGTTCCACATCGGATTTCAGAGCCACCGCATCGTAAGCGGTCAGTAGCGGATAGAGCAGCTCATGAACCGAAATCGGCAGATTTTTATCGAGGCGGGAACGAAAATCCTCCCTCTCCAGCATGCGGGCAAGACGGTACTTGCCGCAGAGTTGAACGACCTCAGAACTCGAGAGCTTGCTGAGCCATTCGCTGTTGTAGCGTACTTCGGTCTTTTTGCGGTCGAGGATCTTGAACACCTGTTCGAGATAGGTTTTTGCGTTTGCGTCCACCTGCTCACGCGCCAATGGCGGCCGCGTTTCGGATTGGCCTGTGGGGTCGCCAATCATCGCTGAAAAATCGCCGATCAGGAAAACCGCGGTGTGGCCCATATCCTGAAATTGCTTGAGCTTGCGGAGCACCACGGTGTGGCCCAGGTGAATGTCCGGCGCCGTGGGATCCACTCCAAGATACACACGCAGCGGCTTCTGCTCTTTCGCGGACTTTTCGAGCTTCGCCTTCAGCTCATCCTCTCGGATGATTTCGGCCACGCCCTTTTGCAAGTACGAGAACTGTTCTTGAACAGGCTTGAATTGAGGAGCGGCCACTATTTTTTCTCCGGCGTGTCGTCAGGAGTAATTAACACGCGACGGCCTTCGATGCGAAATTTTCCTTCCAGCACGATGCGAACGGCTTCTGCGTAGATGCGGTGTTCTTCACGCAAAATGCGCTCAGAGAGCGTTTCCGGCGTGTCGATGTCTTCGACTGGCACACAAGCTTGCAACACAATAGGCCCCGCATCCAGATTTTCATCCACAAAATGTACGGTGCACCCGGAAAATTTAACTCCGTGTTCCAGCGCCTGACGCTGTGCTTCCATCCCGGGGAATGCAGGCAATAGCGACGGATGGATGTTGAGAATGCGATTGTGGAAAGCAGTCACGAATTGCGGCGAGAGAAGCCGCATGTATCCCGCCAGGCATACCAGTTCCACGCGCTTTTCCTGCAACGCCGCAATTACTAGCTTATCGTAGGCCTCGCGCTCGAGTCCCTTCGAGGAAATTACCCGCGCTTCGATTCCCAGCGCACGAGCCTTTTCAATGCCCCGCGCGTCTTCGCGGTTGCTCAGGGCGATGGCGATTTCGGCGTTAGGAATGCGCCCAGATGCCACGTTCGCAGCCAGCGCTTCGAAATTCGAGCCGCGTCCTGAAAGTAGAACTCCGATGCGTTTTTTCATGCAGGC
>Ga0209006_10003011_pt1 | contig 15301 bp, 15 predicted proteins | sample JacPin_JW_Ref_O2_FD_188567 | JGI IMG/M metagenome (GOLD analysis project Ga0209006, IMG submission 188567) | Forest soil microbial communities from Algoma, Ontario, Canada - Jack Pine, Ontario site 1_JW_Ref_O2 (SPAdes) (version 2) | ecosystem: Environmental > Terrestrial > Soil > Boreal... | reverse complement strand
TCGCGTTCGTCTGGCGCAACAAGCCGTCCATCGCATCCCGCAGCCCAACGTTCGTGACGATCGCGAAACGCCCCTCTTATCGGGCACGGGATGCGCGGAGAAATGCCGGTGATTTGCCCGACGTCACAAGCGAAAGTGTCTGCGACCAATTGGCACGACGGGCAAATCACTTCGCGCTGTCAGCCGATCCGATTGTCAACCTTCTGCGAGCCGACCGCCTTGATCAGCTTCTCTGTTTGCAAATCTGTTTGCGGGCCGAGGCAAGAAGTTCGTCTGAAAGTTTGGGTTGGCTTTTTTTCACGGCTCTCGACAACAGAACTGCGCCAACGATACCGCTCAGCAACGCAACGGCTCGTTGCCGAGCCTCTCGTTTATCTCCGTCCATCCGGCCCGCGAATATCTCGAGATAGGCCTCAATTCCGTCGGCAAAGGCAGCCTGAATGTCTTTTCCGCTCCGCGCGGCATCGACCGGAAAGGCTGATGCCGGACATCCTCCGGTCGACGTGTCGCGGTGGGCGGAACTGAGATAATCGGCGAGGAACGCGTTCAGCGCCTTTTGCAGGGCGCCCCCGGATGCAACGTCCTCCGACAAATTCTTTGCCGCGGAATCGAATGCGCTGGCAACCGCCTCAGTCACCAGTTCGTCCTTGGACTTGAAGTGGTTGTAGAATCCGCCATGCGTGAAGCCGGCTTCCTTCATGACGTCGGCGACGGCGACATTTTCCACGCCTTGCAGCCTGAACATTCGCGAGGCCGTCTCGACAATCAGGCGGCGATTTTGCTCGGCCTGTTCCCTGGTTAAACGCAAAGCGCTGCCTCCGGCTGAATAAACAAACAGTGATACCCTTGACATTAATGATGTACGTCATCATTGATGTCAATATCAATGATGATTATCATCATTAAACGTCGCTGGACGGAACGCGCCTGCTTTTCTTTCCGGGGAGCCCCAATGCAGTTCACGAAATTCGGTCAGACAGGCTTAACCGTCTCTCGATTGATCCTCGGGACAGGAACATTCGGAAAGCAAACGGATGAGGCAGAAGCCCATCGAATGCTCGACAAGGTAGCCGAAGCCGGCGTCAACTTTATCGACACTGCCGACATATATCCTCCCGGGGCGGAGCTCGGCACCTCGGAAGTCATTACAGGACGCTGGCTCAGCAACAAGCGCGGCCGTTTTATCCTGGCGACAAAAGGCGGCGGCGCAATGGGTCCCGCGACTTGGGACGCCGGCAATTCGCGAAAGCACCTTCTGGACGCCATTGAGGCCTCGCTACGCCGCCTCAAGACAGATTACGTCGATCTTTATCAACTGCACATGGACGATCCCGCGACGCCGCTCGACGAAATGGCGGAAGCGATGGACACGATCGTCCGCTCGGGCAAGGCGCGTTATATCGGCGTATCGAATTTCCTCGCCTACCGTCTGGCAAGGGCACTCGGACGGCAGGACGCACTGAAGCTGACGCGCTTCGTGTCCACCCAACCGCGTTACAATCTTTTGTTCCGGGAGGTCGAGCGCGAACTTTTCCCGTTGGCCCAGGAAGATGGAATTGCCGTGATTCCATTCAACCCACTCGCTGGCGGGCTCCTGACCGGCAGATACAGACGCAGCGATACGCCGGAGAAAGGTCGCTTTTCCGCCGAGCTTGGCGGGTTCGGCAAGCTCTATCAGGCCCGGTACTGGCACGAGCGCGAGTTTCAGACGGTCGGCAAGATTCAGGAAATCGCGGAGCAACAGGGTACGCCGATGGCGACGTTGTCTGTCGCCTGGATTCTCGCCAACCCGGCCATCACGTCGGTCATCCTTGGCGCCAGCCATATCGGGCAACTGACCGACACACTCGCCGCTGCGGATTACCAACTCGATAGCGCGGTGAAGGCGCAGCTCGAAGAAGTCAGCATCGAGTATCGAAGAGGCGACGCAGGCAAGTGAGTGCCAAAGCGAGCAACCATTCAGGAGAAGCTCATGAGGATGATCCAGACAATGCAGTTCACGGGGTATCAGCAGCTTCTGCGGCTCCAACTGTTAATGCTCACCGCCGCCGTTGCGTTGCTCGCCGCCAAACCGGTCTTCGCTGAAGCGCCGCCCCGCGTTCGCGGCGTAGTGACTGGGGTCAACGACGACAGCATCGCGGTCAAGGAGCGGGACGGCAGCACGGTAACTCTGAAAACCGGCGCCGACACTGCCTATGCCTACGTCGTCCCCTCGAGCCTCGACGCGATCAAGGTCAACGACTTCGTCGGCACCGCGGTCAAAGGGCCGACCAAATCCATGGTCGCGGTCGAACTCGTCATCATCCCCGAAAGCATGCGTGCCGGGCGAATTAGCTATTACGGATGGGATCCGCTGCCGGACCCCGCCGCTGGGCAAACATCCGGCACGACCGCAACCAGCATGACCAACGGCTTGGTATCGAACGTCTCGCCGGCGCCTCGTAAACTCACGAACACCAGTATGACCAACGGCGTCGTCTCTGCCGAGAATGGCGGCCCGGCTGGTCTGGCACTCACGGTCAGCTACGACGGCGGCGGCAAGAGCTTTCGGATCGCCGTGCCGGCCAACGCCCCGATCACGCGCTTCGAGGTGGCCGATCGGTCGGCGGTCGCCATCGGGTCCAGCGTTTTCATCAAAACCAACCCGGGCAACCAGGCCGGCCTTGTCAGCGTAGGCAAGGGCGTTACGCCGCCGATGTAGATCCGCTGGAGCGAAGAGGCGACGCAGGCAAGTAAGCGCAGAGGCAAGCAACCGTTCAGGAGAAGCACATGAGGATGATCCAGGCAGCGCAGTTCACAGGGTATCAGGGACTCGTGCAGGTTGATGCCCCCAGGCCCCAGCTCATCGATGGACGGGTTCTTGTGCGCGTCACCGCCGCTGGCGTCACGCCACTCGATCATACCATCTTGACGGGCGGCCATCCGCGCGCAAAGCCACCGTTGGTACTCGGCAACGAGGGCGCAGGCGTGATCGAAGATGCGGGCTCCTCCGGTCTCATACCCGGCAGCCGGGTCGCCTTCACCGGCGCCTATGGCGTGGCTGAAAACGGATCGTGGGAAGACTACGTAGCCGTCCGGGCCGACGACCTGTTGGCCGTTCCAGCCGGCATCGACGACGTAGTCGCCGCCAGCCTTCCGGTCGCCTATCTGACCGCCCAGATCGCCCTCGATGACGCGGGCTTCGCTCCCGGCAAAACCGTTTTCACGCCAGCAATCGGCGGTTCGGTCGGCAACGCCACCTATCAGTTGGCGAAGGCACGCGGCGCGGCCGCAACGATCTCGACAGCCGGCAGCACCGTCAAAGCCACGCAAGCCCGCGATCGGGGCTACACTGATATCATCGACCTCTCTGCGGAGAATATCCGCGACGGAGTGCGACGGATCACGGACGGCAAGGGCGTCGACATCGTGATCGAAAGCCTTGGCGGCACTTTTATAGGTGACGGTCTCGGCTCACTGGCAGTCGGCGGCACGCTCGTTACGATCGGCTACACCGCGGGGCGCAAAGCCGCCATCGATGTGACCGACCTGATCTGGAAGCGCGCTCGCATGAGCGGATTCGCGCTGCTCGTGCAGACGCCCGCCGTGAAGCGAAAAGCCTGGGAACAAATCATGGCGCTGATCGCCAGCGGCGCGCTCGTGCCTGTCATCGCGCGGACCTATCCGCTTGAGCAAGCCACCGAAGCGCTGCGCTATCTCCACGAGGACCGTCCGTTCGGGAAGGTCATTTTGGTTCCATGATCCGACAGCGCAACTGGTGATGCGGACTTCTGAACCGCCGCACCAGACTGATCAACTGCCCTTCGTCACATCGATCACCGCCTCGGCAAAGGCTTGCGGGGCTTCCTGCGGCAGGTTGTGTCCGATGCCGCCGGTGATGGTCCGGTGCGAATATTTTCCTGAAAACATCTTCGCGTAAGCCGAAGGCTCCGGATGCGGCGCGCCATTGGCGTCGCCCTCCATGGTGATGGCCGGCACGCCGATGACGGGAGCTTTGGCGAGCTTCGCTTCCAGTTCGTCGTACTTCGCCTCGCCCTGCGCGAGCGCGAGCCGCCAGCGGTAATTGTGAATCACGATCGCAACGTGATCCGGATTATCGAACGCCTTTGCGCTTCGCTCGAACGTGGCATCATCGAAATTCCATTTCGGCGAAGCGAGCTTCCAGATCAGCTTGGAGAATTCGCGGCGATATTTCTCGTAACCCTCGCGTCCGCGCTCGGTCGCGAAATAAAACTGATACCACCATTGCAGTTCAGCCTGCGGCGGCAGCGGCATCTTGCCGGCTTCCTGGCTGCCGATCAGATAACCGCTCACGGCAACCAGCGCCGTACAGCGCTCCGGCCAGAGCGCAGCCACAATGTCGGCGGTGCGCCCGCCCCAATCGAAACCCGCCAGCGTCGCCTTCTCGATCTTGAGCGCGTCCATCAGCGCGATGGTATCGACGGCCAACGCCGAAGGCTGGCCGTTGCGCAACGTCGCATCGGACAGAAAGGTGGTCGTGCCATAGCCGCGCACATGGGGAACGATGACGCGAAAGCCGGCCGAGGCCAGGATCGGCGCCACATCGACAAAGGCATGGATGTCGTAGGGCCAGCCGTGCAGCAGGATGACGGGCTTGCCGTCGGCGGGGCCGGCTTCGGCGTAGCCGACATTGAGCAGCCCGGCATTGATCTGCTTCAGCGAGGCAAAGGACGTATTGCCTCCCGCCTTGACCGGAGCATTTTGCCCGTCCGTTTGCGCTTCGGCGGCGGCGTTCAAGCCGAGTTCGGTTGCCGCAACGGTCATGGCCGCGACTTCCAAAAAGCGGCGGCGATCGATTGGGTCTGACATTTTGCAACTCCCTTGCGCGTTGGCCCGCTTAGGGAGGGTTATAGGGCAGAATGGGGCCGATTGTGGAACGGCCGCCAACCGCTTTGACGCCGCAGCCAATTGGCGCGATAAGCCAATCAGTTGCGACGAAAAACGGCGGTCCTCGGCAACGGCTGGGAGATGGCGAAACTAGCCGTGCCTTTATCGAAATTAAGCGAAATCAAGCGAAGCACCTGACAGATGAGCCCGATCTTTTTTGACCTCGATGGAACGTTGACGAATCCAAAGCCTGGAATTACGCGCTCGATTCAATATGCGCTTCGCAAGCTCGATCATGAAGCGCCATCGGAGGATGACCTGACGTGGTGCATCGGGCCGCCGCTTCACGCCAGCTTCAAAAAGCTGCTCGGCACCGACGCGCTGGCCGATACCGCCATCCTGCTTTACCGCGAACGATTTGCCGACATCGGCCTGTTCGAGAACGAAGTCTATCCTGGCATCGAAGGCACGTTATCGGTGCTTGCCGGGCAAGACCGGCGTCTGTTTGTGGCGACCAGCAAGCCTGGCGTCTACGCCGAGCGCATTATCGATCATTTCAAATTGCGGGGCTATTTCGAGCGCGTGTTTGGTTCTGAACTCGACGGCACACGTTCCGACAAGACCGAGCTGTTGGGCTACGCGCTGAAGGCGGCGCAGGTCGATCCGGCCGGCGCTATCATGATCGGCGATCGAAGCCACGACATGGTCGGCGCAAGAGGCAAAGGCTTGACGGCGATCGGTGTGCTCTACGGCTACGGCAGCAAAGAAGAATTGCTTGCCGCGGGGGCGCATCAGGTGTGCGCGACGCCGCAGGAATTGCTCGATCACACGGGCTAGCCAGAGCGCGAACTCATGAAGGTCCGATTCTGAGGGCGAAGCGGAAGCTCCTTCGTTCGGCCGTCGTCGGCGGCTTTTGACCCATGTCGGAAGTCGGCTTGCAGCTTACCCGGATATGTTTTTAGCCGCGGTGGCGGAACTTGATGCAACCTAGCCGAACCTGGATCGTTCAATTGTTGAGCTCGTCTAATGCAGCGTCCCAGTTGTCTCTTTGGCGACGAAATAGACCATAAGCCTGCAACCAAACCCGAACGATCCGCGAATATAGTTTCGTTGATTGATTTGGACGCCCCCAATGATCGTTGACTGCTACCAGAGGAGAAACGCAAATGGTCTCTGCGGCATTTCCCTACCAAAAGAAGCGGCAGCGGGTCCTTGGCCACGAGATGGCGTATTTGGAGGTGGGAGAGGGAGCCCCTATCGTCCTGCTACACGGCAATCCAACCTCGTCATACCTCTGGCGCAACGTGTTGCCGCATCTGCAGTCGCTAGGCCGCTGCATCGCCCCCGACCTGATCGGCATGGGTGACTCCGACAAGCTGCCCGACAGTGGTCCCGGCTCGTATCGCTTCGTCGAGCATCGCCGCTACCTCGACGCCTTGCTCGAAGCGCTGGATGTGCGCGAGCGGGTTACCCTTGTCGTTCATGATTGGGGCTCGGCCCTCGGCTTCGACTGGGCCAACCGCCATCGCGAGGCCGTGAAGGGTATTGCGTTCACGGAGGCGATCGTGGCGCCGCTGCGCCGGGACGACTGGGGCAAGACGTTTGGCCAAGCGCTGGAGGCGTTGCGTTCGGAGGCTGGCGAGGGGATGGTCTTGCAGAACAACTATTTTATTGAAAAGATTTTGCCGAACGCCATCCTGCGCACCCTCTCCGTCGAGGAGATGGCAGAGTATCGACGGCCGTTCACCGAACCCGGTGAGGGGCGACGGCCAACGCTGACGTGGCCCCGGCAAGTGCCCATCGATGGCGAGCCCGCCGACGTGGTTACAATCGTGAAAGCCTATGCCGACTGGTTGGCAACGAGCAATGTGCCCAAGCTGTTTCTCAAGGCTGAGCCAGGTGCGATCCTGGCCAACGATACCCTGGTCAACCTCGTCCGCCAGTGGCCCGCTCTGACCGAGAAGACGGTGGCGGGCGTCCATTTCGTACAGGAAGATTCGCCGGACGAGATCGGACGTGCGATTGCAGGCTGGATGTAGACGATGGGCTGACGGGGCGGATATGGCCCAAAGCCGACGAGCATTTAAACGGGCTTCCAAGTCGCCATTTGAGGGCAAAGCGGACACGGCTCTTGATGAGTTCAGGCCCTAGTCCGGCATCGCCAGGATCGGCATCGGCGTCTCGATCCCGCGCAACAGATGTTCGCCGCAAGGACGCCAGGCTGCCGCGACGGCCTCCGCGAATGGAGCGGTGGCCAATAGCGGATGGCCGAGTTGCTTGGTCAGGTCCTGTACCCGCACGACCTCGTTGACCGCGGCCCCGACTACCGTGAATTGCAAACGCTCGGGTATTCCGACATTGCCGTAGATCACCTCGCCCAGATGAAGCGCGATGCCGAAGTTGAAAGCCGCGTCAGTCGGCGGCAAGGCGCCAAGACGTCGGCGCGCATCCTGGGCGGCGGCGAGCGCGCGGCCACAGGCCTCTTCCGCTGAACCCTCGACGCGGAACAGGCCGAGCACGGCATCGCCGATCAAGGAGACGACCTCGCCGCCATGGTCGAGCACCGCGGCCGCCGTCATTTCGAAATAGCGTCCCAACAGGTTGAGGAAATCCTCAGTCGAGAGCCGGCCGGCGAGTTTGGTGGAGTGGCGAAGATCGCTGTACCACAGCGCGGCCGTGATCTTTTCGCCGTCGCCGCGCCGGATCAAGCCGTTGAGCACCGCCTGACCTGCGCGCTCGCCGAGATAGGCGTGGGCGACGTTCTGCGCGACGCTCCGCTCGATCTTCGACTTCAACGCAATGGCGAGCTGGCGGGTGACGCGCTGAAGCAGCGCGATCTCATCGTCGGTAAACCCTTCCGGCCGATCGCCGAGCCAGGAGCAGATGATTCCGTTCCGCCCGACCTGGTCGTAGCCGATGAGAAAGACGAGATAGTCGGTGCCGCCGAGGGCGTGAAATTCCTTCAGTATCTCGAAATCGAGAAGCGCCGTTTCGCCGGTCAGCCGGCGACGCAGCACGGGGAGCCGATGGGTCAGGGTGTGGCCAATGGGACTAAGCAGAAACCGATCCTGCGCGCTATCCTCCGCACTAAAGTTCTCGACAACGATTCCCTTCTCGGCAGTCCAGTTCACCGTGCTGGCAGCATAGAGCGGATGCAGGATCCGGAACGCCACCTGGGCCCGCAATAGCGGCAGTCCGACGGCACGCAACCGCCGGCACAATTCGCCATAGAGCGCAGGGGGTTCGGAGTCGAGCAACGCCTCGTGAGCCAGCCACTCGATGATCGTGTGGCCGAGAGCCGTCGATGCCGTTGCCTGACTGTCCATGCGGCACGACTTTATCCGAGATTGCCGGGATGACCAGTACGCTAAGAAGCTTACAGGGCGCGTTGGCTACAGGCCCTCTACGCTGACAAGCCGTGCCGAGCTGCAAGCGTCCCTTATGCTTTTCAATCCTTGATAGGTCGGGCCGTTGTAAAATTCCTCCCACGCCGCAAGCGAGGGAAATTCCAGCAGCACGATTCTTCGAGGCTCCCAGTCTCCTTCGTGGACGTGATGCGCTCCGCCGCGCACGAGATATCTCGCACCTGCTTTTTCCAAAGCGGGCTTCACGCCATTCATGAATTCCTGATAACGCGCGGGTTCGCGTATCTCGACATCGAAGATCACGTACGCACTCATGTTGTCAGCCCAATGTTTTTCGGCCTGCGGCGAAGATGCAGGCTGCCGCAGGATCATCTGACGATCCTTATCAGCACCTACTGGCCTTTTTTGGGACCTCCCGCAAGCGCGACGGCGGCCCGGAATCAACCGGACCGCCATCGCGACGTTATCTGCTATCGTTCGAGAGATCAGCTCGGAGGATTGAAATCCGGGTCGTGATCGCCGATCCGCGAGGGGTCGTAGCTTCGGTCGAAATACGTGCCATTGACCGACGCGCGCGGAGCAGCGAAAGCCGGCTCCTGCACCTGGTTATAGCTGCCGCGATAGTGCCTGAGCGCGTGGGCGGGCTTCTGCGGAGCAGCTTCTTCCTGGGCGAAGAGCGGGCTGGAGAGGGTTGCCGTCACGAGTGCGACAGCGCTGAGAGTTCTGATCATGATTAAGGGTTCCATCTTTATGGGTGAACCCCTCGCAAGGATGTTTCCTGATGTTGGGTTACATCCCAGCCACCGGAATAGCGAAACACGTTCTGGGAGTTGGATTCAAACGGGCGTGAGTCACGATGACGAACCGCTCCGCCCTTTGTGATCCGTGAAACACGAGCGACTCGCGAGCGATTCGAATCGCGACTACTCGTCCTCGAACTCGTCTTCCTCGTTGATCTTGTCGTTGTGCTTGTGCACGGACGCGGTCTTGTGGGCACCGAGCGATCCCGTCACAGACTGCTCGCGCGAAGCATAGGGATTGCGCTGCATGGCGCGCGCGGCGACTTCCTCGCCGGAGACGGCGGCAGGCTGGCAGATCAGGCGGCGCGTGGCGCGACGCATCAAGTCGACGTGAATGTGGTCGTAGTGATAGACGTTGGAGCCCGGCGCCAGCACCGTGGTGAATTGCTGGCACGCGCCCGCTTCGACGTCGCGCAGAAAGCCCTGCTCTTCCGGCAATCCCCTCCAGCCGTCCTTCACCGAGACGTGGCGTCCGTCGGCCAGCGTGAAGGCCGCGATATCGAGCGCGTTGCCGAAGGCGTGTTCGGAGATATGCGCGTTCGGATCGCCGTTCATGCCGCGGCAGGAATAGGCGGAGATCTGCTTGATCTCGACCACGCGCTGACCGAACCAGCGTTGCGCCGCCGGCTGCACGGTATCGGTGAGCCAGCGGTCGAGCACCGAGACGATCGGGCATGCGAGCGTTGCGGCGGGCTTTACCGCGACAGGGCCCGCTACTGCAAACGGCTGCATCGGCCCCGGACCGAGCCGCGGCGGCTGATAGTTGGGAGCGGGCATCGAAGCCGGCGCCCCGACGCGCTCCGGCGGTGCCGGGGCATAACGATCGCGCGGATAGGTGGGCTGTCGCGCATAGGGCGAGGATGGCCCGGCCTGCCAGCCACGGGCGCCTTCGCTCGGCAGAGTGATGTCATCCTCCTCAGGCGGCGCGACACCCGGCGCGCGCAACGAAACCGGGCCGTTGGAAGGCGCGCCGTAATCCGACGCTCCATAGCTGGACCCGCCATGGCTTGGCGCGCGAGTGGGCTGGTTGGGATAAGGCTGGTTGGGATAAGGCTGGCTGGAATAATAAGGCGAGGGTCGCGGCGGAGAAGGCGGAGGCTGGTTGGCCGGCCAGCGCGGCTGGTTGCCGATGGCCGCGGGCGGGCGAAGGTCCTCATCGGCGAAACCGAAACTGCCATTGCTTTCGCCGAGCGCTGCGACCTTGAGCGGGAAATCGGCGCCGCAGGCACCGGGACCGGAAATCGGGCTGATCCGAACCAGATCCGGGCCTTCTTTCACAGCGCCGGACTTCAGGCACGCAACTTCAGCCTCGGCCCGCCACGGTTCGCGCTCCTCGGAAAAAAATCCGTGGCCGCATCCCACCAGCGATACAAGGGCGAAGGAGCCGACGAGATACAAACAAACTCCGCGCGTCATGCGGGAGAATTTCAACGAATTTATTTAAGGACTCATCAACGTCTTGATTTCACGACTCTTTAACCACGTCGCAACGTTTGTGCGCTGCCGAGATGAGGCGGATGGACAGCACGGCTGACTTTTTTGGCGTGAAACCGATCGCTAGCTTGCGCGTTATGGCGGGCAGTGGAGCGAATTTGATATTCGCTATCGACGCGGCCTTCGGAGGATTTCCATGACCCTTCGTCCTTTCGTCAGCCAACTGAGCATCGTGACCGCCTACCTCGCCTTCGCCCTTGTCGGCGCCATCGTGCTTGGCGTTTTCTAGGCAGAACGGTACGGCCACACGCGCCTTCGACATCAACCGTTTTAAAAACCCGGCGAACCAACGCCGGGTTTTTTCATGACAGCAATGTTCATGCCGCATTCAGTCGCAAACCGCCTCAATCGGTGAAGACACGCCTTGCCGCGATCCATTCGCTCGGCGAAGGTGTGTTTTTGAACAGGCGGATTGAAAACAGGCATGTTTTTTTCATTGATGACGCCGCGTGATCGCGGATCGAACGCGAAGATCGTGCGGCTAGCATCGTTGCCGGTGCTCATCCTGTTCACCGGCCTGGTGTTGGAAGTTTTTGCGCCGGCCGCCCCTGCAATGGCTTATGCGCCCAGAGTTTCGATCGAGAGCACGGCTTCATCCAGAGTGACGAGCGCAATCGCCGCTCCGACCCGGCTCGCGCAAGCCCAACCATCGCCGCCACCTGCGCCCTCGCCTGCACCGGCCTCACCCGCGGCGGCTTCAGCTCAGCCGGCGGCGTCGGACGAGCCGGTCGGCAATGTCGCAACGCTGACCGGCACCGCCAGCGTGGTGCGCAACCATCAGAACGCGGTTCCGCTCAAGCTCAAGGACGACATCTATCTCAACGACGTGCTGCAGACGTCAGTGAGTTCCACCCTCGGCGTCACCTTCAACGACGAGACCACCTTCAATCTCACAGCGAACGCGTCGATCACGGTCGACGACTACATCTATCAGGACGGCGGCAAGCAGAACTCGGCGCTGTTCGACGTCACCAAGGGCACGGTGGCGTTTGTCGCCTCCGCCGTCGCCAAGACCGGCAATATGAAAATCGCGACGCCGACGGCAACGCTCGGCATTCGCGGCACCACCGGGCTCGTCGAGGTGAACGGGGCCGGCGGCGGCGCGCACAACATCAAGCTTTATCCCGATCCCGACGGCCATGTCGGCACCATCGATGTCAACGACCGCAGCGGTGCGCGGCTTGGCTCGCTCACGCAAGGCTCGAGCGGCTTCACGATTCGTGCCGGCGCCGGCGGCCGCTTGACCGCGGCACCCATGATGATTTCGCCACGAGAGGCGGCGCGCGATCAGGGCATCGTGCGCCAGGTGCACGCCGCGCAAGCGGTCGGACGCCGCGTCGTCACCGAACAACGCGCGCTGCGCCGCGCCAATCCGAACCGGACCAACCCGCGTGGTGCGCCCGGCCAGAACGGCGAACGGCGGCAGAACAACCTGCAACAGCGCCCCGGCGTGCAGCCGCCCGGCACGCAGCGGCCGAACGCGCCTGCGCTTCGTCAGGGTGGATTGCCGAACCGGCCAGCATCGCCGCCAAAGCGTCCGCCGCCGAAGGAGAAGAAGCCGAAGGAGAAGAAGCGGTAGGTTGTGTTGCACGTCCTTCGAGACGCATCGCTATGCGCGATGCTCCTCAGGACGAGGGTTTACAGAAGACCCTCATGGTGAGGAGCCGCGCGCCCTCGCGCGGCGTCTCGAACCATGGGGCGCAAGCGCTGCGCACCGACCTCGAGAGCGAGCTTCGCTCGCCTCGGACCCCACAAGGGGGAGGGATAAGAAAGTCACCTGTTTCTGTCGTAACGCCGCGCCAAGTGAAACTCCGCCTCACGCCGCGCGGCGCAGCCAGGCCCTGACCCGTCGCAAGAGATCGATGCGCGGGCTTTGCTGCTGCGTCTCCGCCGCTGCGTTGTGAGCAAACGGCGCGGGGTCGCGGGAAGCGCGATCGACCGGCACGGAATTAGCCGCGGCGGTTTCGGTCGCCGGTTGAGTCATCTCCGGCATGGACCAGAGGTCGGACGGTCCAGTTCCGATCGCCTCGTGTTCGCTCAGTTGCGGCTGAACCGGCGCGATGGCCGGGACCGCGACATCGGGCAGCGGCCCAACCGACGGCGCGAGCGCCGGCGAAGGTTTCGGCGCAGCAGTGCGGCGGCGACGCCGCTTGGCCGGCGCGGCAATCCTGGTTTCTTGCTTCGTTTCCGAAGGCCGCCTGGTTTCCTGGGATCGTTTGGCGAGCGCGGCGGACTCGAGCGCGAGCGGACCGACATTGGCAAGAAACGCCCGTTCATGCTCGCGCGAGAGCCGCTCGACCGCGACATCGAGCGGCAACCAGTCGACCTCCCTCACATCGGCCATCAGCTCGCGGGTCGGCCGGCCCTGGGTTTCCATCCGCCAATAGTGAACGATCTTGGAGCGCCCGCCCAAATCGTAGGCCAGCGTTCCCAGAAACTCATGCACCGACACATCGTGGCCGGTTTCTTCCCACACTTCGCGCATCGCGGCATCGCGCGGCGTTTCGCCGTCGTCGAGCTTGCCCTTTGGAAGGACCCATTCGCCCTTGCGCAGCCGCACCACCGCAATCTGCGGCGGCTTCGCCTGCCGCAGCACAATACCTCCCGCTGCCAAAACAGGCGCTCGCGCCATCTCTCTACCCTTGCCGACCCTTGCCGAAATTTCGAATCCGCTCGACTCGACTTTTATATAAGTCAGGAGTTCCACAAAATCGACGGCGGAATTTTTCTGTTCATCGGCTTTCGCACTCGGAACTATTGCGGCTTCCGCAACAACGGTTGTCCGGCCTTGATCCGCGCGCCCTCGCGCACACCGTCACAAAACTCGAAACGGTCTGGCGTCAGCACGATGATGGTCGAGCCGTGCTCGAACCAGCCCATCTCGTCGCCTTTGTGCACATTGACGTCACAAGGAAACTCGGTCGGCCCGCGTGTCTGCGCATTCAGCGTCCGGTCGATGCAGTGTAGCCGCAGGCTTGCCACCAGAATGGCGGCGACCGGCACAATCGTCAGTGCTTGGCCTGAAGTGAGCCGCGTCTCGATCACCGCGCGTTCGTTCTTGCAGAACAGGCGCTCGACGCGCTTCAGTGCAATCGGGTTGACGTTCCAGGTGTCGCCCGAGATGAAAGTCACCCGCTTGATGTTGAAATCCGCCGGCGCGTGGAAGCGGTGATACATGCTCGAGGTCAGCCGCAAGGTGATGAAGCGGCCGTTGCGATGCCGTTCAACCACCTCATCGTCGCCAAGCAGGTCCTTGAGCGAATAGTTCGCGCCCTTGATCTGGAAAAGCTCAGTATCTTCGATCGCGCCATGCGCACCGATGATGGCATCGCTCGGGCTCGCCACGATGGAAGAGTCCTGATCGAACGGGCGCAGGCCGTCCTTCAGCTCGCGGGTGAAGCAATCGTGCAGGCTCTTGAACTCGGTCTTCCTGGCCTCACTGAGGTCGAGGTCGGAAAACAGCCGCCAGCACGCGATCGAGGCGGCGCAAACGGCCGGATTCTCGATTTGGCTGAACCAGCCCATGAAACGGGTAACGGCGGCCCGCGGAATGCGGTTGGTCAAGAGGAAATTGAGGTCCTCCTGCTGTGTAAGGCTGGCAATCAGGCCCTTGATTGTCATGAATCTGTCAGATGGAGGCGCTAGCGCTTCTGGCATGGATTCGTCTCTCCCGATTCTCTCGCTGTCCGCAGCCGTCGTAGCCGGTGCAGTCGCCTTTCCCAAAGTCAAGGCGCGCCTTGAATTGTCGCGGGCCAAGCATCGCTCGCTGAGCGGACATTCGAAGATGTCCCGCCGGGTAGCACGCCTGCTGCCGTTCTACGAATTTTCCGCCGACAAATATTTCAATGCCGACGGCGCGCCGCCGGAAATCGCAGGCCAACGCAAGGACGCCTTCTTTGCGCTCGCCAAACTCTACGCCGAGCGTTACGCCAAGGGACGGCAGATGACGGCGGAATCCGTCACCCATATCTCCGACCTGCAATTCACCCGCGCCTATCGCGTGCCGTTCCAGTTCTCGAAGCTGGTGCAGGAAAATCTCGGAACATCCGCCTTCATGGCGTCGTCCGCTGGCGTCACCGTCACCGATGTCGACGGCAACCTGTTCTACGACCTCACCGGCTCCTACGGCGTCAACATATTCGGCAACGACTTCTATAAAGAGTGCATCGCCGAAGGCGAGAAGCGTGCCGAGGGACTCGGCCCGATGCTCGGCTTCTATCATCCGGTTGTCGCCGACAACGTGCGGCGCATCTGCGAGATCTCCGGGCTCGACGAAGTTTCTTTCCACATGTCCGGCACTGAAGCCGTGATGCAGGCGGTGCGGCTGGCGCGGTATCACACCAAGCGCACGCATCTCGTCCGTTTCGCCGGCGCCTATCACGGCTGGTGGGGCGACGTGCAGCCCGGCGTCGGCAATCCGATCTCGCCGCACGAGACCTATACGCTCGCCGAGATGTCGGAGAAGACGCTGCATGTGTTGCGAACGCGCCGCGACATCGCCTGCGTGCTGGTCAACCCGCTGCAAGCGCTGCATCCGAACGCCAACGCTCCCGGCGATTCCGCGCTGGTGGACTCTTCGCGAAGCGCGCATTTCGACCGCGAAGCCTACACCGCGTGGCTGAAGGAGCTGCGCCAGGTCTGCACGGAGCGCGGCATCGTGCTGATTTTCGACGAGGTGTTTCTGGGCTTCCGGATCGCTGCCGGCGGCGCCCAGGAATATTTCGGCGTCCGCGCCGACATGGTGACCTACGGCAAGAGCCTCGCCGGCGGCCTTCCCATCGGCGTCGTCTGCGG
>Ga0209006_10003010_pt1 | contig 15303 bp, 13 predicted proteins | sample JacPin_JW_Ref_O2_FD_188567 | JGI IMG/M metagenome (GOLD analysis project Ga0209006, IMG submission 188567) | Forest soil microbial communities from Algoma, Ontario, Canada - Jack Pine, Ontario site 1_JW_Ref_O2 (SPAdes) (version 2) | ecosystem: Environmental > Terrestrial > Soil > Boreal... | reverse complement strand
CGCCATCCACGATCGCGCGCTCACCCTGACCCAGATCCAGCAGAACTTCGCCGCCGGAGTCGGCGAGAAATACTACCTGCTGTTCGACGTATCGAACCTCGTCAACATGCCGAGTAGCTACATCATGCTGACGGCGAGCGAACTCGACAGCTACTCGTACCTGTTCACGCGGCCGACCTTCATCAGCCTCGATCCGACGCAGAAGCCGAGCAATATTCCGATCGCGGGCATCCGCATCGGCATGAACGGCGCCGAAGTGGGCGTCGGACAGGCCTATCTGCCGCTCAGCACGAGCATCACCGGGGCGAACTACTCGGTGACCTCGGGGGAGGTGCTCTCGACCGTCGGCACGGCCATCGCCGAGGAGAACGGACCCGCCCTGGATCAGATCTTCCTCACGTTCGAGAAGATCGGCACGAATTCCCATGTGGAGTCCTCGGGGCCCGTGCCCGTGCCGCCGGCGCCGGTCGATACGGGTCCGTACCCGGACTTGGGTGCGCGCACCTACGACAGGCTTCTCTATGCGATGTCGAACATCACCGGCGTACCGATCACCGACCCGAACATCGCATCGACCTTTGCCAGCATCGCGCAATCGCTGCCTTCGGTGCCCACCATCGACGCGTTCAGTGCCTCGAACCAGCAGGCGGTGGCGCAGCTGGCGATCGTGTTCTGCAGCGAGCTCGTCAACAATCCGACGTTGAGCGCGCAGTTCTTCCCCGGCCTCAATTTATCGCAGCCGGCGGGCACGTACTTCGCAACTCAGAGCAATGTGAACCTCGTCATCAATCCGCTCCTCAGCAAGGCGCAGATTCTTGACGGTCACGGCGTACAGATCGCCTCACAGCCGAGTGCGGCGGCCGTCACGACCGAGTTGAACACTCTGATCGGACTATTGAGCGCCGGGCAGAACCAAGCCGGGCGCACCGCCGCCGTCACGACCGCCGCCTGCGCGGCAGTGCTCGGCAGCGCCGTGGTTGTGCTGCAGTGACGGGTTCGTAGGAGACAAGCGCAATGATCATTCGCACCAAGCCCCCTCGCAAGCTCGCCCTCAACGAGCCCATCCGCCATGAGAATCATGGTCGGCCGCGCAGTCGCCGCGATTTTCTCGGCCGCGGCCTTCTTACGGGCGCGGCATACATCACGGCGCCCACGTTCTTCAGTCTGTTCGCCAATCCGCGCGTTGCTGAAGCCGCGCTCGCAAACGACATCCAAACTCTGGCGCAGGACTGCGGCATCGTGACGCAGGGCGCGGGCAAGATCCCCTTCATCGCCTTTGACCTGGCGGGTGGCGCGAACCTGAATGGTTCGGAGGCTTTGATCGGCGGCCAAGGCGGGCAGCTCGATTTTCTCTCCGTCGCCGGTTACGCCAATCTCGGCCTGCCGGGCGATATGGTGCCGAACGCGCCGAATCCTGCGAGCAAGACCAACAACTGGATCGATACCTCCCTCGGGCTCGCGTGGCACTCGGACGGCGGCATGCTGCGCGGCATTCTCTCGCGTACCGCGGTGGGCACGCGCGCGGGCGTCAACGGCGCGGTGATCCCGGCACTCTCCGAGAACGACACGATGAACAATCCGCACAGCCCGCTGTACGGCATTGCGGCAACGGGTTCGAACGGGGCGCTCCTCACTCTCATCGGCTCGGAACCGACCGTCTCGGGCGGCAACTCCGTGGCGCCCATGGATATGATCAATCCGACGCTGCAGCCGACCGTGGTCGATCAGGCAAGCGATGTGACCGGGCTCGTCAATACGGGGCAGCTGGGCACACTGTTTACGAACCCGAGCGATGCCGTCGAAGTTCTCGAATCCATTGCGCGCATCAGCGGCGGCGTCGATCCCAGCGCCTTTGGCGGCAAGCTCGGCCAAGTCAACATGCTCACGCGCGATACTGCCATCAAGACGGCGCTGCGCTGCGGCTACGTCAAATCGGCCGATCTCGTCGACACCTTCGGCAATCCGGAAACGCTCAATCCCAATCTCGATAAGAACATCGTCGGCTCAACCGGCATCTTTTCGCAGACCGAATACATGGCCAACTCGGACTATCAGACGACCGGCGCCATCATGAAGATGGTGATCAACGGTTTTGCCGGCGCGGGCACCATCGAGATGGGCGGCTTCGATTACCACGGCCAGGGACGCGCCACCGGCGAGGACCGCAATTTTCAGGCGGGCGTATGCATCGGCGCCTGCCTCGAGTACGCGGCGCGCGTGGGCATGCCGCTCATGCTCTATATATTCAGCGACGGCTCGCTGAACGCGAACGGCGTCGTCGACAATACTCCCGACGGCCGCGGCAAGTTCATGTGGGCGAGCGACAACCAGACCACCGCCGCCTCGATCATCCTCGTCTATAACCCGAAGGGCCGGCCGGTGCTCCTGCACGGCGCCACCAGCCAGCAGATCGGCTTCTACGATTCGGGGGGATCGGTGGATACCACCGGCAGCCCCGCGGCGAATTCGGTTGAGCAGCTCGTCGAGACGGTCATCCTAAATTACATGGCGCTGCACGGCACCCAGGGCCAGTTCGGGTCGCTGTTTCCAAATCAGGGACTGGGCAATGCGGCGGCACAGGATGCGATCACGGCCTTCGAGCCGATCGTGAACGGCAAGATCGCCTGAGCGCTGTGGGGGCGCGGTTTGCGCTTCACTGTCGCGGCGCGCAGACGGCTTTGGAGCTTTGAGCGCCATGCTGCGAAGTGCGCTTGCGTGCTCGGATTCGTGCCGCGTTCATTGACTCTGTAAACTTCGCTGTGCGAGGGTTCGCCGTGCGTTGCGGCGGGCCTTCGGCCGTACGCCATTTTGCGGAGGATACATTTGGGTCGGCAACAGGCGGACGGTCGCGCAGCGCGTTACTCGCGCGCAGCTTGGAAAGGAGCGCTCGCAGGCGCTTGGGCCACCACCGTGCTCGCCGCTGCGGCTGTGACGGGGGGGTATGCGCTCCTCGGCCACGAGGCGCCCGATTTCGCCCTGCACGCCGTCAGCGGCAGCAACGTGCGCCTCTCGGAACATCGCGGCGACGTCGTGGTCCTGAGCTTCTGGGGCAGCCGCTGCGGCCAGTGCCGCATGCAGCTTGCGGCCCTCGACCGCAGCTTCAAAACCTATCATCCCGCCGGTTTGCAGGTATTCGGAGTCAATGTCGACGATGATCAAGGCGGCGCACTCGACTTCGCGCGCACCCAGGCGCTCGGCTTTCCCCTGCTGCTCGATCCGCAGAAGGCCGTCGCCCGCGCCTATCTGGTCGACAACCTGCCCATGACCATCCTGATCGACCGCGCCGGCGCCGTGCGCCAGGTGCATCGCGACTTCAGCTCGAAATTCGAGCCGACCTACCTGCAACAGCTCCGTGTGCTGCTGAATGAATGATCGGAGACTTATGCCTCACCTCGCGCATCCTCTAAGGTCCCTTGCGCCCCGGGCGGGAGCGCTCTGGCTCGTGGCAATCGTGCTCGGCATGTTGTGGCTTGCGGCCCCGAGCGCGCGGGCACAGTCCGCCGCCGTGCCGCCGGCCACTGCCGTGCCCGCCGCGAGCAGCGCTCCTGGCACCCCTGCAGTGAAGGCGCCGACAACTGGCCCATCTGCCCAAGGGACGCCTGCAAGCGCCGCGGCGCCTGCCGCAGGAGCAGCCGGCGCTGCGACGCAGTCCGCCACCGACACGCGCGGACTGGATCAGGACATTCAGGGCCTGAAGAAAGATGTCGTCGATCTCAACCGCGACCTCTTTGTGCTTGAAGAGGAGCTCTTGTTTCCGGCCAATACGCAGGTGGCGGTTTTCATCTCGATGGATGTCGGGGACTTCTTCCAGCTCGACGCGGTAACTTTGAAGATCGATCAAAAGGAAGTTGCAAACTATCTGTATACGCCGCGCGAGGTGGAGGCTCTTGCCAAGGGCAGCGTGCAGCGACTGTACATCGGTAATTTGAAAGCGGGCCAGCACGAGCTCGTGGCGTTCTTCAGCGGCCAAGGCCCGCACGAACGCGACTATCGTCGCGGTGCGACGCTCAAGTTCGAGAAGGGAATCGGAGCCAAATACCTCGAGCTCAAGATCAACGACCGGCAGCGCCGCCAGCAGCCGGAGTTTGAAATCAAGGACTGGGAATAGGACTTGCCGCAAAGGCCGCCGATGCGCTCGCTTGTCCTCATGGCCGCCGTCGCGATGCTCGCGACCCAGTCTATCGAGGCCGCGCGGCCGGACCCTGAAAAGCTTCCGCCGACGCGCATCCGTGATCTGCACTACGGCGACGTCCTCTTTTACGTCTACACGGACGATGATTTCGAGGCGATCACGCGCTTGAATGCGTATGAGCATTGGAACCTCCTGCCGCATCACGAGCCGGAGGCGCAGCTGCTCTTGGGCGGCCTGTATTTGTCGCTCGGGCTGCACAACGAGGCCGGCGCGCGCTTCGAGAAACTGCTGACGCCGGATATTCCCGCCGGCGTGCGCAACCGCGCCTGGTTCTATCTTGCGCAGGTGTGGTACGCGCGCGGGTACCTCGACCGCGCCGAGCACGCCATCCGCGAAGTACAAGGTCCGCTGGCGCCGGCGCTGGATGCCGAAAAAGAGCATCTGCTTGCGAACGTGCTCCTGCGCCTGGGCCGTTTCGATGAGGCGATCCAGCTCCTGAACGGCTGGAAGGGACCGGCCGATTGGATGGCGTATGCGCGCTTCAATCTCGGCGTGGCGCTGGTTCGTGCGGGCCGCTTGAGCGAGGCTGATCCGGTACTGAGCGCCGTGGGCACTCTCACCTCGAACAAGGAGGAGCTCCTCGCACTCAAGGATCGCGCCAACCTCGCGCTCGGCTTTGCCTACATGCAGGCCGACAAGCCGCAGCAGGCGCTGCCCATACTCGGACGCGTGCGCCTCGAGGGCCCGTATTCGAACAAGGCGCTCCTCGGCACTGGCTGGGCGGATGCGGCTCTCGGGGACTACCGCCGCGCGCTCACCCCATGGCTCGAGCTGCGCGACCGCAATCTTCTGGATGCCGCTGTCCAGGAGTCCTACCTTGCCGTGCCCTATGCGTTCGGCAAGCTGGCGGCCAACGCTCAGGCGGCGCAGTACTACGAGAGCGCGCTCGAATCCTTCGACGCCGAGGATGGACGGCTGGATCTGGCCATCAGCCGCATTCGCGATGGAAAAATGCTCGATACCATCCTCGACAAGGAGCAGGGCAAGCACTACGGCTGGTTCTGGCAGCTTGAGAGCCTGCCCGAGGCGCCGGAGTCGCGCTATCTGTACGCGGTGCTCGCGGGCCATGACTTCCAGGAGGGGCTCAAGAACTATCGCGACCTCCTCTACCTCGGACATACGCTTGAGCACTGGTCCGGAAGCATGGAAGCCCTGGGAGACATGATCGATACGCGCGAGCGGGCCTACGCCGAACGGCTGCCGCGCGCCGATGCACTCTTGGCCAGCAACGCGGCGGACGAGCTGCAGCGCCGGCGCGAGGACCTCGCCGGCCGCCTCAATTCCGTGGATGCCGTGGCCGACGTCGCCGCCTTGGGCTCGCCTGAGGAGCGCGAGCAATGGGGGCAGATCCAGCGCATCGAGGGCGTGCTTGCCAACGCGCCGCCTGGAAAAGAGACCGACCAGTACCGCGAACGGCTGCGGCTGGTGAAGGGCGTCCTGCAGTATCGCCTGGACGAGGCCTTCAAGGCGCGCGTGTGGCAGCAGCGCCGCGCCATCAAGGATCTGGATCTGGCGCTGGTTGAAGCGCAGAACCGGTGGGTGCGCGTGCAACACGCGCGCAAGAGCGTGCCCGCCAACACGGGCGAGTTTGCCGCGCGCATCGCAGCGCTGCAGGCGCGCATCGTGGCTCTGCAAGGGCGCCTGGTGACGACGCGGCAACGGCAGAACGGCTATCTCGCGGGGCTCGCCGTTGCGCAGCTGCAGGAGCAGAAGGATCGCCTGGAGGCATACCGGGTGCAGGCACGCTTTGAACTTGCCTCGATGTACGACCGCGCGCAGGACACGGACAAGGCGCGCAAACCGGACACCGCGCCGGCCGCTGCGCCCGCGCCTGAAGCGGCACCTGCGACGGTGCCCAAGCCGTGAGCACGCGCGCCCGTGTCGCCTGCGCCGTGGCCTGGTGCCTTGCGCTGCCCGTGGTGCAGGCGCTCGCCGCCGATCAAAAGAGCGCGCCCACCATTCAGGACCTGAACGCGCGCGCCGTCGATGTACAGCCGGGCTCGCAGCCGCAGGCGAGCGCCGCGAAGGCCATGGACAACTATCGGCGCTTTCTGGAGATGCAGCAGACCGATCCTAAACTGCGCGCCGAAGCATTGCGGCGCTTGGGGGATCTGAACCTCGAAGCGGGCGAGTTCGAGCGCATGGAGAAGGAGGTCACGCAGATCGACCTGCAAGGCGCCGAGGCCATCAAGTTGTATTCGACTCTGCTCAAGGCCTACCCCAATTATCCGCGCAATGATGAGGTTCTCTATCAGCTGGCGCGCGCCTATGAGACGACGGGCCAGAGCGAGCAGGCGCTCGCAACGCTGGACCGCGTCGTGAAGAGCTATCCGCAGAGCCGGCAGCTCGATGAAGTGCAGTTTCGCCGCGGTGAGCTGTTGTTCTCCGCGAAGCGCTACCCGGAGGCGCAGAAGGCCTATGAAGTGCCGATCGCGCGCGGCCACGAGTCCGCGTTCTACGAGCAGAGCCTCTACAAGCACGGCTGGTCGCTCTTCAAAGAGTCGCAGAACGAGGAAAGCCTCGTCTCCTTCGCGGGCCTGCTCGATGCGAAGCTCGGGACTTCGCCGGCGCGCTCCGTGAAGCTCGAGGATCTGAAGCGCGCGGATCGGGAGCTCGTGGAGGATACGCTGCGCGTGATGAGCATTACGTTCTCGTATCTCGATGGCGCAGCTTCGCTCGATCAGTTCGCCAAGCAGCGCGGCGAGCGCCCGTACTGGCATCTGCTGTATTCGCGCCTCGGGGACCTGTACGTCGACAAGCAGCGCTACCAGGACGGTGCGAACACCTACCGCGCCTACGTAGCGCGCGACCCCAACAGCGAGTTCGCGCCGCAGCTTGCGATGCAGGAGATCGAGGCCTACCACAAGGGCGGTTTCAGCCAGCTCGTCCTCGATGGCAAGCACGACTTTGTCGAGCGCTACCACTTCGGTTCGCCCTTCTGGCAGGGCCGCGAGCGCGCACAGTATCCGCAGGTCGTGCAGGAGCTGAAGATCAATCTGCTCGATGTTGCAACCTACTTCCACGCGACCGCCCAGTCCTCGCACAAACTGGAGGACTATCAGGAGGCGGCGCGCTGGTACCGCGACTATCTGAAATCGTTCCCGGATGATCCGGATTCCGCGGCCACCAATTATCTGCTCGCCGAGACGCTCTTCGAGAGCCACAACTACGCCGCGGCCGCGGCCGAGTACGAGCACACCGCCTACGACTATCCGAAGAACGCCAAGTCCGCGACCGCAGCCTACGCGGCGCTCGTCGCCTATCAGAAGGCGCAGGATGAACTCACAGGCGCCGCGCAGAGCGCCTGGCATGCAAAGGCGACCGCCGCCGGCGTCAAATTTGCGCAGACTTTCCCCGAACACCCCGACAGCGCCGGCGTGCTCACGCGTGCCGCGGAGGATGAGTTCGCGGCCAAGGATCTGCCGCGCGCCACCGAGCTTGCACAGATGCTGCTCGCGCGCCAGCCGCCGGTCGATGCGGGCAAACAGCGCATCGCCTGGACCATCATTGCAGAATCGCAGTTCAGCGCCGGGACTTATGACCAGGCGGAGACGGCGTTCTTGAAGGCGCGCGATCTCTCCGGCGCCGATGCGAAACAGAAGAACGACCTCACCGAACGCCTGGCAGCCGATGTCTACAAGCAAGCCGAGGCGAAACAGCAGGCGGGCAACGGCGCCGGCGCGGTCGACGACTATCTGCGCGTCGCAAAAGTTGCGCCGGACTCAAAAATCCGCGCCACCGCCGAATACGATGCCGCCGCGCAGCTCATCAACCTCAAACAGTGGGATCGGGCGATCAGCGTGCTCGAGGGTTTCCGCCGCGATTTTCCCAAGAGCGAACTGTCGGCCGACGTGACGCGCAAACTTGCGGTTGCTTATTCCGAAGGTAACCACCCCGGCGCCGCTGCGGCGGAATTTGAGCACATCGCGGCGGATGCGCATGAGGATCCCAAGGTGCAGCGCGAGGCGCTTCTTGAGTCCGCGGATCTGTACGCCAAGGCCAATAATTCCCCCAAGGCCGTCGCGATGCTCGAGAAGTTCGTCGCTTCCCATCCCACGCCGGTTGCCGACGCGGTGGAAGCGCGCCAGCGCCTGGCTGACTACGCCGCTCACGCCGGCGACGGCGCGCGGCAGGCGTACTGGGAGCGCGAGATCGTGCAGGCGGATGCCCAGGCGGGAGCTGCACGCACCGACCGCACCCGCTATTTGGCCGGCAAGGCGCAGATCCAGCTCGCCGTGCCGGCGCGCGATGCCTTTCGCAACGTCAAATTGGTGCTGCCTTTGAAGAAGAGCCTCATCGCCAAGCGCAAGGCGCTCGATACGGCGCTCGCGCTCTACAAGCACGCGCTCGACTACCAGGTTGCCGAAGTCACGACCGCCGCGACCTTCGAGATGGCGGAGCTGTACCGTACGCTTGCGAAGGACGTCATGGCTTCGGAGCGCCCGAAGAATCTCTCCAAGGATGAGCGCGAGCAGTACGACTCGCTCCTCGAGGAGCAGGTGTACCCATTTGAGGAGCAGGCCATCAGCCTGCACGAGACCAACGCCGCACGTGCCAAAGACGGGCTCTACGACGAGTGGGTGAAGAAGAGCTATGGTGTGCTGGCTGAACTTAAGCCGGCGCGCTATGCCAAATCAGAGCTTTCGCAAGATGTGGTCACGACTCTCAAATAAGGCCGCCTGCGGCCGGGCAACGGTGGCGCTCGCGGCCATCCTCGCGAGCGCCTGCCAAAGCGCGCCTGCCGTCAAGGAAGCGCCGCCGCCCAAGAACGCGCCGGCCGCCGACGCCGTGGCCGCAGTGCAGGCTCCCGCCGAGCCGCCGCCGCGGGCGCTCGCGGACTTTGATCACGCGGTGGGCCTCATGCGCGCCGGGAATGAGTCCGAGGCGGAAGCGCGCTTCCATGAGTTGGCGCTGGCATACCCCTCGTTTGCAGGTCCCGACATCAACCTCGGTATCCTGTATCGCAAGGCCGGCCGCCTGGTGGAGTCCGAGCAGGCGCTGAAGGCCGCCACGACCAGAAATGCCGCCAGCGCCCCCGCCTGGAATGAGCTCGGCGTCACCTTGCGCCTGCGCGGGCAATTCCCGGAGGCCGCCGCCGCCTATGAGCACGCCATTGGCGCCGACGCGAATTTCGCCCCCGCGCATCGCAATCTGGGAGTCGTATTGGACCTGTATCTTGCGGATCCCGAACGCGCGCTGACGGAACTTGAGCGCTACCAGGAGCTTTCGGGAGAAGAGAAGCCCGTCAGCGTCTGGATTGCCGAGCTCAGGCAACGTACCGGCAAGAAGAAGCCGGCGAGTCCAGCCCCTGCTGCGCCGGCGGATCAAGCCCCTGCGACGCCGGCGAGTCCAACGGCTCCGACGCCCTCTGGAGAGTAGTTATGACTAACGCAGCACGCGCTCTCGCCGCCGGCCTTCTTGCCGCGGCGCTCGGCTGTGGAGCGCTTGCGCAGGACAAGCCCCCGGCCGCCCCCAGTGAGCCCGCCAAGGCCCATGCGACGCCACAGGATCTGGAGCCGTCGGTGGACACCTCCGCGGCCACCAGCGAGGCAGATGCGCCGCCCAAGGGCGCCTCCCCGGTGCCGTCCGGGCCTGCCCCTGCGCCTGCCAAGAGTGCCGCAAAGGGCGCCCAGAAGGGTGCCGCGGGCGCGGCCGACGGCAAGCCCAAGGGCAATGCCAAGGATCGTATCGAGCTTGATACGACGCAGATCACCGGCAATCGCGAGCTGCCGAAGGTACTGTATATCGTTCCGTGGAAGCACTCGGACTTGAGCGATCTCGCCGGCCGGCCGGCCAATAGCCTGCTCGATGAAGTCCTGACTCCCGTGGATCGGGATGTTTTCCAGCGTGAGAACCGCTATTACAGGGCTCTGCAGCCTGATGAGCCGCGCCCGGGCGGCCGCGCCCCGGGAGCGCCGTCTGGCGCGGCCCCTGCCGGCCCGAGCGCGGATGCAGCGCGCGCGCGGGATGAGAAGTAGGTCGCAGTTTTTTGCACATGTGTCATTCAGCTTTGTTGGGCTTGATTGAGTGGGAGTGAAGCCGATGGATTTATGGAACCTCATTGTTCGGTTCTTTCAGGGCGGCGGCGATTTCATGTATCCGATCGCCATCGTGCTCGTATTTGGGCTCGCGATCGCGATCGAACGCTACATCTATCTCACGCGCTCTGCGGTGCAGAACCGCAACCTGTGGAATGACGTCGTGCCGCTGCTCGCCAAGGGCGACTTCCGCCAGGTGGTGCAGATCACCTCGAAGTCGGACGCCGCGATTGCGCAGATCCTGAATTATGGATTGGCGCGCATTCAGTCGGCGCGCCGCCGCGACGACATCGAGAAGGCGATGGAGGAGAGCCTCATGGAGGTGGTGCCGCGCCTTGAGAAGCGCACGCACTATCTTGCAACCTTCGCCAACCTTGCAACCCTGCTGGGACTGCTCGGCACGGTGATGGGGCTCATCCGCGCCTTCGCGGCGGTGGCGACCGTGAATCCGGCGGAGAAGGCGAACCTGCTCTCGGCGAGCATTTCGGTGGCCATGAACTGTACGGCCTTTGGTCTCATGACCGCGGTGCCGATGCTCTTCATTCACGCTTGGCTGCAAACCAAGACGACGGAGATCATCGACAGTCTGGAGATGGCATCGGTCAAATTCCTGAACGCCATCACCGAGCGCAAAACCGAGCCCGCTGCGGCCGCTTGAACGGCTGAACCTGCCGGAAGGCCTTTCGCATGCGCCGCACTTACGACGCCAAAAAGCTCGCGCGCCACAAGCGCAAGCCGGCCGAGCTCCTGCTCGTGCCGATGATCGACATCTTTACCGTGCTCGTCACCTTCTTGCTCATGACCGCGGTCTTCTCACGCACCGTCGTTCTGGAGCTCGATCTGCCGGCGCAGCAGACCGAGTTCAAGGAGCCCCCGCCAGGCCTGCAGCTTGAGGTGCTGGTGCACAAGGATTCCCTGCAGGTTGCCGATCGCAACAGCGGGCCGCTTGCGACATTGCCCAATACGCCAGCCGGTTACGACTACGACGGCCTCACAACCTATTTGAAACGCGTGAAGGCGAAGTTCCCCGAAAAGACCGACGCGAGCCTGCTCTTCGAGGCCGATGTCCCGTATGACATTCTGGTGCAGGTCATGGATCGAGTGCGGGTGTTTGAGACGCAGCAGGACGCGCGCACCGTACAGGCCGAACTCTTTCCCGATATTTCAATCGGAGATGTGCCGCAATGAGCATGTCGAACCGCGCCCGGCGCATGGCCGAACATCACCTACGGCACCGCGCGGATGCCACGCTCAATCTCATTCCGTTCATCGACATCCTGACGGTGATGGTGGCGTTCCTGCTCGTGTACTCAACCGAGGTGGAGGTCATTCAGAACACCAAGGGCGTGGAGGTGCCACAGTCGATCGCGCAGACCTCTCCGCGTCAGTCGGTGGTCGTGATGATTACGAAGACGGACCTTTTCGTGCAGGGTGAACGCATCACCAGCGTTGCCGAGATCCGCGCCAATCCCGCGCCGATCATTCCCGCGCTGCACGACGCGCTGAAGCGGCCGATGCTGGTGGGCCGCGAGCTCTCGGCGCGCGATCTCGCCGCGCGTGAGATCACGATTATGGGCGACAAGGCGCTGCCCTACGACGTGCTGAAGAAAGTCATGGCCACTTGCACTGACGCGGACTACGGACGCATTTCCCTCGCGGTTCTGCAGAAGGAAAAGCCGTTCGTCGCCGGCCAGGCGCCGGGCACTTAGGCTCTCGTGGGAAGGTCGCTGTGCTGCTAGCCCCCTATTACCGCCGCTTTGAACTGGCTTGGGAAGGCGATTCCGAGGCGAGCCAGCGCTATCAGCGCATCCTGCGCGTGGGTCTTGCACTGCTCGTGCTGCTCGGCATCTTGATCCCGCTCCTGCCCGCCCCGCCGCGACCGGCGAGCGAGGAGGCGATTCCACAGCGGCTCGCGCGCGTCATGATCGAGAATCAGGTGAAGCCGCCGCCCCCCCCGCCACCGCCGCCGGTGGTGCAGGAGCCGCCAAAAATCGAGCCGGTGAAGAAGATACCCGTAGTGCCCCCACCGGTCGACCGCACCCAGCAGGCGCGCGAGAAGGCCGAGAAGCAGTTGAGCCAGGTCAAAGACGAGCTTGCGGACCTACGCGAGCAGATGCCCGACCCGACGCTTGGAGAAACCAAGAACCTCACCGGCGCCGTGGGCGCCGACTCGCACGCGGAGCGCTCGCTCATCACCTCCAAAGTCGGCGCCGGCAGCGGCGGCATCACCTCGGCCAACTCGAGCCGCGGCTTTGGCACGGGCGCAGGCTCGCTTACCGGGCATGAGACGACCGCAGTGTCCTCCGCGATCGCGCGCTCGGGACTTGATAACCGCCCCGCCACGAGGTCGGGCTCGAGCGGCAAGGCAGCGCGCTCGCGCGAGGAGATTGAGCTCGTCTTTGACCGCAATAAGGGCGCGATCTATGCGCTCTACAGCCGCGCGCTGCGCGAGCGGCCGGAACTGCAGGGCAAGCTCGTTCTGGAGTTCACGATCGCACCCTCGGGTGAGGTCACCATGTGTCGCCTGGTATCGAGCGAGCTCGGCGATCCGGAGCTTGAGAGCAAGATTGTGCTGCGGGTAAAGTTGTTCCGCTTCGAGGCGAAGGACGTCGAGCCAATCACCACCACGAAGCCCATCGACTTTTTCCCCGCGTAGGATTGTGCGGGAATTCGCACGTGAATATCGATTCTGAAATCCAGTACTTCACGGAGCTCGCCTACATCGACAAGGCGCGCCTGTTGAATCTCTTTCTGCATGAGCTTGCCGAGACCGCGCGCGCCACCTACGGGCCGACGCCCGATCAGGTGCACGATGCCCTGCACCTGCGCTTCGCCAATGAGCTCGCGCATCGGCTTACGCGTTTGATTGAACAGCTGCTCGCGCAGGATGACACGCGGCCGAAGGATGATGTCGTGCTGCGGATGTTGCTTGCGCCGCGCATCGACAAGGTGGCCGAGCGCTGGGTGTACGACGCCTACGGCCGCGCGATCCGCGGCTTCGAGAGCTACGACACGACGGTGCTCATGAACTCGTAGCGACGCGGCGCGCGCTTCTTGCGCCCGCGCGGCGCTCAGGTCTAAGTTCTGCGGATGCTCAATGAGCCGCTGACCCAAGTCCTGATTTTGCTCGCGGCGTCGCTTCTGGTCGTCACGATCGCGCGGCGGCTGGGCCTGCCCACCATCTTGGGCTATCTCATCGTGGGCATGGGCTTAGGGCCGCATGCGATTGGCATCGTGTCCCAATCGCAGACGACGGGACTGCTCGCTGAGCTGGGCATCGTCTTCCTGCTTTTCACGCTCGGGCTGGAGTTTTCCTTTCCGCGCATGCTCGCCATGCGCGGCGAGGTGTTTGGCCTCGGTTCTGCACAGGTGGCGCTTACGGTCGGCGTCGTGGCCGTCATCGCGCGGCTTCTGGGCGTGCCCTGGCTCATCGCAACTGTCGTCGGGGGCGCCATCGCGATGAGCTCGACGGCGATCATCCTGCATGAGCTCACCGACCGTGCGGAACTCAATCGCACCCACGGCCGGCTCGCCTTCAGCATGCTCCTCTTTCAGGATTTGGCATTTGTGCCGCTCCTCGCGCTCGCCTCGGCGTTGGCACGCGGCAGCGCGGCCGACTTCTCGATTTGGGGGACGCTGCTGTTTCTCTCCGGTGGCGCATTCGCGGTCATGGTCGTGCTGGCCGCGGGCCGCTGGCTGCTGCGGCCGCTGTTCCACGTGATAGCCCATTCGCGTCTGCGCGAGCTCTTCACGCTCGCCGTTCTCTTCGTCGTGCTCGCTGCGGCGTGGACGTCCTATCTTGCCGGCCTGTCGCTCGCGCTCGGCGCGTTTCTCGCCGGGATGATGGTCGCCGAAACCGAATATCGCCATCAAATCGAGGTTGTCATTCGGCCGTTTCGCGACATTCTCCTCGGGCTCTTCTTTATTTCCGTCGGCATGCTGCTCGACGTGCGTCTGCTCATCAATGAGTTCGCCACGATCTCTCTCATGTTGCTGGGGCTGGTGGTGATCAAAGGTGCGCTGGCTGCGCTTGCGACGCGGGCCTTCGTCGGTTCGGGGTTCAAAGCGATCCGCACGGGAGTCGTGATGTCGATCGGGGGTGAGTTCGGCATCGCGCTATTCACGATCACGCTGCGCGGCAGCCTCATTCCGCCGCAGTGGGGCGAACCACTGTTGGTTGCGATCGTGCTCTCCATGGTGCTAAGCCCGCTCATCTTGAGCAACAACAAGCGCATCGCCCGGTTGCTGCTGCGCGAGCGCGGGCCGCCGGTGACGGCCATCGAGCGCGAGGCCGCAGCGACCGGGGCGATCGCCGCGCGCGATCACGTGATTCTGTGCGGCTTCGGGCGTGTCGGGCAGAACGTTGCGCGCGTGCTCGAATCGCAGGGCTTCGAATTCATCGCGCTCGATCTTGATCCAGCTCGCATCCGCGCGGCGCGGCAGACCGGCGATCCGGTGATCTTCGGCGATTCCGCGGACGAGGACATGCTGGCCCAGGCAGGACTGGAAAATGCGAGCGCGGTGGTCGTGAGTTTCTCGGCGCCTGCGATCGCCATCGGCATCGTGCGCAGCATCCGCCGTCTGCGCCCCGACGTTCCCATCCTCGTGCGCACGCCGGATGATGCGCGTTTGGCGGAGCTGCGCGCCGTGGGCGCAACCGAAGTCGTGCCGGAGACCTTCGAGGCGAGTCTCATGCTGGTCTCGCAGGTGCTGATGCTGCTGCGCGTCCCGGTATGGCGCGTGGTGCGCACGGTGGGCGAGATCAGAAATAGCCGCTACGCGATGCTGCGCAACATCGTCAGCCGCGACGGCGAGCATCCGATCGACGATACCAACGAATACGAGGAGGAGGTCAAGTCGGTGGTGCTGCCGCCGCAGGCCTGGGCCATCGGCCGCACCATCGACGAGGCACGCGCGCGCGGTGCGCAAGTGGCGTTTACCGGCATCCGCAGACAGGGCATATTGGGACGCGAGCCGGACGGGGACGCGCGCCTGCGTGATGGCGACGTCGTCGTCCTGTACGGACCTCCCGAGGCCCTCGAGCATGCCGAAGCCATTTTGCTCGCGGGCTAG
>Ga0209006_10003009_pt1 | contig 15303 bp, 13 predicted proteins | sample JacPin_JW_Ref_O2_FD_188567 | JGI IMG/M metagenome (GOLD analysis project Ga0209006, IMG submission 188567) | Forest soil microbial communities from Algoma, Ontario, Canada - Jack Pine, Ontario site 1_JW_Ref_O2 (SPAdes) (version 2) | ecosystem: Environmental > Terrestrial > Soil > Boreal... | reverse complement strand
CGCGAACTACGCCCCCCGCCGGAGAAATCCGGCCCACGTATTGGCGACATTTCGTCAGTCTTCGCTAGTCTTACATTCGCCAACCTGCGTTCGCCAACCTGCATTCGACCATCCTAGACTCGCCAATCTTACATTCGCCAATCCTGCAGGGGACGGCAACTTTTCTCTCACTTCGACCCATCATAGTTGCTCCAAGTACGGGGTTTGAGAGGGCGCCAGGAACGCTGATTTCTAGTCTTCTACAGTGCGGAGAGAATGATGCCGGCCCCATCCGATGCCCGCTCGATCTCGAAAGACAGGGCGAATGCTGAGCAGTCGAGTCAGAAGTCGAGGATGATCCAATGAAATCTCTCATTTACAAAAATCTGGCCGTTGGTTCACTAGCTATTCGTTCACTCTGGATGTTCGCCGCTGCCATGGCGTTGGCGATTCAACCAGTATCAGCCCAAGCGCAGTCTTATAAGCGCCTTTACAGCTTTACCAAGGACTCGGCAGACGGGCAGAATCCATCGTCATCGCTGCTACGGGATCCTGAAGGCAATCTCTATGGAATCGCGCTGGGTGGAACCTACGGCGAAGGAATAGTCTTCGAACTGAGTAACCCCGGGGAACCGAGTAACACCTGGCAGGAGAGCGTGGTCCACAGCTTCAACCAATCAGACGGCGATGGCTATCCTCCCGACTCGATGTCATTCCGCGATGCGGCGGGTAACCTTTTTGGCACCACATTCCAGGGCGGAGCTTATAGTTACGGCACCGTGTTCAAACTGGACACTCAGGGGCGCGAAACGGTCGTCTACAATTTCTGCCCACAGGGTCCTTGTACAGATGGGACCTATCCGGGCGGAGTGATCCCCGGCAGGAACGGAACTCTTTATGGAATCACTTATGCCGGCGGAAATTTCTCTTGCAACATTACCGGGTGCGGCACGGTATTCAAAATAAATCGCGACGGCGATCTAACCCTTCTGCACGCCTTTGGGGGTGCAGACGGCTATTATCCCAACACCGGGCTGGTTCTCGACGCATCCGGCAACGTCTATGGCACGACGACATGGGGTGGCGCTTTCGGACGCGGCGTGGTGTTCAAAGTGACGGCCGCTGGGCAGGAGAGTGTGGAGTATAGCTTTACCGGTGGCGCGGACGGTGAGTACCCCAATGGAGGATTGGTCCAGGACGCGGCAGGAAATCTTTATGGGACCGCCAATCAGGGTGGCGCTTACAACTACGGCACGATTTTCAAAATAACTGCGGCGGGCGAGTTCACAGTTTTGTACAGTTTCCCGGGCGGCGAGTCCGGCGCCAACCCGTACGCTGATCTGACCCTGAATCAACAAGGAAACATTTTCGGAGTAACCGCTGGGGGCGGAGTTCATAACTTTGGAACGATTTTCAAGCTTGATGCAAGCGGGGATGAGAAGGTACTCCATAGCTTCGCGGAGGAAGGGAAGGGAGTACATCCATCGGGGCTCATCTTTGACGCGAGCGGAAACCTATACGGCACAACATACCAAAGCGGCAAATACAATTACGGGTCGGTATTTGAAGTAGGGCGGTGAGGCCTTTGCTTATAGGCTTTCTGCTTCCCTGCTTCTGTTTTAAGGTTCTCTGCTTGAACCCAGGGCCCCACGGGCGACACACCGTGGAGTAGCCGAGGCCCTCCACTGTTGAAATCAGGGCACTCATTGGGAATGGCAGACCAGGACTCAGTGGGTGCTGCGGCCATGTTGCGCCGACCAGGCAGGTCTGATTTGGCATCAAAACACCTTTGCCCCGCAAGCTGAAGATTGGACGGCCAAGTGGAACACACTGAAACCACCAGGTCAGGTTTTCCTCGCTTGCCTGCCCCCCGGCTTGCCGCTCGCATTAGGCAGCGTTGCGGGCTCGTGGTGCTGGCCTTGTTGCCTCTGATTGCTAACATCAGCGCCGCTCAAGCGCCCACGAAGTCGGCCGACCCGATTCCTGAGCCAGCCATTTCGGCGATCCTTGCCGCTTTCGACAAATATGAAGTCGTTGCTATACCGCAAGGCCACGGCATGCAGGACTTGAACAATTTTATTTTTTCGCTGGTCCGCAATCCGGCCTTCTCAGAAAAGGTAAACGATATTGAGGTGGAGTTCGGCAATTCGCTGTACCAGCCTACGCTGGACCGTTATATAGCCGGAGAGAATATTTCCTTCAGTGAAGTTCAGAGGGTGTGGCGAAAGATGGGTCAGCCAGCGAGCGGAGCATCGGGATTCGTTGAGCAATTTTTCCCTCTCGTGCGCGCACTGAATCAGAAACTTCCGCCGGACAGACGCTTGCGAGTATTGGCTGGCGATTCGCCTGTGGATTGGGATCAGATCAAAAGCGCGGCGGACGTTATACGGCTGGTTCACCGCGATGAGAGTATCGCTTCGGTGATGGAGAAAGAGGTCTTGTCAAAGCATCGCAAGGCGCTCATGCTTTTCGGTGCATTTCATACCCTGCACAATACCCCCGGCAGTGCTGTATCGCTCTACGAAAAAGACTATCCCAACCTCACGTTTGTCATTAGCGAACTTGGCATTTTCGACACGGACCTGGCGTCCTTGCACGACAGTAAGTTCGTGAGCTGGCCGATACCCGCCGTTGCGCGTGCCAAGGGAACATGGCTGGGTGCTTTGGATCTAGCTCACTTCATCCCCCCGGGGATACGAATCGATCAGGACTGCATTGTGCACCATGAGTTTCCCAAGGCACTTCAGAAACCAATGGAAGAGTTAGTGGATGCATTCCTATATCTTGGCCCACAGGATTTGAGGCTCAGAGAAAAAATCCCCGCTGATATTGCCTTGGATGTTAGCTATCGAACGGAATTGCAGCGAGGAAGTGCTATGTTGGGGTTTCCCAATGGGGCTTCTGAAACTCCGCAGGAATTTGACCAGGAGATCGTGAATAGTGCGGCCGATCCTCTCTTCGTCATACCAAAGCCGAGCGATGCCAATGTTTCCGACCCTCAACTTTCCAAAGCCGTTCAAACATGTCTCGAAATGAAGACTCATGGCAAAGCACAGTAGAGACGACCGCGCGAACCATCGTGTTTGCTTCAGTTCTACTCAACTGTCGAAATCGGGCAATTACCCACAAAATCCGGCGTTTTGATCGATGACAGAGCTAGCGAGATTCTCGGCCATTATCCATCTTTGTGAAACAATGAACCTCCGCGGGGTGGGATGATTGCTCGGCGGGAGCGCGCGCACGCGAAAACTTCGTTATGCAGTTGCGATGAGCCCGGATGGCTATATCGCAGGTCCGAACGGAGAGTACGACTGGATTGGCGCGGATCCGGAAGTCGATTTCAACGCGACTTGGTCGCAGTTTGACACGCTGCTGATGGGCAGACGAACCTTCGAACTTGCCGTCCAAGCACGCGGTGAGGGCGCTTTCACCACGTTTACCGGAGTCACTTCCATCGTTTTCTCGCGAACTCTCAAACCGCAAGAGCACCCGTATGTGACAGTCCTGCCGGAGTTGAATGCAGATTGGGTAAGAAACCTGAAAGCTCAGAGCGGAAAGGATATTTGGCTGTTTGGTGGTGGCAGCCTGTTCCGCTCCTTTTTCGACGCTGGCCTCGTCGATGGCGTCGAGGTTGCTGTCGTGCCGGTGTTGCTGGGCGCGGGGATTCCATTACTTCCCCCCTCCCTACAGTCCTGCCAAATTGCGGTTGATTCGCCATCACGTCCACCGGTCAGGGAGGGTGTCGTTGGCATACGAAGTGGAGCGATAGGTCGGAGGCGCTCGAAATTGACTTACGAACGCTGTCCAGCAGATTTTTTCCTGGACTGCGATATCAGCAGGTTTGCTGCGAGCAGCCACTGGCTTCCCACTTCTCGCAACGCCTCTCGACAACATCGGCGAGAACTGGGGCACCCCATCTCTGGCGAATCGGCGCCGTTTGACACCGGGGGAATCAGCCTTTTATCCTGATTACGTGCTTAACCCTGCCTTCAGCGGCCGTCTGTGTTGTTGTATGCACGCGCCGCCGCGTGGGTAACAGGGTCAGCGAGACTTCTTATCAACCCACCCGCGGCAAACCGGGTGGGTTTTTGTTTTCCACTGAGATCGCCCGGATTTGAAAGCTGCCGCGGACCAGCTTTCGCACTGTAAGGCACTTCAAAATTCTTCAGAGGAGAAGAAAGAACATGGCTACCGAGACAGCAACTGAAACCGCCAGAATTCCGCGCATCAACGACACGGCCCCCGACTTTACCGCCGAGACCACGCAAGGCACGATTCACTTCCACGATTGGATCGGCAACGGCTGGGCTGTGCTGTTTTCGCATCCCAAAGATTTCACGCCCGTGTGCACCACTGAACTTGGCTACATGGCGGGCCTGCAGCCGGAATTCACCAAGCGCAACACCAAGATCATCGGCCTGAGCGTGGACCCCGTCACCAGCCACGGCAAGTGGGCCGCGGACATCGAAGAAACTCAGGGCCACAAAGTAAATTACCCGATGATCGGCGATCCGGAACTCAAGATTGCCAAACTCTACGGCATGTTGCCGGCCGAGAGCGGACACACTTCCGAGGGCCGCACTGCCGCCGACAATGCCACCGTGCGTACCGTGTTCGTGGTTGGTCCGGACAAGAAAGTGAAGCTGCAACTGAGCTATCCCATGAGCACCGGCCGCAACTTCGACGAGATCCTGCGCGTCATCGACTCGCTGCAACTCACCGCAAAGCATAAAGTTTCTACGCCCGCGAACTGGAAGCCCGGCGACGACGTGATCATCAGCGGCAACGTGTCGAACGAAGAAGCGCAGAAACAGTATCCCGCAGGCTGGAAGTCGCCAAAGCCGTATATTCGAATCGTGCCGCAACCGAAGTAAGGGGACTTGGCAGAAGTTGGAAAAGCCCAGACCGGAAAGCTGGTCGACCTGGACAGCGGTGCCCCATTTCTCGCGTCCTTTGCGAGGAGTGGGGATTTTTTTGTCCGCACGTCGGCCAACGGGGGGAGTCGCCCGTCCCCACACCGGGGTGTGGTGGTGATTGGACCCGGCGCCTCCGTTGATTTGAACTCCCTGCCGTGGCCCTCGTATACTGCAGGGCGCCATGAAGGTAATTGTGATTATTCCGGCGGCGGGACTGGGGACACGCATGGGTCCGGTGCCGGGTACCAAGAGTAAGGCGACTCAAGCGGCGCTCTCCAAGCAATTCACGGAACTGGGCGGAACGCCAATTCTGATTCACACGCTGCGGAAATTTGCCGCGGTCGATGCGGTGAGCGAGATCTGGATTGCGCTGCGCGAGAATGAGATTACGGGATTCCGGGCGCGGCTGGAGAGCGAAGCGCTCGGGGCCGAAGCGAAAGATATTCGGAAGAAAAAAGTTGAGCTAGTGGTGGGCGGCGAACACCGGCAGCAGTCGGTGGAGCACGCGCTGAATGCGGTTTCGGCGGCGCCGGATGACATTGTGCTAGTGCATGATGCGGTGCGTCCATTCGTGACGGCGGAAATTATCGGCGCGGTAATCGAGGCAGCGAAAAAATATGGGGCGGCAATTGCGGGGCTGCCGGCGGTGGACACGGTGAAACAAGTGGAGCGGACCGCCGAGGGCGCGGTGATCAAAGCAACGATTCCTCGGGTGGGCGTGGTACTGGCGCAGACTCCGCAGGGATTTCGTTATGGCTTGATCAAGAAGGCGTTCGATGAAGCCTCGGCGGACGGATTTATGGGAACGGATGAGTCGTCTCTGGCGGAACGTGCGGGCCACGAAGTCGCGGTGGTGATGGGATCGGCGAGGAACATCAAGATTACGTCGCCTGGGGATATGGAACTGGCGGAGTTTTATTTAAAGAGACAGGGGCGCTGACTTAGGCCAACTGATTTCGCGGATGAACGCAGATCTCGCGACTTCTTAAACAACTTGAAACCGGAAACTGGAAACTCGAAACGTAAAACTGCGAGCCCTGCCACCTCGAAACCTGGCGTTCGCATTGGCTATGGGTTTGACTCGCATGAATTTCGGGTAGGGATTCCGCTGAGGATGGGCGGAGTTGCGCTGGCGCATGATCGCGGGCTGGGCGGGCATTCGGATGGCGACGTTTTGCTGCATGCCATTACGGATGCGTTGCTGGGTGCGATTGCGGCTCCGGATATTGGGGCTCTGTTTCCGCCTTCGGATGCGAAGTGGAAAGGCGCGGACTCGGTGCTTTTTTTACGCGAGGCGCTCAAGCGGGTGCGGGACGCGGGTTATGGCGTAGCGAATTTGGATGCTAGTCTGATTCTGGCTGCGCCGAAGATTGGTCCGCATGCGGCGGAGATTCGAAAGCACGTTGCCGAGTTGCTGGGAGTGGATCACGATTGCGTGGGCCTGAAGGCGAAGACCCCGGAGGGACTGAACCTGGAGAATGCGGCTTTGGCGCATGTGGTGGTGCTGCTGGAGAAGGTTCCGCGAGGGCGGAAGAAGAGGTAGGAGACGCCAATATCGATTTTAACGGATTTTTCTTTTTAGTTTCTTGTCTCTTCCCTCGTGATGCGACCGATTCGTCCCGGAGCGAAGATTTCACCCTTAGTCTTCGCGCAGTGGCGCAGTTTTCGGAGGCGCCATTACGCCGGCCACCATCATCACGTACCGCCTCGAACCAACCGCTTTGTTCATCCTGAGGCCCGCGCCTTTTGCCGGACCACGAAGCTCACCCGGAAGACTCTTACTCCGAAGATTCTTGCTCGGAGGAACCCCTACTCCGAGAACTCGGATTCTTCGGGGGCGTCGGTGGGGCTTTCGAAATCCAGTTTGTAGCCGTCGGGGTCGCTCATGGAGGTGACCCACATGGCGTTGCCGACGAAGGGGCGCTTGGCCTGGATTCCTCGCGAGGTGATCTGGCGATAAATATTGAGGGCGTCGGCGCATTGGAAGCAGATGCAGACTCCTTCGCCGGGCTTGCCGACCAAGACGCGGTCTTTGCCGGGTTCCTGCAGCATCAGGGCGGCGCCGCCGAGTTCGAGCCAGCACCAGCGGAGTTTGCCTTCGTCAATCCATTTGTTCGTCATGCGGAAACCGAGGCCATCGATGTAGTAGCGGAGGGAGGCTTCGATGTTTGACACCAGGAAAAACGGGACGGCTTGCTTGACGTTGGCGGCGGTTTTGGTTTCGGTCTGGGTTGCAGTCTCGGTCATCGTTCGAACTCCTCAATGAATCGGGCCGTCAAGATCGCAACTTGCCACGGAGGCACGGACACACCAGAAAGAAAAACAGCGAAGAAAGAAAAAAGAGAAAGATTTTCTCTGTGCCTCCGTGGGTGTTGCCTTATCTGGCTCAGGAAATCCAGCTGGCTGCATTTGGGTTAGTCTACTGCAAGGTCCAAAGCAGCGGGCGAGAGTCCCGCTCCACACGAGCCCCATGGGAAAACTGTTTCGGTTCTTCCGGCCATCGCACCAGCACACGGCGTTTTCGGCGACCCTGTTGATGATGGGGGCGGTGATGCTGTCGCGGGTGATCGGTTACGCGCGCGAGGCCTACATCGCGTACGCTTTCGGCGCGGGAGCGCGTACCGACGCGTATGTGGCGGCGTTCACGCTGCCGGACTTTCTTAATTATATTCTCGCCGGGGGCGCGGCTTCGATCACGTTCGTCTCGATCTATACGCGTTTTCTGGCCGAGAAGCGCGATGCCGACGCGCAGAAGACTTTTTCCATCGTGATCACGGTGATGACCACGGTGATGGTGGTGGGAACGATCCTGACGGAAATTTTCGCGCCCGAATTTGTGCACTGGTTCGTAAAAGATTTCAAGCCCGACCAGATCGAACTCTGTGCTCACCTGACGCGAATCCTGCTGCCGGCGCAGATTTTCTTTTATGTGGGCGGAGTGGTTTCAGCGGTTTTGCTTTCGCATCGGCTGTTTCTGCTGCCGGCGTTCGGGCCGCTGATTTACAACCTGTTCATCATTGTGGGTGGAGTGGTGGGCGGCCGGCATTATGGAATCGCGTCGCTGGCCTACGGCGCACTGATCGGCAGCATCGCCGGACCGTTTCTGGCGAGCGTGGTTGGAGCGGCGCGTATCGGCACGGGCTACCGGCCATCGTTCGACGTCAGCAATCCGGCGTTTCGGGAATGGGTCAAACTTTCGGTTCCGCTGATGCTCGGAGTGTCGCTGGTCACGGCGGACGATTGGATTCTGCGGCACTATGCTTCAGGCGTGGTGGGCGCGATTTCGCTGCTCAACTATGCGAAGCGGCTGTTTTCGGTGCCAATTGCGGTGTTGGGGCAGGCGACGGGACAGGCGTCGTTGCCATTTTTTGCGCGACTGTTTAACGAGAAACGGATGCGCGAATTTTCCGCGACAGTGAGCGATTCGGTGTACCGAATTTCCGCGGCGGCGTTTCTGGCTACGGCGTGGATGATGGCGGCGGCGCTGCCGCTGATCGATCTGGTCTATCGGCGCGGGCGATTTCTTTTTTCGGACACGCAGAGTACGGCAGTTTATTTTTTCTGGTTTTCGCTTTCGCTGGTGCTGTGGTCGGCACAGGGACTTTATGCGCGGGCGTTTTATGCGGCGGGCGATACGCTGACGCCGATGACGGCGGTGAGCGTGATCACGGTGGCGTCGTTGCCGATTTATTCTTTTCTTTTTCACACGTTCGGAGTCCTCGGGCTGGCGTGGGCGTCCGATATTGGGATTGGGATGAACCTGGTGGCGTTGGCTGTGCTGCTGCACTACCGTAAGCTCATTTTGCTGGGCGAGATGCGCTGGGGAGAACTGGGCAAGGCGCTGGTGACGGCGGCGATTGCGGGAGTTCTCAGTCTGGAAGTGGCGAAGATTGTTCCGCTCTCTTCATCTGAATCCGGAAATGGAAGCCGGGGAGCGGATCTGCTGCGGCTGGGGATGATCACGGTGACGTGGGCGGCGGCCGTGGCAGCGGGACTGTGGCTGCTGCGGTCGGAATTGCCGGGGGATTTGCGGCGCCGGAAAGTTACGGCTTATCCAGGCGTAGCGGAAGGGCAGAGCAAGGAAATATTGGGGGCGGGGCGAGAGCCGTAAATCGGGCTTCGGCTTTCGGGCTTCGGCGAATCTTTTCGTCTGGATTCACCGAAGCCTAGAGCCGGACTTACCTACGGTGACGTTCTTCGGGATGCGGGCGGCCTTCGCGGGGGGCCCGGCGTTCTTCTTCGCTGCGTCCGATCAAACGATGACCTTCGGCGCGGCGCGCGGGTTCATAGCGGTGCACTCCGGCGTAGGGATGCGCGTAGAAGCGGCGGTTGGACCAGGTGCGTCCCCAGGGCGCATTGTTGATGAAGACTCCGTGCCCGCGCCAATCAAAGCGTGCGAAGCCCCATCCCCAGGGACGGAAGGCCACGCCGATGTTGATGCCGAAGCCAAAGCCGATCGCGCCGCCCACAAAAAATCCCGGGCGAGGCGGCCAGAAAACCACCAGCGGATCGTAGGCCGGGACGCAGATAAAGCCAGGGTTTACTGGCTCAATATCAATGTAGGATCCGTCGGCATTCACGGCGATTTGATCGTTGCTCTTCAGGTAGCCGAAATCCTTGGCTTTCTGGCGCATGCGCTGGACCGCGTCCATTACGTCTTGCCGCTGCGCGAGAAACGCGTTGCCGAGACTCTGGGTCCAGTCGAGGTCGGAAGCCATCGTGTCGAGGACGGAGGGGAACGGCAACAGCGCCTGGACGCTCGGGTCGTAGGAGAGCTGGTCGCCGGTGATGGCCTTCGCGAGGTCATCGCCGGTGAGGTAGTGGTGTTCATCGGCCCATTTAGCAGCATCGGGAATCTGGTCGGAATATGTTGCCGCCGCGAGAACCTGTGCCAGGAGTGGATCGGGATAGAGCGCGATGCGGGAGACGAGCTTGTCCAGCTGGTCGGGCGAAAACGATGGCGGGGCCTGATCGGACTGATCGGGCGGAGGAGCCTGGTTCGGTTGCTGGGCCAGGGCTGAGGCTGAACCCGCTATGACTGAAGCGGCGATGAACAGTGCTGCGGCCAGTAGGCGGGCGGTGAATCTATTATTTCGCGAGGAAGATTGCATTTGCTTGCTCCGTTTGAGTAAGGGCTCTATATAAGCAAACCCTACACCTGAGAAATGGTTGCGTTGTTCTGGCTGCGCGTTGCGAGGAAATTGCGGCGGTGTGAACACATTTCGCGTGCAGAGTAAAGCGGCGGACGTCGCAGTATGACTGCGAATCTCCGCCGCTCGGGAAAGAACCTCTATACCGCTTTGCCTATGCTCGGGCGCCGACGGCTGCGGTTTCGGGCGCCGACACGCCCTTGTCTTCGCCGTTCGCCTTTTGCTGGCCGGACTGGCCGGTGGTGCCGCCTTTGCGAATGTCGATGCCACCTTTAAAGAAAGCACCGTCTTCGATGGAGATGCGGGCTGCCACGACGTCGCCGGTGAGCGAGCCGTCACTGCGGATATCCACGCGGTCGCTGGCGGTGAGATTGCCGCGCACTTTGCCGAGTACCACGATTTCGCGGGCATTAATGTTGGCTGCGACCACGCCGTTGCGGCCGATGGTGACGCGATTGCCGGCGAGATTGATGGAGCCTTCGACCCGTCCGTCAATATAAAGAGACTCGGAGCCGGTGACCTCACCCTTGATGACCAGCGACTTGCCGATGGTGGCCTGGTCGGCCGTGGTGGTGGCAGTAAGGGGTCGCGGGGCAGTAGCAGCAGGCTCATTGGCTGCCATTGCAGGCGTAGGGGTTGACATGGTCGGACGTTCCGGCTCGGCTGGGCGGCCCGGGGTCTGAGGCTGATTCGTCGGCTTCCACATGGGGTAAAGAGTCCTTTCCTCGCTGGGATTAGGGGTCACTAGCCGCACTTCCGTGACCAAACTCGATTGTACTCCGAGTCTCAAATTGAACGCTGTGGAAAAGCCCTTTATTTTCAACGGGAGTTCCTATTCTGATACGGCTTTTTGGCATGCACGGATGGGAATTTTGAGGAGAGGTGCAGGGGCTGGCGAGGCCGGAGCGTGTAAACGTTGCCGGAAAAAATTGCGGGTGGCGGAAACTTTCCATGGCGGGTGGGAGTATGCTTTAGGACGAAGATTAATCGAAGATCGGTTTCAGCCGTCCAATGAAGTGACGCGGTTGGAATATCTGAATCTGGAGTGCTCCCATGCTTGAAGAAGTTGCCACAGTTCCCGCCCTGGTAATCGCCCGGCCTGAGTCCGGCGAGTACGCGCCTTATTACGAACGCTACATTTCTTTGATCGAGGACAACGACATTCTGGCCACGCTTGACCGGCAGCGGCGGGAAATGGTTCTGCTGCTTTCCGGGCTCAGCGAGGAGCAGGGCGATTTTCGTTATGCGCCGGAGAAATGGAGCGCGAAGCAGGTGCTCGGGCACGTGTGCGATACGGAGCGCGTTTTTGCTTACCGGGCGCTGCGGATTTCGCGCGGTGACGTCACGCCGATGGAGGGATTTGAGCAGGACGACTATGTGAAGAATGGCCCGTTTGCTCGGCACGTGATTGCCGAGGTGATTGAAGATTACATTGCCGTGCGGCGGGCGACGATTTCGCTGTTGCGGAGTCTGGAAGAAGCGGCGTGGTCGCGGCGCGGCGTGGCCAACAAGAATGAGGTCACGGTGCGGGCGCTAGCCTACACCATCGCGGGGCACGAGGCGCATCATCGGCGGATTCTGGAGGAGAAGTATTTCGAGGGACGCTAAACCTGCGTTGTCATCCCTCGCTTCTGGATGACAACATTTCCTTTAAGCGCGGCTCTTTAAAATGACGCAACGCGCACTCGCTGAATTGCTGCACGGAAAAGGCGCGCACGCGGACCCGATCGCGTGCGTGGAGGATTTGTCTGCGGAGTTGGCCGCGCGACGGGTTGAGGGGTTTCCGCATTCGGTGGGACAGCTGGTGTTTCACATGAATTACTGGATGGATTACGAGCTGCGGCGGATTCGCGGCGAGAGGCCGGAGTATCCGGAGCATTCGGCCGAAAGTTTTCCGGCGGCGCCGTCGGCCGCTGATCCTAAGCAAGCCGCGTTGGAGTGGGATCGGCTGCGGGAGCAGTTTGCCGGCTTGTTGAATGAATTCACTGCGCTGGCAAAATCGTCGCGGCAGGAACTCGGCCGCACGATCGAAACCGGGCATGAAGGCGATACAAAAGTTGCGGGGACGCTCGAAGCTGTGCTGTGGCAGATGGTGGCGCACAACAGTTATCACACCGGGCAGATCGCGACGATCCGGCGCGCGCTGGGCGCGTGGCCACCGCGCGGCGGCGGGGATACGTGGTGAGGGGCAAGAGCGTCCTGGATCGTTCGTCGTTGGGAGAGCCATTGGCGGAAGTCTGCATCTTTGCTGAAACTGGAGCATTGGCCGCTGTGGTTGCAGGTTGTGGTGAGGGTCCCACAGGCGGCTCTGGCGCCCGTGCTTTTATGGTTATGGTGGCCGAAGTCAGGCCGTGAGTGGTTCGGGTTCCTGGCGTGTATTGCATATCTCAAATTGTTCTACTTCGTAGGCATTCGGTGAAGCTCAATCTGCATGGCTCGCATCCTCCTGCGAGTGGGGTATCCTGAGCACCAGGCATAAGTCGGATCGGCCAATGACCAACGACGAATGACCAACGACCGTTCCATGCTTTCTGACTCCACAATTCTCAAACACATTGCGCGGCAACCGAAGCGCTCGGCGGGATTCAAGCAACTGGTGCGCGAGCTGGGAGTGCGCGGCGACGGGCGCGGCGAACTGAATTTTCTCCTGCAAAAACTTACCAGCAGCGGACAACTGATTCTGGTGGACTCCGACCGCTACGCTTTGCCTGCGGCTGCGACTGAGAAGAATCTTGTGGCGGGACGGCTGACGATGCATCGCGATGGATTCGGCTTTGTCATCCCTGATGCGAGCGCGCTGAGCCCGCAGATGAAGGCGCGGATCACTGGGGATATTTTTGTGCCTCCGCATCTGATTGGCAATTCCATGCACGGGGATCGGGTGCTGGTCGACATCAGCAACGTGCGTCCCGATGGGCGGGCTGAAGGGCGGATTGTGCGGTCGGTGACGCGCGCGCACTCCACCGTGGTGGGAATTTTTCACTACGGCAGCCGACATAATTATGTGAAGGCCATCGACAGCAAGATTACGCAGGAGATCGTGATTCCGGCCGGGATGGAATATCCGGAGGCTGCCGCGGTTGAGGGCGCCGGCTTTGCTTCTCCACCACAGAGGAAGCCGGGGGCCCAGGGTAGAGCCAAATCGGTGGATCGCGTGCTCGGCTCCGAAGTGGCGCGGCGTACGGAGTGGGACGATCTTGAGGGCGTGGCCGTCGACGTCGAGATTACAGACTGGCCTACGGCTACGCAGAATCCTCGCGGGCGCGTCATCGAAATTCTGGGGCGCGAAGACGACTTCGGTGTTGACGTTGAAATCGTCATCCGCAAGTTTCATTTGCCACATCACTTTCCCGCGGAGACGCTACAGGAAGCGCAAGACACTCCCGCAGTGATTGCGGAACCTGAGCTCCGGCGGCGGCGCGATTTTCGCGCGCTGCCCATCGTTACCATCGATGGCGAAACGGCGCGCGATTTTGACGATGCGGTCATGGTGCGCATGCTGGCTAACGGCAACTTCGAGCTGCAGGTGCACATTGCCGACGTGGCGCACTATGTGACGCCGGGCTCGGCGCTCGACCAGGAAGCGCGGCTGCGCGGCACCAGCGTTTATTTTCCGGACCGAGCGGTGCCGATGTTGCCGCTCGAACTCTCGACTGACATTTGCAGTCTCCGGCCGCAGGTGGAGCGACTGGTGCTGTCGTGCGTGATGGAGATGGACCATCGCGGCGAGATTGTTGGCTACGACCTCTGCGAGGGCGTGATCCGCTCGGCGGAGCGGATGACTTATACCGCCGTGAATGCCGTGATTGAAGGCGATGGCGCGACGCGTGAACGTTATGCTCCGCTGGTTCCGACGTTTGAGCTGATGCGCGATTTGGCCTTAATTCTCAAGGGCAAACGCGAGCGCCGCGGCTCGATTGATTTCGATTTGCCGGAGCCGGTGATCGAGTTCGACGAACGCGGGTTGATGAAGAGCATTACGCGCTCGGAACGAAATATTGCGCATCGGCTGATCGAAGAATTCATGCTGTCGGCGAATGAGTGCGTGGCGCAGTATTTGGAATCGAAGCGCATTGCGTCGTTGTATCGCATTCACGAAAAGCCGGACGCCAAGCGGGTTTACGATTTCGAAGTGATTGCCGCGACGTTCGGATATTCGCTCGGCGTGGGCCCGCTGCCAATTCATCGCGTGCAGTCGAAGACCGACCGGCGTGCGGCGTATGGAACGGGAAAGCGTGTACGCGAGATTGAGATTCCGAAAGAAGTGCACATCACGCCGCGCATGTACCAGAAGCTCACCGAGAAAATTGCGGGCAAGCCGGAAGAGCGCATCCTGAGTTACCTGATGTTGCGCTCGTTGAAGCAGGCGCGTTATTCCGAAGAGAACCACGGACACTTTGCGCTGGCGGCGACGAGTTATACGCATTTCACTTCGCCGATCCGGCGTTATCCGGATCTGATCGTGCATCGGATATTGAAGAGCGTGCTAAGTCAAAATCCCCACCCTGTCGCACAAACCGCGACAAGGATGGGGCAGCCGCAGTCTGACGAGAAGCCTTCGCCGTGGTCCAAGCGACGGGATCATGCCGCGCATCGCGAGGCGCTCGAGCCGCTGGGAGGGCCGATTTCGATTGACGAGTTGCACGACATCGCCGAGGAGTCGAGCCAGGCTGAGCGACGGGCGGATGATGCCGAACGCGATTTGATGGAGTGGAAAAAAGTTAAGTTCATGCAGGACCGCGTCGGCGACGACTTCGACGGGCTCATCACCAGCGTCACCAAGTTTGGATTTTTTGTGGAGCTGACCGATCTGTTTGTGGAAGGGCTGGTGCCGCTGAACACACTAGTCGACGATCGCTACGTATATCACGAGAGCACGCGCGAGATTATCGGGCAGCGGTCGCGCAAGACTTACAGTTTGGGACAGAGGATTCACGTGCTGGTGGACCGCATCGATCCGGTGGAGAAGAGGATTCAGTTTGCGGTGCTCGAGGAAGTCAAGCCGTTACCGCCGCTGTCGCGAAGCTCATCGAAGCCTAAGCAAAAATCGAAGCGCAAATCGCGCAGAGGGAAATGAAGTTGCAGCGCCGGCGCCACTAAACGGCACGAATGCGGGCGCGTAGTGTAAAATTCTTAAGTCAACCCTATCCGCAGATTTTTGACAGCGGATTCCTTCCTAGTCGGGACGTGGCTCAGCCTGGTAGAGCACTCGCTTGGGGTGCGAGGGGTCGGCAGTTCAAATCTGCCCGTCCCGACCA
>Ga0209006_10003008_pt1 | contig 15304 bp, 13 predicted proteins | sample JacPin_JW_Ref_O2_FD_188567 | JGI IMG/M metagenome (GOLD analysis project Ga0209006, IMG submission 188567) | Forest soil microbial communities from Algoma, Ontario, Canada - Jack Pine, Ontario site 1_JW_Ref_O2 (SPAdes) (version 2) | ecosystem: Environmental > Terrestrial > Soil > Boreal... | reverse complement strand
CCAGCAAAGTGCGCGCGCCCACGCCTTGACGCCCTTCGAAATTCCGGTTGCTGGTGCTCACCGAGTATTGACCCGCACCGACCGTATCGCCGTTCATCCCCAAGCACATCGAACATCCGGACTCGCGCCAATCGGCGCCGGCGTCCTTGAAAATTTGAGCCAACCCCAGGTTTTCCGCGTCGCGCTTGACCTGCTGCGAACCCGGCACGATCAGCAGCTTGACTCCGGGCGCCACCTTGCGTCCCTTCAAGATGCTGGCGGCGGCCTGCAAGTCCTCCAGCCGGCCATTGGTGCAGCTGCCGATGAACACCACGTCGATGGGTTTGCCCAACATGACTTCGCCGCCATGGAAGCCCATGTAGCCGAGCGCCTTGTCGTACACCGCATTGCCCGAGACCTGCGGGATGGCACCGCCCAGCGGCATCACCATGCCCGGGTTGGTACCGTAGGTAATCATCGGTTCGAGGGTCGACGCATCGATGTCCACGGAGGCGTCGAATCGGGCACCCGGGTCGGTGCCGAGCGCGCGCCAACGTGCCAGCGCAGCATCCCATTCCGCTCCCCGCGGTGCGCGCGGTTTGCCCTTCAAATACTCGAAAGTGGTCTCGTCGGGCGCAATCATGCCGGCACGCGCACCCGCCTCGATGGACATATTGCAGATGGTCATCCGTTCATCCATCGACAGTGCGCGAATCGTGGATCCGCGATACTCGAGCACGTGCCCGGTGCCGCCGGACACTCCGATCCGTCCGATGATGTGCAAAATGAGGTCCTTGGCGGTGACGCCGGGGCGCAGTTCGCCCTCGACATTGACCGCAAAGGTCTTCGGCTTGCGCTGCAGCAGGCACTGCGTGGCAAAAACATGGCCGACTTCGGTGGTGCCGATGCCGAAGGCGAGAGCGCCGAAGGCGCCGTGCGTGCTGGTATGGCTATCGCCGCAGACGATGGTCATGCCGGGCTGAGTGCTGCCGAGTTCCGGGCTGATGACGTGTACGATGCCGCGCCGCGCGTCGCGCATGTCGAACAGCTCCACGCCGAATTCGGCGGCATTGCTCTCGAGCTGCCGCACCTGCTTCGCGGCCGCGTCCACCTTGATGGGAATCTTGCCGAACACCTGTTCGGTCACCGTCGGCGTGGAATGATCCATGGTCGCCAAGGTTCGATCGGGCCGCCGCACACGCAGGTCCAGGGATTTCAGAACGCTGAACGCCTGCGGCGAGGTGACCTCATGAATGAGATGCAGATCGATGTACAGAACCGCCGGCGTATCCGCGGTTTCCGCCACCACTTCGTGCGCCGTCCAAACCTTGTCGAATAGTGTGCGAGCGCTCATCGCTTTGGTTCAGGCCTTGCCTGATTCCAGCCACGGCATGCGCGCGCGCAGCTGCGCTCCGACTTTCTCGATCGGATGTTTCAGATCGGCCTTGAGCAGCTTGGAATATTTTCGGCGCCCCGTCTTGGTCTCCGAAATCCATTGGCGCGCGAATTTGCCCTGCTGGATTTCACCCAAGATCTTTTTCATTTCTTTCTTGGTGGCCTTGTTCACGATCCGCGGTCCGCGGGTAAGGTCGCCGTACTTGGCGGTTTCGCTGATGAAGCGGTGCATCTTGGTGATGCCGCCCTCGTGCAGCAGGTCGACGATGAGCTTCAACTCGTGCAAGCACTCGTAGTATGCCACGGCAGGCTGGTATCCCGCTTCGACCAGCGTTTCGTAGCCTTTCACCACGAGTTCCGTTGCGCCGCCGCACAGCACCGCTTGCTCGCCGAACAGGTCGGTCTCGGTCTCCTCGGCAAAGGTGGTTTCCAGAACACCGCCGCGCGTGCCGCCGATGCCGTCGGCGTAAGCCAGCGCATTTGCCTTCGCTTGCTTCGAGGGATTCTGCGCAACGGCGATCAGGCAGGGCACGCCCCGGCCTTGCTGGTATTGACGGCGCACGAGGTCGCCCGGACCCTTGGGCGCGATCAGCACCACGTCCAGATCCTTGCGCGGCTTGATCTGCTTGAAGTGCACGTTGAAGCCGTGCGCGAACAGCAGGGTCGCGCCTTTCTCGAAGTCCGCCTTCAGTTCCTCGTACAGCGCCTTTTGTGTCATGTCGGGCACCAGCATGGCGACCAATTTTGCGCCCTTGATGGCTTCTTTGGGTTCCATCACATGCAGACCGTCTTTCTTGGCCTTCTGCCAGCTGCCGCCCTTGCGTGTCCCCACAACGACGTCGAATCCGCTGTCGTGCAGATTGAGCGCGTGCGCCCGGCCCTGGCTGCCATAGCCGAGAACCGCGATGCGCGCCCCGCGCAGTGCTTTCTTGTCGACGTCTTTTTGCGAATACAACCGCATGTAGTGCTCCTTTAAAACGCAAGACCCCGCCTCGAAGACTTGTGCAGGTCCGAGCGGGGTCCGTAAAAAAAATCGTGCATCGCCCTTAAAACTAGCCGTAAATAGCAACACAGAATCTCTTATGATGCAAGAGCTGCAGCGCCTTACCGCAGCGAGGTTCGCCATCCATGATTGCCGATGCCGTCAATTCGATTCCTCTCTGGTTGCTGTACGACGATGAGGTCGACGAGTGGCGTGCGGCGCGTACGCCGTTCGTCAAGGCTTGGTTGGGCGAGCACAATTTCAAGGGCGAGAAGCATCGCGTGCTGCTGGTGCCGGATGCGAACGGCGGCCTGGAAATGGCCGTCGGTGGGCTGGGCAAGCGCCAAGGCGGCTTGTCCATGTGGCATGCCGCCGGTTTCGCCGAACGCCTGCCGCCGCGCCGTTTCCGTTTCGCGCAGGGATGGAGCGACTCGGACGCGACGCAGCTCTGCCTGGGGTTCGCGTACGGCTCCTATCGTTTCGAGCGCTATCGTCCAGCCAAGACGGATCGACCCGCCACCATCGAAACCTGCCCGAATGCGGACCAGGATTTCGTGACGCGTGCCGCCGAGTCCTTGAAGCTGGCGCGCGACCTCATCAACACGCCGGCCGGCGACCTGGGACCGGTGGAATTGGCTGCGGCGGCGCGGCAACTTGCCGAGCGGCATGGCGCCGGCTACCGGCAGTGGGTGGGCGAGGAGTTGCTGGCGGCGAAGTTTCCCGCCATCCATGCGGTGGGACGCGCGAGCGCCTCCGCTCCCCGGCTGGTCGACATTCAATGGTCGCCGCCGGGCGGTGGGGCTCTGCCGCGCTTGACTCTCGTCGGCAAGGGCGTGTGCTTCGACAGCGGCGGCCTGGATATCAAGCCGAGTTCGGGCATGGCGCTCATGAAAAAGGACATGGGCGGCGCAGCGGTCGCGATGGGGCTCGCCAATCTGCTGATGCACGCCGGGGTCAAGGCGCGGCTGCGCGTGCTGCTGCCGGTGGTAGAGAACTCCATCGGCGGCAACGCCTACCGGCCCGGCGACGTACTCGAGACTCGCAAGGGCCTGACGGTGGAGGTCGGTAATACGGATGCGGAGGGCCGGTTGGTGCTGTGCGATGCCCTGGCTCTGGCCGACGCCGAACGTCCCGACCTCATCATCGACTTCGCCACCCTCACGGGGGCGGCGCGCGTGGCCTTGGGTCCCGAGTTGCCTGCCTTGTTCGGCAGCGATGACACCACGGTGCAGAATCTCGCGCGGGTCGCGGCTGCCGAGCACGATCCTCTGTGGCCCATGCCGTTGTGGGCGGCATACGACGATGAGCTCGGCAGCAAGATCGCCGATCTGAACAATGTGGCCGCATCCGGATTCGCGGGAGCGATCTTCGGCGCCTTGTTCCTCAAACGCTTCGTCACCGAGACGCCGGACTGGCTGCATATCGACCTGTTTGCCTGGAATCCGAAGGAACGTCCCGGCCGTGGGGTGGGCGCCGAAGCGCATGCGGTGCGCGGCGCTTACCGGTATCTCGCGGAGCGCTATGGAGTCTCGGCGTCCCGCTGACGGATCGTCGGCCGCTGGAGAGGGGCCGCGAGTTGCGCTCGGGCAACGGGCGATCTTAAGCTCCGCGCCGGACTGCCACCATCACTCAAGTCAAACACTACCGACAAGTCAAGCACCATGAAAAAAAATTCCCGGTCCGTCGATACCCGTCACTACTCGAGCCTCGTCGTCGACGGCATCAAGCAGGCGCCCGCGCGCGCCATGCTGCACGCCGTCGGATTCACCGACGACGACTTCAATAAGCCGCAGATCGGCGTCGCATCCACCTGGAGCAATCTGACGCCGTGCAATATGCATATCGACGAGCTGGCGCGGCTGGCGGCGGCCGGTGTCGAGGAGCACGGTGCAAAGGCCGTGATCTTCGCGACCATCACCGTATCGGACGGTATTTCCATGGGCACGCCCGGCATGCGCTACTCGCTGGTTTCCCGCGAGGTCATCGCCGATTCGATCGAGACCGTGGTCGGCGCGCAGGGATTCGATGGCGTCATCGCGTTCGGCGGCTGCGACAAGAACATGCCGGGCTGCCTCATGGCGCTGGCGCGGCTCGACCGGCCCGCGATCTTCGTGTACGGCGGCACGATCCGTCCCGGCGCCGAGAAGCGCGACATCGTCTCGGTGTTCGAGGCGGTGGGCGGCCATGCGCAGGGCACGGTGTCGGAAAAGCAACTGAAGTTCGTGGAAAGAACGGCGATTCCGGGACCGGGCTCGTGCGCCGGCATGTATACGGCGAACACCATGGCGTCGGCCATCGAGGCGATGGGCATGAGCCTGCCCAACAGTTCCGCTCAGGATGCGGTGTCCGGCCAGAAGCGGGACGACTGCTCGCGCGCCGGTGCGGCCGTTGTCAATCTCGTCAAGCTGGGCCTCACACCCCGGCAGATCATGTCGCGCAAGGCATTCGAGAATGCGATTACCGTCTGTATCGCGCTGGGCGGGTCGACCAACGCCGTGCTGCACTTGCTGGCCATCGCCTCATCGGGCGGTGTCAGACTTCGCTTGGATGATTTTACGCGGCTGGGGAGGCGGGTTCCGGTGCTTGCCGACCTGCGGCCCAGCGGCCGCTTCTCGATGTCGGAACTGGTGGCCATCGGCGGAATCCAACCGCTCATGAAAACGCTGCTGGACGCCGGCATGCTGCACGGCGATTGCCTCACCGTCACGGGTAAGACGCTGGCGGACAATCTGCGCGGTGTCGAGCCTTATCCGGTTGGCCAGGAAATCGTGCGGCCGCTCGATAACCCCATCAAAAAGGACAGTCATCTGGTCATTCTCTACGGCAACCTCGCCCCCGAAGGTGCCGTTGCAAAAATTACAGGAAAAGAGGGACTGCGCTTCAAGGGCCGGGCACGGGTATTCAACTCCGAGGAGGCGTCGCTGCAGGGTATTCTGGGCGGCAAGGTCAAACCGGGCGACGTGGTGGTGATTCGGTACGAGGGTCCGAAGGGCGGTCCGGGCATGCGCGAGATGCTGAGCCCGACGGGGGCCATCATCGGCAAAGGACTGGGCAACGAGGTTGCGCTCATCACCGACGGTCGGTTCTCCGGCGGCAGCCATGGCTTCGTGGTGGGACATGTCGCACCCGAAGCGGCGGTCGGCGGACCCCTGGCGCTGGTCAAGGCCGGCGATGAGATCACGATTGATGCGGAGCGTCGGGAAATCACGCTGCACGTGAGCGCCGCCGAACTGAAGCGCCGGCGCGCAGCCTGGACCGCGCCGAAGCCCTACGCGCGGCGCGGCGCGCTGGCCAAGTATTCCAGGGCGGTTAGCAGCGCTTCGCTGGGCGCCGTAACGGATTTGGAGTAAGTCAAGTCGTGCTTGCAGTTCGGGCGGGATATGTGTCAGTCTCTTTACTCACCGAAAGGAACTCACAAGGGACGCTGCTGAAAATCTTATGCGGCGTGAGAAAAGGTGGCGTGTGACGCACGCGTGTGAGGGCCGCGCGTAAAGACGCGCAGTACACGCGGGCAAAAATTGTGCAGCACTCTTTCGAGGGTGCACGCGCGTAGTGCAATAAGAGAAATCGCAGGGGCAGGGTCGAACAAGACTTATGTACAAATACGAAGAGCCATCATTATTTTCCGGTAGGCGAGGCGGAGCCCTCCTAGTCGTCATCCTTTTGCATGTCGTCGTAGGTTGGGCATTTTATACCGGTCTCGCGAAGCGTCTGGCGCAGTCGATCATCCCACCGGTGGAGATCGCCCAGATCGACAAACCCAAAGACGTCGACAAACCCCCACCACCCCCGCCCAAGCTCGAAGAAATCAAACCGTACGTTCCGCCTCCCGAATTCGTCGACATTCAGGCGCCTCAGGAGCAGACGAATGCCATCGCGGTGGTCACCCAGACTCAGCCCGTGGCAGCGCCGCCTCCGGTGGCAGCGGCACCCGCGCCGAAGCCGGGTACTCCGCCGCGCGTGGATCCGAAGCATCCGCTGAAGATCGGCGAGGAATGGTATCCGGACGCCTCGAAGCGCGCGAACGAGGAAGGGCGGTGCACGGTGCAGGTGACCGTTGCGGTCGACGGCCACATCTCCGGTGAATCGCTTCAGACCAGCAGCGGTTTTCCGCGGCTCGATGAGGCCTGTTTGAAGGCGGTGCATGGACAGAAGATGTTGCCTGCCACCGAAGAGGGCAAGCCGGTGGAAAAAACGGTGGCCTTGCCCATTGCTTGGAAACTCACGAATAAGTAGCGCTCGACAGCAGGGCGAAAATGTTTACACGTCACTAAAACTTGTCTACGTAGAGGAAATCGGTCCATGTCAGAGACTACCGTTGAAAATCCGTTTGGCCTTGGTGCGCTTATCCAACAGGGCGATTTGGTCGCAAGGTCGACCCTGCTCATCCTGTTGATCATGTCGCTGCTCACGTGGTTCATCATGATCACGAAGTTCTTCGACCAGCGGCGGCAGCGGCTGCAGGCCATCGAAGCCGAGAAGGAGTTCTGGACGTCGGGAAGCTTGACCGATGCGCTCGTCAAATTGAAAGGCACCTCCAATCCGTTCCGCGCCCTGGCAGAAACGGGAAAGCAGGCCTACGAGTACCACGAGACCAACAAGGCACGCCTGTCCGGCGCCATCGGCACCAGCGAGTGGATCACCGAGTCGCTGCAGCGAACCGCCGATTCCATCATCGGCCGCATGCAGGCCGGATTGCCGGTGCTCGCGTCGGTGGGATCCACCGCGCCGTTCGTCGGACTGTTCGGAACGGTGTGGGGCATCTATCACGCCCTGATCGCGATCAGCGCGTCCGGGTCGGCGTCCATCGAGAAGGTTGCCGGACCCGTCGGCGAAGCCTTGATCATGACCGCCATCGGTCTGTTCGTCGCCGTGCCGGCCGTGTTGGGATACAACGTTCTATTGCGTCGCAACAAGAATCTTCAGGAAGCCGTCAGCCACTTCACGCATGAGCTGCATGCCTATCTGATCTCGGGCGCCAAGATGGGATTGGGGATGGAGAAGGCACCGTCGCCGGCGGTCAAGCCCAGTCCCGCTGCCGCCCGCTAGGAGTGTAAGCCATGGCAATGACTGCGAGCGGCGGCGACGAAGGCGAGGTGCTGTCGGACATCAACGTGACGCCCCTCGTGGACGTCATGTTGGTGCTCCTGATCATCTTCATCATCACGGTGCCCGTGGCCTTGAAGGAGATCAAGGTCAATCTGCCGAAGGCGAGCAACCTCCCCACGCAGACCAAGCCGGAGGATGTCACGATCGCCGTCGACAAATCGGGAGCCATCTACTGGAACACCAAGCTGCTGCCGAACCAGGATGCGTTGCTGGCCGAACTACGCAATGCCGCGCAAATCCAGCCGCAACCGGAAGTCCACATTCGTGGCGACAGCGATTCACGCTACATGTACGTGGGTCAGGTCTTGGTGGCCGCTCAGAAGATCGGCATCCGTAAAGTGGCATTCCTGACCTCACCGCTGCACCCCGGCGATACGCCGTAGGAGATTTCAGATGGCAATGGCTGTAGGTAAAGGCGAGGGCCAATCGTTCACCGACATCAACATGACGCCGTTGATCGATGTCATGTTGGTATTGTTGATCATTTTCATCATCTCGCTGCCCCCCGTGACCCACGCGGTAAAGATCGACAATCCTTTACCGCCCCCACCTAATTTCGTTCCGCCGCCGCCGCCGGAGATCGTCAATCTGACGATCGATTTTGACGGCACGCTGGCGTGGAACGGAAGCCCGGTGGATCGCCCCACCATGCAGGGCTATATCGTGCAGGAGGCATCGAAGGACCCGCAACCGGAAGTGCACATCCAGGTCGACAAGTTTGCCAAGTACGAAAAGGTGGCGCAGACGCTCGCCGACCTGCAGAGCAGAGGACTGAAGAAGATCGGTTTCGTCAACAACGAATTGTTCTAATAGTACGATCGGGCGGATAGCACGGCGCGTCAGGCCCTTGACGCGCCGTTCGTTTGAGAAAAACCGCACAATACCAATTCAAAATCTTTGGGTAAGAGGTAAGTTATGAATCAATCCACCCGGTATGTTCGGCCCGGTCTATTGTTAGGCGTAGTGCTGGCGGTCGCGAGTCTCGCGGTGACCACCCACTCGTCCTTGGCCGCCGACAAGCCCAAGGAGCAACAGATCAGCCGCGTGATCGCCAAGGAAATGACGGCCGCGCAGAAGGCTTTGCAGGCGAGTCAATGGGCGGAGGCGCTCAAAAATCTCGAGGCCGCCGAGCAGAAGTCGCCGTTGACCCCCTTCGACAAGAAGACGATTTACGACTTCAAGGGCTTCGCCAACGTCCGCCTCAATCACTTGAAGGAGGCGGAACAGGACTACGAGCAGGCAATCGCCACCGGCCAATACAGCCCCGAGGATGCGGCCAAGACCACGCGGATGCTGTTTCGTTTGAGCGCCGGCAACCAGCAATACCCCAAGGCGCTGGAGTACGGCAAGCAGGTGGCCGAAGCCGGCACTGCGAATGCCGACGACCTCGCGGTGATGAGTCAGATCTACTATCTGCAGAAGGATTGCAAGAACTCGGCCGTCTGGGCCGACAAGGCGATCGTAGCCGCCCGAAAAGCGGGTGAAACGCCCAAGGAGAACCTGTTTCAGTTCAAACTGCAGTGCGCCTCCGACGCCGGCGACAACACCGCCATGGCCGTGGTGTTGGTGGACCTCATCAAGCTCACCAACAAGACCAACTACTGGAATACGCTGCTGCGCATCGAGCGTCAGGACGAGCGCGACGACCATAATCTGCTCATGATCTATCGGGCGATGTACGACACCAACTCCATGACTGCCGGTTCGGATTACATGGAAATGGCGCAGCTGCTGGGCGATGCCGCGCTGCCGGGTGAAGCGGCGGCCGTTCTCGACAAGGCGGTCTCCTCGAATATGTTCACCGAGCAGAAGGATAAGGATCGTGCCGCGCGGCTCGCGAACTCGTTGAAGCCTCGTGCCGAGACCGATAAAAAGGGCGAAGCCGCGTTCGATGCGGAAGCCGCCAAGAACCCGCAGGGCGAACTCGACGTCAAGTCGGGCGAAGTCTATTACGGGTCCGGCGACTATCAAGCTGCGGTCACGGCCATCACGCGAGGCATCGACAAGAAGGGGATCAAGCATCCCGACGAGGCCTACGTCTATCTTGGCCGGGCGCAGGTCGCATTGAAAAACACCGCGGAAGCGAAGAAGGCCTTCAGCGGCTTGAAATCGGTGCCGAACATCAGTCCGCGAGTGTTGAAAATCTGGGAGCTGTATTCCGAGAAACTAGGCTCGTAGACCGCAATTAACGAACGGAGAAGACACATGACCATCAAAGTCGGCGACAAGATGCCAGCGGGCAAATTCACGACCATGGGCAAGGATGGTCCGAAGAAGGTGAGCGCGGAAGAACTGTTCGACGGAAAGACCGTCGTGCTGTTTTCGGTGCCCGGCGCCTTCACGCCCACCTGCGATGCGAAGCACTTGCCGGGTTTCGTCGGGTTGGCGGACGAACTCAAGAAGAAGGGAGTCGATACCGTCGCGTGCACGGCCGTCAACGACGTGTTCGTCATGAATGCCTGGGGTAAGCACGGTGGGGTCGGCGACAAGATCCTGATGTTGGCCGACGGCAATGGCGAATATGTCAAATCCCTGGGGCTCGAGCTGGACGCAAGCGGCTACGGGATGGGACATCGCGGACAACGGTTCGCCATCGTCGCCAAGAACGGGGTGGCGACGCACGTCAACATCGAAGCGCCCGGTGAATTCAAGGTCTCCGCAGCCGAATACGTATTGAAACAGCTGTAGGTCCAGCCTTGCTGGCCTTGTGCAGCGCTCCGCCGGTGTTCGGAGTCGCGGAAGCCGAGCGGATAGCTCGGGACGTCTATGGCTTGGCAGTCTCCCTCTCGCCTTTGTCGGGCGAGCGGGACTGCAATTTTCATATTCGCACCGCCGATGCCCGCAACTATGTTCTGAAGATCGTGGATGGCGCGGCCGACCCCCAGACCACGGAGTGCCAGGTGCGGGTGCTGCGTCACCTGGCCGAGCAAGACCCCTCGCTGCCGGTCCCGCGAATCTTTGCCACGCAGCAAGGGGCCGATCTGGGGCAGGCTGAGCAGGATGGCCGTACCTATGCGACCTGCCTCATGGGATATCTGCCAGGCCGGTTGCTCGCCGACACCGCACCCACAGCGTCGCTCCTGCGGAACATCGGCGATACCCTCGCACGGGTGGATCGGGCATTGCGTGGATTCTTCCATCCCGCACTGGCCCAACGCATTGCCTGGGATGTTCGCCGGCTGCCGGAGCTCATGGAATTCGCTCCGTACATCGAGCCCGCCGACGTAAGACTCGCGGTGGAAGAGGTGGTCCTGGGGCTCAAGGAGCGGTTGCCGGCCATCCGGGGGCTGCCAGCCCAAGCGATACACGGCGATTGCCATCCGTCGAACTTGCTGGTGGACGCCTCGGGCGGCTCGGTCTGCGGAATCTTGGACTTCGGGGACATGATTCATGCGCCCCTGGTTCTAGAGCCGGCGGTGGCCATGTCCGAACTGCTCACGCACGCATTGGTGCAGCCCGACGACCTAGCCGCCGTCCTCGAAGGGTATGCGCGCCTCCAAACCCTCGATGCAGCCGATATCGACGTCCTGTACGACCTCGTTGCGGGGCGGCACGCCGTCACGATCCTGGTCCATGCGTGGCGGCGGCGCCATGACACCAAGGGGGCAAGCCTGCTCGAACCGGCGGCCGGGAATGCCGCAGCCTCGCTCGAGCGCTTGCGGACGACCGGCCGGGCGTCATTGACTCTGGGTTGGCATTCCGCGGCAGGTACCGGCGTCCCCGCATCGGTCCAGGTCGACGTCGGCCGCCGCCATCGATTGCTGGGTGCGGGTGCCGAACTGTTCTACGACAAGCCCCTGCACCTCGTGCGCGGCGAGGGGGTGTGGCTATACGACGCCCTGGGGCGCGCCTATCTCGATGTCTACAACAATGTACCGCACGTCGGCCATTGCCACCCGGCCGTCGTGCGCGCCATTCAGAAGCAGACCGCGACCTTGGCAACGCACACCCGGTACCTCCACGAGAACATTCTGGAGTATGCGGAGGCACTGACGTCGCGATGTCCTTCGCACCTGGACGCCTGCATATTCGTCAATTCGGGCAGCGAGGCCAACGATGTGGCGTGGCGTATGGCGCAATTCATGACGGGCCATAAAGGGGCCCTCGTCATGGCCCATGCCTACCATGGCATCACGGACGCGGTGGCGGCGCTCACGCCGGCCGGGGGTACCGTCGATCCGCGCGTCGCGACCTTGACGGCGCCGCCGGCGACGTTGACCGCGGACGACTCCTTGGACCAGGCCGATCTCGGGGCGGTCACCGAGGACGCGGACCTCGCCATATACACCCTCGCGTCGCGCGGATTCGCGCCGGCTGCGTTTTTCATCGACAGCGCACTGACCAGCAGTGGTATTCACGATCCGCCCCCGGCTTGGGCTGCGACGGTGGCGGCGCGGGTGCGCGCTGCGGGGGGCTTGATCGTGGCCGATGAGGTTCAATACGGACTTGGCCGCTCCGGATCGCACTTTTGGGGATTCGAGCGCCGCGGCATGTCGCGCCCGGGACTTGCCCCCGACATCGTGACCCTGGGAAAGCCGGTCGCGAATGGCTATCCCATGGGCGTGGTGATTGCCAATCGGACCATGATCGAGGCGTTCCAGGCGAAATTCGGTTTCTTTTCAACCTTCGGCGGCAATCCGGTGGCCGCCGCGGCCGCACTGGCGGTGCTCAAGGTGATCGACGGCGAACAACTCATGGCAAACGCACAGGCCACCGGGGATTATTTGCGCCGCGAGCTCGGTGCCTTGACCCAACGGCACTCGTGCCTCGGCGGAGTGCGCGGGGCCGGCCTGTTACTGGGTCTCGAGATTCAAGGACCGGACGTACATGCCGCCAAGAAGCGCACGAAAAAAATCGTGAACGGCCTGGCCTCCCGCGCCCGCGTCCTCATCGGCGCCGAGGGGCCGTTGGCGAACATCCTGAAACTACGGCCGCCCATGCCGTTCCTCAAGGAACATGCCGACTTGCTCGTCCGGGCCGTCGACGCGGCCGCGAGCGCCATCGATGCTCGCGCCCGGAGCTAGTATGGGCGCCCGGCGCTAGGATCCGTGCCCGGGGCAGCTGGCGACGCTCGCCGGCAGCCGGGACCGCCTACCCGCCGACCATGCGCTCGAATTCGGGCACGATTTGGAACAAGTCGCCGACCAGCCCCACATCCGCCACTTCGAAGATCGGCGCCTCGCTGTCCTTATTGATGGCCACGATGGTGCGAGCGTCCTTGATGCCCGTCAGATGCTGGATCGCACCCGAAATGCCGACGGCGAAGTAGATTTCCGGCGAGATGATCTTGCCCGTCTGTCCCACCTGCATCTCGTTGGGCGCGTAGCCCGCGTCGACCGCGGCACGTGATGCGCCGACGGCAGCCCCCAATTTATCCGCGAGGCTGTACAGCAGCTTGAAGTTCTCTGCGCTTCCGAGTGCACGGCCGCCGGAGATGACGCGCCGTGCCGTCTGCAGGTCCGGCCGATCGGTGCTGCCGGACTTGGTGCCCAGGTACCGCGTGTGCGTGGGCAGCGCGGCGCTCAGCGACTTGGATTCAACTGCGGCACCACCGCCGCCGGCCGCGGCTTGGAACGAAGCGACCCGCACCGTTGCGACCAGCTTGCTCGATGCCGCCGCTTCGACCGTGATGATGGCGTTGCCCGCATAGATGGGGCGCCGAAACCGGTACGCGCTCTCGACGGCCATGAGGTCGCTCACTTGAGAGACGCCCAGCAGCGCCGCGACTCGCGGCATGAGGTCCTTTCCGAAGCTCGTCGAGGGACCAAAGATATGACTGTAGTCCGCGGCCAGCGCCGCTACCTGCGGTGCAAAAATCGCGGCCAGCGGATGTTCGTTTTCGGGCCGGTCCACGCGCACCACCGTTTTGACACCCGATATCGCGGCGGCCTGAGCGGCAACCGCGGCCGTATCGGCGCCGAACACGGCGATGGTGATTTCGGCTTCCGGAATGCTGTTCGCGCAGGTGACGCACTTGGCGGTGGCAGGGTTCAAGGCCTTGCCGTCATGCTCGCCGATGATGAGTACTTTATGCATTAGATCAAGCCCTTCTTCTTGAGAACGTCCACGAGTTCCGCCACATCCTTGACCAGGACGCCTTTCTGACGCTGCGCCGGCGGTTCGGTTTTCACCGTCTTCAAATACTGACCGGCGCTGACGCCGAGCGCATCGAGGGAGGTCACGTCCAAGGGTTTTTTCTTGGCCTTCATGATGTCCGGCAATTTGACGTAGCGCGGTTCGTTCAAGCGGAGGTCGACGGTGATCACCGCCGGCAGGTCCACTTCAATGGTCTCGAGGCCGGCATCGATTTCTCGCGTGATCGCCGCCTTATCGCCGGTGATTTCCACTTTGGATGCATAGGTCGCCTGCGGCCGCTCCCAGAGGGCGGCCAGCATCTGTCCGGTCTGATTGGCGTCATCGTCGATGGCTTGTTTTCCGAGGAGGATGATCTGCGGATCCTCCTTCTTCGCCAAGGCGAGAAAAACCTGCGCGGCCGTCAAGGGTTCCACGGGCGCGTCGGTCTGAACCAGGATCGCCCGGTCCGCGCCCATCGCCAGCGCGGTACGCAGCTGTTGCTGGGTATCGGATATGCCGATGCTGACCGCGACCACCTCGACGTTGCCGACGCGCTCCTTGATGCGAAGCGCTTCCTCGAGCGCAATTTCGTCGAACGGATTCACGCTCATTTTCACTCCGTCCAACATCACGCCGCTGCCGTCGGGTTTGACGCGAATGCGCACGTTGTAGTCCACGACGCGCTTGATGCAAACCATGATCTTCTGCATTGAGACTCCTTAAGCAGTCGTTTCCGGTGCGCCGGTTGCGTGCGCAGCGGATTGTTGATCCGAATACAAAGTGTTGATGACCGCGGAACATTCGCGCAGCTTCGGCAGGAAACGCTCCAGCGCCGTGTTCAACGGCACGGCTGACGCCATGAAGCGGACCGTGAGCGAAGCCAGGAAGCGGTCGTGCGAGTTCACCGGCACGCCAAGGCTCACCTCGTCCACCAATCGCCGCGTCTTCGTCGAGGTCGCATATCCCTCGCGCTTGATGTCGGCCAGCATGCGCTGCAATTCCGCGCGCGGCGCGCGCGCCGGCTTGTCGTCCTCCTTGTTCGACCGCGCCAGTATCTCGATGAGCGCTTCGCGCTCCGCGTCCGGGCAATAGGCCAGGAACACGCGGCCCGCCGCCGACGCCAGCAGCGGCAAGCGAAATCCGGCGGAGTAACGCTCGATGGCGAGCGGGGTCTCGTGGTCCGTCGATTCACGCACCATCATCACGGCGCCGGACAATGTGGCGATGGATACGGGCCATACGATGTCGCGGCAGAGTGCGTCGATGTGCGGTTTGGCGATCTGCGCGACCCAGGGGTCGTCGTCGACGCCGTGGCGCAGGCGCCGCACCTCGGCGGTCAATCGATAGCGGTCATCGGCGGCGTCGCGAAATACGAAGCCGGCGTTGCACAGCGTCTCCAAAATCCGGTAGACGGTGGTGCGCGGCAAGCGGATTTCCTGGGCGACTTCCGACACAGTGGCGCCATCGCGCGAATTCAGGACTGTCAGTGCATCAAGGCCCCGCGTCAGCGCGCGGATCGGGCGGGTGGATTCCATGAAACCTCGGACTAATGGTGAGATTGAGCGTTACCGTGGTATACGCTAATCATTTGGCGCGGTAGTTTATGGATCGCCGCTTCGCTTGTCCATAAGGCGGTCGATCCCCAAGGAGCCTGTCTGAGTATTCCACGTGGCCGCGACCGCGGCAGATTTCCCCTCAGGCAAGGCGGAGCCGACGCAGTTGGGTAGGTACCCAATAAGGAGGCGACAACGCCGCATGAGGGGA
>Ga0209006_10003006_pt1 | contig 15306 bp, 11 predicted proteins | sample JacPin_JW_Ref_O2_FD_188567 | JGI IMG/M metagenome (GOLD analysis project Ga0209006, IMG submission 188567) | Forest soil microbial communities from Algoma, Ontario, Canada - Jack Pine, Ontario site 1_JW_Ref_O2 (SPAdes) (version 2) | ecosystem: Environmental > Terrestrial > Soil > Boreal... | reverse complement strand
GGCGTGGAACTCACGCAGGGTGACTGGTTTCTTGGTAAAAAATCTTACGGTTTCGATCGCGGTGCGATGAAACGATTCGCGGGTGTCAACCAGGACGCCATCTACGTCGAATACGATGATAGCGGGATAAGCGGGTTTCGCAGTCGCGCGGGCACGAGTGGATTTCTTTGCAGTTTTGCGGCGGCGATTACGCGAATTAGGAATTGGAGTTGCCCGATTCTTCGTCTTTCAGATCCTCGAGCGAATGTTTGGATGAATCCGGCTCGGTTTCCGTCGCGTCTTCGGTTTCTGTTCCAAAGTTCAGCGAGTCGGATGACCAGCCCTCGCCAGAAACGGGATCGGGGAGTCCAACGCCAATGAGAGGTTCATCCAGCGGTTTCGGATCGACAACCGGTGAGCTTGCCGCAGCAACCGCAGCCTTCGGAGCAGATGCTGGCACCGGCGGGGCGCTGGCAGCAGCAGCCGCTTCTGCTGCCTGCAAGGTTGCCAATCGCACCTGCAAAACTTCGGCGATCAACTCGACTATTTTTTTGGCATCCGCACCGTCAGGATCCTTGGCCGGGTTGTAGGCGGTGATTTCAATCGCCGCGAGATTATTCTGTTGAGCGAAAACCAGCAGCGCCTGGCGAACTTCGTCAAACGACAATCCGTTTGTGCTGGGATAGTTTGTAGCCGCGAAATCCGAAATCACGTCGACGTCAAAGTGCAGAATAAACTCGTTGCCGCTGCCGCGAATGCGTTCTACGGCGGTCTTGGCGCTGTCGGCTGGGCCGTGACGCTTTACGTCCGCCACCAAATAGCGGCGTAATGGCGAACTGGCCAACACCGTTTCTTCCGGCGGGTCGAGCCGCGACACACCGAACAAGGCCAGATCGGGCTCTCGCACCAGGAACGGTTCGCTCCAAAAGCGAACCAGCTCCGGCGCACCGCGCCCAACCAGATGTGAAACCACCATGCCGTCCAGACAACCCGAGGGAGTGGTCGCCGGCGTGTTGAGGTCTGCGTCCGCGTCCATGTAAATCATGCCGACGTGGCGAAAATAACGGCGGGCACCGGCAACGGTGGCCAATGCAATCGAACAATCTCCGCTCAAAATCACGGGAAGGGCGCCAGATTTCACGGCTTGCTCCACGCGCGGCTTCAACGTTTCGATTGATTTCAACACGGCGGGAATATTGCGCGCGCGCGGACTTTCAGTGTCGGGTTTGAAAACTTGGGGCGGGTCGTCGCCGAGGTCGACTACTTCATAGCCGATGGAACGCAAACGGTCGGCCAATCCGGCCGTGCGTAAGGCCGCTGGCGCGCCTTCGCCTCCCGCTGACATCGCTGCCGCGCTGGTGGGCGCTCCCAGCAAAGCAATTTTGTTCGTTTGGCGGACGATTTTTACCGCCACTCAGCCGCTCCTTGGCGCAAATGCTCGTATCCGGATGGCAATGTTCTTAACGTGCCCCTTGTCTGGCCGCCAGTTCTGGCGGCAGCGTGAAGCGAACGTCTTCGCGAATCAAATCGAGGTCACGATGATTCGTAAAACCAAAGCTGGAAAGCCGCTGGCTGACCTGTTCAACCAGAATTTCTGGCGCCGAGGCGCCCGCGGTAAGGCCCAGGGTCTTTACGCCATCGAGCCAGGAAGCATCGATATCGTTGGCGTCTTCGATCAGGCGTGACGCGACACCGGCGCGAATCGCCACTTCTACCAGGCGATTGGAATTGGAGCTGTTCGCTGAACCCACGACCAAAATCAACTCGACTTCGTGAGTCAAGGCTTCCACCGCTTCCTGACGATTTTGGGTCGCGTAGCAGATGTCGTCTGAGGCCGGGCCGACGATCGCCGGGAATCTTTGGCGCAGGCGCGCCACGATTTCCTGGGTGTCATACAACGAAAGCGTGGTCTGAGTCAAAAAGGCCAGCTTCGCGGGATCGGGAACGACGAGCTGATCCACTTCTTCGACGTTGCCGACAATAATGGTGCGATCTGGCGCTTCTCCGGAGGTCCCAACGATTTCCTGATGATCGCGGTGCCCGATCAGAATTAAGGTACGGCCTTCGCGGGCGAATTTCAGCGCTTCCAGATGAACTTTGGTGACCAGCGGGCAAGTGGCATCAACGACGCGCAACTGCCGCTCTTTCGCTTCCACCCGGACCTTGGGCGGCACACCGTGAGCGCTAAAAACCAATACCGATCCCACCGGAACTTCTTCGATGGTCTCGACAAAGATTGCGCCGCGCCGGCGCAACTGATCCACGACGTACCGATTGTGAACAATTTCGTGATGAACGTAGACGGGATTGCCGTAGGCTTCCAGCGCCAGTTCGACAATGTCCACGGCGCGAACGACTCCTGCGCAAAATCCGCGCGGACGGACGCGCACCAGCGTCTTGGCGCCGTGATTGGTTCCATGAATGGTCGTCAGCGTCAAAGCAATCTCCGGAAAGCCCTTTTATTTTACCTGAACGGCTGGTTCCCGGCTACTTCGTTCGCTTTTGTTGTGCTGAGTAAAAATGGCAATTACTTCTGGATGAGCAGCAGGAGGCGAATTGCGGCGTCGAGATGATTTGGGCGGCTTATGTGGATTTCAGGGGGAGAAACGGAAATGCGGCAACCTCGAAAGACCCACCAGATCAAGACGCAGAGACCTGGTTACCACCTCTGCGTGGCGGTCCGATGTTCGGAGAAGTCCACTCGATTACTGGGCGGATTCCGAACGTGGAGTGCGAAAAGGCTTTCTGCTGCTCTCTTCGAGGCTGGCGTAACCGCGGCGCGCTGAATTCGAAATTACGCGAATTCCCGCCTCGGCGACGTCTAAACCACGCTCGCCCAGTGCGCCCAAGGCATAGACCGTAAGAGCGATGCAAAAGAGCACCGCGAATCCCATACCGAACAGCAGTTCGGCCGCAAGCAATTCTCGAACGAAATAAATCTGCAAGACGAAGAAAATCGCGCAGATCGTCAGCATCCCCTTGCGAACTTTCGCCTTTTCGGCGATTTGCTTGAGCACTGCCCCAAACGTTTCCAGGTGACGTTTCATGACCCTCGTTGACCTTCACCTTAATAGATGCAAGGGGGTACCCACTTGGACTACTCGTAATCGATTGATAGCAAAAGAGGTGTGACGAACGCGGATTTGGGACTACGGGAAAAAAGGAAAACTGATTTCCTTCAAGACGAACAAAGTGGCCAGTCACGAGCAGCTTGAAGCGACGTTTTTTGTCGGCGGGAGAGACTAATTTTTCGCGCGCGCGATTTCAAGGCGAAGGTCGCCGAAACTCGCGGGTTTCGCTTGTCTTTTGTACGGATGAAACTGTAGATGCGGTTGTTCGAAAAACGCTTTGCAAGGTATGAGCGACGTTAGCGCCCTTCGAAAGGATATTTATCCTGGGCGAGAACCGCATCCGCGATACGCCGCCGAATCGCGATCGTGTTGATTGGCAGGTGCTTGGCGAATCGGCGCAAAACCGCAAGCTGGGTGGTGAGCGCGTCGCCGTCGGCGCAGCCCGCCAACGCGACACGCGCGTCTTTCTCCACCCGATCCATCGCGTCGTAAATGAAGGCCCGGGTGGCGTCAGCCATCAACCCAGCCGCAGAGCTTTTCGCGGCAGTCGCTTTCTGGGTGCGGCGCAGGCAGGATTCCATGCCGTATACGTCCATCACGATATTGGCGAGCGAAGCCATGATTTCCTGTTCTTCTCCCAGTTTTTCCCGGAATTTCTGCATCGCGGTGCCGGAAGCCATCAGGAAAATCTTCTTAGCCTGCTCCACAGACTTCTCTTCTTCGGCGAATTCGCCCGACGGGCCTTCCTCAAACGACGGGCCGGCGAGAATTTCTTCCTGCAGCTTCATCCCCGCCGGAATCAGTGGCAAAACACCGGCCATCGCGCGCTTCATCAGCATTTGCACGATCAGCATGCGATTAATTTCGTTGGTGCCTTCGAAAATACGATTGACGCGGCTGTCGCGATACGCTCGAGCGACCGGATAGTCCTCATGGAATCCGTAGCCGCCAAAAATCTGGACCGCCTCGTCGACGCAGAAATCGAGCATTTCGCTACCGCCTACTTTGCTGATGGAGCTTTCGATGGCGTATTCCTCGAGCACCTGCATCGATTGTTTGGTTTTGTCCGAGCTGGCTTCCGCTCCCGAAACCGCCGCCTCGATCACGCCGGCCGTGCGATAGACCTCCGATTCGATGGCGAAAATACGGATGGCCATTTCGCCCAACTTCCCCTTGATCAATCCAAAATCGGCCAGGTGCTTGCCGAATGCCGCGCGTTCTTTGGCGTATTTCGACGAAGCAGCAAGAACCTCCTTCCCAGCGCCAAGGCAAAACGCCCCCAGTCCAAAACGCCCGGCATTCAAAGTGTTGAAAGCCACCACGTGACCGCGACCCGGCTCGTGCAGCAGGTTTTCCTTAGGCACCGGCGAGTTCTCGAAGAACAGCGGAGTGGTGGAGCTGCCCTTAATGCCCATCTTTTTCTCTTCGGCACCAGGCGTAAAACCGGGGGTCCCGCGCTCCACGATAAAACAAGAAAATTTCTCTCCGTCAATTTTCGCAAAGACGATGTAAATGTCCGCAAAGCCGCCATTGGTGATCCACATCTTCTGGCCATTCAAGATGTAGTTCTTGCCATCGGGGGACAACACCGCACGGGTTCGCGACGCCAACGAATCGGATCCGGCCTGCGGCTCCGACAGGCAATAGCTGGAAAGCAATTCGCCCGAAGCGATCTTCGGCAGATATTTCTTTTTCTGTTCTTCGGTGCCGAAATAAACTATGGGCACGGTGCCGATGCCGGAGTGGCCGCCATGCGAAACGGCAAACGAACCGTAGGCCGCGAGTTTTTCCGCCAAAATCGTCGCCGAAATCTTGTCGAGGCCTGCTCCGCCGTAAGCCTCCGGAATTCCGCCACCTAGCAAGCCGATTTCCCCGGCTTTCTTCAGCGCCGTCACCATCGGCTGGTTGTCTTTGTGGGCTTCGAGTTCTGGAATCGCGGGGATCACTTCTTTTTGCATGAATTCTTCGGCAGTCTGACCAATCAGGCGCTGGTCGTCGGTCAAGTCCGCGGGAGTAAAAACATCCTCTGGGGCGGTCTTGGTGATCAAAAATGAGCCGCCACGATTAAGCGCTTGGGAAACGGGTGCGGTTGCCATGATGCTTCCTCCAGAATTCGGCTATCGTCCAATTCTCTCGCGCCGGCCAGCGGCGCACAATGGTTCGCCGGAACAGGGCAGGTCTGCGAATGCCTGCAATTAACAAATGCAAGTTTCTAACAAATGTTACCAGCAATCATTTTACTGGAAAAACTCTCGATTGCAACTGTGAATTGCATGCGCCAAGCCACCCGCAGCCGGCGGCGTTTTTTTCGCGAGCCGCTGCACCGTCAGGCCGCCTGCTGCTAGAATCCTGGGCGGAAGCAGGAGGCGTAAATGCCGCATCCGGTCGTTCATTTCGAAATTGGCTGCAAGGACTCGAAGCAAACTCAGGATTTCTACCGTTCCCTGTTCGACTGGAACATCACCGAAGCCGGACCAGCGGCGATGATCAACGCCGGCGCGGGACCTACGGGCCACATCAGCGCGCTGGGCCACGAACCGCACCACTACACGATTTTTTACGTGGAGGTTGACGACGTCCAGGTATATCTCGATCAGGCGCAGAAGCTCGGCGGCAAGACGCTCGTTCCTCCCGTTCCTATTCCTAGCGGAACATTCGCCTGGCTGCAGGATCCGGAGGGCAACACCATCGGTTTGTGGAAGCCGTCAACCAAGTAGCCGGGAAAATCTTCCACTGGAGTTATGAACATGAATTCATTTGCGGCGCTTCCTCGAATCGTAGCAGCTGCGATCGTTTTTCTCTGGCCGGCCACTCCCTCGCAGCCCCAAGAGAAGACGGCGAACTCCGCGGTCCAGAAGGAGCCCGCTCCGACTCCTGGACCGGAAATGGATCAACTGAAATTTCTGCGGGGTTACTGGCGCTACGTTTCGATTTACGACAAGACTTCCTTCTACCCTAATGGTGGAAAAGGCAGCGGGACCTATATCACCACGGAGGGCCCCGGCGGATTTTCGCAAATCGCGGAATTCAGTGGAATCAGCCCGGACGGACGGGAGTCCGGCCACGAAGTGACCACCTGGGACTCGCAGGAACACGTCTACAAGAGTTATGTGTTTGGAAATAATTTTCCGGGGTGCATCGTGCGCACCGGACACTGGGACGGCACTACTTTGATTTTCGACGCGGACTTCGTGCTGGGAGGGACCAAACTGCATCTGCAATCATCAACGGTCGAGAATTCCGATGGCTCGGTGACGATCGCTGAAAAATTTGGCGTGGACGGCGGCGAGCTGAAGCCCACCCTGACCTTGAAAGCCACCCGCGAAAAAATCTAGGCGACGCGCTCGAAAATTCCGGCAGCGCCCATTCCACCGCCAACGCACATGGTGACCATTCCATAGCGGCCTTTGCGCCGTTCCAACTCGCGCAGAATTGTTGCGGTCAGCTTCGCGCCGGTGCAGCCCAGCGGATGCCCCAGAGCGATCGCGCCGCCGTTCACGTTTACGCGCGCAGGATCGATGCCCGCCACCTTCATCACGCTCAGCGCTTGCGCAGCGAACGCCTCGTTCAACTCGATGACGTCGATTTGATCGAGCGTCAAACCCGCAAGCTTTAGAACTTTCGGGATCGCAAAAACCGGACCGATACCCATTTCTTCTGGAGGGCATCCGGCCACGGCGAACGCCACAAAGCGCGCCAGGGGCTTCAAGCCTAAGGCCTTCGCCCGCTCCGCGCTCATCACCACGGACGCTGCCGCGCCGTCGCTGGTCTGCGAACTATTCCCGGCGGTGACCACACCACGCGCATGAAAGGCCGGCTTCAATTTGCCGAGCGCTTCGATGGACGTATCGGCCCGCGGCCCTTCATCGGTGTCGAACGAAGTTTTTACGGTTTTAGGCTTGGTGCCACTGGCGGAACCGTTACCGGCTGCAGCCTCCATCACGTTGTAGCTGACCGCGACCGGGACAATCTCTTCCTTGAATTTTCCCGCTGCGATCGCGGCAATCGCTTTTTGGTGGCTGGCATACGAGAATTCGTCCGCTTGCTCGCGGGTAATTCCGTATTTCTTGGCCAGGTTCTCCGCGGTGAGCCCCATGTTCAGATAGGTGTCCGGATAGTTTTCGACCAGCCACGGATTCGGTGAAATCTTATTGCCACCCATCGGCAACATGGACATGGATTCGGCGCCGCCAGCAACGGCAACCTCGCCCTGCCCGGCCATGATTCTCTGTGCTGCGATGGCAATGGCCTGCAGGCCCGACGAGCAAAAGCGATTAATGGTCATCGCCGCTGATTCCACCGGGAGCCCGGCGCGCAAGGAAGCGATGCGCGCGACGTTCATGCCCTGCTCACCTTCCGGCACGGCGCAGCCGATGACCACATCTTCCACCTCTTTCGGATCCAGGCCTTTGGCCTGGGCTACGGCCTCTTTAATTACGATGGCGGCAAGATCGTCGGGCCGTGTGGTGCGCAGCGTTCCCTTCGAGGATTTCCCCACTGGGGTCCTCACCGAACTGACAATCACTGCGTCATGCATAATTCACCTCGAGGATGGTGGGCGCGAGCAGTTCAAGCGTCTGCTTCGAAACTATAATCTGGCTTCGAGACTATATTGGATGCAGTTGGCGGAAAAAAGCAACAGCGCGGGATGATCCGCGCTGTTGAGACGAAACGTGTGGAAGGCAAACTTAGCGGGTGAACTTGATGGTCACCAGCATTTGGACCGCGATAGGCTGTCCATCTAGCTTCGATGGTTGATATCTCCAGCGTTTTAGGGCGTCCAATGCGGCCTGGCGCAGCATGAGCGGGCCGGATACGACGTGCATATCTACGACGTTCCCTTTCTGATCGATGGTCGTTTTAATGACGACGTCGCCGCCGATTCCCGCTTGTTTCGCGTTTTGCGGATAGACCGGCATGGCGCTGGAGATTAGCCGAGGCTCGGCGACTTTTCCGCCGGTCACGACCGGGCCCTCGGGTCGAATTTCGGGCGCCGCGGGCGCGGCCATACTAGAAGAAGAAATAATACCGGGCAGCGCGTTGCCGTTGGAACTATCTACGGAGGCACCTGCGTCGAGCGCTGGAGCCGCGACTTGCTCGGCCGCATCGGTACGCTGTGCGCTAAGCGGATGCGCAACAGCGGCCGATCCCCCCAGGATTGCGGCCATCTTGTTCACGGGAGGGTTCACCGGAACCTTGGCTGCCGCAGGCGATTTGCTGGCGGTCGATGAACCGGCACTAACAGTTACGGCCGGCGCACCCGAAGGAACGGCGGTGGCAACCGGACCGCTAACCACGGACTGCGAAGCAGAATTCTGTAAGGCAGTCTGCTCCGCCGCAACCTGTTGGGATTGGGCAGTGGACTGCGACAGCGGCGAAGAGCTTCCCTTCGTTTGTGAGCGGAAATACAGCCCGCCGCCAATGACAACCGCAAGCAACAAACAGACGCAGACCGCGATCATCATAAAGTTGCTTGATCGTGGCGCTCCCTGCACGTCCTCGGACGAATCCAGCGCGCTTTCCAGCCGCGCCGCCGAGGAAGACCGGGCTGCGCCGAAACTTGCGCCACCGCTGAGACTGCCGAAGACGGCGCGCGAGCTTTCCGCGGGTTTTTCCTCGATCGCGGGAGATTGCTCTTGAACGCTGGCAGACGCATCGGCAGCGATTGCCGACGAACTCGAGACTGGCGCTAGCTCATCGCCGCGAAGTTCGCTCAGGGTCAATTGCGCGGTGGGAGCCGGAGCGGCAGCATCCGGAAACGGTAAGACGCCGGTCAGTTGCGCGGGAACAACTTCTTCCACTGGTGTCGGGCTCTGCAGGTTCTCGATCTTAGGAAGCTCAATTTTAGGAAGCGTGAGCGAGGGGGCCTCAGCAACGGGCGCCGGACGAACCGGAGAGACAGGCTTGGACGACAAGCCAGCTCCACCCGCTTTGTGAGTCAAAGTCGAATCAGCCGCCGGCTGCACTTCTTCCTGCGTGCCGATCCAGACAAATGAGGTGTCTTGTTTCGTCGCCGGAGGCGCGGGCGGCGGTGGAACATAAGTCGATTGGGCCACCGGAGGCACCACCGGAGCCGGCGGAGGTGGCGGTGGCACAAAAGTGGGTGGCGGCAGCGTTGTTGGAGTTACGTTCTGTGCCACTGGCGCACTGACACTCGGCGCCGCAGGATGCACAACGGCCGGCGGCGCAATTACCGGCGTGACCACCGAGGGCACCGGAGAAACCACGGGCGTGCTCAAAACCTGTTGCACTTCTTTCACTGGCATAACTACCGGAGTCGGAGCCAGAACGACGACGGGCGGCTTCGCCACCGGCGTGGACACGACCGGAGTGGGGATCACTGGCGTGGAAACAGCCGGCGGAACCGTCGCGACGGGAACGGCCGGATTGCCCGCAGCAAATTGAATTCCCCAGTACCCTTCCTGCTTGTGGGTGAATTCAACTTCAACGTAGCCCTGCATATTCGTAAACGTGCGAACTTTCACCACGCGGCAGATCGCGTCCTGCCGGGTTTTGAGGTTAGTGACCACGAGCATCTGTCCGACGGTGACCGCCGTCGACATGCGAATGACGCTGCCTTGCGGAAAAACGATCATGGTGCTGGTTTGTTCTTCAAAGGGTTCGGTGCGCGGCGCAGAGCCGGCCGGCGCATCACTGACGCGCGAACCGTGAACTTTCACTGGAATTTCTACGGAGCGTGCATCGGCCCGCAACTGACCTCCAGCGGCCGGAGTAGTTGGCTTGGTTTGCGGCGCAGCAGGGCGAGACGATGCGACGTCGCTCGCGGATCCTGCAACTTCGACGGAATCCTTTGTGAGTGGTGCCATGGTCGTTAGCGGCAGTACGCCTTCCCCCAAGAAGTTAGTGAAAACACCTATTAATTATGGATTTTCGAGGGCCAGGCCAAAGAGGGGTATGGTACTTCCGTACTGCCCGTGAACCTTTTGCGCACACGGCCAGGACGGGAAGAAAAAGCGAAGTTGCGATCGAGGAAAGATCGATTCGAACTTTGGAGCGTACTGGGTCCGAATCAGCTCTTAGCGAACTTTCGTAAAAACGAATTCCTATTGCGCCGGCTTGGGACGCTTACGGTATTGCTCGTAAAAATCGGAATGGCGGTTCGCCGTGCTGGTCAGTTGCCCTTTGATGAACAAATATTTCACCTGGGTCTGCAGTTCGAGTGGATCGCCACTGGTTACAATCACGTTCGCAAGCTTCCCGGGTTCGAGCGTGCCGAGCTGATCACTCAGCCCGAAAATCTGGGCGGCATTAAGCATCACGGCTTTCAAGGCTTCATCATGCGGCAAGCCATAGGCGACCGAAGCTCCGGCGTATTGCGGCAAGCGGCGTGAAAAAGACGTGCCAAAACTGGAAAAAGCGAACGGAATTCCCGCTGCGTATAATTCTGACGGCTGAGTCATGGGCTTATCGTAGGGCGTGTCTTCTTTGTCCGGAATTCTTTCCGTAGGGCCCAAAATCACCGGGATTTTTTTCTCTTTCAACAATTCTTTGACTTTCCATGCTTCCGCGCCGCTGCCCAAAATCATTTTCAGATTTTGCTTGGAGCAGAATTCAATCGCGTTACGAATATCCCGTTCCTCGTCCGCGATAACCAGCACCGGCAGCTTGCCTTGCACCACTGGCACCAGTGATTCCAGTTTCAAATCGCGTTCATAAAACGCGGGCGAGCCTTTTTCCTTGGCCTGCGCATAATGCCGCGCACGGTTCAGCCAGTCGCTCAGCTCGTTGACGGACTTGTCGTATTCCTTCTTGGCGTCAGCGTACGGCTTTTCTTTAATGCTGAACGTGGCGAAGTCGAAGGAGCGCGTTTGAATCGACGGCCAATTAATGACCATGGCCACGGAGCGATTGAGCTGCATATCTTCCATGGTCCAACCGGCAAGGTTAAACGCGGAAGCTTGTCCCGTGATGAGTCCTCCACCCTGCGCATCGAAACCCGCGGTTCCGGGCGCGGCGATCACTTCAGTGATGCCGCTCGCTCGCGTGACCGGAATGTAAGCACTCGCCGGATTCACAGCGGTGGCCGCGACCAATTCAGGGTTGTAGTCGCCCAGTTCAGTGACGTCGAGGGTCGCGCTGACCTGACTGATTTCGCCGAGCCCGATCTGGGTAGCGGCGTCGAACATCCCCGGGTAGACTTCGAGTCCCGTAGCGTCGATGATTTGCGCGCCGGCGGGAATTTCGATATTTGCGCCGACGGCGGCGATTCTTCCGTCGCGAATCAGCACTGTCCCATTTTCGATTGGCACTCCAGCCAGCGTGAAAACCTTGCCGCCTTTGATGACATACACGGCGGATTTCGCGGCTTGAGCCCACGAGGCGGCCGACAGCAAAACGCAACACAGCAGCGCCACGCCGAAACGTTGAATCATCGGGGTGCGATTCACAGCGCACCTCCTGCTACGGCACTGGCACTATCGTTCTCGTCCTGCGGCGGTTTTTCCTTCTGGTCTTTTTTCTGATTTGGTTTCTGGTCTTTCTTTTGGTCTGGCTTCTTTTTCGCGTCGGGCTTGGCTCCAGTTGCGTCGCCGGCCTTTTTGTCTTCGTCCTTCTTTTCTTCCGCGGCTTTCTTTTCTTTGGCGAGCAGATCCTGTTTTTCTTTTTCCAAGGCTGCGCGGCCCGCAAGATCTTTCTGGCGGTCGAAGTACACCTGTCCGTCGATTAGGGTCTTCTGGGCGACAGCATAGACGCTCAGCGGATCGTGGTTGTAAATCACCAGATCGGCGTCCTTGCCGACCTCAATCGAGCCCACCCGCTGGTCGATTCCAAGCTGGATGGCCGGGTTGATGGTGATCATTTTCAGCGCGTCATTCGCGGACATCCCGCCATACTTCATACTCTTCGCCGCTTCCTGATTGAGTTGTCTGGCTTCTTCGGCATCATCCGAGTTGATGGAGACCACCACGCCGCGCTCGGTCATCAGCGCTGCGTTGTACGGAATCGCGTCGTAGGCTTCGACTTTGTAACCCCACCAATCGGAAAAGGTGGACCCGCCTGCGCCCGAAGCCGCAATTTCATCCGCGACTTTATAGCCTTCCAAAACGTGCTGGAAGGTTCGCACCTTGAAACCAAATTCCTTGGCGACGCGCATGAGCATCAGAATCTCGTCGGCGCGGTAGCAATGCGAATGGACGTAGCGTTTCCCTTCCATCACCTCTACCAGCGGCTGGAGCTGTTCGTTGCGGCGGGGCGCCACCAAACCCTGTTCTCCGGCTGCGCGGCGCGCGTTGTAGTCGTCCCATCGCTTCTTGTATTCGGTGGCTTCAATAAAAGCCTGCCGAATCACTTCCTCCACACCGAGACGAGTAGCGGGATAACGCGGTGGAATTCCTGGAGGGGGAGTAAATCCGGAACGTTTTGGATTCTCGCCGAGCGCAAACTTAATTCCGGGAAGAGCACCTTCGAAGGGCAGGGCGCTCGCCGATTTGCCCCAGCGCAGTTTGATGACGATGGTCTGCCCGCCGATTGGATTGGCACTGCCGTGCAAAATATTGGCGCTGGTCACCCCACCCGCCAGATCGTCGTAGATACTGATGTCTTCGGGATTCAGCACGTCCGCGATATTGGCCATGGACGAAACCGCCGGTCCGCCTTCATTGACGCTGCCGTCCACGGCAATGTGCGAGTGGCAATCGATAATTCCAGGAATCACGTATTGTCCTGTAGCATCGATCACCGCGACGCCGTCGGGTGCTTTCAAATCCTTTCCTACTGCCGCGATTTTTCCGTCGCGAATCAAAATGCTGCCGTGTTCGATATTCCCCTGGGTCACAGTATAGATGGTGGCGTTCTGAATGAAGATTGCGGATGGATTCTGCGCCGAAGCCGGCGACGCGCCCATTCCCGCTGAAATTAGAAATGCGGCAATCCCGAGGGCGCCCTTCATCGGCCAACTCCTTCCCCGCCGTTGTATCGTCCCGCCTTCACCGCGTCATCGTCGCCCGGCTTCTTGTCGCCGGCTTTGTCCGGAGGCGTTTCTTCTTCATGGATTTCGAACCAGCGGCCATCCACGAAGACATGCTTCACTTTTGTTTTCTCGTTGAAGATGTCGCCATCGGTGACCACCAGATTCGCGATCTTTCCCGGAACGATGCTGCCCATACGGTCACCTAATCCCAGAATGTCCGCGGAATCGGCAGTGAATGCACGCAAGGCCGCGTCGGAGGAAAGCCCGGCGTCGATCGCCTTCTTGGCGTTTTTCAGAATTTCTTTAGGACCGGACAAGCCGCCCGAGTAAAAACCAAACTTCACGCTGGCCTTCGCCAAGGCTGCGGGCGTTCCCGGAGCACGGTCGCGAAAGCGCAATTCGCGTAGCGTCTGGTCTGCGTCCGGATCGGCGTCCTTGCCGCGCTCCGGCCATTTTAGATTCACCAGCACCGGCATCTTGGCGGCGGCCAAGGCGTCCGCCACTTCATACCCTTGCTGGCCGCCATAGAGGACAGCGCGAATTTTCCATTCATTCGCCAGCTTGAGGGCGCGCAAGAGCTGCTGCGAATTATTCGCCGGCAGCATTACAATTTCGTTGCGCCTCTCGGCCTCGCTCATGACCACCTCGGTGCGGTCGTAAGAAGGCCTTTCGTATTTCGCGGGATTCGATTCGTAGGCCGGCTCGGCCTGCGAATACCAGGCAGTGTCGTCGTACACCTGGCGCACATACGCGATCGTCCCCATCAGCGAATCGGGGAAGCCGAAAAATCCGCCGACCGGTTTGAAGGAAATCGGCACCGACGCCTTCACGCGGACCACATAGTCACCCGCGCGATCGCCGCCCAGGTTGAGAACCGCCGCTTGACCGGCAAGAATTCCGCCTTCGGGGACCGTTAGCGTAGTGGTGAAGCCGGCGCTGCGCCAGGTCTCGATGCGTTTGTCGTCGGTCCTGATTTCATCCGCGGCCACGCGCCACGGCGAAGTGCCGGGACGCCCCTCCGGACCCAGAACTACGCCAGCCGGTTTGCCCTTTCCGTCGGTGCCATCATCGGATATTCCGACGGTGGTGCCGGCGTCGATCAGCCCCGGATAAATGCTCAGACCCTTCCCGTCGATCACCCAAGCTTCGGGCGGGATTGTAACGCTGGCGCCAACGGCTTGAATCAAACCCTTGGCGACCACCACGGTGCCATTCTCGATCGCCGCACCCGCAACGGGCACGATGCGCGCATGGGTAATCGCAAAATAACGAGGCTCGCCGCCTTCGCCGCGCGCCGTGAAAGTCGCGGCCACCATGAGAAGCGCAAGGCCCGAGGCCAACGCCGCGAACCACAGCATGCGGCGAGCTGGTCGGAGCGATCGGCAAGATTCGGAGCGAAGTTTCATTTCCACACCCCTCATTCTTCAAAGGAATATCGGCGAAATGCGCGTGGCGAGCGAACAGCCCAAAAGAGAAAGCGCTCGATGCTATCCAGAGACGGACACGAAATCAAGCCAGCCGCGCGCTTCCCTGTGTTTTTATTGGCACACACATCCCGAGTGAATCCTCAGACGCTTCAAAATGGATAGGGTTACCAAGAAAAAAAAGAAAAAGGGCTCGCCGCCCAAGACTGGGTCGACGAGCCCTTTTTGAGATGCGGCATGGAGGCCGCGGTTTAGAACTGATCGGTTTAAAACTGGCCGTTTTAGAACTGGTCCAGGAACACACCTGACGCGACGCGATTCGAGTCCGTGTCGATGTACAGGGCCGTGGTAGGGCTCACCAAATAGTAGGTGATGCTGAACGGCCCGTTCCCGGTCGAGAGCACTGCGGTGCCGCGATTCATGGCCGGCGTCCCGAAAGTGCTTTTCGCCGGGTTGATGGGCAACGTCACCGGTCCCGACGCGCCGCTGTTCAGGTCCAGAGTTCCACTGTTGATTACCGGAGCTCCGGAATTGGTAGCGAGCACGACTTCACCAGAAGCGTCCTGCTCAAATGAAAAGGTCTTCTGTTTGTTCGCGCCAACACCCGTAAGATTCGTGGCAAACGCCCCGGTCAGGTTGGTGGGCGGTGAACTCTGCTGGTAGGCCGTGCCGGTTGAGCCGTCAGTGTTGGTATCAATCTGCACCAGCAAAGCCGTGTTGACGGTCGTCGTATAGGCAGCGAATTGGATGTTGCCCTTCGCGTTTGTGATGCTCAAAGTATAGCGGCCGGGCACATTGCCGGAGGCGGTGGAATTCGAATATGTGCCGCCGGTGATGGCCGTGGCGACTTGCGAGCCGCCGGAAGTATTGATGTCGAGCAAGCCACTGGTGATGGTGCTGTTGG
>Ga0209006_10003005_pt1 | contig 15309 bp, 13 predicted proteins | sample JacPin_JW_Ref_O2_FD_188567 | JGI IMG/M metagenome (GOLD analysis project Ga0209006, IMG submission 188567) | Forest soil microbial communities from Algoma, Ontario, Canada - Jack Pine, Ontario site 1_JW_Ref_O2 (SPAdes) (version 2) | ecosystem: Environmental > Terrestrial > Soil > Boreal... | reverse complement strand
GACCAGGCGAGGTCACCAACGGGCAACTGCGGATGGTCGCAGTCAACCTCGAAGGTGATGCCATGAACGACAACCTCCCGCAATCTGCGCCCAATCGCGTTCGGATCCTGGCGCTCGGTACCGCCGCCTTGCTCGGCGCCGCAGTCCTTGCCGTCTCGACCAGCGCTTCGGCGTTCGGTTTTGCCGGCCACTTCGGCGCAGGCGCGATGCGCCACGTGCCGGGCGGAGCGGCGCAATTCCATCCGCGCCCGCACGCTTGGCCAACGCGGGGCCCGGCTGCGCCGCGGGACAGCGGGCCGCGGCAGCGCCATTGGCCCCGGATCCATTGGCCCCCGATCCCGAGCACGCCAAGGGATGCGAGGGTTGTTCAGCACCCTCTTCCGGTGCCGCTGATCACACAGCTTCCTCAATGCCCTGCAAATTCCCACGCAGCCTGGTCTCCAGGTGGCTGGAAATGTGTCTGCAACCCGGGTTTTGTCTTTTGGGGCGGGAGGTGCGGGGTGCCACACGAACTCCCGCCGTGCCCGCCGCATATGCATGATCAAGGGCATGAACGAGGAGGGCGATCCTGCATCTGCGATCCAGGTTACGACGTTGTGGTTGTGTTCGACGACCCGGGAGAGCACGGCAGAATAGGCTGCATAGCGCAACCCGGCAGGCCCAGCCCGGGCAGCCCTGGCGATGTGCCGCAAAAGCCGGAGCGCGCACAGTAATCTGACCGGATGGCGCCGGGGATTGGCTGACAGAGGGAGGGCGTAGCCCGACCGAAGTCGCACGCCCCCGGCGCGCATGCGTTCCGGCCCGTGACCTACACCCGCGTACGCAGGCTCAGTTGCTTCGCCCTCCCGCCTTCGCTCTTCGAGCTACGGCGCGACAAGACGGGCTCCGGCGCGGCAGCCTTCGCGCACGCGCTGGCTTGCCGAGCCGACCTGTCCGCCGCGGCTCGAAAAGAGAAGGCGAAAGCGCCCGTAGGGCGCGAAGAGCCGGCGGGGCCACAGACCGCAAAGCGCTGTCAACGGGCGGTAACGCTCGTAACCGCCATGTAAACGCGAGCAACATCGGCGAACGGGGCAACCAGGCGAGGTCACCAACTGGCAACTGCGGATGGTCGCAGTCAACCTCGAAGGTGATGCCATGAACGACGATCTCCCGCGACCCGCGCCCAATCGCATCTGGACCCGGGCGCTCGGTGCCACCGCCTTGCTCGGCGCCGCAGTCCTTGCCGTCTCGTCCAGCGCTTCGGCGTTCGGATTCGGCGGCCACTTCGGCGGCGGGGCGATGCGCCTCATGCCGGGGGCAACGGCGAAATTCCACCCACGCACGCACGCTTGGCCAACGCGGGGCCCGGATGGGCCGCGGGATGGCGGGCCGCGCCAGCGCCATTGGCCCCGGATCCATTGGCCCTCGATCCCGAGCACGCCAAAGGATGCAAGGGTGGTTCAGGACCGCCCGCCGCCGCCGGTCACACATCCTGCATGCCCCGCAAATTCCCACGCAGCCTTCTCCACATCGCGCGGGTGGTACTGTGCCTGCAATCCGGGGTTTGTTTTTGGGGTCAGGACGTGCGTGGTGCCAGGAACAGGTTTTTGCCCGCCGCATTCTCATCCGGGAGGACCACATGACGGCTGCATCTGCGATACAGGTTACGTCGACGACACTGGTCCGTATTGCGTACTGCAGCCCCCGCCCTGTGGGCTGCCGCAATGCCCCTCCTCCGACGGGGGCGGCCCGGGCAGCGCTGGCGATGTGCCGCAAAAGCCGGAGCGCGCACAGTAGGCTGACCGATGGCGCCGGGGTCGGCTGACAGAGGGAGGGCCTAGCCCGACCGAAGTCGCACGCCCCCGGCGCGCACGCGTTGCGCGCCAGTCGCGCAGTGCGGCTGGCGCTTCTGGCCATCATCGCGCACGCCTAGACCGGCTTCCGATCAAGTGTGTTCGGAAACCGGTCTAGTACCCACTTTTCTTCTTGGGTGAGTCATGATTCAAGATCGGGATGATTCCCAAAGCAAGAGAGGTTCGGCTCAAGCCGAAGGTCCGCAAGGTGCTTGAGGCGCGCTGCCGAGCACCGACGACGCCGCAGCGCGATGTGAAACGGGCTCGGATCGTGCTGTTGGCGGCTGCGGGTCGCAGTACGCGCTCGATCGCGGCGGAAGTGGGAGTTGAGCCGCGGATTGTCAGCAATTGGCGGCGGCGCTTTGCCGAGCACGGCCTTGACGGGCTGAAGGACCGACCGCGAGCGGGCAAGAAGCCGATCTACGGCAAGGCGACGAACAAGCGCATTCTGGCACTTCTGGATAAGCCGCCGCCCGACGGCTATGCGCGGTGGACAGGTCCGCTGCTGGCCAAGGCGTTGGGCGACGTTGATGTTCAGTATGTCTGGCGTTTCCTGCGCGAGCACAATATTGACCTTGCCGCCCGCAAGTCGTGGTGCGAGAGCAACGACCCCGCCTTCGCGGCGAAAGCCGCCGATGTGGTCGGCCTCTATATCGATCCGCCCGCCAAGGCCATTGTTCTGTGTGTCGACGAAAAGCCTTCGATCCAGGCCTTGGAGCGGGCGCAAGGCTATTTGAAGCTGCCGAACGGACGCGCCCTGACAGGCCAGAGCCACGACTACAAACGGCACGGCACCACGACCTTGTTCGCAGCGCTTGAAGTCGCCACCGGAAGGATCATCGCGGCGCATTCGAAGCGACGCCGCCGCGTCGAGTTCCTCGGATTCATGAACAGCCTCGTTGCCACCTTTCCGGATCGCGAACTCCACGTCATCCTCGACAATCTCAACACCCATAAGAAAAACGAGCGTTGGCTGAAGAAACATCCCAAGGTCCATTTCCACTTCATCCCGACGCGGTCATCGTGGCTCAATCAGATCGAGACTTGGTTTTCCATCCTTCAGGGCCAGTCGCTCAGCGGCGCTTCGTTCACTGCCATCGAGCAGCTACAGGAGCACATCGATGCCTTCATCGCAGCGTACAACGACACAGCCGAACCATTCGCCTGGACCAAGAAGAAGGTCCACCAGCGGCGGTTCAAAAACCGCCGTATCACTCAACTTTGATTCCGGGTACTAGAGATCATCGGTCCGGACACGGCGCGAATCAAAATCTCCTCCGGCTTCCATTATTTTGCCGAACCGGCGCGGCGGATGCGCAATGCGGCGGGGCAAGTCATCGAGCTGTGGCTCGGAGGCGACAGGCTTCTGCCGCAGGCCGATCGCGCCTCGGAAATCGAACGTTGATCCCCCTGGCGTTCTGTCGATTTGACGCGCCGGCGATGCTGAAAGCGGCTTGACACCAAAGCTACGCTGCACACAAATATCCCATATAGAGAATATCGGCTGGGCATTGCGCCCGCCAGCAACCAGGAAAGGAGCACGGGCATGCGAAAGCTCATTGCAATGGCGCTGCTTGCTCTCGCAATCGGTGTCGGAGTTGCCACGGTTGCAATTGACCAGTCCCAGGCGACGAGCGGCCGGTCTTCGGGCGGCAGCGACTGCACGGGCACCAAGTGCCGCTGATGTTTCGCCGGCACAGCTTGAGCTCGGCCACGAGAACGCATTAACGGCGGGCCGCTCGCCCATCGTTAATGCGTCAAAAGCAGCGCAGGAGCTTGTCCGTGTCACGCGATAGCGCTGCTCGATCTGACAGTCGCCGCCGGAATTCCGCGGCCGCCGACGATGCTTTGCAAGTCACAAGCAGGCGCCCGGCCGGGCAGGAGGACGTGCTCCGGCCCGAGTGTAAAATGACATTTGAGCGTTGCGCGAAATGAAGATATTTCGGAGCGCCAGCTCGACCTGACGCTCAGCCATGGGCTCCTTGCGACAACATCGCGTTGTGACGGCGGTATGCTTGGCGCTCGCGGTCCTGGGCCTTGCGAGACTCGCCAAGGCGTTGGGGGGCGGGCCGGCTGGCGCCGCGCTTATCGTCACGATCCTGATGGCGCTGCAGACGCTGGTTTTCGCGCACCCTGAGGGAGTCCTTCGCAAATTCCCCTTCCCGATCTCCCGTCGGGTTCTCGCGGTGCGCGCGACAGGGTTTCTGGTGTTTTCCGCCCTCGCGCTCGGGTCTTACGTCCTGCAACGAACCATCGCGTTGAGCCGATCCGACTGGCGCGCCCAGCTCGAGCACGCCGATATCCTGTGGCCCTTGGCCCCGCTCCTGTTCTCGATCGTCGTCGACGCCGCCACCGCGCGCCCCTATGTGGACGAGTATTGGACACTCGGAAGGTATCTCGCGCGACCCCGACGTGCGTGGTCGGCCATCGCGACGCGCGACTTCGGCTCATCGGTCATCAAGCTGTTCTTCTATCCGTTGATGTTCGTCTACGTCGAGCACTTCCTTGAGCTGCTCGACCAGTCCTGGCTGCCGGACGCATGGACCCCCGCCGCAATCTACGATTCCTCCACGGTCTACTATCTGTTTATCGATGTGGCGTTCGGCACCGCCGGCTACGCGCTGTCGCTCCAGATTCTGCGCAACCGGGTGTACTCGGTGAACCCCTACCCGGCCGGCTGGCTAGTGACCTTCATCTGTTACACGCCTTTCTATGAGCTCCTTGCCCCGGTCGTGTTCATCTATCAATGGCACGACGACTGGAGCGTCTGGACCAAGGACCGGCCGGTCATACAATGCATCTGGCTGGCGATGATCCTTTGCTGCTTCGTCATCTATACGTGGGCGACGATCGCGCTCGGCCCACGGTTCTCCAACCTCACCTTTCGCGGCGTCGTGACGTCGGGGCCTTACCGCTTCATGAAGCACCCGGCCTACGCCGCGAAGGTTGCCTCGTATTGGCTGATCACGGTCCCTTTCATTCCCATGTACGGCTGGGCCTATGCGCTGCAGCAATGCGTTGCGCTGACGTTCATGTGTCTCATCTATTACTTCCGCGCGGGATTCGAAGAAATTCATCTCATGCACTATCCTGAATACCGGCAGTACGCAGCGAGCCCGGCATGGAATTCCTCAAACACCAGTAAGCGTGTCCCGGGATGACCGCGAACACTTCCAGGCATTCGGCGGCCCGGCTCGACCAGTCATCCGGCCGTGGCAATCGGATCAGCGCGGCGTGGCGCCGAGTTCGCTGACTTTCTGCTCGCACCAGCGGGTGACGTCCGGCGGCCACACGTCGCGCAAATTCCACAGAACCGAGGGTACCTTGACCGCAGCGCAGCTGCGGTAATTCGCGAGCGCGCCGGCCTTGTTGCCCGATAGCTCGAGGGTGAGGCCGATACGCTGATAACTGTTCGCAAACGCCTTTTTCCAGATCGCGTTCGATATGTCCCGCTGCCGCAGCAAGGTCATATTGGTGAGCATATTCTGGTACTGCGTCATCGCGCCGGCATAGTCCTTGGCGCCGCGTAACGCATCGCCGATCTTCTCCATCGCGTTCGTCACGTCGAACAGCGCGGTTCCGTTGCCACGATCCTTCTCCAGCGTATCGCGCGCCATCTGGAAGAATATCTCGAACTCGCGCATCGCCTGAGGGAAGTCCTCGCGGCGCAGATAGACCTCGCCGAGGCGCTGGTGCGCCACTTCCAGGTTCTGATTCCAGATGAAGTTCGATTGATCAACCTTGGCCAGCTTTTCCGCCAAAGGCAGAAATGTCCGATACTCCTTCATCGCGCCGTCCATGTCGCCCTGCGCAAAGAGGGCATCGCCGATGCGCTCGTGCGCAATCGACACGGCTTCGGTAAACTCCTTGTCGTCGTTGCCCGCCTCCTTCTGCTGGCCCTTCAGGGCGAGATCGAGATAGAGCTTGAACTGCTCACCGGCCTCCTTCGCCTTGCCCTGTGCGATGAAGACGTCTCCCGCGCGCTGCCGCGCAAACGTCTGGTCACGCAGCCAGGCGGTCTCGTCAGGCTGCTTTTGCGCCAATTCGTTCGAGCGGTCGAGCCAGGCGCGATATTGGATGAAAGCCTCATCTATCCGCGCCTGGTTGCGGAGACTGTCGCCGATGAAGCGATATATTTCGATCAGATCCTGGTTGTAATCCTTGTTGTCGGGCGACCTCGCAATCAGCACCTTGGCGGTCGCCATTGCCTGCCAAAGATTCGCCAGGGCCCCGTCGAGGTCGCCTTCCCAAAACAGCGACTGGGCAAGCTCCTCGCGTGCGCGCTCGTCGAGTTGCATCCACTCGCTATCGGCCGGGTTGAGCTTGAGATATTGCTCGGTGATTTGCAGTCCCTCGCGAGCCTTCTTCTCGGCGAGCGATGCCTGGCTCAGCACGATATAGGCGCGGCTCACGGCGCGCAGCAACCTGGCCTTGGCCGCCGCCGCCTCGCTCGTGTCGCTGTGCAGGCTATCGACCGTCTCCTGCGCACGCGAAATGAGCGCACGCAACAGGCGCGTCGAGATGCGTCCCTTCTGATAGGCATCCACCACGGTATCGACGTTCGAGGCCGCCTGATCGATTGCCAAGCTGAAATTGGTCTTGGCCATCCTCTCCGCGGTATCCGCCGAAACCCAGAAGTACACCGCGACAGCGCTGAGGACAGCGAGCACTACCGCGGCCGCAACTGCGAAGCGAAGGAAACGCTTCGTCGCCTCCGCCTGCTGCTTGGCACGCTCAGCCTCGCCTTTTGCGTGGGCGAGCTCGATTTGGCGGAGGCGCTCGCGCTGGGCGGCGCGCTCGAGCTCCTGCCGCTCCATCTCATCAACCGAGGCGCTGATGAACGCGACCTCTTCGCTCGAGAATCGACCGGGATGATTTATCAACCAGTTTTTCGCGCGCTCCAGCAGGATGCCGGAGAGCAGACCCTTCGCACGATCCTCCGGGGCGAGCTTGGCGTAGTCCTCGCGCGACTTCTCGATGCGCGATTTGCCGACCAGGAACTCGCGCTCCTCCTCGAGCCATTGGGCGAGGAGCGGCCAGACGCGAAACAGCGCCTCGTGCGCGACCTCGACGATGCCGTTGTCGATCGCGAGCAGTCGGACGTTAGCAAGCTGCTGCAGCATCTGGTGCGCCGATGCGGGTAGAGACGTGAGCCGCGCCGACTGGCGCACGAACCCGCCCTCGTCGTTGACCCGCACCAGGGCCGGCACGAAGGCCTCGCGCAGCGCATCGAGGATTTCGCTCGAAGGGTTTTCCCGCGCCATCGCTTCATTCGCGGCGTCGCGCACCGCAACCTCGAGCGGCGAGAGCTTGCCGTCGCGCATGTCCTCGTAGTGGCGCTGGGTGAGGACGTCGCCTCTCCGGCTGTCGTAGAGGCGCCGCAGCACGAAGGCGACGAGAGGCAACGCGTCCTGTGTCTTGGCGTCGCGCATCAGCGCCGAGACGAGGCTTTCCTCGATCGCGAGCCCGCCGATCTCCGCGGGCCCCTTGACGATCAGGCCGAGCCGCTCGATCGGCATCGGCTTGAGCGAGAACTCCTCGACCTTGACCCGCAAATGCTCCGCCGCCTGCAGGTCCGGGAGGTGGTCGGAGCGCAGCGTCCAGACAGCAAGCGCCGGGTTGTCGCCGGAAAGCATCGCGGAGAGCAGGTCAAAGAAGCGCGCGCGGGCGCCGCTGTCCCGGCTGGTGAACGATTCCTCAGCTTGGTCCACCGCGATTATCAGCGTCGCCTGTGGGGCTTTGGCGACAACGCGCAGGCGGTTGATCAACGCGCGTGCCTTCTCGGCTTGCTCGGCGCGCCGCGCCCGCGCGGACCTTTCGGCGTCCTCGCCGATATCGGCCGTGGTCGGCGTACCCGCCTCGACGATCGCATCGAGATCCGCGCGCGTGAGCGTGAGGTCTATGCCGTGCAGCGCGCTCAGCAGGTTGCCGATTGGATCGGAGCCTGGCCGAAACGGTGGCCCCACGAGGAAGTTCGCCCGGTCGCGGGCTATACGCGGCAGGATACCCGCCTTGAGGAGCGAGGACTTGCCCGAGCCCGAGCCGCCGAGAATGACGACGAGCTTCGCACCGGCGTTGACGCGCCGCGCGTTGATCCGCTCGATCGCGCGCAGGACGTCGTCGTCGCGGCCGAAGAAGATGGCGGCATCAGCGCCTTCGAACGAAAGGAGGCCCGGATAAGGCGAGCGCACGGTATCCCAGTGGAAGCCTCCTTGAGCGTTGAGCGCGACCTGGGTGAGCTCGCGTGCGAGGCTGTCGAGCCCGGCCTGCCGATCCTTGATCAGATTGAGGTGCTGGATGTCGGAGGAGACGATCGTCGTCTTACCGGTCGGCGATTCGACCAGGGCGAAAATGGCCTTCCCGAGCGCGCGCGTCTGCGTGAATTCGGCAAAGCACCACTTGGAGTTGAACCAGTTCTTGGTGAGGATCAGGATGACGGCCTGGGACCGTTCGATCTCGCGGTAGAGCGTGCGCTCCCAGTCGGCTCCCGGTGGGATGCCAGCATGCTTGTCGAAGTCGAGGAACGTCTGCTCGAACCCGATCGAGTTCAGCCACGCCTTGAGATCCTCGGCCTGTTTCGCGTCACGGCTCGAATGCGAGATGAAGATCCGGGCCACTCACCATCCTCCATCTAACGGAGGTATCCGCCAAGTAGCTTCTCCAAGCGCGGTGGCGAAGCAGCTGTGACCACGAACTCGGTACGCGTCTGGCGTGAGATGCCGCGTTGGCCCCGTCCGGCCGACGCTTTTCGTTTCAGTGCCGGGCCATGCGCCAATCACCAGGGCCTGCAGGATATTGTACCATGAAAATAATGTATAGACGGCAACTCGTAACGGCTCGCGCTTCCGGCGCGACCGCCCGGAATGTCGGCGTCACGCTCGCGGTCACTCTAGACCTTTTAATTTGACGGATGTTCTTGTCGGCAAGCCGGAATCCACTTCGCGCGAAACATGTGCTATTCACCCGCCGCGCGGTCTGATCGCGTGGCAAGATGCAGCTTGAGGACGGTGATCGCGAGCATGTAGATCCAGGCGCATGCGAGCGCGATCGCCTGCGGCCACATCCACAGATCGCCTTCTGGCGCGACGTGCGGCGAAACACGGACATGATCCGCGCCTTCTCGTCCGCGCTCACCAGGAAGTGAGGCGCCGGCATGAACGGCCAGGGTCTCGGCGCGCGGAAGACGAAGCCGGACGGTATGCGCTTGAAGCGCACCTCGGCGTCCGAGTTGCCCTCGGGTACCGGGTCCATATTCCGCTCCTGGTTTTTCAAGCCGCCATGATTTTGTTGCCGCCGAGGCGCCGCGCGTTCAAATAGGGTCGTCGCCGGGCTTGCCGAAGGCGCGGCCGGCGCGCTCAATGCGGCCGATGATTCAGGGGGGGAAAGTCATGCGCGCGCGCTTACTCGGGCTGTTGGGCTTCCTGGCACTGCTCGGCCATGACGCGGTGGCGCAGACCGTCGTGGTCACCGGCGCGCGCATCACCTGGTACGGCAAGTTCGTCCTCGGCCGCGCCAAGCGCGAACGTGTGCCCGGCGGCGCCAACGAAGTCAGCGTGCAGGCCTCGAAGGTGAAGCCGCCGATGGTCAACAGCGACCAGGTTCCGCTGGCGCCCGACGCGATGTTCGGCTTCGGCTACGTGCTCGTCGGTGAGCCGGCGGACGCGCACGTGAAGCTGCGCTACGTCATCAAAATCCCGCCGCCGGGCGCCGTCGATGCGGCGACCGGCCATGCCAAGCTGACCGACGAAGGGAGCTTTTCCGACCTGCGCCTTGGCCGCGGCGACCTGTTCATCGGCGAATCGCTCGCCGACTTCAAGAACCCGCCGGCCGGCATCTGGACCATCCAGCTGTGGTACGGCGAGCGCATGCTGCTGGAGAAGAATTTCACTCTCGCCAAGTGATCGGGGAGCGTTCGCCGGCGCGCGCCGGGCGCGCCGGTTGAACTCCGGCCCGCCGCGCAGCGACTAATCCATCGGTTCGACATCAAGCGAATTGGACGACCGATGAACCTGATTTCGCGACTGATCGTCGCCAGCGCGCTCGCGACGCTGGCCCTACCCGCTTTGGCGGCAACCGAACAGGCGCATATCGATTGCGACGCCGACGATCCCGACCACAACATCACGGGCTGCACGCGTATCATCGACGACGTCTCCGAGGGCGCGCATATGCGCTCGATCGCGCTGGTCGGCCGCGCGCTCGCCTATGACGCCAAGGGCGATCGCGACCACGCCGGGGCGGACCTCGATCAGGCGATCAAGCTCGATCCGAGCAACGCACTGGCCTACAACGACCGCGGCGTGCTATGGCGCGAGAAGGGCGATCCTGACCGCGCGGTCGCGGACTTCACCCGCGCGATCGAGATCGAGGCGCTGCCGCATTCCGACCTGCCGGGCAGCGGCCACGTCAACATCTACGGCAACCGCGCCCTCGCCTACCAGGCGAAGGGCAACCTCGACCGCGCGCTCGCCGACCTCGACGCGGCGATCAGGCTCGACCCGGCCGACGCCGGCGTGCACGAAATTCGCGCGCGCATCTTCATCGAGCGGAACGAATCCGACCGCGCCCTGCCCGATCTCGACGCCGTGATCCGCCTCGATCCGGCCCGCGCCTTCGACTTCAAGGCGCGCGGCACGATCCGTTACGAGCAATATGCGAGCAAGAGCCCGTGGATCGAGCAGCGCGACCTCGATGGCGCGATCTCCGACCTGACGCAGGCGATCGCCCTCGACCCCAACGGCGCCGACGCCTACTACGCGCGCGGGCTCGCCTTCGTCGTCGACGGCAAGCACGACCGCGCGGCTGACGACTTCGCTGCGGCGTTCCGGCTCCAGCCGGACGACGCGCAGATCGCCCGCATGCACCAGCGATTCATGCCGCGGTTGACCACGCCGAGTGGCGATCGATCCGCCGGCAAGTGATTTGGATCAGTGCGACGCGCCTTTCCAGGCGCCGATCGTCGGCGGCGGCAGGCCCAGGTTTTCCCGCAAGGTCGTGCCGGCAAATTCTTTGCGATACAGGCCACGGCGCTGCAGCTCGGGGACGACGTGGCGCACGAAGTCCTCGTAGGCGCCCGGCACGTGCGTCGCCGACAGCACGAAGCCGTCGCAGGCGGGCGCCGCGAACCACTGCTCCAACTGGTCCGCCACTTCCTTCGGCCCGCCGACGATCGGATGGTGCACGCGACCGCGGCCGCTGATGCGGATGAAGTCGCGCGCGGTCGGATTCTTCTTCACGGCGACCACGCGGTCGCGGATCGCCTGCAGGCCGGACATCGAGGCCAGCTCCTCGTCGCTGAAGGGCTCATCCATGCCCTTCTTGGCGAAATCGAAGTTGAGCGCCTCCGACAGGAGCGAGAGCGCGTCGATCTCGAGGGGCAGCTTTTCAATCTCGGCCCATTTGTCCTCGGCCTCGGCCTTGCTCGCCGCCGCGACCGTGTTGACCAGATGGGTGACCTTGACCGCATCGGGATCGCGGCCGAAACCCGCGACCGCCGCCTTGAAGTCCGCGTAGTCGCGCTTGCCGACCTCGATGCTCGGATAGACGACGAAGATCACCTCGCCCCAGCGTGCGCCGAAGGCCTTGCCGCGCCCGCTCGCGCCCGCCTGGATGATGACCGGATGGCCCTGCGGCGAGCGCGGCACCGTGAAGGGCCCGCGCGAGCGGAAGTAGCGGCCGGCGTAATCGAGGCGGTGCACCTTGTCGGGATGGGCGAAGAGGCCGCCCGCCTTGTCCTGCACGATGGCGTCATCCTCCCAGGCGTCCCAATGGCCGTGCACGACCTCCATGAACTCGTCGGCGCGGTCGTAGCGCAGGTCATGCGCGATCGCCTCCTCGCGGCCCATGTTTTGCGCCTCGCCGTCGTTGAGCGAGGTCACGACGTTCCACGCGGCGCGTCCGTGCGTCATGAGATCGAGGGTGGCGAAGACGCGCGCCACGTGGAAGGGCTCGTAGTAGCTCGTCGAATAGGTGGCGCCGAGGCCGAGCCGCTCGGTCGCCATGCCGAGCACGGTGAGCACCGTCACGGCGTCGAGCTTCACGCAGCGGATGCCGTGCGCGACCGTGTGGCCGTGGTCGCGCCCGTACATGTCCGGCATCGACAGGCGATCGTCGAAGAAGCCGAGGTGAAACCGGCCCTCCTCCAGCACGCGGCCGATGTGCCGGTAGAACTCCGGCGACCAGCTGTCGGTGCGCGAGGCCGGATGGCGCCAGGAGCTCGCGAGATTCGTGCAGTTCTGCGCCTGCAGGAAGCCGACCATGATGATCTGGCGCATCTGAAGGCTCGATTGAATGATGCTGCCTGCTGAGCGTAACCCGGATGAAGCGAAGCGCAATCCGGGACCTGCCCCGCATTTCGCTTCGCTCCATGCGGGCTACGGCGTCAGAAATGCCCGCGCTTGTTGATGTCGTCGAGCGTGTTCATGCGGCTCTGATACGCCTCGGTCAGGCAGGCGACGTCGGAGCCGCAAGGATTGCGGGTCTCGCGCAGCCAATCCGCCTGGCTCGACACCAGGATGCGCTTCTGCGACGGCGGCAACCGGTCCATCGCGAACGCGTAGGACATGTTGAGCGTGTCGTCGAGATACCACAGCGACCGGGTGCGGCAGATCGTCCGCTCGGCGTCGTTCTTGCTGCCGCCTTCGCTGCACCAGGGCGGGGGCGTGTCCTGCGCCCATGCGGGCGCGATCGCGGTTGCCAAAATCGCGCCGCCAAGCGCGGCAAGCATCATCTGAGTTCGCATCATCGTCCTTCTCCGTTTGGTGGTCGCCCCGCTCGCGCGGGAAAGGCTCAGTTCTGGATCTTGATCAGGAACAGCACCGCGAGATCGCCCTCGGGCGAGAAATCCTTCTGCTGCATCTGGAATTGCGTCGCGGAAATCTTCTTCACGTTCGTGCCGCAGAAGCTCACCAGCGTGTCGGGCGAGCCCTTGTCGACGGTGAGCTCGAAATTGCCGATCGGCCCCGACCAATTGGCGCCGGTCTTGAGGATGTAGTCGATGCGCTGCTCGCTGTAAGGCGGCCCGAACTCGCTTTTGTTCACCTTTCGCAGGTTCTGGATCGTCGCCATGAACGCCTGGTCGATGCAGTATTTCCTCGCGTAGTCCGCATAGCCCGGAATCGTCGCCTGATTGGGCGCACCGAGGTCGGTCTGCGCCGAGCCGCCGACGCTCGGCACGTACTGGTGGTGGATCACGATCTGCTTCTTCGCCGGAAAGGTCTGTTTCCAGTAGTAGGTCGTGGCGAGACCCCAGCGCGCCTCCAGGTGCTTCTTCATGCCCTTGCCGGTGTCGTCGTATTCAGCGATCTCGGCGAGGCCGAGCGCGACCAGCTCGGGCCATTTATCCTGCGGCAGCTTGTCGAGCGCCTGGTCGGTCGCCGGCAGATGCGGGTCGAGCGGGATGCCGAGCGCGCGCAGGTATTGCGTGCGGTCGACGCCCATCGCGGTCACACGCTGCTCGACCTCGGCCTTGACCGGCACGCCGTCGACCGTGGTCTTGAAGCCGAAGACATTGTTCGGCTCCTCGCTCGGCACCGCGACGTTGTCGTCCTGGGTGGCGATGCGGATCTCGGGCAGCGGGAAGGCGACGAGCGTCGTCACGTCCTTGTCCGACTTGTTGAAGAACTCGTAGGTGACGCGCACCTGCTCGGTCGAGATGAAGAGCTTCTCCGAGCGCATCTCCACCTCGTCCGTGGTGACGAAGATGAGGCCGCCGGTCGCAAGCTCGGCGGTGGTATCGTTGGCGAGCGCGGCCGGCGCGAGAGCGGCGACCGCGAGGGCGAAAGCAGTCGGGTAGCGCATGGTGCGATCCTTGCTGTGGTTGGCCGCGCCGCGCGGCGGGCGCGTCAGGCCTTGTCCGGCTTGATCCCGGCGAATTTGACCACCTTCGCCCACTTCGCGGTTTCGCTCGCGATCAGCTTGCGAAAATCCTCCGGCGAGCCGGGCAGCGGTATGCTGCCAAAGGCGTCGTGGCGCGCCTTGACCTTGGGATCGACGATTGCGGCGTTGATCGCGGCATTGAGCGTGGTGATGATCTCGCGCGGCGTGCCCTTGGGCGCGCCGATGCCGCCGAGGCCGCTCGCCTCGTAGCCGGGCACGAATTGCGCGACGGCCGGCACGCCGGGCAGCGCCTCGATCGGCTCGGCCGTGGTCACGCCGAGCGCGCGCAGCTTGCCGGCCTTGATCTGCTCGATCGACGAGCCGAGCAGGTCGAACATCACCTGCACCTGGCCGGCAAGCAGGTCGGTCACCGCCGGCGCGGAGCCGCGGTAGGGCACATGCGTGAGCTTGGTGCCGGTCATCATCTGAAAGAGCTCGCCCGCCATGTGGGTCGAGTTGCCGATGCCGCCCGAGGCCATGTTGAGCTTGCCCGGATGCGCCTTGGCATAGGCGATGAACTCCGGCACGGTCTTGACCGGCAGCGAGGGATGCACCTCGAGCACGATCGGCGTGCGGGTCACGCTCGCGACCGGCTCGATGTCGCGGATGAAGTCATAGGGCAGATTGTTGTAGAGCGTGGCATTGATGAAATTGCTCGCGACCGTCTGCAGCAGCGTGTAGCCGTCAGGCGCCGCACGTACCACGATCTCGGTCGCGATGGTGCTGGCGGCGCCCGGCTTGTTGTCGATGATGAAGGGCTGGCCGAGGCGCTGCGACAGGAAGTCCGCGATCAGCCGCGCGCTGATGTCGGCGGTCTGGCCGGCCGGGAACCCGACCACGACGTGCACCGGGCGCGCCGGATAGGCCTCGGCCGAGGCAACGCGCGGCAGGGACGGCAGCGCGGCGGCGGCGGTGGCTATTTGCAAGAATCTGCGGCGCGGAAGCTTCATGGCCTGGCTCCATGAACGGGAGAGATGACGACTCTACGACGAAGCAATGGCGATTGCCTAGCGGAAGGCCGACCCACTGAGACGCTTTTGCCCGCCGGCCCTGTTTGCTACCTTGCGCGCACGAGGGGCGTCATTTGCCAATCCGGGAAGGAACTGGGCCATGAATGGGACGGGAAGCGAGACTAGGCTGGTCTGGCCGGGACTGCGAGGGTTCTACGACTCGTTCTTCGATGTCGCCTACGCGCTGATGCGCCTCGCCATCGGCTACATCCTGCTGCGGCACGGCATCGTCAAGGCCCACATGGGCGTCACCGCGGTCGCGGCCAACATCATGGCGAAGAACGGCATGCAGCCGGCCCTCGCCTTCGCGTACGCGGCGACCGCGCTCGAGACGGTCGGCGCCGTGTGCATCATCCTCGGCGTGTTCACCCGCTTTTTCGCCGCGGCGCTGGCGATCGAGATGGGCATCGCGCTCCTGGTCGTGCACCTGCCGAAAGGCTTTGCGGCCGCGCAAGGCGGCTACGAATACGTCCTGCTGATCGGCATCGTGATGCTGGTCATCGCCATCCGCGGCGGCGGCCGCTATTCGGTCGATCGCCTGGTCGGGCGCGAATTGTAGCGTCCCGCCCCGCCCGCACATTCGTTGATTG
>Ga0209006_10003004_pt1 | contig 15311 bp, 14 predicted proteins | sample JacPin_JW_Ref_O2_FD_188567 | JGI IMG/M metagenome (GOLD analysis project Ga0209006, IMG submission 188567) | Forest soil microbial communities from Algoma, Ontario, Canada - Jack Pine, Ontario site 1_JW_Ref_O2 (SPAdes) (version 2) | ecosystem: Environmental > Terrestrial > Soil > Boreal... | reverse complement strand
TGCGTGGTGTAGATCAGCGTCTTGCCGCGTTTCTTCAAGATTTCAAGATTGTCGAAAATTGCGTTACGGCTCTGCGGATCGACTCCCACCGTGGGCTCATCGAGCAACAAAATCTGCGGATCGTGAAGCAGAGCAGCTGCCAGGTTTAGTCGCCGCTTCATGCCTCCGCTAAATGTACCCACTTTGTCGCCCGCTCGATCGGAAAGCGCAACCAGATTCAAGGCTTCGTCGATTGCATGTTTCGCCCTGGCGCCCGCAATCGAATAAAGCGCGGCAAAGAAAGTCAGATTGTCACGCGCGGAGAGTTGGTCATACAGCGCCATGTCCTGCGGAACCAGTCCAATCTTCAGTTTGACGGGATCCGTATCGCTCTTTACCTGCTTGCCTTCGATCAGAACTTCGCCTGAGTCGGCGTCCAGGAGGCCTGCGATGATTGAGACAGTGGTCGTCTTTCCGGCGCCATTCGGGCCCAGAAGGCCGATCGTTTCCCCGTAGTCGGCCCGAAAACTGACACCGCTCACGGCCGTAAGCTTGTCGTAGTTCTTAGTAAGTGCGTTTACCTCAAGCATGGGACAAGAGTCTAACACTGCGGCGGTTTCGTTTGGGGATGTGGGGCGGGCCGCGCGGTTTGGTTCCGCGAGCTGCTTTTCGCTCTAAGCACGCGGGCGGGGCGCCCGCGCCACAGGGCCAGATTCCCCCCTACTTACAGTGCCATCGCGTACAAAAATTCCACGTACGAACGAGTCGCTCCGTCCATGCCCTGGACTTTCGGGTTTACGGAATCGATCAGGTAGTACTCATCGGGCGCGTGCGCCCCGTTCCCATGTCCGAGTCCAAAGGGCCCGGCTGCCAAGTGCAGCGGATCGCCAGTGAATACATAACCGGGCCACGATCCTGGGCTGCGTGGAAGAACAATCGGATCGACCCCGGCGTCGCGATACACCTTTAGCTCCGTCTTGATGATTCGGGCGTCGGGCGAGGTGCTATTCGGGTCGTAGCCGCCCGTCATGTTGACCTCGATGTCTCCAAACCCCTGCTTCGCAAGATGATCCTTGAGGGTAGCCAATGCGCCAACCGCCGTCATGTCGGGAACCAGGCGGAGATCGATTTTCGCGACCGCGCGATGCGGAAGAATGGTCTTGCCGCCGGGTCCCGTGTAACCGCCCACCAGACCCTCAATGTTTACGGTCGGACGGGACATCAACAGTTCAAGGGATTCCTGCCAGCCAACGTCGCGCACCCAGTGTTTCACCCCGAAAGCTTCCTTGGCGAGGTTCTCGTCCATACGCTTCGCCGCGATCGCGATCATTTCTCTCTCGGCCGCGGAGAGCGGTCGCGCCTTATCGGCGAATCCTGGGATCGCGGGATCGTTTCCGTCAGCGGAGACGAGCGTATTCAATGCATGAACCAGCCGCCAGGCGGGACTATCGACTCGCGCCTTTTCGCTGGAGTGGATGTCGCGCACCGGACCGCGTCCCCATCGCTCGCCGCTCGAAACCAGTTCAAGTTCGACCACGCCCTTGGCGCCGAGTTCGACGATGATGCTGCCATCCAGATCTTGCGATGCGCTTGGCAAAAAGATTCCGTCGGACTTCTTGAGCGCGGCAATTACTTCGGGCCGGCGTACGATCTGCGCAAAATGAGGAGATCCGATTTCCTCTTCGCCCTCGGCCACAAGCACAAGGTTGACGGGAATTTTTCGTCCCGCGCCACGGATGGCGTGAAGCGCAGCTAAAAACGTGGCCTCGGGCCCTTTTTGATTGACGGCACCGCGTCCGATGATCACTTTGCCGAGTCCGGGCTTGTCGACCAACGCGGCATCCCAAGGCGGCGACGACCATTCCGATGGCGTCACCTGCTTCACGTCATACATGAAATAAACTCCCAACGTCCGCGTAGCTCCAGCGTCGAGAAGGGCAAAAATGCCTGGCTGCCCATCGCTGGGAATTTTCGCGACCGTTTGAAATCCGGCGTCGCGGAGCATCTGCATAGTGAGCTCGCAACCCTCTTTCACCTCGCGATTCTCAGCCGCGATGGAAGGCTGGCGGATCCAGGTCTGCAGGCGTCGAACGGATTCGTCATGACGCTTTTCGATTTCCTTCCAAATCGGCTGAAGATCGCCAGGATCAGATCCTGCTTGATCGGCATTCGAAAGTTGGGGAGTCGACAATGCAGCAGCAGTTACAGCGGCACCAGCAAGAAACGTTCGACGATTCATGGCGAGGAGGGTAACGCGAACGAGGAACGTTGTCCAGAATTTGTCTTGGGTCAAGAAGGCGGATCGCGATGTTTGTGATCTACGCCTTGCGCAATGCCCGATCGCCCGATTTCGAAAATCGGGCTGAAAGCCCGGCATGGACCGCGGTAGCACTGTGATCAGCAGAATTGATTCCGCTGCTCAAACGCAACACGGGCGGCTCTGGTGCAATTCGCCGACCCTTCCGGCGCAAAGACACTTGCATCAGTGCGGTCTTCAGAGCGTCGGTTAACCGCCAATCTTCGAAAGCCTCAAATTGAATTCTGTTCAGCCCATCTGTGTTCACACTTTCCGGTCGCAACCCATCCTTAGAGTTGCGAGCTGCGCGCAGTCGCTGAATGCGTGACAGAGCGCGGTCGACAACGGCCACAAGTTCAGCGCCGAAATCTGGAGCGCGGTCTGCAATCAGGCGCTGTTTCGTTCGTTTTGCGGAGAACCAGGTCGGTTTCCGTTTTGATTCCTGCGGGCGTTCCAGTCGGGACACTTCGCAAAGGTGTGCCGTAACCGCAGACTCAGGTCGATCGGACAGAGTGCCCTGCTTGCAACGCAGATAGCGGGTGAAAGGGAGTTCTTCAATGCGTCCATGAACGCCGGCTTCTTCTACCGCTTCAAGCGCTGCCGATTGCGCGGGGGTAAGTCCCGGTTCCACTCCGCCTTTAGGAAAAATCCAGCGCCCATCGCGAGTTTGGACCAGCAGGAACTCTATCCCCGCCCCCCGCACGCGATAACAGACTGCGGCCACCTGCCGCCTTGTTTTCAGCGTCTGCAGCTTGCGCAATGACCTGGCCGATTGCTTTGTAGCTCTACGAACACCCATGGTGAATAGACTGCTGGACGCAGTCCTTTTCTGACTAGAGTAAAGCTTGGTTCACGGAACTGGCTTTTCAAGAAAATCCGTACCCGCTCGTCGCCGACATCCGCCTCGTGCCAACTCCCGGAATCCTTCTACATACTTGTCTCCTTATCCCAGCCTTGTAGAAAGTAGTTGTGCTGATTGTGGATAGCTGGGCTTTGTATCAGGCGGGGGGCGCGACTTTTGGAAAATTTATACTGTCTTCGCTGCAATAGCGAACTTGAGGCTGGACAAAAATCGGTAGCCGTCTTTCTGTTCGCGCAGACCACCGGAGTAAGGCCGCGCCTGAAATCACCGGCCCAGCGAATTTGTTTCTGCCCGCAATGTTCCGTGTCTCTGGCCATGGGTCCCGCACCGGAAGGCGCTCTTAACCAGGCCGCCTGGCAGATGATCCGTGAAATTGTGGGAGCCGATCCGGCTTTAACCGAAGCCGCCTGGGAAAATCTTCACGGGATCGAAAACAACTTGCTTCCGGCAACGGGCACGACGGGGGCTCAGTCTGCTCGCGCGGGATCGTACTTCGAGTTTTGATCCGATCGCGCTTGCCTCGATCCAAACCGCGATAGAAGGTAAGGCGCACTTGACATTTTGAGGGGGTAATCAGTAGCATCTTTGAAACCGACCGAGCGGTCGGTTTTGTGTTTCGGACACAATTTAAGGAGTTCCTTCGTGGCCAAAGTGTTCTATCAAAAGGATGCAAATCCCGACGCGCTGAAATCCAAAACTATCGCCGTTTTCGGCTATGGTTCGCAGGGACATGCTCAAGCTCAGAATCTTCGCGATAGCGGATACGACGTTATTATCGGCCTGGATCCCGAGCGGGGTTCCGCCAAGCAGGCGCGCGCGGACGGTATGACCGTGGTTGCTCCCGCGGAGGCTGCGAAGCGCGCGGACTGGATTCAGATTTTGACGCCCGACGAGACTCAGGCAGATTTTTACGAATCGTTGATCAAGCGCCATCTGCGCAAGGGGAAGATTCTCGGCTTTTCTCACGGATTCGCCATCCACTTCAAGACGATCAGGCCTCCGAAAGATGTGGATGTAGTGATGATCGCCCCGAAGAGCCCAGGTCACCTGCTCCGTCGTGTGTACGCTCAAGGCGGAGGAGTGCCCTCGTTGGTCGCCATCCATCAGGATGCCAGTGGACACGCGCATGAGTATGCCCTGAGCTATGCCCATGGCATCGGGTCGACGCGAGCTGGAGTTTTGGAAACAACATTCCGCGAAGAAACCGAGAGTGATCTTTTCGGGGAACAAGCCGTCCTCTGCGGAGGTTTAACTTCTTTGATGGAGAAGGGCTTTGAGACGCTGGTGGCCGCTGGTTATGCTCCCGAAATCGCCTACTTCGAATGTGTTCATGAAGTGAAGCTAATCGTCGACCTGATCTATGAAGGTGGATTGAGCCGCATGCGAGACTCCATTTCCAACACAGCCGAGTACGGCGACTTGACCCGCGGCGAAGTCGTAGTAGGGAACGATACGCGCAAAGCCATGAAGAAAGTGCTGAAGCAAATACAGAACGGCACATTCGCCAAGGAATGGATTAAAGAAAACAAGAAAGGCGGCAAGAAGTTTGCCAAACTGCGTCAGGTCGCCAGCCAGCATCCTATCGAAAAAGTCGGCGAGCAGTTGCGGGCAATGATGTCGTGGCTGCCCGCGGAGAAAAAGAAAGCCACGGAAACTGCCAAAGCTACAGGGCCGAAAGTGGTCAACGGGTAAAGCCTGTTGGCTTTTAGCCGGTAGCCTTCAGCCAAGAGCCAGAAGCCGAAAAACTATCCACGACAGCCTTTCCTTATGGATCTGAAACATCAGAGTCGCAGCATCACGGAAGGGCGAGACCAGGCTCCGGCGCGCGCCATGTACAAAGCCATCGGCTTCACCGACGCCGATCTGGCTAAGCCCCTGATCGCAGTAGCCAACACCTGGATCGAGACTATGCCTTGCAACTTCCACCTGCGGCGTCTCTCGGCCAGGGTGAAAGAAGGGATTCGCGCCGCTGGCGGCACGCCTATGGAGTTCAACACCATTGCGATCTCCGACGGCGAGACTATGGGGACCGAAGGGATGAAGGCCTCACTGGTGAGTCGCGAGTTGATTGCCGATTCCATCGAACTGGTTTGCCGAGGACAACTTTTCGACGCGGCGGTTTGCATTGTAGGCTGCGACAAAACAATCCCTGCAGCTGCGATGGCTCTGGCGCGCATGAATCTACCGGGCTTGGTCCTCTATGGAGGTACAATCGCCCCCGGCAAATACAAAGGTAAAGACGTCACTATCCAAGATGTTTTTGAGGCTGTTGGAGCCAACGCTGCCGGCAAGATGAGCGATGACGAACTGCTGGCGCTGGAAAACGTTGCTTGTCCTGGAGCGGGCGCATGCGGGGGTCAGTACACCGCCAATACGATGTCCACGGTCATGGAACTCATCGGCCTGTCACCCATGGGTTTCAACGGAATTCCAGCCATGGATCCCCGCAAAGACGAAGTAGCCTATCGCTGCGGGGAAGTGGTGATGAATCTACTGAAGAAAGGCATCCGCCCAAGCGACGTTCTGACGCATGCGGCTTTCGAGAACGCGATTGCCGGTGTGGCCGCAACGGGAGGATCGACAAACGCGGTTCTGCATCTGTTAGCGATCTCGCGTGAGATGGGATTGCCGCTCGAGATCGACGATTTTCAGCGCGTCAGCGAACGTACCCCACTGCTGGCGGACCTGAAACCCGCCGGGAAATTCGTAGCGGCCGATGTCGATGCAGCCGGAGGCATTCAGCTAATCGCCAAGCGCCTGTTGGATGGTAAATTTGCCGACGGCTCGACCCTCACAGTTACCGGGAAAACATTTGCGGAGGAGGCCAACACGGCGACAGAAACTCCAGGGCAGACCGTGATCGCGCCACTCAACAAGCCTTTGAAAGCGACGGGCGGCCTGGTGATTCTGAAAGGTAATCTGGCTCCCGGTGGCGGAGTCGTCAAGATGAGCGGACATGAGCGAGTTTCGCACACTGGTCCGGCTCGAGTGTTTGATTCGGAAGAGGCTGCGATGCGGGCGGTCACCGGCAAACAAATTAAAGACGGCGATGTGGTGGTGATTCGCTATGAGGGACCCAGAGGTGGCCCTGGAATGCGGGAGATGCTGAGCGTTACGGCGGCAATTGTCGGTGAGGGCCTGGGCGAGAGCGTTGCGCTTATCACGGATGGAAGATTCAGCGGGGCCACACGAGGCCTGATGGTTGGTCACGTCGCTCCCGAAGCGGCACTGGGCGGCCCGATCGCCGCGATTCGCGAAGGCGATAAGATCACTATCGATACAAACAGTAGAAAGCTGGAGCTGGAAATCTCCGATGCTGAGATTGACCGGCGAATGGCGGATTGGAAGCCTCCCGCTTCCAAATACAAAACTGGCGTTTTCGCGAAATATGCCGCCCTGGTCCGGTCGGCGGCGGAAGGGGCAATCACTTTACCCCACGATTCACAGTCCCGGTAGTATGTTCGACTCTAGTTTTTCCTTCAATGCACATATTATTCGGACGGGCGCCATGCTCGTTCGCGAAGCATCGGCAACGAATTGGTTTAGTGAACTCAACTGCGCAAATTCAGGGAATAGATTGTGTCCATTGTGAACCGAGGAAAGTTAGGCGCGGTTATGTTTCGATGTCTGTTCTGCTTTCGTCTGTTTTATTGATCAACGTGTTAGGGAATGTGTCGCCCGCGCAAGAGGGTGGCGAACAGCGATCGCGGGATAACATCGCTGACACCTGGAAGATTTTCGCTGACAATATCGACAATAAAGGGAACTCCTTGAAGACGGTGTGGATGACCTGCCGTTCGAAATTCACGGAGTCATTAACTTTGAGGTTGCTTTAAAGAGTGAGGATTGGTGCGATTTCCGAGCAAATGATCGATCCACACGACGAGATAGCCTGCCGCCAAGAAGCCCAAGGCGATGAGGGAAGAATTCAGAGCGATTCTTTGCCATCCGAAGGTAGCGACATTTAGAAACGGGTAAGGATATTTGCCGGACGCGGCTCCTCGCGCAATCACGTACGCGAGGTACAGAACTGGATAGATTGCCCATAACAACGGATGGCGCCCGTTCAGGCCCCCTTTGCGCTGAAAGAAGACCCAGAACACGGGAACAAGCACTGGAGTCGCGACGTGCAAGAGCTTGTCGACCAGGGCGGAGCCTCCTGAAAGTTCGAGTGCGCCCCATAATAAGAGCGCGTTGACGACGCCGACCAGAATGATGTAAAGCATGGTTCCGGCGACGATCCCTTCCGACCGAAGGACGCCGCGATTGATTGCGATGCAGGTGAAGACAACAGCCACGAGAATATTTGAAGTAATCGTGAAAAAGGCCAGGATGATCCAGAGCGTGAGTGCGAGTGACGAAGTGGCGGAATAGGTTTCGGCTAATTGGACGATCAGTCCGATCGAGGCGACGGCGGCGATACACCCAGCGAAGATGCGGCCCACAATTCCAACGTTCATAGATCCCCTATCGGGTGGCATTGCCCGCGAGTCTTGATACTCTACTTTGTCTCCAGCCGCAATTTCGCTCCGCATCTGCCTAAAGTGGCGGATCAGATTGCGGCCCCTTAAGATTCGATTTCAAATGTTGGTCAGTGGAGGAACGGCAACATGATCACACGAATCTGGCACGGCGCGACTCCCCTTGCGAAGAGCGACGAATATCTACACCTGATGCGGACGGTTGCAATCCCGGACTATCGTGCGACTCCCGGCAATACCGGCGCCTTCGCGATGCGTCGCGTTGCGGGCGAGGCAGCGCACTTCCTCATGGTGACATTCTGGGAATCTGAAGATGCGATTCGCGCCTTCGCGGGAGACGACATAGGCGTCGCAAAATACTATGATTTCGACGAGGATTTTCTGCTCGAAATGGAACCCTGCTCCATGCATTACGAAACTTTTGGGGGCTGAGGATGGCGATTACTAAAGCATCTACGGGTATTGTGAAGATGGCAAGAGGCGTATCACGTGAATCGAGACTGCATTCTGGCCCCTAACCGGGCGTTCATGTAGGCCGCTCTTTACTTTTACTGTAGAGGCAAACGACTGGAGGAAAAACGTGGCAAGAGCAATCGTACGTTTTCTGGCAATCCTAGGAGCCTTAGGTCTGATCGGCTTGGGCATCGCGGCATATGTCTCGATCAGTGTTAAGGGGAAAGTTCCATCGAAGACCATTCTTGAAGCTAACTTTGAACAATCTTTTCTTGAGGATGCTCCTGCGACTCCGACAGCGCAGTTGATATTGAGCGAGAAGACGACCCTTCGCGATGTTGTCGACGCTATTGATCGCGGCGCGGAGGATGATCGCGTTGTGGGAATGATTGCCAAGATTGGTGCCGCTCCGATGAGCATGGCGCAGATTCAGGAGATTCGCGACGCGGTCCGCAGGTTTCGTTCGCGCAAGAAATTTGCGGTTGCTTACTCGGAAACTTTTGGAGAGTTTGGTCCCGGGAACGGCTCGTACTATCTGGCGACCGCATTCGACAAGATCTATCTGCAACCCTCGGGGGACGTTGGGTTGACCGGCATCATCATGGAGTCTCCGTTTATCAAAGGCTCGCTCGAAAAACTGGGCCTTACTTTCCATGGCGACCATCGTTATGAATACAAGAATGCGCTCGATTTTTACACCGACACAAAATACAGCGCCGCCTACAAAGAAGCGATGACCGCGATCATGACCTCGTGGTTCGCCCAGATGAAAGAGGGTGTCTGTGCGGCGCGGCAGATCGCTCCAGATAAGTTTCAGGCGATTGTGGATGCCGGCCCGTATCTGGGTAAGGAGGCGGTTGACGCGAAACTGGTGGACGCAGTGGCTTATCGGGACGAAGTCTACGGCGATGTGAAGAGCAGAGGAGGCGACGGTGCGGAACTTCTCTATTTAGATAAGTATCTCGATCGTGCGGGACGTCCGCATGATCACGGGAAAACTGTCGCACTGGTGTTTGGAGTTGGCGGCGTTACTCGCGGAGAGAGCAACTACGATCCGCTGCAGGGCAACCAGACGATGGGTTCGGATACCGTGGCCGGAGCGATTCGGGCTGCAGTGGCCGATAAGGGCGTGAAGGCGATCCTGTTTCGCGTGGATAGTCCTGGCGGTTCATACGTCGCCTCTGACACGATTTGGCGAGAAGTGGTGCGAGCGCGACAGGCGGGCAAACCAGTGATTGTGTCGATGGGAAATCTCGCAGGATCGGGCGGATACTTTGTTGCCATGGCGGCCGACAAAATTGTGGCCGAGCCAGGGACGATTACCGCTTCGATAGGCGTGCTCGGCGGCAAGATGCTGACTGGCGGACTGTGGGAAAAGGTGGGACTCACTTGGGACGAGGTTCATCAAGGCGAGAACGCCACCATGTTTACCGGAACTTCCGATTACACTCCAGCGGAGTGGGGAAGATTTCAAGCATGGCTGGATCGCGTCTACGTCGACTTCACCAGCAAGGTTGCCGACGGGCGTAAGCTTACCAAAGAAAAAGTGCTGGAGATTGCCAAGGGACGGATCTGGTCAGGGCAGGATGCCAAGAATCTTGGCTTGGTTGATGAGTTGGGTGGGTACGAGACCGCTTTGAGATTGACGAAGAAGGCCATCGGAGTTGCCGACGAGGACGATGTCAAGATCGTGGTTTATCCCAAGGCAAAGACGTTTTTGCAGAATGTTTTGGATCGCCGTGGACCGGAAAGTAGCGATAGAGAAGCGCTACGGCAAACCTTGGTTCAGGTGTTGGATATGGTGCAACCATTCGCGCGCCAGCTTGATGCCGTTGGAATCAAAAGGAACCCTGACAACGATCAGGATGACGTACTGAAGATGAATCCGGTCGGGATTGGCAGGTGAGCGGCCGCTAGCGATTTCCGAACCGGTAAACGAAACTTGTCACCAGGCGAAAATTGTTTTGTGACGTGATAGCGGAGTTGGGATTGGCGAACATGGTTCGCAGATAGTCACCGCCAATACGAACGGCAATAGGTCCCGCGATCGAGCGTTCCACTCCGGCACCCATAGCGTAGGAGAACCGGATGATGGTCCCGCCGAGATAATAGGTTCCCATCACGGGCACGGCACTGTTCACCAAGCTAACTCCAGCCAGAGTGTGGACAAAAATGCGCGTGCTGCCGAATTCTGCGGGATAGAAGGTGGGGCCAATCAGACCGCTCAGGACGTTGCCGCTGTGCGGCGTGCCCAGGATATTGCCGCCGCGAACATAGCTTGCATCGATGGCCAATCCCCAGCGTGCGTTGAAATCCATAAAACCGTTCGCGTCGACCCCGCTGAGGCCTACATGTTGGCGTGACGGAGTGTCCATATCGAGATAGGCGTAACCCACGCTTGCTTCAAACACGGGGCCACTAGCCGCTGGCCTGGGTGTAGTGCTTACGAAGCCAAATTGCGCGAAGAGCGGCGCATCGAAGAGCGGCCCAACAAAGAGCGGCGCAACAAGGACCAAAATATAAAGCGTAATTTTTTTCATCTGCAATCTCAGGAGCCCCTTTTGCGCGAGTCTCGATTTCGTGAACACCGTCTCACGGGTTCCACACGCGACTTTCGCACTCATCTCTGCATTCTTGTAGCCAAGCGAATCCCGCTTCGCTTGGCTGGAGCATCCACTTTCAATCTCAACAATCCAAAGGTTGATCGAAATCGGAAGCTCCATCAGCACAGGTTTGGGTTTGAGCATGACGCGCGGGGGCAGCGCCAGATCGGGAAAATTGAGGGACAACAGAATACTGAAATGGAGCTGTATGTTAGGAGGAGTGGATAGTGGATGATTCTCTTGAAAAACGGATGTTTTTAGGATCCAACGGTGGGACCGCTATACGCCCAGCTTTTTGACTTCCTCGTTGTAGTACTTGCGGTAGAGAATCGACCATTCTTCGGAGCCCTCGATGATGGTGCGACGTTGACTCTCGATCTTCTGGCGTGCGGATTGATCGATTCGAGCTTCCTGCATCAACAGAGCTTCGAGAATTTTGCGGACTTCGAGGCGGACGGTGTTGCGATCTTCAATGAATTCGACTTCGTCCATGTCTGCAACGGCGTCGGTAACCACGTGGGCTAGTTTGTTAACTTTATCGCGGCTCAATCGCACGGCGGCGGGATCCTCGGAATATCCTGTTGTTCAGATGGTCGCTTGAATTCTGTAAACTCTACAAAACCGCCTTATATTTCTTGGTCAGCTCGGTCTTAACTTTACGGAACATTTCCTGGTAGTTAGCGCCGCTCCTCTGCATTTCGTCGGAATAAGCTTCGAGAATGACGCGGACCTCGTCGTTGATGCGATCCTCCAACGCCAGTTCTTCGAGCAGGGCGGCATGCACCTTCTCGTTCAAAGCGGGCATTGCCTTGGTCTCGATGAGACCGCTCGCTACCAGTTTTTTGGAAACTTCGCGGGCCAGGTAGCCCACATATTCTTTAGAAAAGAGCATGACTCTGAGCTGTTTTGTCAGAGCAAAGTTTAACACAATGTTAAAGGCGAGAGGGCATCCGAGCTCCCTGAAAGGTGTTGTGTGCGCAATCGAGGTGCTCACAGCCAAGTCTCGTGGCTAGCGGCCAACCAAACCGGTGAGGATTGGCGGCTAACCGAGCCAAGCCTTACAATAAAATCAATCCATGTCTCCCCACCCTGACGATCTTACCGGCATGAAGGACGATATGACCGCCTTTATCGAAGGGTTGGGCATGCGCCGATTTTTTGGTTATGTCGAGTGCGAAGAAGTTCCCAGTGTCCTTTGGGATTCAGGGCAGAATCCGGATGGCTGGAAGGACTTCGTGGAACTGGCGAAGTCTACCAACGCTCCCTTCTTGACCATGCATTCCTGGGCGCTGGATCGCGAAGAACTGCAACGTCTCTCGCAGCGGCTTGAAGAAGGCGATTACCGCAGCGAAGAGGATCTGGAAGAAAGCCGTTGGCTGAAGTCCTATATTGGCAAGACCGGATTCGTGCAATTGGGATGGGCTTATCAGGGATGCATGTTCGTCTACGAAGCGGGTTCCGAATGGTATGAGCACTATCAACACCTGCGGGAACTGTCCGATGAAGGCGGTTTCATGATCGACGGACCGGACCAGGACGAAGAACGGTAACTTTGAGCGAGAAATTCTCCTCGACGGCTTCCAGACTTTCCGAACTATAAAATCATCCTTCCCTTTATTCTCTTCTGCGCAATGCGATGGACTTCAACTACGCTGAATTCTGCGAAGGCCGGGTTGCTCGAGGCTGCGCTCCATGATTCCAGTCTGAAAATCCCACCCGCGGCTTTGCCGGTACTTGCCGACCTTCTGGTCGGCCGTGGCATCGGGGACTGGGAAACAGCCGCTCGTTTTCTCTCGCCTGCGCTTGAGGATCTCCACGATCCTTTATTGATGAGCGGTATGAAAGCGGCTCTGGATCGCCTGGAAGCGGCCATCGAGCGCAAAGAGAAAATTCTGATTTACGGCGATTACGATGTCGATGGGACGACGGCGATCGTCATCCTCAAGACCGCCATAGAACTCTGCGGAGGGTCGGCTGACTTTCATGTGCCACACCGGATTCGCGAAGGATATGGCATGCGCGATGAGGTGATCGAGCGTGCTGCTGCCGAGGGCGTGCGGTTGATCATCAGCGTGGACACCGGTATACGCGCTTTTGCGGCCGCCGACACGGCACGGCGCACCGGAGTCGATCTGATCGTCACGGATCATCACTTGCCTGGAACGGACGGTGTTCCGCTGGCTTTGGCAGTGGTTAATCCGAATCAAATTGGTTGCGATTATCCCTGCAAATATCTGTGCGGGGCGGGTGTGGCTTTCAAACTCGCGCAAGGATTGATGCGGCGGCGACTGGATGCGAAAGATCAATCGCGCTTACTGATGTCGTTCATGAAAATCGTGGCGATTGCGACGATTGCCGATGCCGTTCCGTTGCTGGGCGAGAATCGAGTGTTCGCCAAATTGGGATTGCAGGGGTTGCGGCGTCCCGTGAACGTCGGCCTGAAGGCATTGCTCGAGGTTGCTAAATTAGGGGACGGACGGGCGCTGACGGGTACCGAAGTTGCCTTCCGCATTGCGCCCCGGCTCAATGCCGCCGGACGAATGGATGTGGCCCGCGACGTGGTCGATCTTTTCAACGAAAAGGATATGGAGCAAGCGCGAAAGATTGCAGGCCGGCTGGATCGGCTGAACGCAGAGCGCCAGGAAGAAGAGCGACGCATCATGGACGACATCGAGCGGCGTCTGGAAAAGGAGCCGGCGCTGCGTGAATCCTTTTGCGTGGTACTCGAAGGCGAAGGTTGGCATCGCGGGGTGATTGGTATCACAGCGTCGCGGGTAGTGGAACGGCATGGGCGGCCTACGCTGGTTATATCGCTTGAGGGTGCGGAAGCGCATGGATCAGGCCGATCAATTTCTTCGTTTCATTTGTTGCATGCGATTGAATCGTGCCATGAACTTTTCTCGCGCTACGGTGGGCACGCGCATGCAGTCGGCTTCGCGCTGCCCGGCGCTAACGTGCCAAAGCTGCGCGATCATCTCGATGCATACGCGCGGGCGCGCCTTACGCTGGCCGATTTCGAGCCGCAGCTGGAGTTTGACCGCGAGTTGTCTCTCCGTGAAATTACTCCGGAATTGCACCAAGCCCTGCTGTTGCTCGAACCTTTTGGAATGGAAAATCGCGAGCCGGTTTTTGCGGCGCGTGCGGTGCGCCTGATGGCTCCCCCGCAGGCCGTCAAGGATAAACACGTACGGCTGCGGCTGGCAGCGGGATTGGACGAGTCTTTGAAACAAGGCCCGATGCAAGATTTTACCGCGCGCTGCGATCCTGATGCCGCAGCGATCCCAAAACCGAAGGGGTCGCTTTCGTCTTCCTCAGCTTCTTCTTGGCGAGACAACCTTGCGTTTAAGGCTATGGGATGGGGGCTCAAAGAATCCTGTGACCGGTTGCAATTGCTGGCGGGAGACAAGCTCGACATCGCTTACTCGCTGGGTATGAACGACCATCCTGAATTCGGTGGGTTGGAGCTGACCTTACGCGACGTCGTCCGAACGGGGTAAAGCACATCTTGCGTCGAGGTTAGATTTGAAGAAGTGTAAGGATGCGAGAGCTGGGTTTTGACAACTTGCTCATACCTCTTTATAGTCCCCGGTCATGAACGCAACTTTCTTTTGCAACAGGTGCGGGGCCCAAAATGCTCCCGAAGCTCAGTTTTGCGCTCGCTGTGGAGCTCCCACTACCTTGACTCCTGGCACGGTCGCGCCTGCGGTTCCTCCGGTCGTCGGCCCCTCGCCCTTCCAGCAGACTACTGCGTATGGCGCACCGAGTTTTCCAGGAATGGTTCCGGTTGTCGCGGTTGGCTATGGAGGTTTTTGGATTCGCGTGGTGGCGGCGATTATAGACACCATCCTTTTGCGGATCCTGGTGTCGCCGGTTCACCTGTTTTTCGGTGGTCTTGGCATGGCCGGAATGTTGGGAGGACTCCACCATCCGAGGGGTCTCGCCATTTTGGGCGGCGGTACCACGGTTATTGCTACCGTCTTTGCTTCATGGCTATACGAAGCTTTCATGGAGAGTTCTTCTTATCAGGCGACACTTGGCAAAATGATCTTTGGGATGAAGGTTACCGATCTTGGCGGCAATCGAATCTCATTTGAGCGTGCTACGGGAAGGCATTTTGCCAAGTGGATTTCCGGACTCATCCTTGGCATTGGCTACATCATGGTGGCTTTCTCAGAACGCAAGCAAGGCCTGCACGATCTGCTCGCTGGCACTCTGGTGCTGCGCAGTTAGAGTTGCGGGAATGTCTGAGTATCTCCTGTCGATTTTGCTGTTCCTCGCTTGCGCCGAGGCTTGTTCTCAAGCGTTACACTAGCCTCTGATGGTTTCTGCTGTGTCACGCTTCCGCCGCTGGTTTGCCTTTGGCGCGATTCTGATGGTTGCAATCGTGGCAGGGATGTATTTCTACGCACAATGGAGCATACGCAAGGTCGTCCACACCATTCCCGCAAAACTAGGTGTCGATATTCAGCAAACTGCGGAGGGTTTCTCCATTTCCAAGTCCGAGGAAGGACGAACCATATTTAAGGTCAGTGCATCCAGGGCGGTTCAGTTTAAAGAGGGTGGGCGTGCGGCGTTGCACAACGTCAAAATCGTGGTTTTCGGCAAGGACGACACCCGCTTCGACCGGATCGCGGGTG
>Ga0209006_10003003_pt1 | contig 15312 bp, 14 predicted proteins | sample JacPin_JW_Ref_O2_FD_188567 | JGI IMG/M metagenome (GOLD analysis project Ga0209006, IMG submission 188567) | Forest soil microbial communities from Algoma, Ontario, Canada - Jack Pine, Ontario site 1_JW_Ref_O2 (SPAdes) (version 2) | ecosystem: Environmental > Terrestrial > Soil > Boreal... | reverse complement strand
AGCGTCAACGGTAACGTCCGCCTCGACGTCGAACAGGAAATCAGCAACGTTCCAACGAGCAGCATCAGCAGCAGCACCCCCAACCTGACGCCGATCGTGTCGGAACGAAAGGTCAAGAGTTCGATCCTGGTAGCGAACGGCCAGACGGTGCTGCTGGCTGGATTGATCAGCGAGCAGCAGAACGGCACGCGCAACGCGCTTCCGGTCTTCGATCAGATTCCCGTTCTCGGCGACGCGTTCGGACACCAGGATAACAACACGACCCGGACCGAATTGATCATCTTTATCCGTCCGCAAATCATCCACAACGGCTCCGACGCCCACATTATCGCCGAGGAACTCAGATCCAAGCTGCGCGGCGATATTGCGACGACTTGGAGAAATCAGGCAAAGACCACCAGTGTCCACTGACCTACGAACACCGAAGCCGTTCCAGACGGTCACGTCCGCTCGCGACGCTGTCCTCGCCAAAGCGTTGCGCGGGTGCTTGTCGGCCGTATCCGTGATTGCGCTGATCGGGATCGGTGCAGCGCCGATCGTGCATGCCGGCCCGCTGGCACGCGGCACCGCGGCTTATTCCCGCGGCGATTACGTTCTCGCGGCCCGGGAACTATCACCGCTGGCTCAGGCCGGAAACGCCAAGGCGCTCGGCCTGCTGGGCTTCCTTTATGAACACGGTTTTGGCGAACCGAAGGACTATGATGCCGCGGCCGATTTCTACGCCCGAGGCGCCGTTCAGGGAGATCCGTTTGCGCAGGCCATGCTCGGGTTGATGTACGACAAGGGACACGGCGTTCCCCTGGATTTCATCCTTGCCTACAAATGGCTCAATCTTGCCGCCGCACGAACGCAAGGCCGCGTACAGGAAAATTTTGCGAGATTTCGCGAAGCTGTGGCATCGAAAATGTCGAAGGACGAGATCGCCGAAGGACAGCGGCTCGCGCTCAACTGGACCGCGATCGGCTTCGAGCCGTCGCTACGGGCCGAGCGAGGTTCGTGGCAATCCCGGCACCATCCTGAATAGCTCCACGTTCCGAAGCGACACTTGATCTGGCGGGTCGAACGGTCACCTCCCCGCCCCGTTACGGCATAATGCCGCCGTCCTCACTCCTCCGGCTTGTATCCGTCGTTCAGGGTTTTCAGAAATGCGATGATGTCGGCTTCGTCCTGTGCCGTCATGGCCGGCGTTTCGCCAGGATGGCGGTTGAAGGGGGGATCGCTGACGTCGACATTGGCGTGATACTTCACCGGGATGTCGTTGTACTTCTGGGCCTTTCCATCCACGCCGAGCGGATAGACTTTCTCCGGATTCGTATCGCGGAAATTGTAGAAATCCATCACCTGCTGCAACGTCTGGAATACGCCATTGTGGAAGAACGCGCGGCGTACAGCGGTGTTGCGCAAGGTCGGCGTCTTGAACATGCCGCAAAATTGCGTCTGGTCAGCAACGTCCTTGCGAATGGGTCCGCAAACCCCGAGATCGAAATAGTTGGGGTCCTTGGTGTCGGCGAGCGTCAAATTGCGTGGCGCCGCGAGGGCTTCATATTGGGTGTCGGTGAAGAGCGGAGGCAAACCATCGCGCGTGGGCTGCGCACTGTGGCAGCCGGCACAGTTGGCTTTTTCCTGATCGTTGAACAGACGATAGCCCCGCATTTCGCTGTCGCCGAGACGTGCCTTGCCTTCGAGCCAGTAATCGAACTTGCTGGTGTAGGAGTGGAAGCTCGGCTCCTCCACCTGATAGCGGCCGACCGCGAACGTCGCCTCGGCAACCAGCAAATTCGCATTCTTGAAAATATTCTCGCCGAACAATGTCGCAAATTTCCTGGCATATGGCGCGTGACGCAGTTTTTCGGCAATGATCTCGATGCTGCCGCCGTCCATTTCTCGCGGGTCGAGCAGCGGACCTGATGCCTGCATCTGAAGGGTGTCGGCGCGGCCGTCCCAGAACAGGCCGCCCTGAGGCACGATGTTCGCAGCACTTTGCGCGGCCTGCGTCGCGGTCTTTTGTACCCGGTCCGCGGTCTGACCGACCTCGGCCATTTGGGCCAGAGTCACGGTCTCGTTTTCCCGGTCGTCGGGGCCGATGCTGAAGTCGGGCTGCCGCTCCAGGTAAGTCAACGAGGGGACGGCGCGCGCACCGGGATCCGCCAGCGCGGGGCCACCGAACACAACCGGGCCGTCGTTCGGGGGACCGTACGCGTGGTCCGGGCTGTGGCAAGACGCGCAAGCCATCTTGCCCGACGACGACAGACTGGTGTCGAAAAATATGTCCCGACCGAGCCTGGCCATCGCGGAGAGCGGTTCGACCGGCCGGCGGATCAGATGGATCGGATTCGGGTTTTCGCCAGGCAACGTTTGCGGCTCGGCAGCGAAAACGGCGCCGGCCATAAGGCCGGCGCCGAGGAACCACACGATTGTGCGAAGTAGCATCTAACTGAACTCAGTCGTTCTTCTTGGCCTGTTTCCTGGTCTCCACGGTGCCGAAGGTCGGATCGAGGAAAAGTTCCGCGCTATCGGCCCTCTTGAAATTGAACATGTCCACGATCGAACCGGTCGTGGCATCGAACGAGCCACCACCGAGACGCTCGCCCTTCAGCCAGTTGTCCTCGATGAATTGCGGGATCGAGGCCTGCGTGATGAGCACATGGCTGACGTAGTTCTTCTTGGCGTAGGGCGAAATCACCACGAACGGGGTGCGCGTACCCGGACCGCAGCGACCATGGACTGGCATGCCGTTGACACCGGCGGGTTCCGTCGTACCGACGACACCGCAGATACCGGCGCCATTCAACGCATCGGCCGTCGTCGAGAACGACGGATGCGTTGTCGGGGAGAAAGCGTGATCGGCCCAGCCGTCCGAGTCGTCATAGGCGATGATCACGGCGGTGCTGTCCCAGTCACGCTGTTGCTGCAGGAAGTTGATCAGAGTGACCACTCCCGTCTGCTCATCGAGCGGATCGGAGTAGCCCGGGTGAGCGTCCTGGAAAGCTGGCAGCTTGATGAACGAAACCGCCGGGAAGTTGCCAGCGCCAACCGCCGTGGTGAAGTCTTCCAGATCATAGGCGTGGTTGGCCGGATCGACGTTCTTGGTGCCCGGAACCGAGGTATAGCCGATCGCCTTGGTCGAGGTTGGACGGGCATGGGTCAAATTGGCCGTCGACGTAAAGTACTGGAACCAGGCGTGATGCGGAATGTAGTCCGCAGTGGCGCCGACAGCCTGGCCAACGCTGCTGCGCGCGCAGCCGGTGGTGCTGTTGTTATTGATGGTTTGCAGGTTGAAGCCACCCATGAACGAACCCCAGGGGATATCGGCGGCGTTGAGCAGATCGCCGATGTTCTTGCTCGTCATCGAGACCTGTGCCGTCTGGCTCGAGCACGTGTCGCCGGTGGGATCGGTATCGTTGATCAGCGTGAGGCCCCCCTGACCATCCGGGATTGTGTTCGCCGTAAGGCCCGCCGGAACCACCGCGCCATTGGTGGTGCCGGCAAACATGTTAAGCGCTCCTGGCGTCGAAGGACCAAAGTCGTCGGTCCAGGCGTTGTCGCTCATCGCGAAGTTTTGGGCGTAGTTCCAGAATGCGGTGACGGTGTTGCCGTCGAAATAACCCATCACCTGGCCCGTGGTGCCGAAGGCGCCGGCGCCGCCGCTGGTCCCCTTGCCGGTATCGAGCGGGAAGAGATCATTCTTGCCGCCGTCATAGGCCTTCTGCTCGGGCGTATAGGCGTGGCCCTGGTCGGCCGTGTTGGCCTGCGTGCGATCAAGACGGAACGGGTTGGTAGCGCCGGCGCCATTGGCCGCATTCAGGTTGGGATTGCTGTCGAGCAGCGCCGGGCTCGACAAAAGATTGTTGATGTCCCGCGGCGTATTCTTGGCGGGCTCGAAAAGCGGCTCACCTTCGGGGTTCAAGGCATTCGGATAGGTGCCGAAATAGTGGTCGAACGAGCGGTTCTCGTTGAAGATAACCACGAGGTGCTTAATCGGATATTTGGTCTTCAGCTTGTTCGGATGGACGGCGGCTTCCTTCTCCGCTATCTCGTCATTGTCCTGACCGGCGATAACCGGGCCAATCAAAGTCGCTGCAACCGCAACAACAAGCAGCGCTACGGTGGATAGCAGAGTCGTCTTCAATTTTTGATTTCTCATTTTTTTTCCCCAAAAGTAAAAAGAGTTGCGGAACGCAGGAACCGTTAAGCAGCGTCAATGACGGAGGTGTGTCGGTTTGATTTCAACTCGGTATCCGTCGCCGCAGCCGTGCAATGACGTCCGGCCCCAATGGCAATTGGATTGCTGATCGCGGTTCGCGACAAAACATTTGCTAAGTCACGGCGGCGAAAGTTTTTTTGGATGCGGCGAAATGCAGACGGGGTTTCACTTTACAAATCTGTCACCAATCCTTCGTGTAAGCGGTCCTGAGCGCCCCGCTCGCCGATCCCGAGGCTACTCACTTTCACTGTTGCTGCGCCTGCTCCAGTGTCGGTTTCTTCAAGCCGATCCTGGCGGCCGCACCCTGCAGCGCAACGACGAGTTCCTCTGTCGTGCGCCGCAGCTTCGGGATGTCCACTTGTCGCAGGTCCTTCACCGAGACCAGCGCCTTGAGCTCGTCGATCTTTCGATCGATCGCACCGGCGAGCCCGCGATCAGTCGCATTCAAGCTGTCGGCGAAAAGCGTTCGATGCGCGAACTCGATACCGGCGACGTTGTTGCGCATGTCTTCCAGAGAGGTGCCGCTAATGCGGGATTCGCCGCCGTCGGATTTGCTTTCGCCGACCTCGTAGGCCAGCCGCACAATGCCGTCCATCAAACCCTGCGATGTCAGCGGGAAGCCGCGCAACCGGTCATGGAGATCGTCGAGGTGCATGACTAGCGCATCGGCGTCGCCAGCGACATCGGTCGTCCCGGCGCCGAACAGCTTGGCTTCGATGGCGTGAAATCCGGTCGTGGCGTCCGGCCAGGCATCGATCCGGGAGTCAAGTTCGGGAACGAAGCCGGAAGTGAAGACTTCCGAACGCTCCCACCCGGCGCGGGCGGCGAGCCATGCCCGCCTGGCTCCGGCAACATCGTGAGCCGCCGCCTTGCTGCGCAGATCGCGCGCGCCGGCCAGGGCCTGATCGATTCCTTCAATCAGATACGGTCGATAGCGCTCGATTGCGTCATCGAGCGCCGCCGCCTTGGCCCGGTCGGAGCCCGACGCCAGCAGAGCCAGCACCGCCATGCCGATGACCGGGCTTAACGCCCGTGCGAGGCCGAGGCGAAGATCCGTCATAACGCTACGGCTCAGGTTCACTCTTGAGGACGCCACGGCATCGAAGTCCGAATTCATATTCGGCAGGCACTATTGTTGGCTTAGTTTGCCATTTTGTGACACGCACGCGGCGCACGGCGATTTCCTTGGAGCGGCGATGACGATGATCGCAGCTTGACAGAGAAGTCCGCGAAGCAACGCCTAGCTCGCCAACAGAATTGGACCCCATGGAGTCTTTCACGTGCTCTTGTCGCGAGCGATTTGGCTGAAAGGTACGCACTTGACTGCGGGCGGCAGGAGCGAGCCACTCTCCCGACCGCTCCCGTAAACCGTGCATTGCGCCGGGCCCTCCCGGATCCGCTGCGCGCAGCGGCGGCTCCGCTCTGGCTGATCCGGGTCCGGTCGATGCGATAGCGGATTTGGCCGCTCTCGGCCTCCGCCGGCTGCGGGCCCTCCCCATTCGGGTAGCTTTGCACGCCGTCCCGACATCCTAAGGTCAGCCATCGCCGCTTGCGGAAGCGGCTTGCCGGCTCGCGACCAGGGGAAAGCCAATGAACACATTATCTCGTCTATCCAGGCTCATTTCGAGCCTGTCTTGCGTGTTCGCCCTGGTGGGCGTCTTCACCGTCACCTCCGCAAGCGCGAAGGATCAAATTGTGCTGTGTACGATCGATGATCTCTCAGGTGACTTTTCGATCATGTCCACGCCGAAAACCTACGGTTACAAGCTGGCCGTCAAGGAAATCAACGATGCTGGCGGCATTCAGGTCGACGGGGCCAAGAAGACGATCAAGCTGGTGTCCTACGACGGGCAATCCGACATCAAGCGCTACCAGGAACTCGCACAGCGCTGCGTCTTCAACGACGAAGCCGATGTCGTGATGGCCGGCTATACCGGCGCCGAGCGCGAGGCTGCCCGCAAGGAGGTGGTCCGCAACAAGACGATCTATTGGCACAACAACCAGGGCGAGGGCGGCATCGCCGACAAGTATTCCTTTTTCTCCGGGCCGACGCCCGAGCAGCAGGTGCTTCCCGCGCTGAAATACATGATCAAGGAAATGGGCCCGCGGATGACCTTCATCGGCGCGGACTACAATTTCTGCCGCGCCATCGGGCAATGGGTTCGGGTCGCGGCCGGCCTGTACGGCGGCAAGATTGAAATGGAAGAATATTTTCCATTCGGCGTCTCGCAATGGCAGTCGACGATCGACAAGATCAAGCGGGTGAAACCCGACTTTCAGGTGCATTGCCTCGTCGGCGCCGAGCACGCCCAGTTCTATCCACAGGCGCAGGCCGCCGGACTGGTCACGCCGATGTGGTCGAACGTGACGATCACCGACGGCTATGAGCACAAGCGCTTTGCTCCGCCGTCGCTGGCCAATATGTATGTGCCGCCCGGCTATATCGAGGACGTTCCGGGAGAAGCCAGCAAGGCTTTTTCCACCAAAATCCGCGCCATGTTTCCGGATACGGTCTATGTGAACGAGCACGCCGCCTTCGGTTATGTCGCTGTCAAGGCGATGGCCGCGGCCTGGAAAAAGGCCGGGACTACCGAAACCGATGCCGTGATCAAGGCGCTCGAGGGAGACATCTCCGTTCCCGACGCGCCGGGCGGCCCATGGACGATGCGCGGCACGCAGCACCACGCCGCGATGCCGACATATCTCTTCAAGGTCGATGATAAGCACAAGCTCAACCTGATCACCGAACTCGGCGTCACAGAACCGACCTTCCTGACCGACGTCGGCGTCGACATGACCAAGAAGGCGCCGGGGCGGCAGTTCCTGCCGCCGGACAATCCGAAATGGAAGCAGTTCTTCCCCGCTAATTGATCTGGGGTGTGCTGCAGCCGCGTTGTGGCTGCGGCACATTTCCGTACTCCGCCGCAGGCGGCTTAACGCCCAAGTAGATCGTGAGAATAAGGATGGATATCGCCGGCCAGATTGCCAGCTACACCTACCAGTATTTCGACAATTTAGGCTTTCTGCTCTTGTCCGGAATCGGGCTGATCGTGATCTATGGGGTGATGGGCGTCATCAACATGGCTCACGGCGAACTGATGATGATCGGCGCTTATATCGCGGTCAGCACCTTCTATGCCGGGGTGCCGGCGCCGCTCGCAGTGGGCCTCGGCGGAGTGGGGTCCGGCCTGGTCGGGATGATCATCGAACAATTGGTGATTCGGCATTTTTACAATCAGCTGCTGTCGTCGCTGGTGGTGACGTGGGGCATCAGCCTGATCATCAGTCAGGGCACGCTGCTGCTGCTTGGGCCCTCGATCATGAACATGCCAACGCCGCTCGGCAGCATCAGCGTCGGCTCATTTGCCTTCGGCGTCTACCGCCTGGTGATGTTCGCGACGGCGTTAGGCCTGATCGCTGCCACGTGGGCGCTTTTCCGCTGGACGAAATTGGGCGCGCAGGCACAGGCAACGATGGAGGACCCGGTGATGGCGAGCGCGCTCGGTATCGATACGCGGCGGGTCTATACTCTGACCTTCGGTCTCGGCTCGGCGCTCGGCGGCATCGCTGGTGGCATGTTCGCAATGACTGCGACGATCTCGCCATTTTTCGGACAGAACTATACGCCGATGGCCTTTATCACCGTGGTGGTCGGCGGCGGAGCCAGCCCTATCGTCGGCCTGACCTATGCCGGGATGTATCTGGCGGGCGTGCAAACCATCAGCTCCAATCTGGTCAATGAATACATCGGCTATGTCTCGGTGATCGCCGCCGCCTTCATCGCGCTGCTGGTGATGCCGTCCGGCATCTCCGATTTCTTCGAGCAGCGACGCATTCGCCGGATGTCAAGGTGACGATGCGGACCCTCGTGAAGCCACTGATGCGGTTCGGGCGCGCCTTTAATGGTCCGCAGACGCTCGGAAACAGTCCGCTGTTCTGGATCTGCTGGCTGGCGGCGGTGATCGCCCTGATCGTATTTCCGCTGTTTGGATCCCGCTATCATGTGCTAACCGCCAGCAACTTCCTGATCTCGACAATTCTGGCTATGAGCCTGTGCTTGATCTGGGGCTATTGCGGGATCCTGAGCCTCGGACAGGCGGCGTTCTATTGTATCGGTGGATATGCCTACGGCATCGTCGCGATGAACCTGATCGATAGCCAGGGCAACACCGATCTGGCTATCGTCGCGGGCGTCGTGGTTCCGGCGGCGTTCGCCGCGCTGATCGGCGCGCTGATGTTCTACAGTCGCCTCAAAGGCGTCTATGTTGCGATCCTGATGCTGGTGACCTCGCTGCTGCTGGGGCTGTTCATGCGGCAGACCGCGGACCCGAGCTATACGATCGGCGGCGCCTATCTTGGCGGAATGAACGGTCTCGCCCCGGCAAAGGCGTCGGATCCGTCCTTGCCCAGCATCATTCTGGGTTTCGGGAACACGATCTTCGAATTCGACGGTCGCGGCCGATCGTTCTATTGGCTGGTGCTCGGCGCGGCAGTGGCGATCTATCTTGGGCTTCGCTGGATTGTGAATTCCAGTTTCGGCTACGTGCTCGTCGCGGTTCGCGAAGATCCGGAACGGACCGAGACCTTCGGTTATGATGTCCGCCTGGTGCAGCTCGCGGTGTTCTGCCTATCGGCCGCGATCGCCGGCTTTGCGGGTACGCTCTACACCGCCTGGGGAACCTATATTCATCCCGACGGCTTCAGCGTCGGCGCGAATATCCTGGTGGTGATCTGGGTGGCGGTCGGCGGCCGCAAGGATCTCAGCGCCGTCATCGTCAGCACCGTGGCGCTGAACTGGATCTCGATCGAACTGGCAACCTGGGGGGAAATCTCGATGCTGATGCTCGGGATGATCCTGGTCTGTGCCATGCTGATTGCCCCCGATGGTGTATTCACCGGACTCGGCAGCGCGATTGGACGGGCGACGCGCCGCCGCGCGCCGGCTGCGGCGCCGACCCCCGAGCCAGCGCCGGCGCCGGCTTCAGCGATGATGCCAAGGCGATCGCAATGAATGCGCAGCTTATGACTGTGCCCGGTTTCGCGTCCGATGCGCCGGCCCGGTTGCCGATCCTTGAGGTGCGGGATGTGCGCAAGGTGTTCGGCGGAGTCAGCGCCCTGGACGGCCTGTCGCTGGCGATCGCCGAAGGTGAGATTCACTGCGTGCTAGGCCCCAACGGGGCGGGAAAGAGCACCTTGTTCAAGATTCTAATGGGCACCGACCGGCCGACCTCGGGCGAGATTGTCTACCGCGGCCGCGACATCACTGCGGTGCCCGCCTTTCGCCGCGCCCGGCTCGGCCTGTCGGTGAAATTCCAGAACATTCGCGTGTTCGCCGAACTGACCGTCTACCAGAACCTCTTCATCCCGCTGCGACGGCATCACCGTGTCGATGAGATCCCCACAAGGGTCGCGATGCTGCTCGCTCGGATAGGACTGTCAGGCGCCGAGCAGCGGCTGGCGCGGGAGCTGTCGCATGGTCAGCAGCAATGGCTCTCGATCGCGATGTCGATGTCGCTCGATCCGAAAATCCTGCTGCTCGACGAGCCCACGGCAGGAATGTCGGTCGAGGAAACCGATAAGACGGCAGAAATCATTCGGCAATTGAACGCAGAAGGCGTTACCATCGTGGTGATCGAGCACGACATGGCGTTCATACGCAATCTTGATGCCCGCACCAGCGTCCTTCACTACGGCAAGCTGTTCGCGCAGGGCAGCTTCGCCGAGATCGCGGCCGATGCCGATGTGCGGCGGATATATCTTGGCGTCATATGAGGACCGGTGATGGAACTTAACATCTCGTCCCTGACGTCTGGCTACGGTCAAGTCCGCATTGTCAACAATGTGTCGTTGCGAGCGAAACCTGCCGAGATCATCGCGGTGATCGGCCGCAACGGTGTCGGCAAGACCACGCTGATCAAGACGATCATGGGGATCCTGCCGCCGATGGGCGGCACGATCGGGTTCGGAGCCAGCGAAATCACCCGGTTAAGCGCGACCGCGCGCGCCAGGCTCGGTATCGGCTATGTGCCGCAGGGGCGCGGCATCTTTACTCGGATGACAGTCGCAGCCAATCTCGCGCTGGGCGCCGGGATCGGTCATGCCGAGCGGCCGGATTTGCAGCGGGTGTTTTCGTTCTTTCCGATCCTGGAAAAGCGGTTGTCGCAGCTCGCCGGCTCGATGAGCGGCGGCGAGCAGCAGCAACTCGCGATCGGGCGCATCCTCGCCGGGCGGCCCGGAATTATCCTGCTCGACGAGCCCTCCGAAGGCATTCAGCCGAATATCGTCCAGGACATCGCCCGGATCGTGCGGCGGCTGCGCGACGAACAGGGACTGACGATCCTGCTGGTGGAGCAGAACCTGACCTTCATTCAGGCCGTAGCGGATTCCTGTCTGGTGATGGACAAGGGCGCGATCGTGGCCCGGATCGCACCAGACGAACTGAGCGACCCCACGATCGCGCAACGCTATCTCGCGATCTGAGCAATGCGCGGCCGGAGATCGCAACCGCCGCTCAGATCAGGCCCAGATGCACTGCCTTGGCAACCGCTTGCGACCGGTTGGTAGCATTGAGCTTGGCGATCGCATTCTTGATGTGAAGCCGAATGGTCTCCACCGAGCGATTCAGGATGATCGAAATTTCGCTCGATGTCTTTCCAGCCGACGCCCAGCGCAGGCATTCGATCTCGCGCGGCGTCAGCTTGGCGGCGCTGACCACCTCGATCTGGTTTTCCAGCTTCAGGTCGTGGATCGCCTTGGTGAAGATGTGCATCAGCCGGAACAGCGATTCGCGCGAGTGATCGCGGATCTCGTCCCAGTTGGCGCAGGATCGGTCGACTATCGCGCTCATCACCGCAAAACGGCCGAACGGCAGGTGGACCGGCACGGTGGTGCCGCGTGAAAGACCGAAGTCCCCCAGATACGCGCAGGCGGCGCGCTGCAACGGGTTGAGCTGGTCACTGGCCTGTACGTCGCTCCAATCGATCGGTAGCGTTCCGTTGAAACATTCGCGGTAATAGGGATCCACCGTCATGAATTGCTTCCAGCCGTCCTCCCAGCCGTGTGGAAAATTCCGGACATTGAGCTTGAGCGGCAGCCACTCGCCGCTCGGCAATTGTGGCCGCACCGGCAGATAGGCATAGAGAACCTGGGTAAAGCCCAGGTCGCTGGTGAATTCCATCAGCTTGTCGAGCGCGTCGTTGAAGTTCGAGACGCTTGTGATCCGCTCTTTGATGTTGTCAGGTAAACGACCTGCGTGCACCAGTGCCATAACGCAGCCCTCCATCGACCAGGAGACGCTGACCCCGCGAATTGGCTTCAGATCAGCGTTAAACTCTATAGATCAGCGTTAAATTCCATGCAAATGCGGTGCCAGCGGCGCGATTGTTGAAAACAAGTGCCATGTTCAACATTTCCGGATCGGCCGCGCAGGCTTGCCCGCGAGATATGGACGGAGCACCGTCCAGCATCTAAATATAGCCTCGTGGCATGCCCAGGCTTCGGTGGCGAGCACGCGGCAGATCATGATATTGCCCGTTCGCGTGGCACCGGACGCCGAGATTTTGCATTCCTGCATCGCAGCCTCGAGCTGGCGTTCGAGGTCGGGCGGCAGATCGTCGCCGACCGCAACGACGGTCGCCAGATGCGACGCGCCGCCCCACAGCCGCTGCAACGCCTCGATCTCCTCGGCATCCTCGGCGATGAGCCGGTCCAGCAATACAGTCTGACGATCGACCTGGATTTCAAACTCGGAGCGCAGGGATTTGAACATGAAAGCCTCACCGGCGCCGTAATGGATTCGGCCGGCGGCAACCATGTCGATGGCGAACAAACTCGCCGTGCGATCGAGTTCAATCACCGTTCGCCGCTCGACTCGCGAATTCGCAAACACGATGGCTTCATCCGGATAATATTCCAGCAGCGCGCCGGGGCCGACCTTGAGGCTTATGGTCTCCCGCGAGGTCGCGCCGTTCGGGCATTTGTAGAATTTGCTGGCGGAGGTGGTGGTGATCAGCGCCCGGGTATCGGGTTCCATCGTCGCGTAAAGCTCGGCGGCGTCGCCCTCGACGAATCCGCCGCCGCTGTTGATGGTCAGCAAGAACGGCTGGTCGTCATTGTCCTGGTAGTGGCAGCCCTGCCATTGGTAGGGAATTCGCCAACTCTTCGGATCGATCTCGGTTCGGCCGTTTCGCTTCAACACATGTAGGTTCATCAAGGCGTGCTTGCCGATGATCCAATCGCTATTCGGGGGCACGATCTGCATCATGGCGCGTCAGGCCGCGTCCGACATCAACACACTGTGCTCGATCCAGGTGATCACCGCTTCGAGCCCGGCGCCGCTTTTCATGTTGGTGAAGATATAGGGCTTGGTGCCGCGCATCCGCCGGGCATCGCGATCCATCACAGCGAGATCGGCGCCGACATAAGGCGCGATGTCCATCTTGTTGATCAGCAATAGCGGCGAGCGGGTGATGCCGGGGCCACCCTTGCGCGGGATCTTCTCGCCTTCGCCAACATCGATCACATAGATGTGGCTGTCGGCCAGTTCCGGGCTGAACGTCGCGGCGAGATTGTCGCCGCCGCTCTCGATCATGATCAGGTCGAGATCGGGAAAGCGCTTCACCATGTTATCGACCGCGACCATGTTCATCGACACATCTTCGCGGATCGCGGTGTGCGGGCAGCCGCCGGTTTCGACGCCTATGATGCGGTCGGGATCGATTGCGCCGCTGCGAGCGACGATTTCGGCGTCCTCCTGGGTGAAGATGTCGTTGGTGATAGCCGCAATCGAATAATGTCGCCCGAGTTCGCGACAGAGTTCGATCAGAAGCGTGGTCTTGCCCGAGCCAACGGGGCCGGCGATGCCGAGGCGGACGGGCTTGCGCATGTTGTCACCTTTTGCAGGGGGGTATCAGGAGATGCAAAGCCGGGTGTGAAGCCGCTCATGCCGCATCGAGGCGACGTCGAGGGCCGCCAGCGACGCGGACATAGACTGCAGGTCGCGCATGCGGGCGATGTCCGCGCAGCGATCGATCAGGGGGCCAGCGCCGGCGATGATGCGCTGCGCCTCGGTTTGCCCTAGCGGCACCAGCCGCTGTACGACACCGACCAGGCTGGACAATCCACTCCAGAGGAAGCTGGTGACCGTTTCGGTTTCATTGAGACCGAGGCCGACGGACAGCGTGCCATAGACCACCGCATGATGCCCCTCGCAGTCGCCGGCTCGGATCATCTCGGCGAGTCGGGAAATCTGCGGCGGATTGAAGATGTCTCGGCCAGCCGCGATCAGCGCTGCGCCGGTCATCTTCGAGGCGCTGCGGGATTCGCGGCTAAGTTTGAGCGCGCCAAGCTGCCGGTCGATGCCCACGAGGCCGGAAAATTCGTCGCGCAACACCCAGCGATGCGACAGCGCGGCTGCCACGGCGTCGCAGGTCGCGAGGTTGAAGCGCAGCCAGTCGGAACAATGCCGATCGGCATCGGCGGCGGTCACGATAGTGCGGTCTTCGATCCAGGTCTCGAAACCGTAGGAATGCGTGAAGGCGCCGGTCGGAAATGCGGCATTAGTCAATTGCAGCAGCGTCAACAGCCGGTCGCCGCGATTGCCGTTGAAGCCGCTTGCGCTCATCGATCGATCAATGCCCATGATGGTGTGGGGCGTGATGATGGCCGAACGCCGGGTCGTGGTCATCTGCATGATGATGGTGATGTGCGCCGGCTGCGCCGAACCGTCGTCCTACGAAGGGTTCGTGGACCCGCTCGACGGTGACGCCGAGGCCGCGAAGGATCTGCAGCGCCAGCGGATCGTACAGTGTGACGATGCCGTCGTCGCGAAAGCGCGCCGGGCGGTGCAGATTGCCGAGCTGGTAGCACGCCGCCCACCACGAGACCGGCTCGGCGCCGGGCTTGATCAGCAGCAGATCCTCGGCGCTCGCCTTCACAACCACGGCGGTCTCACTGTCGAGTGCGAGCACGTCGCCGTCCTGTAATTCAGTACCGCGCGGCAGCGACACCCGAAGCTGCCGGCCCGACGCCGTCTCGGCGACGAAATGCGTGTTGGCGCGTTCCTCCGAGGTCAATTCGAGCGGATCGATCTTGCGGGCCTCGACCACGTCGGGGAGGCGCCCGACGATAGCGGTGATGATGCCGGTGCCGTTCATCTGAAGTAGAACAGTTGCGTCAATGGCAGCGTCTTGGCCGGCTTGACCGTAATGCGCTTGCCATCGACATAGACATTGTAGGTTTCGGGATCGATTTCGATGTTCGGCATCGCGTTGTTATGGACCATGTCGCGCTTGGAGATCGTCCGGGTACGCTTGACCGGCACCAAAGTCTGGTGGCTGCGAAGACGGCCTTCGAGTCCGGCGTCGATAGCGGCCTTGGTGACGAAAGAGTAGCTGGTCCGAGCCGGATTGGCGCCGAGCGAACCGTATTGCGGGCGATACTTCAGCGGCTGGCAGGTCATCAGCGATCCGGCCGGGTCGCCCATCACCGCATGCGAAATGAAGCCGCCCTTCACCGAGGTTTCCGGCTTGGCGATGAAGAATTTCGGCCGCCACAGCACCAGATCGGCGAGCTTGCCGGGCGTAATCGAACCGATATAGCTGTCGACGCCGAATGTAATGGCCGGGTTTATGGTTACTTTCGACAGATAACGCTTGATGCGGAAATTATCGTTGCCGACGCCATCTTCGGGCAGCCGGCCAAACCGGACCTTGTTGACCGAGGCAAGTTGGAAGGCACGTTGCGCGCTTTCCGCGGCGCGGCCGACGCCCTGGCTGTCGGAGCCGATCATGCTGATGGCGCCGAGATCGTGCAGCACGTCTTCCGCCCGCATTGTCTCAGCGCGGGCGCGTCCCTGGATGAAGGCCATGTCGGTCGGCACCTGCTTATTCAGATTATGGCAGGTGATAAGCATGTCAATTTCTTCGTCATAGGTATTTATCGAGAAGGGATTGGTCGGATTAGTCGAACTGGGAAGACAGTTCGGCTCCATCACACAGCGCATGATATCCGGCGCATTGCCGCCGCCGGCGCCTTCGGCATGGTAGATGTGCATCACCCGGCCGTTGATCGCCGCCAAGGTGTCTTCATAATAGCCGGTCTCGTTCAGC
>Ga0209006_10003002_pt1 | contig 15314 bp, 9 predicted proteins | sample JacPin_JW_Ref_O2_FD_188567 | JGI IMG/M metagenome (GOLD analysis project Ga0209006, IMG submission 188567) | Forest soil microbial communities from Algoma, Ontario, Canada - Jack Pine, Ontario site 1_JW_Ref_O2 (SPAdes) (version 2) | ecosystem: Environmental > Terrestrial > Soil > Boreal... | reverse complement strand
TGGAATATTGAGCATATATTCGATCCAGTCGCTGCCATCGGGAACCTGAATTTCTTCCCAATCCGTATCCGACTCTTTGAATCCGCCGTGCCAATACATGCGGAAACCCAGCAAGCCGCGGTAGAAGCGATCTTCTAGATCGCTATCGCGGACTACAAAACCAGCGTGAAAAAGACGGGTGCTCAACTGGTCGGCCGATGGCTTGAAAACAGCCATTGCTGCCTGCTGCACAAAAGCGATGGGGTGACCCTCAGGATCGAGAAGCTCGAAATGCCGCGCGCCATCCGCATCTTTGGAGATGGCGCCTGCGGTGATGCCGTGCGCAATAAGATAACGTCGCATTTCGCCGACATCATTGGTTGCAAATGCCACTTCGGCAAGAAAATTGGGGTTGGCCGGAGTGCTTGCGGGAATAATCTCGATCTGCTGGTGGTCGTTTACGGCAAAACATGATTGCGCCGGGCCAGCGCATCCCGCAGTGCCTGGGGCAAGCCCGATGATCTTGCTATAAAACTTTCGTGAATTGTCTAGATTAGTGGAATAGACGCGGACATGCGCAATACCGGTGATTTTTGGGCGTGCGGGCTGGTCTTTTGCGGTGAGCGGAAACCAAACCAGAATAGCTGCGAGACAGAAAATCACAGAATGAATGACCTCTCGGCGAAAACTACCGGATTTTACCTTAGCTCTGGAGTCTTGCATACCCTACCTGCTCGGATCTTTGCCCAGCGTTTCCGCTGAGCTGCTGCTATTCGCTTCCGTTCTGTTCCGTCGGCCGAACAGGTACGCTTGAACCAGCTACGCACCAAGACGAGGAATCAGCAATCGTTCGATCTGGCGGTACTGAACCTTTAGGTGACGTCGCTCTCCGCTTACCGCTGCACACACTGCGAACCGGCTTGAGGCGACACCACCTTGGAACGCCTGGAGCCCTTCGCCAACGTGAGCGCTGGGCAAGGTAGAATCTCCAGCAGGGTGCCCCACGGAATCTCTATTTATCAGCTATCGCCGCGATGACGCGGCCGCCAACGCCGGCCGCCTCTTTGATCGCCTCTCGGCCGTTCTGGGCGCACACCGGGTGTTCATGGACGTGGAAGAGATCCAGCCCGGGCAAAATTTTGCGCAGGCGATTGAGCAAGTGCTGGCGCGGTGCTCGACGGTGCTGGTGGTCATCGGTCCACGCTGGCGCGAACTGCTCGACCTCCGTGCAGCACACAGCGAGCAAGACTACGTGGTTCATGAGATTGCGGCGGCACTCGCCGCAAAAAAGACCGTCGTACCGCTGCTCGTCGGCGGCGCGGCGGTCTCGTGCCTGGCCACTCTGCCCGCCGTTTTGGCGGATCTCTCATTCCATCAGGCGTTGGAACTGCATGATTCCAGCTTCGACGACGATTGCGACCGTTTGCTGAAGAAGCTCAAGCAATCCGGCACCATACCACTCGCGCTTAAGAAACCGGCCCTTTGGATTGCAGCCGCGATGATCGTGGCGCTATCGCTCCTCACAGCAGCCCGCATGGGCCTGGGACCTTGGCGCGCGTCGCATGAACGTAAGCTACGCATTGAACAATTGCTTCATACCGCAGGAGCGCAAGCCGAACAAACTGAGTACGAGTCCGCCTTCGAGTCTTATCAGCAGATTCTGCGACTCGACTTCAGCAACAGGGCCGCGCAAGATGGGCAAGTTGATGCCGCAATGCGCTGGCTTGAGGATTTCCACGTGCTGACGCCAGAGGGGCAGAAGCCCGAAGAGGTCTCCGCACGCCAGTTAGTGCAGCTGACAGGAGTGCTCGAAGCCGGCCTGGCGCGAACTACCGGCAAAGATACGCGCGCCGCAGACATCCTGGCTCATCTTGGCTGGGCCCACTATATGAACGAAAAAATCGCATTCAAGGAGTTTGGAAACGCAGAACGCTACTTTCAGCAGGCCATCGCCATCGCCCCGACGAACGTCTACGCCAGTGCGTTCCTGGGCAATTGGCTGCTGCAAACGGGTGGCGATCGTGCGCAGGCTCTAAGTCACTTCCAGACTGCGCTCGCGACCAATCAAGAACGAAGCCTGGTGAGAAGCCTGCAGCTCGGGGGCTTGTATCACAACGACGCGCCGGGTCTACGGGGCGAGCTCGTGAAAGCCCTCAATGAAATGCGGGTCAACCAGGAACCGTTGGACAAAAGTCTGCAGGGCCGACTTTCCTATCTTTATAGTTCGACCGCGAGCACCGCCGCCGAATTGCGTGAAGTGCTCGCCGCTGTGCCCCTCGACGATGCCTGGAAGACTTATCTGTGGCTGAATCCAGAACGTCCAGGGGATTCCACCGTCGAACGCGACTTGGTGCATGCGAGCCTCACCGAGATTTCGGGTGACCGGGCAAAGGCGCTGGCCGAGTTCAAGGCGCTGGCGATCGCATTACGCGCGCAGCACCTCGACGGCAGAATTGCGGATTACACGACAGCGGCTATCACGCGCCTTTCCCAGCCCTCCTCATAGCCAGCTGAGGACACGAGCATGGCGCGATTAGCCTGGCGAGCTCACCAGAGCGCTCACGCACAATAAGGTCTCGGTACACCCTGGGTGCTATTCGGGGAACTTCAAATGACACATTCCGTTATTTGCACCGAAATTCCGAAAGGAGATTGTGGAACAGGCCGAGCGATTATCTGTGCATGCCTGGCAACATTCCGACCGACCTGTCCGGTTTCTGCGAAAGCCACGATCCTCAATTCTTATGCGAATCCCGACCTATTTTCCGCACGGCAACGGGCTTTGAGCAATCTCGGTCCGGCAGCCTCATGTCTAGTCACCAGGGTCTGGGCCAGAGGAATCTGTGTTCTCGGAGGTTCTTTCCCGTTCGATGAACGTGCCCAGGTTGACCGTGTGCCCGGGCTTGAGTGCGTAAAGGGTTACCATCGCTGACGGCGCTGCGCCGAGCGAACCGAGCGCGTTCAACGACTCAACCGATAGCATTGGTCCTACGACCCGACATACCCGAGTAGACAGAGCTGACCCGTTGGTTGAACGTGTCCGTGAGGTCGCCTGCGGATCCAGCGAACGTCCTGATCGCCCTGCTTGGGGACACGTCGCCGCACTTGCCAATGATGTGGATACACGCATCTGTGGTACCCGTCGGGTGGCCGACGCTCCGTTCGGGCGATTCTGGAAACAACGGGTGCGATCCGGCATGTTAGCAACGCCGGAACGCGTCTCCATCAAGAGAGATTTATGCCGGACTGGCGTTTGACTGGATTCTCTGTTGGCTTCTCAAACCGCCGCGAGATGATCCTCGGTTCGTCGTCCAGAACATTCTTGGGTCTTGTCAGCTACTTGGGGCTTTCTCCGGCAAGGTGGGCGTTTCTTGCGTCTGGACGGCAGTCTGATCGGCGCCTGCTATCCAGCCTTGATTTTCTTCGAGTAAAACAGCTTCACATGGCTCAACCAGATCCGCGAGGCTGGCGCTGTTCTTGGCACTCCAGCGGGCTTCAATGCCCGCCAGCCGATCCGAGGTGGCCCGATAGCTGATCGTCAGTTGGTCATATCGCTGCGCTAGCGCGTGCGCCGCGAGCGCGCCGCTGATGGTCGTGATAACGGCCACCCAGGATCCATATGCTTGCTTTCCCGTCATTGTGAGGGCAGCTCCCAACAATGCGCCGATCAGCGCAAGAATAAACTCCCCACCACTTAACAGGCGCTGCGTGCGCGAGTACTGATCCGCACGATCTTTGAAGAATTGGATTTGTCCTTGCGGACCATGGATCCGCTCTTGGAGGTAGCCGTCGGCGTCCAGCAAACCGGGAGTCTCCCCTTCCGAATTCGGTTCCACGCGGTATTTCTGAAAAGGCTGCAGTTTCAATAGGATCTGTTCCCGTCTGTTCAACAGCGAATCCGGCGCGTCACCAGACGCATACGGCCCAGTTTTCGTCCGAAATAGATACATTTCGTGCTTGAATGATTCAGCGCCCGATCGAGCCACGATCCAAGCCTGGATCCGCTCATGTCCGAGCTTCCATTGCCTGATAACTGCAGCAACAGCCAGCACGGCTGCCCCAGCGTAACCAAGAGTAAGTGCCAGGCTGGCGTGGGAACTGTGAACCTGGGCACCCAACGTCTCTATTGCCGCACCTGCGACAGCAAGCCAAAGCACCGTCCATCTTGCCTGCCCCACACTAGCTTTGAGGGTATTCGCTGTAAGAGACCATCGCTTCTGATCACGCGCAACTAGCGTCAAGGCGTCATTGACTGTCATCGGTTCCTCGCAGCAACAGTGTAGGCACGCACCCAGATTTAACTTCTATGGATCCAGAAGCGAGAAGCTTCACTCTGCCGTTTTTTGACCGATAGGCAAGCTACCGCTCCAGGTGCAGCTTTTGCGCATTTCCGCACAGCGCTTTCTTTGGATAGTCGAATAGCACAACATCTTTTTCTGCAGATCCTGAGCGAAAGAGCCTATCACTATTCTCTGCAGAAGAAAACGGTCTCGGAATCAATTGAACCACAGCACGCGTTTCTCGCACGATGTTCAGCGTATTGATCCTCCGTCCGGCCGGGGCGATCGAAGTCGGGTTGATGAGCGCATTCGACCCTCAGGAGTAGGCCCCTCGTGCGCAGTGAGTTGAAAAAGGCTTGCTGGCAACGTGCCGGGCTTCGCACCTCTTAACAAGAGCTCTTTTCCACAACCACTTTTTCTATTGACAGGTGCTGATTCTTAGCTGAAAATTCGACCGAATCGCTTTGCAAAAGCGTGAATTCCCACCGAGAGGGCAGGAACCCACAAACTGCCTGAAGCGAAGGTCTGATCACGTCCACAATCTCGTTTGTTGAGAGGTGCGTTGATGGCAATCCGCCGTTGCCAGTCTGCTCTACTTTTGTCGCTCTTAGTTAGTCTTGCTCTTGTTGGCTGCATCAAACAGGTCCGTTCCTCCGTCCCAGCATTCGCCCAAGCCGCAGAACTGACTAGCACCAACGTGCAGGCTGCGTTTATGAAGGTGAATCAAACCTACGGTGATGCCCAACAGATCCAGTACGCAGTCAGTTATGACGGGAAGGTAGACCCTTCCAGGATTTCAGATGGGTGGCTGTCGCCTGAGGCCCTGAATGTCCGTCTGCTTGTGCTCCAGGGGCTCAAGCAGTATGCATCGGAACTGAGCAGCCTGACAGGTTCGAATGATGTTGACAGTTTGAACAAAGCTAGTACCGCAGTCGGTACATCGTTGACCACTCTGACTAAGACTGTTCCGTTTAAGAAGTTTGCCAGTGACGTCCCAGGCGATGTTTCTAATGAAGGTGCCGCAGCGGTAGATGCTCTGGGCAACTGGCTCATTGAGCTGAAACTGAAAAACCGCCTACCGACTCTGATCGAAAAAATGGATCCAAGTATTCAGTCAATTTGCACTCTTCTAGTCCAGGATATCGGGAGCGTCAACACTGACCCCGGCCAGCCTTCCGAGGGTCACGGACTGCGCCAAGTGTTGTGGGATCAATACAATAGCATTATCCTTTCGCAGAATCAGTACATCTTGAAGAATCAATGTAAGGAAGGGGAACGAGCCCCGGCAAACTGCTTCACTCCGGAAATAAGACTCGCGGAGATAGAGAAACTTCCCGCGCTCGTCGAACAGAGGAATGCCGCAGACCAAACGCTCCAGCAGGTACAAGCAACGGTGAAGCAGCTGGGTCGTGCACATACCGAACTTCTAAAAGCCGCCCGAACGAAAGAGAACTTGACGGCCGATTTGGGAGATTTACTGGCGGAATCGGAACGTCTTAACACGTATTACAATTCGCTGTCCAAGAATAAGTAAATTAGGAGCAAGTTGTTTATGGGAAGCCAGAACGTCGTTCCCGCCGGACAACCGACAGTACAAGACCTTAACGATGCGTATTCTGAACTACTCAACGATCTCAATGATGCTTATTGGGCGGCTAGCAGCATGGATGCCAAAGATCAACTGTATGGCTTCATCGAAGCTATCACGATCCTGGTCGCACAATTAAACTCAACCGATTTAGAGTCCAGAGATCCAGCATACGCTGCTCTAGCGGCACAAGTTGCCTCGGCAAACAAACAATTAGGTGCGCTTCAAAAGCAGATAAGTTCGCTGATCAATCGGATTAATACTGTGGCGAAGATTGTCGCGGATGTTGACAAAGTAGTTGCCATTGCAGCTAAGGTCGTTCCGGCTGTCTGACCAGACCTTGTTTGATAGACAAAAGTGGAACTCGGCAACACCGATGGGGGAACAACACCCTGCAGTATCGCAGGCGGAGGCGGGCTACATTTATTTGTTGAGATCCTTCAGAACCACCATCCAAACGCTTAAGTACAGCATGCCGACAAGGAACGTGTGCCAGTCTGGCGATGGCGAGAGACAACTATTCCGGGTTTCGTCGGGCGCATCGGGATGGGGAAACCAGAACGCGATCTGGGGCCGCAATCGCCAGAGCAGGACGGGCGCCGCGACCAGAAAGAGGGCCGCCGGTAAAGCGCGAATCCAGGATCCGCCTTGGATGACCATCTCGTATAAGCCCACCAGCGACACAAGTACTCCGAAACAAGCCACCCATCCGGTCCAGCGCTCGAACCTTGTAAAAGTGGTTTTTCGCCTCACTAGACCGCGCGCGGGCAACACAAACGCCCAGCCCAGAATGCTGCCCATCAGAAGAAAAGCCGAGAGTGGTGTAAGAACAAAAGAGCTCTCATCGGAAATGGTCAGAGAGGAGGCAACGAAGAAAAGTGTTCCGAGCGCGCAAACGAGGTGATGCGCCCATGCGATATGTCTCGGAAGTCGAACCGTGGTAACCGCTTCCGGGAGCCGAGGCGACCGATGAACGCTCTTCGACTGTTGCGGATCCCAGTGGCGAAAGTCGATCCACTCCCTTTTCCATAACCAGCTCAGAGAATCGGGTAGACCGATAGCGCTGGCTACGACCGTAAACACAGTTCCCTTTTCGTTAACAGCCTGTTGATTGAGCCAGAATATGCGGGTGCGGTTGGTCAGCAAAAGCACCGCGGTGGTTTCCGCTTCCGGCGCGTTCCCGCCAGTCACGGGAGGTTGCGCCGGCATTTCCCGGGCACCGGCTTCGAGCAGCTGCTCGCGCAATCGCTCCGCGGCGGGAGCATCCGCGGCATCATAGACCAATCGAAACCAGCGGATAGTACTAAACTTGGTGGCGGCGTCGACCCACACGTGGGAAGACCTGGCAACATGATGTTCGCGGTACCAGTTCCACGCCTTTCCCGTGGGCGACCAGTGCAACAGAGCCACAGGCCGCGCCCAGACCAGCACAGCGAGAGCGGCAAGCGGAATCGCGGCCAGAATTGCACCCACTCGCCAATGGTGAACGATCAAGGGCTGGATGCCCGGCGTGAAATCGCCCAATCCCGCTGGGCCATGCCGGAACAACAAAATAAGAGGGTTGATGTAAATCGCCGCCAGGGCGATGAGGCAGAACATGAGGCGAGTCATCCCCATCCGACGCCTGAGAAAGGCAACGCAAAAGTACCAGAAAAATGTCATAGCTGTCGCCATCCCCCCTAGCCAAATCGCAGCTGTACCAAGGCCTGCGAGCGGATTCACGGGCATGTCGCCCCGCGCCAGGATCAAGGCAAGAAATGCAATCATCGGGACCGCGAGGCCGCCAAACATGGCGAATATCCATGCGGGGCACCGTGGTATTCGACTGACGCGCACCGTCTCGGGATGGGCGAGCGGTGTTCGGTTTTCGATGGCAGCGAGGCGTGCGACAAATTCGTTGAGACCGCGGTGAAATCCGCCGCGAAAATCGACCACTTCGAAACCGCGAAGTTCGGCGGGTAGAGGTGTTGCCAGAAACAACGCAATTAGGATGCGTTTGCCGCGTTCGATGGCCTGCCTCCATTCCGCTTGCACGTTTGGCGATTTCATGGCATTGGGCGACGCGATCAGAACAAAACAGAGTGCAGATTCAAGCGCTTCCCGGAGACCCTGCTCCCACTCGGCGCCCGGTTTCAGATTCATGACGTCCAACCAGGCTGGGATATCGCGATCCAAGAGTTGAACCGCGAGCGACTCGGCGAAATAGTAGTCGCGGCGCGAATAACTGAGGAACACAGTTTGATCAGGGCCGTGACGACTCGGCGAGTGAAAGTTGGCATCCATTCGAACAATGTTCGTACTGTTGGAAAAAAGCACTACAATATCACAACGATAATCGCTGGGTACGGCACATGAAGCGGGAGCGTGTTTCCGTTCCCATATCAAACTTGCCCCTGATACAACCGTGCCGTCGGAATCTCAGCATCAGAATTCGACAAGCGCAAACAGGGTAACGTCGCGAGGGTGGCATGGGAGAAAAGCAAATCTGCTTCGTGGTAATGGGATTCGGCGAGAAGACAGACTACCCTACGGGCCGGGTCATCGACTTAGACAAGTCGTATCGCTACATTATCAAACCCGCCGCCGAAGAGGCCGGGCTGAATTGTGTTCGAGCAGATGAGATCATCCACTCGGGAACAATAGACGTGCCTATGTATGAACAACTCCTGACTGCGGACGTAGTTGTGGCCGATGTCTCGACGTCGAACTGCAATGCTTTTTACGAATTGGGTGTGAGACACGCGTTGCGCCCCTACACAACGATCACCATCGCCGAAGACAAAATGGTCTTTCCGTTCGATGTGAACCATATCGCAATCCGTAGGTACCAGCACTTGGGCAAAGGTATCGATTTCGGAGAGGTAATGCGCATGAAGGCGGCGCTGAAGGAGGCGATTGAAACCATCGCCAGCAAGCCTACGGATGACAGCCCGGTATACACGTTTCTGAAAGACCTGCGCCCTCCAGTTCGCGGAGCAAAAGAAGCCGCTCTGAGGTCAGCGGTAGCGGGAATCACGGAAGAAATACCTGCTAGTAAGCCAACCGGTGAGGATCCCACCAATACCGCAACAGTTAGCACATTGCTGGCGCAATCCCAAACGGCAATCGACGCGAGCGACTTCTTGACCGCGAAATCGTTATTGGCAGTGGTGAGAAAGATGGTACCTGATGATCCTTTTGTCGCTCAGCGACTAGCGCTGGCAACATACGAGAGCAAGATCCCCAGCCCGACACAGGCCCTGAAAGACGCTTGTGCGATTTTGGCCGAACTCAACCCGGAGGTATCGACCGATATTGAAACCCTGGGGCTGTGGGGAGCCGTTCACAAGAGATTGTGGGAGATAACCGGCGACCGATCCTACCTGGAAACCGCGATCTTCGCCTATGAAAAAGGATTCTATCTGAGGAACGATTATTATAACGGCATCAATCTGGCCTATCTTTTCAATGATCGCGGTGCGGTTTCGGAGGTGCCGGAATCGGTCGCAGATTTTGTGCTTGCACAACGAGCCCGTAAGAAGGTCCTGGCAATATGTGATTCGTTATTGCAGTCAGTGCGCGAGCTTCCAGATGCGGAGGAATATTGGATTCGGGCAACAATGGCGGAAGCCTGGCTCGGCTTGGGGGATACGGCCAAGTCCCAAAGGAGTTTAGACTCAGCGTTCTCCTTGGAACCAAGTCCGAGTGAGTGGATGCGGAACAGTACATTGGAGCAACTGCAGAATCTCCGCCGGCTTCTCGCTGCTTCTCCGCTGGGAAAGTTCAGCTGATTGCTGAGATTTACGTGCAAGCCGGAATTAAGGTAATGCCTAATGTCTATGGTTAGGCTCACAGCGGACAACAGGTCAGAGAAAGTCCAAGCGGGCAGCTCCCACGCGCATCCCTGGTGCTGCAATGACACAGCGACAGTGGGTCTGGGCCCGGCCCTCAAGCTATATGCATAACTTTGGGCTGATGCAGCGAAACGAAGCTGGTATAGAATTTGGTGCGTTTTCGAAGTCAAGAGAGCGAGCCGTAGGAAGGTGGGTTCGGTCAAGGAAGTCCAGGCAGGGAATTTTGCCCTTAAGCCGTTGTAACGTTCTGCGATGACGTGTCACTTTATATATGTGGCGGACAAGAGCAGATGTTTGATAGGAGCAAGATTTCAGCCCGTGCAGGTAGACAAAAAAGCGTCAGGAGTGGCATCAAATCGGCGGTGGCCATTGCGGAGGTGTACTTATGGCGGCCCTGGGGCAAATACAGATTATCCCGGAACGGAAACCACGCATTCTGCGAGTTTTCATTAGCTATGCCAAAGAGGACGAGAAGATTGCTGTCGCAGCCTTCGAAGCCATTCGTACAGCTCTTGGGACCTTTGCAGACGTGTTCATCGACACCGGTCTGCAATTCGGAGTGAGCTTCCAGGTCGAGATCCAAAAGCGCCTGGATGAGACCGATCTGCTGGTTGTGATTTATTCGGCTGCTCTTAAACCCAGCCACAGCTTCACTGGAATGGAGCTGGGGTATTTCATCGGTACGATGGAACGTAATCAACAATCCGACCGTCCTCGGAGAATTGTTCCCATCTATTTGGATAATCCACCAGATATTCTTTCTGGAAATGAAGGGATTAACATCGGAATTTCTCGCGCCACTCTCGAGCAGTCATTGGAAGAATACTCTGAAACCTTAAAAATCGATTTCGAAAATCGTATGGTGAAGTTCCTGAGCGAGTTTCAGGAGATCGTCGACAAATTGCGCGAAGAGAATGGCTTTCCCAAGGTGATAAAGAGGCCTGAGGAACAGGATCTCTGTGGTTTAGTGCGGAAAATGCAGCTGTCGATTTTCAGTCATCTGAAGACAAACCCCGAGTCGACACTCAAACCTCAGAAGCAAGTGACTATCAAAACCAGGGACTTCGCAATCGACCCCTCGCGAACGGACCTACCAGACGACGCTGTGCTTACGCCGGTTGGCACTGGAATCCCAATGTCCATCTTCGGCCTTCAAGACCGAGAAATAACGTGGGAAGAGTTCAGAAGGCTCACGAAAAACTCCAAGTTTCGCGATTCGTGGATTGACGCGATTACTAGTGTCGTTGTTTCTTCGCTCCAGGGCCAACTCGATGTGGACAACAGTCAGGTCATCGTTTCAAACGACGAGCGACATGCTTTTCGCGTTATCTTGACCACTGGCACGCGATACTTCAACGGAACCAGAGAATTCAATTTGTACTTTGTAGAATATCTGAGGCCCAGAGACTTTGGCGACGCATCCACTACGCTCGTGCTGAAGGGGCTCGAACTGAGCTGCCGGTTCAGGTTTCTATTTCTCGAAAGGAACAGTGAATTCGCGCAGATGAATATCCGGATTGCGCTACCCAACCGCGTCCATGAATTGGGCCGAAGCATAGAACGGGAACTGAATCTGCTTCGACGGGACAGTATCGAAATGGGCTTGGATAAAGCTAACGTTTGGGCTGATTTTGTTGACTGGGATTACCTCCAGAAGATGAGCGAAGAGTGGCGTCCGCTAGAAACCAAGATGAGGGAAATCTGCGTCAGGATTCGCGCCGTCAAAGAGGACTCGGAGGAGATCCCGCGCCTTCGAGAGTCTTTGGCCGACACGGTCAAGCAGCTCGAGACCGCAGTTCTGCCCCTTAACACTCGACTGATCTGCGGATTAACCGACAGTCTCAAGAAATTCTGCTCGTGTTAGTGATCTCCCATTGTCAGGTGGCTCTCGCCAAAGAATCGTTAGAGTCACGCTCGAGATAGTTACGCTATCAGAAAAGCGACTTCTTGGCGTTGGATTATGCGAAGGCACTGACCCTGAACACTTGACGGTGGAGGATAGGACTTGCATCATCTAAGTCGTAGTCGTAAAGATGTTGCAAACTGCATGCAGTCCTATGATGTTGAGGTGTGACGGAATGGAACCAAATTGGTTTGGAAACATCTTCAAGCGTCTGCCCACCGAACTGAGCAGCGATTTGGAGCGTGCGATTGTCGGTAACCTTGAAGGTCTGCTCGACCATCCCAATGACGAAAATCTCGTCGACGCAACTATCCAACAATTGACTGCTGATCCCCGGAAATTCATGAGCATCGTTTCTGCGCACTTCTCCGTGCCAATGCCAGTCGCCGGCACAGGACTGTTCGCGAGGGCCGATGCGCCCGCCTGCGGCATGGCGAAAACTTGGAAGAACTACGTGGCGACGCAAACCGCTCAGCCGTACGAGATCGCCTGCCCCACAAGCCTCGCCGATCTGCAGGCAGTCCTTCAGAAAGCCGCCGCGCTTCATTGCGCGGTGCGCGCGTCCGGTTCGCACCACGCATTTTCGGACGCAGCCCTCACCGATGGCATTGCCATCGAGACCCATCGGTTGCTCGAAGCGCTCGTCGCCGCCGACCCCGCTATCCTCAAGAATCCCGACGATGCATCCACTGTCGTCCGCGTCTCCGCAGGAACGACCATTCACGACCTCAACGCCGCTCTCGATCAGCGTGGACTAGCCTTGATCAACATGGGCAGCTACGACGGGCAAACCCTCGCCGGTGTCATCTCCACCTCCACACACGGCTCAGGAATTACACTGGGAGCATTCCCGAGCGCCGTCGAAGCTCTCATCGTCGTCAAGGCCGATTCCCAGGTCGTGCAGATCGAACCCTCAAACGGCATCACCGACCCAGCCAAGTTCGCCGCGCAGACCGGCAACGTGCAACTCATCCAGGATGACAAATTCTTTCAGGCTTCCGTAGTCGGCATCGGCAGTCTCGGCGTCATCCTCGCCGTGCTGCTCCGCGTGCGCCGCCTGTATTGGTTGTCCGAAACCGTCACCCTTCACACGTGGAGCGAACTGCGCCCTCTGCTTCGCGACGGCGCCCTCATCCGCGCCCACCGCCATGTCGAAGTGGTCCTGAACCCCCACGTTCTCAACGGCGACAATACCTGCATGCTCACCCTACGCGACGAGGTCCCAAAGCCGACAGCGCCGAGCCCTCCCAAACCCTTCCGCAACCTGTTCTCGCAGTTCCTGGCCAACCTTCCCGGCTCCGGCGATTTTCTCGCAGCGCTCGTCATCGCCAGGCCCACCATAGCGCCCAAACTCGTGGAAGAATCCCTCAAGGTCCTCGCCGACCCAGACCCCTACGTCGGCCTGAGCTACGAAGTGCTCAACGTCGGCGCGATCAACACTTTCCCCGCCGTCTCCAGCGAGCTTGGCGTCGACCTCAACCTCCACGTCGACGCCATCGACGCAGTCCTCGCCATCGCCACGCAGGCGCGCACTGAGGGCACTTACCACTGTGGCGTCATTAATGTGCGCTACGTCGCGCCCACTCCCGGCTTGCTTTCCATGCAGCCCCGCGAGACCTGCATGATCGAACTGCCGATGTTTCGCGGCTCTTTCGGATCAGACTCCCTCGGATGGCGCTACGAGAACGCATTAACCGACCGCTTCAAGGCACGCCCTCACTGGGGACAGCGCAATTTCCTGACCGGTAGTCATCAAATGCTGGAACGCCTCTACGGCCAGGCAAACGTATCCGATTGGATGGACGTCTTCCAATGGTTCAACCCTGAAGGGCAATTCTCCGGCCGGTTTACCGATCGCGTCGGCTTTTCCAGCCATGCGCCAGGCGCATAAAACTTCGGTGTACCGAATGCCTTAGGGATCGCCGGTTCGAAAAAGCTTATGGGCTTTCCGGAGCGAAGATTAATTTCGACAGGACACTGTCGTAGTAATCCGGTGTCATAAAGGACCGCTTTAGCAGATAGTCGGTGGTTTCCAAGATGAGCACCCAGAATCGAATCCGCTGGTCCACTCCACAGCGGTGCCGCTGCGAGGGCAAGCGCTACGCTTAGTTCCGACAATGGCTCCTCGCGATAATCTGGTAAAATCAGCAGTGTCGATACGCCGTTTCCGGCGCGCGGGCTCACAGAGCGCTTTCAGAGGGTCATTACCTCGATAACGGGAATACTTTTTCCCCGAGCGTAAAACCCGAACTCTTCAGTGAGGTCTCTCTCACCGCGGGATTTCCCGTCCCAAACCAATACCGCAGCGACCCGATCCCGGAGCTCCTGTCCGAGCGATAGAGCTTTGTCAACTATCGCATGATTCGCCTCGGCATAAGCTTTGTCGTCGGACTTCTCGTGGACGACCAGTAGGTCTCCGCTCTTTTCAACGTCGTTGAGTTGCTGATCGTAGAGAGCGCCCCAGTCTCCCGGCCGGTCCGTGACTGAAGTGGTTCGGAAATTTTCACGACCGAACGGCAGCACCACGCTGCGACGCAATCCCAGCTTGCCCGCTTCCGATAAGGCAAGCAAGTCAGCGCCACAAGCTGCGGAACCTACCAGAGCGACGGCACATTGTGTCAGCAGCATGGCATGAATTCGTTCCCGCACAATATCCACGTTCTCGGATGGAAACCGACGTTGTTTCTCGTCAGCAGCATCGACTCGCCTTCCGGCTAGCGCAATTATCATTGGCGCCCCGTTCCCTGCTCCTTTCAGTCTCGCACAGCGAAGGTACCCGTCTGGGAAAAAATTGAGGGCGGTGGGAAGGGCTGAAAAGCCCATTAACACTGGAAAAAGAAATGGTAGGCACGAGGAGACTCGAACTCCTGACCTCTACCGTGTCAATCGAGCCCGATTAGGCTTTTCAACAACTTAACCGCCGCGGGGACTGCCAAAATTCGCGGAAGTCGTATAAGACATCGCATTTTGTGGGTTGGATTGTGGGTCCGGAAATCAAGGCCCGTTCACTTCTTGGGGCGCGCTATATTCGCCATTTGATTGAGCATAAACTGAGGGGCAATCCGGCTCATAGCCTTCAGCCGTTCCTCAGCCCAGGACGGATGTTTAATTTGCCCGCCGTACCGAAGCCCCGAAAACAGGGCAGACGACGTCGGTCAATAGCGCTGGCTTCCGCCCTCTGTGTGAACCGGCATCGCGCTTCCGTGCTCAGGAAACTGGGTCACTGGCTAAAGACAAATGCCGCACCTTGATCTTCCTGTCCGTCGACAGTTTGAAACGGTGCACCTGCCAGGATACTGCTGTCTGTAATCGCGACCGAAAAACCGAATAACGAAATACTATTACCCGCGGTCAACTCGGACTCAGGCTGGGACGTGGACTTCCATCCACCCTTTGTGGGTTTAGCATAAACAAAAATCGTGTTGCTCGTACTGAATGTCCCTACTACAACATCGCGGCCTTCGATCGCGATCGAGAAACCAAAGAGATCAACAAAAAATGGCGACACCAATTCGGCTTTCTCGGTTGTGTTCCCCCATCCCTTGGATGGCTTCACGAATATATCGACCACGCCCTGCCCATTGTTCGTCCCGACTGCCTGGGGGGCGCCGACTAAAATCGTATTCGCCTCGATGGCCACGGCGGAACCGAACTCGTCATAAGGGCCAGGATTTGATCGCGTCAATATCGCGGTTTGGGTCGTGCTTGCCCATCCGGCCGGAGGCTTCACA
>Ga0209006_10003000_pt1 | contig 15317 bp, 22 predicted proteins | sample JacPin_JW_Ref_O2_FD_188567 | JGI IMG/M metagenome (GOLD analysis project Ga0209006, IMG submission 188567) | Forest soil microbial communities from Algoma, Ontario, Canada - Jack Pine, Ontario site 1_JW_Ref_O2 (SPAdes) (version 2) | ecosystem: Environmental > Terrestrial > Soil > Boreal... | reverse complement strand
CTCGTCCTCTACCGAGGGATGAGGAAGCCTGCGATGTTCATTCATGGTGTCATCCTCATACGATCGTGACTGTGTTAGAGCTGCTGGCACCTATTCGAACATGTGACTGATATGAGGCCAAAAACAGCTGATTCCTAGCCGCTTGCATGAAAGTCAAGTCCTCAAAACGTCGAAGCGCAGCCTGGCAGGACTCTGATGTGAGGGCACTGCTCAACTTTCTACTGGAACACAAGGCCGAAGCAGGCGATGGTGCCAACTTCAAGCCAGCCATTTGGAACAAGGCCGCTACCATGTTTTCGTCAATACCCCACAATATTGGTGGACCGAAAACTGCAAATTCCTGCAAGAACAAATGGGCAAAGGTCTGTAGTGATAGCAATCTTTCATATTTACTTACTGAGATCCCAATAGCTCCAGAAAACCTTCCACGTTGTCAAAGGCCTGATGGCACAATCCGGTTTCTCTTGGAACCCCGAGCATGGCGCTGATGTGTCGCTAGGGCAATTGTCTGCATGGAAAGACTACATAAAGGTATAATCTTACTCTTACTTGGACATTGCATACTAATTTATATTGTACCACAGCAACATCGTGGCGCAAACTCTTTTCGCAGCAAGGGCTGGTCGTACTGGGATGACATGGTGTTGCTGATGCCATCTGCTGAAAAAGGCACCCATGCATTCCGTGGTACTCTTGCTGCTGCCCGTCCCACTGCCCATCCCGCTGCCCCTCCCGCTGCCCCTCCTGCTACCCATCCCGCTGCCAACTCTCTTTCCGGTCCCTCTACCAATCCCTCTCCTGGAGATCTTCCTCCGCTCTCGGAATCCTCAATCCAGCATCTCCTCAACACACTCCAACAGTCATCTCCTGGTGCCGTCAACGCTTTCCCAAACACACCCGGATCCTCCACCAGCTCATCTAGCACACCTGCCACGCCCCCAACACCCATTTTTGGCACTGGCTTGCCTCCCCCTTCATCTTCCCTACCAGCATACATTTCAGGCGCATCGTCACTTGGAAAACGCAAGCATTCCGCACTTGGCACACCTGGCTCCAATTCGATGTTGGGGTCCACCGACTATGGAAACCAATCTTCCCCTGGTGCCTCACAAGCTGGGAAATCTCGCCAGTCCCGCCGGCCCAACAACGCCGTCCAATTATCAACAAAACTAGATGAGGTGAACATACACCTTCGCGTCAAAATGTTGCTGGATGAGGTTAAGGCTCAGGCTGCCCTGCAAAGCAACAAGAACGCACGTATAAACCAAGCGAAGCAGCTCGCGTTGCAGCGGGACAAAGACTGGCTCGGCTATGAAAAGCTGGCCGTCTTGTGGGACGTCCTCAACAGCATCCGCGAAACCGATTCGTACATGATGATCGAAGACGAGGCTTTCCGGAAGGTTTGGGTGAAGAGGAAGCTAATACAATCGGGTTGGCCAGAGTCGGATTGGGAGTGAAATGTATGGTACATTTTATACCTTCGGACCTCACCGGCCTCAACACCGATTCCCGTTTGCTTGCTTGCGTGTCAGCGTGGGTATACATATATATTTGAATAAACAACTTCATTGTTCATCATCATTCTCTCTTCAGGTGATCCTCTGCTTTGTGAACTAACCACCGCTGTTCAGAACACCAAACGACCGTCAATCTCAACTGGGAAGCAGGTTAAGAAAGTCGTGCTTGCCCCCTCTCTTCCTGCTGATCCTTGCCTGGAAGTGATCTGTGGTATTCTCAGAAGGCGGTGGACAACCATCCGATGTTGGCTTGCTCACAACAGCTGATGGTAAGGAATGGGAAATCATTTCGGCAAAGCGTAAAGGCTGTGCCGCCATTCATCTGGTCCGGAGACGTCTCCAAGGCGGTAGAAACATTCTCACATGGTGCGTAAGTGACTGTTGCACTAGGCCAAACCGGATTCAACCGACGTTATGACCACGTACGAAGGTTGCCTACAAATGCGTATCCGATGGTTTTATTTGGCGATGTTCGTAGATGACAATGCAAACATCGCAGCATGTGCTGTTCGCTCTTTTGGAGACCCTGTTTAATCTCCCTACGCTCTCGTGGTCCCTCACCGCATATCCTACACCTTCATATATCGAGGTACCCCCGTAATGAAATCACTGCCATCCAGGATGAGGCAAACGGATTGGTATCTGAAGAACGAGAGGTTCATGTCGAGGTGGAGGAACTGAGCAAGGAATCGGATTTCCGCACTGTTACCTTGAAGTCCAAAGATCCTTTGGGAAGGCTTTGCCTAAAGATCATACCGGAGCGATTAAAAGAGTTATTGTCGTTGATGGCATCGATCGCAACCCGTACGTGTTCGCGATCTCAAGCTTGATGTAAAGAAGATGTTGTGGGACTCACCTCCCAAGTATAAACAACCTTCAGCTCTTCCTGCTTCCCCACACAGAAACCATCTCCCGCTCGACAGCCACCTCCGCACGTGCCTACTTCCTTGCAGGTCCTCGCCTTGTGGCATATCTCGCATCAATACACGAGTTGCTCACCAGTTCCGCTGCCTCCCTGAGTTGTGGCGTCATCCGGGTACCAGAGCGCGTAGGTCAGGTTATGGACGAGCGAAGAACGTCAGAGAAGAGAGTCTCTGACGTCGAAAGCCTCGCTAGCTTAATCGCTCAGGGTCTCGTTTAGAAAAGAACGAGAATGGATTGGTGAGGCTGCACTTGCACCGGACAGACGACACAGGATCTTCCCTGATGTTCTTGTCGGAGAATCGCATCTGCATATTGCCGCGCGGTTTCAGAAGCTACAAAACTGTCGTACGCTATCGTTCTCTTCATCTCCAACAACATCGAGCATAACGGTTATATTAGTCTTCGGGTGACAATATTGTGCAGGAAATAGGGGAACAGCTGAAAACGAAGTTGGGGATCAAAAATTTATAGGAGTTTGGAAGACCAGACAGAAGATGTGACCATAAATGATGTACATACTCAGGAGTCATGATTTTTCGTAATATAAAATATCAATCAAGCGAATATTCAAAGGCTCATGAATTTAATCAATGCCATGTAGACAAGGATCTGATGAGGACTATTCCCAGTCTGAAGGAGGATCTACAGCATGCATCAAGATCATCTTGGATATGAGCAAAGAGAATGGTTGCATACCTGAAGACCCTGCGTCAAAACCCGTATCTTCTTCAGAGTGGTACTCTGCGTCCTCAAAGTACTGCTTTTGGTCGTCAAATTCATCCTCACGAGACCACAGTTCTTCCTCCATATCCAACTCGCCCACTTCAAAATCCTCAGTACCCTCATCCGTAAACCCATCCGTATCAAAAAAGCCGTCTTCCTCGTCTTCCTCTTCCTCAGGGATGTATTCTCCGCCGTCGGAGGACTCGTTTTCTGACTCGGATGGTGGACGAATATCGAGAAAGGTGTGCCTACAGCTAGGGCAGCTCCCGTGCTAGATATTACTCAGTTAGTAAATAGCAATTTCGGTGAAGGGCGAGGATGGAAGACTTACAAAGCTCGTAACCCATTCCACTAAGCTAGGTTGGGTGAGTCTCCTGTCATCCATCAAGAAAAGGAGAACGTTACTCTTTTCGACAAAACATATGACCACATTCAGCCAACTTGGTGACCCCGCCTGAAGGGGGTTCTCCGGGTGCCATCGGTGTACAGCGTTCATCGTTCAGGATGGATCGAAACGACACGAGACAAATAGGGCAATGGTCATTGTCTGGGATGTTTTTTTCGAGGACAACGGGGAGACTGGATATGAGGCGTTGAATGTGGTCGTGCGTAGAGTAGGTAGATTCATCGATAGTGTTTTCCATGAGGACCGTTCAGGCTTGCCTTACGCAAACAGCGCGTTCACTGGCACGCGTTGACAAGATCACGTGACTAACGACTGATTTGAATTATTCTAACTAGATTAACCGTGTTCAGTGACTATAATCATATCTAGGAGGTAGGAAGGGCATCAGGAGACGCTGTGGAAATGTAAATCGGCTCACCTTTTATAAAATGTCTCGGAATCGGAGGGGACCGTCTGAAGGAGATTAACTTTAAGCCAACGGATGTGTGACACTGGTAAGGATGAAACAAACCTGGTTCTTTGGTCCTCGTGTTTTTTTCATGTCTAGGTTTTCCAACTCACGCCGGTACTCTCTATCCTCTTTCAACCAGTGGAGCGCGAGACTATACAATGGCGAGACAGAGTTGAGGAGGGCATCGATTGAGAGGTCATGGGGAGTGAAAGGCCACGGAGTCGGCGGAGTGACTAGTTTTCCAAAGCGTATATGTGCAACATGAGTGGGGAAGTCGTTCAATCCATCAAAGATATGCGTCGCATCTACACGTCTATTGTCAATGCAGACATACAAAGAGCAAGAGAAGACGATAGATACAAAGAAGAATAGAACCACGGGTCTCGGTATCATTCTTCAAGAAGCGGAGTAGGTCATTGCGAACAAGTACATCCAGATCCACAGTAACCTGAAAGGGAAGATTAAGTGGCAGAGACAAATGGTGCGAATTTGATCGAAAACAAAGGTCACCGTACTTCATCCAGTAGAAGTACATCCCAGGGTGTCATCAGACCCATACACAATTGTACCCTTCTTCTCTCACCATCAGAAATTGTATGCATATGCCAATCGAGATCGATGTCTAATATGTCGAGGAGATAGTCTCTCCGCGCTTTATGTCTATAACCACCGATGGAATCCAAAAAAACAGATACCCGAATATCACCTCGAACTACCGGATTCATGAGCCTGAAAATGATTTATGTAAAAAGCGGGGATCGAGGAGGATTGTGTGAACGAACCAGTCAGTTCCTAGATAGGTGATTCCTGGAGGGGATTCCCGGAATACGTCCATTCCGCTTATGCGAACATCAGCTTTCGGACAAGTGATTAATTTCTTTCCAGCAAGGATTCGTAACAGAGTGGATTTCCCGGCTAGATATTAATTACATAGCAGCAATGAAGCAAATGAGTGGCTACTGAACTAACCTCCATTAGCACCTACTAGGATTGTACGAGAACCTGAGGGTAGACAGAGGGAAATATCATCCAAGGCAGGGAGTTCAGCGTTTGAGTGTTGGTAGGATAGATTTGAGATTGAGATTGAGATGGGACCACCACAGCCTGAGGGCATGGCGTGGGAATCCTAGTTATTTTCCCATCAGTTTCCCGTTGTCAAATTCCCATCTCTTGTTCTCACCACTCCCCTTGCTGAGCGCTGCCCCTTGCTGAGCGCTGCTGAGCTCACCACCATCGCCAGCAGGGACCACCATTTATTTTTTCTTTATACCCACACCCACACTCTCCTTTCGACCATGCTCTTCCTCCCAAGACAAACTAATTCTTGCATCACTTGTCCTTCGCCACCACCACCTTGCAACTGTGCTGCAAACCAGCAATGTTTCCAGTATGAAAGGTTTCTGATACTTTTCACGTATATCTTTCTCTCTCTCTCTAACTGCCATATCACAGATCTTGCTCTACTTGTAGCTATTATAAATGCGTTGATTCCCCAGGCAGTTCAGGAGGTAACTCTGATGGTATAAGCCAAGGAACTTTGGCGGGTGCGGTCATTGGATCCTTGCTACTGCTTGCCGCAGCCATAGCGTTGTTCTTGTGGTACCGCAGACGTGCATCCACGAAACCCTTCGAGGAAAAGCCCGATATTCCTGCCCCAGCTGCGACTGTCCTCAGTAGGCGTGATCCTACTGAAAAGTCTATTTCTATCACAGAACTGGACACCGTCAGAGTCCACAACAATCCCAACGTCGAGCGCGATCCCCCAGTCTCTCAGCCGGCCTCCGTCGCCACCGCTCCCTCACTCAACACCCCTCGCAACTCAATTCATACCAATCCGTTTGAGGATAATCATTCCATTCAGACAACAGGTACTGGTGGAACTAATGCCATACCCATTGCCCTCGTCCCAGCCGCCTCCATTTCCTCGGAGGGGGAAACATCCTATGGATCTCCATCGCGTCCTCAGCGCTCTCCAGAATTAAATCTCAATTTAGAACATGTCAACATTTCCCGCGATTCCGTTCGCGCAACCTCTCCCATATCCCAGGCGTCGGGCGCCTCCCGCGCGACAGCTAGACAATCGTTCATGTCTGCAGCGAGTTATTCCAGTGACTTCCTCAACGAAGCACCTATGATTATCACCCCCACTAAAGGCGCATTCAGGCAAGTCCTCGGTGTCCACAAAGCGGAGGTTATAAACACTCAAGGTTCTGCGTCACCGACAACGTCACTCACCGAAACGTTGAAACCGCCGAGGACCGCTCGACCCTCAGTTGGTTCTCCGCTGGCCTCGACGTCGTTTGGTCCTTCCGATGTAGGGGAAGATAGTATCTATGGGCGAGGCCTTTCTACCGCCGATCCTTTCGATGACGAGCACTCTGCTCGCCCCTCCAGCGATGCTCTTTCCCACGCAGCTGTGAAATCTAGTATTGGTACACCGTCAGATCTTGATCGTGACTCCACTGCCTCCGAATGGACTGTCGACGCTCCAAAACTTCCATGGACTCAGTCCGGGGACTTCAGCCGCCCCTCGAGCATGAGTACTCAAGCCGGATCCGTCATTGACATCAGCAACGCAACTCGTGTGAACGTCGGGCTTAGCTCCGCTTATACTTCCCCACTGAGTGCGGGCTTCCCACGTTCCCCATTCCGGACCACGATAGGAAGGCTGGTGACGCCTCCGATGACCACGACTGCCGGTCTCGAGCAGCAGCAGCAAATGGCGCTCGCCCATGCGCAGGCTCGGGCACAGGCACAAGGTTTAGATCACAAGAGAATTTCGGGTTCCTCAGTCTTGTCCGCCGCTTCTGCTTCGACGAGGGCGGACTCTATCCTCGAGTCGTTCCCATTCGTTCCCCCTAACCCTATCTCAAACCTGCCGTTGCGATCTCCTCCATGTTCACCCCTATCGCAGCAGTCATTCGGTAAACAATCACCAAAAGAAGCACTCCGCACGGAATCTTCTCAAAGCGACCTTCCCCCCCCTCCGAGCCGCTCTACACTCGGTCTTTCGACCGCCTCCCAACTTTCAACGTCTTCTACGGGCTTGGGATCATTTGCTTTCCAAATCGACTCTGATAATACACAGGATATGACGCCGCTGACACCCCCGCTTGGTAGTCTCAAAGGTCGTCAACGTGCAAGCCTGGACACGCTTGCTCTCACCAGCGACCTCTCTTCGTACCCGTTGGCGTTTGATCAGGACATGAGAGATAGTTTCCCTTCTTCTGACAAGAGTTAGACATCGTTCGATTTGGTCGATCGGCATCGCTTGTTTGCTGTATTTCCAAACTCGCGGGAGATGTATGTGCCCTGTGTTTACGACGATTCCTTGTTAGCTATCCTTTTTCTTGATATTTTATTCACTCTGTTTCTGGCTCGATGTCATATTTTTCCTTTCATCATACCATTACTTTTCTTACCAGTTGTTGTCATATACACTGCTGCTAAATTACCAAGGCATTTGCTTACATAAACCGACGCGTCTCACTGGCACACAGCGTCTATCCACACAATGGTTATGGAGCGAGAGGTTCAGCAGCTAGTCGAGATGGTCAGTTCGTTGTGATTCAGATGACCTATCTTCTTTTCCTAATGATCGTCCAGGGAGCAACAGTGGCACAAGCACGCGCCGCTCTCAAACTCAACAGAGATGTTATGGAAGCAGCGGAACAGATATTCGAGGGATACTTCGACACTCTGCTGGACGATGACGATGACGTTCAAATGGAGTCGGTCACGGATAAAACGGGAAGGACCGAGAAACCATCGGTTCGTCGGAGCTTCTAACATTGATTTTTCTCTGAGGGCTCCCCGATAGACACTCGACGACGAAGACGAAGCTGAGGGAGAAGGTTCAGATGAAGAAGAAGAACGTTCGTCGTCAAATTGAATACATATCAACTATGATTTACCACCACGCAGTTGACTACGTCGATTACGATTCTGATTGCGAGGTAAGGGCAGATCCAGACAGGGCTGTAACTGATGTCGATCCTTATTCAGGTGTGGATAGGTTTTATATCATAATGCCCCCAGTTTCTGACAGAATCACAGGCATTTTCTTCTCCAAAGATCGCCGTGAAGAAGTGATCGAGGTAGAAGAAGAGCCCGAAGTCGTATTTATCCCAGAAGCAAACGAGCAAGTAAAACTGATGACTCAAAGCCAATGGATGAAAGGGTGTCCAGAGGGCGGAGAACAAAGTTTCTTGTTCAGTCTCTATTCTCAGCTCAGTGGAGGGGAATATATGTTCCCTTGCGAATGCGGATCGTCAATCACTCGGAAAAAGTATGATTTTTTTGCCATGTTTGTGAGTGTTCTCGCCACTGTACCCGTCCTCTGATCGTTTATTGAAGTATGCAGCCCGATTTCTCTACATATATTGAATACCTACGAAAGATAGTTCGACGAACGTGCCCTCGTTGTCACTCGACATCGTGTATTGCTTGCGGCGAGACCATCTCTGAAGGGAAAGGTCGGCGGCCCGCCGCTGCGAAAGATGATGATCCTTTGTTTCACTGTTCGAATTTACAAGGTGTCATACTCGGCATCGGACTTTTGATGCTGGAGCAGGCGTTCTCCAATCAAAGTCACGAATTGGTAGATGACCACGCTTCCAGGGCCAAGAACAACAAGAGGAGAAGGATGGACGTTGTATTGACTCAAAAACAGAGCCATGACTTCGACGACGACGAGAACGTATACTATCTTAGTACACCCGGAAAGAAAGCGAAAGGGGGAATTGGCTATGCCGGCGATCAAAGAGAAGATGTGAGTGTTGCAAGTACCGTGGGGGCTGAAGCGTGCTAATTTGACCTAGACATCCGGACAAGCAGAAGCTCAAGCAATTCAACTGGCGAAGGACGAAAAAATCGGACAACTTCTTTCTCGTATTCGTGTTTATCTTCCTTCAGTTCATCGACCCGGTGGTGGCTATCCCAGCGACTACTTAGTGCACCCAACGACTTTGGCTCACCTCAGACGACGTTTCAACTATATCTGCAGTTCTCTCCTGCGAAATGACTCGTTGGCTGACATGTCCGACCGCTCCGTGCTATACTTTGAGCTTTTGGAGTGGCTCGAAGTATGTATCGCCGAGGCTCTATTTTCGTATGATTCTAACGCTGCATTTGCTAGACTATCTCCAACCACGAAGCTCTGGCTAGCATGATGGCTATGCCCATCATGGTTGTGGCGTCTGTAAAGGCCGTCGCCCCGAAGAGAATATCTTCGAAGGAAAATACGCACATCCGAGAACGCACGATTGTCTATGAAGGGAGCTCAGGTCCTCGAGAACTCCTCGAAGGTATTGTCATTCAAGCACAAGCTGCCTTGAAAAGCCTTGATGGAGCAAAGGCTTCTGAGGTGGTCGAAGAGGAGATGACCGAAGAAGAGAAGCGTATGACGAATGACACGAAGGGGAAAACGAAGGAACCTGCGACCGCAGTTTCTGATGAAAACGTGAAATTGCATGACTTTTGTCGACGCATCTTGGCGACTGCGAACGCTATAGACCGATCACTTCGCGATACGAAGGGAGATGCCTTTGTCGAGCGATTGCACGCATCCCTCCCGAACATTTGCCACTCATCGTCACACAAAATACGTGTCGATGCTGGGACTACTGAAGAAAGCGCAATGAAAGCTTATCTGGAATGGGCCACTAGGATGAGGTTCGAATACGGCGACTTGACTGTGCCAACAGAAGGCAACGCGACGACTACGGGAAAAGACGAGGACTCGGTACCCCATTATAAATTTTATTTCAACAACGAAGCCCGGATGTTAGCCAACTCTGATATACCTAAACGGTCCCTGGCGATAGCTAAAGAAGTATGTCCATTAAGCTTGCTTAACGGGGTCTTAATAATGTTGGAAAAATAGCTAGCAATCCTCTCAACCAATCTACCCGTGGCGTGGGATTCATCGATATTTTTGAAAGTCGACGAAACTCGAGTGGATGTCATGAAAGCCCTGATAACGGGGCCGGAGGGAACACCGTAAGATTCTTGACACTTTTTTACCTTGCCTTGGAAACAAACACAGCCTTTACCCTTTGATGTTTCAGTTATCACAACGGCTGGTCCGCTACACACTCCGTCTGAAGACTTTTCCTGAAAGTGACTTCTTTAATAGTTATTTATTTGACATATTTCTAGGGCCGAGCTACAACCAATCTCCGCCAAGTGTAAAATACATGACGGTGAGTCGTTGTTATCATTACTGTCTCCCGTAATGTATATTACTCACTAGGTGGTTAACTAACAGACCAACGGCGGAAAGTTTCGTTTCAATCCTAATCTTTATGCAGTAGGTCCCGATTGGTCTTGGTTGGATTCATTTCAAGACATTTTCTCAGGACGGTAAGGTCTGCCTTTCGCTTCTGGGGACCTGGTCTGGTCCCGGCTGGATATCGGGGAAATCAACTCTGCTTCAGGTATGTGTCGTCTGGAAGGACCTAGGAAATAGCACCAAGTTCCTATTCATAGGTGCTAATCTCGATTCAATCAATGATCTTATGTGAGGAACCGTATCTAAACGAGCCTGGATGGGCTTCAAGTGGAGGCACTCCTCAATCTTACGCATGTAAGGGTGGCTCATTCTTGAAGAGGGTCAGTTTACTAATCTAGCTGAAAGATTCCGCAAATGTTCGAAGGATGGTGGTGAAGACAGCAGTACGTTTACTTTTTTCTAAATGGTAATAGTAACGGTTTAGGGAGTGATGGTTATAGATGCTTGGAAATTTGACGAATCCTCCGGACCCGTTTGGTGATATCATCCGCACGCATTTCCGACTGAAGGCACGGTCGATTATAGCTCAACTCGATCAATGGTTACGAGAAGATGACGGTAAATTCACTGCTGGAGATGGGGGATGTATTGGGTCGAAAACATCGGATGCAGGGTCTAGTTCGAATGGTCTTTTGAAGGATGTTAATGAGATGAAGAAATACTTGAAGCGACTGCAAGAGGATGATGGATGGAGTGGTGAAGTCTAAGGGACATTGTATCCGGAGTAACTCTAGCAAGCATGTGATTTCAAACGATGTTTGACATGTCCGAAGTCGTGAAATCCCCGTTCCAGTTCCTTTTACCTGACAACCTACCTTCACCTTCACCACCACCACCACCATTAACCAGAACATGAGCGATTCCGTTATTCATGCTGTGGCCGGCGCAGCTGGCGGAATCGTAGCCATGGGCGCAACTTAGTGAGACTCCCAACCAACGGAGGTCGTTGTTTTGTCTCAACCAATTCAATTTTCAGTCCCCTCATCCTTTTATCAACAAGGGCTGCAGTTGAGACAAAGAAAGAGTCCAAGGTGAGTTTCAGTTCAACCATATCAATCTCATTACCAGCGACCGAAGAGCAAAGTTCCCGAGTTTAGTCCTTGTACCAAGCTGTCGTGGACATCATCAAACGCGAAGGTGCCCTAGGGCTATACAATGGTCTTAATTCAAGTTTGCTTGGTATTGCTGTTACGAATGGGTACGACCGCTATTTGTCCTAACCCGCACCGCACTATATTAATGTGTTAGACAGTGTCTATTACTACTTTTACGAACGCTCCAGAGATGTTATTCTCCGTACCAGGGGAGGTGCAAAAGCGTTAAGTACGGCGGAATCTATGTTGATCGGTCTCATTGCAGGTATTTGATACAAACCTTTTCGGATTTCCGGGTCCAAACTGAACGGGCAAAAAAAAAGGATCAGCAACCACGATCATCAGCAACCCTATATGGGTCATCCAGTCTCAAGCCATGCGCATTCCGGAACAAGAATCCTCAGAAACGAACTCGAAAGTTGTTCCCAAGAAACTCACTTTCAAGGAGACTGTTCAAAAAATTCTTGCTAAAGATGGCCTCGGGGCCCTCTGGCGTGGTGTCGGTCCTGCATTGATTCTTGTTATCAACCCCGTGCTCCAGTACACTGTATTCGAACAATTGAAAAATTTCTTGGTTGTAAGGAAGACAGCTCGGTCACGAACTGCAGAGCTCGCAACTGCAGTTGCTGTGCTATCGGACTGGGACATTTTCTTTCTCGGAGCTTTGTCAAAACTAGGTCAGTTGACCTCCCTTGCCATTCCTCTGCAGCCAATCTTGACACGCTTCTGCAGTTGCAACATCTTTGACTTATCCTTATATGTATGTTAATTCCTCCACCTGAGTAGACATTCCTTTGACCGAGTCCCTGTACCCCCAGTGTCGTGAAGAGTCGATTACAGGTCGGACACGCTAACGCCCTGAAATATAAATCCTCATTAGATGGTCTGCTCACCATTCTCACGGAAGAGGGTGTCGAGGGATTGTATAAGGGCGTTGGAAGTAAGCTAATGCAGAGTGTTCTTACTGCCGCTATCTTGTTTGCAGGACAGAGGAGGATATATGAATTGACAAAAAAGGTGAGGAAACAAGTGTCGTTCGCCACTGACAACGCTGAACTGTGAACCAGGCTATCAAACCTATGTTAAAGCGAAGTGCTTGAGGGTATTATCATTATTATATCGTTATTTAAATAAATAACTAGACTACAATAATTCGACTCATGCCACCACAGCGTCTGAACGCCGTCGCCTTCATTTCTCCACAAAACCATCCTATACTCATCCGCACCTTCAAGAAACAGGATGAGCTGAAGTATCATTATATCGCTCACACGAGCTTGGATGTGATTGAGGAACGGGGTGAGCCTAGAACTTTGTTGTAACACATTCTAGCCGAATCAAACTCGTCACCCCCAGTAAATTCAGGAAAACCGACCGAGTGTTACCTAGGCCTGTTATATGCGATGGAAGACGTCGCCGTCTATGGCTATATTACCCCTCTCAAAGTAAAAATCGTTCTGGCCATGGCCTTGTCCGACACCGTCGTCCGAGAGACGGAAATCATCGCGGTCCGTCTTTCCTATTGTATACATGGCGTCGTTTGACTTTTTCATTAGATCTTCAAAGCGTTGCACATGGCCTATTATTCGGCCATATCGAATCCTTTTTTGCAGTTAGGTGCGCTATCCGACACGACGAATGAACATTCCCTATATCATCTTGTTGGCGCGACCAAATGGAAGCGATTTCGACAAAGTGTCGACGAAATAAGTAGGGTAGTCGCGAGCACTCCCATCACTCCCAATACATGAAAATCAAGTCACCATTCTCGGTTCTCATCACCACGGAAATCGTGGCGGTTCTTCCCTGTAGTCGCTGACCATGGCTTCGGCCGCCTCCAACGTCTCGCGATCGGCAGAACTGTATGAACCAAGAAGAACAGCACTTTCATATTGACTCAGTTGTCCAAAGCATACTACAACCGAGACAGATACGAAGTCTACATTTCCTCACGCGCATGGCACATTAAGATTAGTACTATTTTTCACATGAAATACAAGGCGCTCAGACGCCTAAGATAGCCCGAGCCAAGTCATTGAGTGCTTCTAATGTTTCTCGTGCCATAACGCGTACAATAGCATCCTCGTCGGTTGACGCGACATACCCCACAGTCGTATGGGCCCTTTTCATGGGAAAAGTTAGTTCACGGGATCCCGAGTGATGGATGCGAATGGTTGTTTGCTGGATGAGGCGCAGGAGAAAGTGAAGAGCCGCCCGTCGTAAAGGTGGTAACTTTGAGCTCGTAGAGGTGGCTTCGGTGTCTGCAGAAATTGCATCTGTGGGCTTTGACTTCTCGCTCGACGTCTTGTCTCTATGCGCGCCGACGGTTTCGACTTGAAGCAAATCGATCATGCCTTCGAAAAGGTCGCCGGAATAATGTAAGAGGGACAGGGAGTTCGTGTTCTCACATTCAGCTAGGAGAGACAATGCGGATGATCGCAAAGTAGTCGAAACGCTTGAAGATCTGACGATGTGGAACAGAGGCGGCACCAACAGATGAACTCCAAGGATATCAACGTTAATGATGGAAAAAAGAACCAGAAAAGCAACTTGCCATAACTCCCCAACGCCTCCCCACATCGGCGTATGACTTGTCCCAAGGCCTCTCCAACACGGATTCTCACGTCGACTTCATGTTGTGTCAGGGCAGCGGCGCCCGATCCGTTTAGTCCCCGTGAGTAGACGTCGACGAGGCCCTTAAGTACGTCTTTTCCAAACTTGTCGACCATGACAGCTAGACCTTGCACGGCATTTAGGAACATGTATGAGTCGTCATCCTCGATGTATTGGAGAAATATGGAAAGAATCGCTGGGACAAGGCTTCGATCAGCATCGGAATCCTTTGTTGAAGTAATGATTTGTCTGAGTAGCAGGAGACCATGTGCGCGGACAGGGAGGATGGGGTCTTGCAAAAGCTTGAGAGCTTTCTGGTACATTTCCTGGCTACTCTCATTGTTTGGTAGTACCATCTGGGAGACGGATGTTGAGGCCATCCGGGCAGTAATCACCATTCGAGCTTCCCGGGCAACAAGTCGAGCTGGGTGTGAAGCCTCGTTCGCCACGGATTCTAGAAGATCAAAAATATCGTTCAGAACTGGTGTGGTTCGCGCCGAGAGGTGTGCATTTGCTTTGTTGATGAAATTTTAATGGAGCATATACGTTGTATGACTAAATGAACAAACCTTCAAGTATGGATAATAAGAGGTTGATGGCCGTTACGGTGATATCAGCATCAGATATATCGTTTCCCTCGTCGTCACTGTCATCGTCAGGAGGTTGATCATCTTCTGGCCGTATGCGCAGATCCTCCTTTCTTATGTGAATCCGAAGACAGGACGCTTGCGCAAATTTTCCAGGCTCGAGTACACGTCGCCGCCGGATGGACCATGCGGCACTGGTTGGTCTGAGCAAGGGTCGATGTTTCTGAATGGATTCAATTTCGACGGCTCGGAGCTCTATACCGAATGGTATTGCACGACTCTCGACTCGATCTCGGGATTCTACTTTGCTTTTGACATAAACCCGGCTGCCGGCGAACTGGGTCATCCGCGAAAGGTATTCGAGTGGGAGGAAAACCAGAGCGCGGATGCCGTCTGGTTCACGCCGAAAGCGGCCATCGAAGTCGGCAATCCCGGATATGGACAAGGGTTTGGATGGGTCAACATCTATCCGCCACGAGGAGGCAGCAAGCCAATCTTCTCATGCACCAGCCAGATGGTTGAAGGATGCGGCTATGGCGGCGTTCCCGACGCAACGGGCCAATACTTCTTCCTGGCAACGTCGAGCAACGGAACGGACGTTGGCAACCTTGGGTCGGCCAACTTCTCAATTAGTGCAATCGCCTGTGGCTGTTGAAAAAGTCTCTTTCCCCGAAAAACAGCCTCAAATTTGGGGATGGAAAATGTCTACA
>Ga0209006_10002998_pt1 | contig 15319 bp, 17 predicted proteins | sample JacPin_JW_Ref_O2_FD_188567 | JGI IMG/M metagenome (GOLD analysis project Ga0209006, IMG submission 188567) | Forest soil microbial communities from Algoma, Ontario, Canada - Jack Pine, Ontario site 1_JW_Ref_O2 (SPAdes) (version 2) | ecosystem: Environmental > Terrestrial > Soil > Boreal... | reverse complement strand
ACTGCAATTACCGTTCGGATTAGTCGTCGCTCCAGGTATGGTCACGACCAGACCAGTGTCTTTGTTGCCAGCTTGGTCGTATAAGGTTGAGACGCCGCTGTTGTTGTCGGCGATCCAAAAGTCTTGCCCGGGAAGAACTGAAATTCCCCATGGGTTCAACAGTTGTGTGTCGGTGTGAGCGGCCCCGGCAACATTGGAAACCAGATTGGTTTGCGAATAGCCCCCCTGCTGGGCCCAAAGCCCCGAAGGAATTGCCAAAGTTACAAGTAGCCCAAATAATGAAAGCGCTTTTTTCAACTTGCCCTCCTTAACCTCTATTTATTAAATTTTTAAACACGCACGACTCGGACCACTTTTTATGCTGCCGCGCCACGTTCCTTGCCTCAGGCAGACAGAAAACTCAAGCATTCACCTGCATTCAACCGACGCCTTAAATCTCGGCCTGCCCGCCTAACAACCGCCTTCGTCCATTTGCAACTTAGTTCGTGCCTGCAGCCGACGACGGAGCTTGATTCTTTACCGCTGCCATCGCCACCATCGATCGCGGCAGTGCCAGGGTGTAAACTCCGGCCGCTGTTTTTACCTGTCTTAGAACGTGCTTGCCGCCTATTTCCACAAAGCTCAAGGTTGGCTGCTCCGTGTAGGGTCCGGCGACTACAATTGGAAGTACCAGTGCGCCATTGCCATAACCACGTATGATCAGACTCGAGCTGGAGTCCGGCGAAAGGCGGCCGATGGTGTATTTACCCGCCGGCATGGTGCTGCCGCCTGCGATAAACTCGAACGGAACCTGTACGACTATTCCTTCGGTATCCTGCGCGTGAGCGCTGATCCCAATGCCGCCAAGACAAACACCCGCTATAAGAGCAATTACATATATTTTCTTCATTTACCTCTCCTTGTATGAATCGTTTCTACGCTGCTGATTATTTATAACCAGACGTCGTGGGTATTATTCCCTGTGCGACTGATCTCACTTATCCGGTTATGTTTTTACAACGTACTGTTGCATTAGACACAATCTCGAACGATAAGATGTCCAGTCGTTGTCATTTGATTGTCAAGTGGTTGTCGGTGCGGAACGACAGGAATGGCAAGCCGTCAGTAAAATGCTTATACTGGCGTTGTTGTTTGGAGCGTACCGCGAGGGTGAAATCTGTGAACTTCAGGAGGGAGCGCTAGCGAGGACTGGCGCTCAATGACACGGAGGCGGTCGCCCTCTTGCTCGCGCGATATGCCTCAGGCAGCGTGTAATTCAGACAGTCTGCAATAAGACCGACGATCCGGCCTGCGCGGCTGCCAAGTCGATCGAACTGTTCTCGTGACGACGAGGTTTGTTTGCTGAAGTATTTACTTAGTTTTTCGCGAAGCTGCAGCCGAACTCGCCATAGCCGCGCCTTCACCGCGGCGTGACTTATATTCAGCACTTCTGCGGTTTGGTTGATAGAGAGGCCTTCGATATCTCGGAGAACGAATACCGTCCGCAAGATTGGGCTTAGCTCTTCCAAAGACTCAACCAGGATTCGCCGGAGTTCAGAGGCCCAATAGAGCTGCTCGGGGTTCGGGGCCCAATCACCGACCTCCATGGGAAGCGTCTCTCCGTCAACCTGAAAGTCTTCATCCAGGGAAACTTCCTTTACGCTCCGTTGTTTTCGCAGTTTCATGAGCGACTGGTTCAGAGTGATGCGAATCAGCCAGGTTGAGAACTGCGAGTCTCCTCGGAAGTCGCCCAGGTTTTGGTAGGCCTTCAAGAAAGCTTCCTGAACAGCATCTTGCGAATCTTCCGTGTTATGTGTGACGCTGTGCGCGATTCGAAAAAGTTTACGATCATATTTCTTTACAAGTCGCTCGAAGGCAGCAACATCTCCCTTCTGGGTCGCGTGCACCAGATCAAGGTCATTGCTTGCCGTCTTTTCTTCGAATTGCACAGAGTGTGTCGCCATGATCGTTTAACCAATAAATCGACAGATACAAAACTGTTGGTCCTCGTCCGAGATCGAAAGCCAAGTTCGTTGTTATGTTGTCTGCCAGCTACGCCACTACTTAACTACAACCTGACCGGTCATCTTCGGATGGATCGTGCAATAGTATGGATAAGTTCCCGGCTTAGTAAACGTGTAGGAGAACTTTTCATCTGTATCCATCACCTTGGATTTAAACACGCCGTCGGTGCTGACCGAGGTGTGAGGAATATCATCCTTGTTGGTCCAGGTGACAGTCGAGCCTACGGGCACGGTAATGGTCTGCGGACCGAACGTGAAGTTGTCGATTTTAACGTCCGCTCCTGCTGTAGGGTTATTGGTTGCGGTCATTCTGGGAGTTCCTGCCAACAGCAGCACCGCCAGCATCAGCGGTGCTGCCACTCCAGCGATCCAAAGGTTTTTCCCGGTCATGATTCTGCTTCCTTTCGAACTTTCGCGTTCTGTTGATTACCTCTACTCAGTTGCGGCGCTTTACTATTCCGTCCAGTTCAGTCCGCGGGAGCGACTTAAGCTCCCAGTGGCGAATCGACAATGGCCAGGCTGCGGCCGCTCACTACATAGTTCACATCGGTAATGCCCAACACCTGCTGTAACTGGTCGGCCGGCACCTTCATCGGTCCGGCCGAGGGAGCTGTTCCCGGAGCGGGTTGGGGGAAGGCTGTCGACATCGCCGTGTGGAACGAAACTTTCCCTTCCACCTTCTGCATGATCTGGTGAATATGTCCGTTCAACACTGTGACCGATCCAAACTTCTTCACGTAGGACAACGCCTGCTCACTGTCGTCAGTACCCCAGCCCCACTCGGGATAGATGGTCCATAGCGGAATGTGGGCGAACAACACGATCGGCGTGCTGGCCGAGCGCCCTTTGAGATCGTCCTCCAGCCACTCCAACTGCTCATGACCAAGCGAACCCATGCCGCCAGCCTTCAAGTTAGCCACATTCACCAGCCCGACAAAGTGCACGCCCTTCTGATCGAAGCTGTACCATCCGCTGCCCTTCGTGCCTTTACCGTAGCGCTGCAGAAACTGCTCGCCGTTGTCCGACAGCATGTCGTGCTCACCCGGCACAAAGTGAATATCTTTTGCGGAGGCGCCCTTCAACGCTTGATCGAGCGTGTCGAACTCGCTGGGCTTGGAGAGTTGGGTCAGATCGCCGGTGTGGATAATAAAATCCGGCTTGTTTGGCATGCCATTGATCTTGTTAATGGCCGTCTGCAGCGTGGCGGTCACATCGGGGTTTGCTGGTTTGTTGAAACCGATATGGCTGTCGCTGATCTGCACAAAAGTGAAGTCCGCACCCTTGCCCGCCATCTTGCCGGCGTCCTTGCCGCTGGCAAACGCCCGCGATACCGGGACCCCGCCGCTCATGGTCCAAACCAAGCCCGTACCAGCCCAAGCCATGCACTTCAGGAATCCACGACGATCGACCCCATCCTGGTTCAGATCCTGCAATTGTTGATCGATAACATCTTGCTTCTTGTCAGCCATCACTCCTCCGTGTTTTCAACTTTCAATGGGATAACTAGCCAGAGTCATTTTTATTCCCGGCCATGTCGCAAAGTTTTTAATGGTTAGCCCGGCGCATTGACGCCGCTGAGAAAGCCGCCCAAATGTCCGGTAAGTGCGACAAGAACCACAGCGACGCCTTCCAGAGCGAGGCGGTACCCGGGCAAGAACACAGTCCGGCGGCGCGCCCGGAAGTGCACCCACCAGGCCAGACAAATCATCAGACAGGAGACGCACGCCAGGATCAGATGCAGCAACAGAATCCCCTTCAGCTTCTGGCCTTCGAGCTGAAACTGCCAGGCCAGAACGCCGGTGACCAGAACCGGCAAGGTCGAGATGGCCGCCGCCAGCAGGTTGTAGTAGGCCGCATCCCCCAGACCACGCCGCTGAGTCCATTGCGCCAGAACGTCGAAGGCCACTGCCGCCAGAAACAGCGCGATCGGAAAATGAATCAGCACCACATGTTGCGCATGCTTGGCTAGAAATACCGTCTTGGGATCGAAAGGATTTAGCATTGGTTTTGCCTTCTTGAGAATTAGCGAGTCTGTAGTCGTCGCGCCGCCTTACTGCGGTACTGCGCACTTGGTTATGCCGTCTTAGCCGCCATAAATGCTGGGATCTTCCGCTTGCTCCGGGCGCTCCGTCGTCGTCGCTGGATGCACTTGATGCTTCCCTTTCGAAATCACCCACAACCCGTCTGCATTCAGGACGTAAATAAAATTTCGGTCATCCTGCAGCCACTTCACCACTCCGGAAAACGTTTGCAGCACGCGAGGCGCGGCCGGATTCGACAAGTCCCACAACACCAGATCCTGCTGCGTAGAATGCGAAACCGCCGAGAAAACGTCGTTTTCCGCAATCAGCGCCACATCTCCAGCAATGTCGATCCGGCTCGACACCGCCGGATTGGGCCATGGAATCGCGCCCACTGCCTTCGGCTCCGCCGCACGGCTGACATCGATAATCGAAACGCCTTGATCTTTGGAGTGCTGCACATAGAGGTAATATTTATTTTTCACTTTCTTCGCCATGGCCATGTCGACCTCTGCCAGCCCGGCGAACGAAAGGTGTGCGGCCACGTTGTCCGGATTGTTAGAAGCCAAATTAGCTGAAGCTGCGACCGTCTGATCTGTGAGCTTGTGATCCTCTGCCGAGGCTCCGCCCACGGCCAGCAACACCACAGCAGTTACCGCTAAGGCCACTTCGCTGAACTTCACCCATTCATTTGTTTTGATTCGCATCACAATCCCCTTCTGTCAATCAAGTCTCACCGTGAATAACGCAGTTCCTCGCTCTTTATTCCAAAGCAATCGTGAAACAGTTGATCAGGTGGGGCGGAACCCTATTCACTTGGGTGACGAGCTATCGGAAACGTCATTCTGCTGCGGCGACCCAGAAATGGCCCTCGCTACTTAGTAGTCGGCGATGCCAGCCATGCCGACCTATCTTGATGACCCAAGTCCTTCGAGCGCGGTGCAGCACGAGCGCAAAGCAGTGACTCGCGAATCGCCCTCCTCGCTCTCGCCAAACGCGACATGACTGTCCCGATCGGGATCGACAAAATGTCTGCGATCTCCCGGTAGGAGGCATTCTCAACGTCACACAGCAAAACAACGTCGCGAAACTTGCATGGCAGCTGTTCGATTGCGTGCCGAACCGCATCGTTGCCAGAACGATCGATCAATAGCGACTCCGGTGTCCCGGCGGTTGCCTGCACATCGGGGGAATCCTCCGAATCAAGTGAGACGGTTACGCGGCGTTCCAGTCTCGAGCACGAACTTAAGAATGTGTTTCGCAAAATTTGAAATATCCACGCCCGGAAATTTGTGCCCCGCTCAAATGACCCGAACCCGCGTAAAGCCTTGAGATAGGTTTCCTGGACGAGATCCTCGGCATCTTCTGAATCGTGGGTAAGCCAGCGTGCGAAGTTATACAGAGAATCAAGAAGAGGCATGGCCAATTCTTCGAAACTAGCCGTCGATTGAACGTTTAGTGACGAAGCCACCAAGCCGACGCTCTCCGGGACTGCGCCTCGAATATTTTCCACGTTGTTTCTCCCCCATTGCCGCTACTTGTACCGAGCCCCGCACGCTCCCACCTTGCGTGACAATCTGAGGCCTCAATCATCCCGGGTCAATTCACCGCAAATTTTCTTCACCTATCCAATTCATTACCTGTTAAGTGATTGCTAAATAATGGTTTAACGGGGCCGTATATCCTCATCGGAACTCACGCCTCGAAGTGCTAAACTTCCGATACAACATCGCCCAACACCATGGAACCATCGCGGCTCACATCCGTTGTCAGGTTCGGAACCTATGAGGTTTCTCTGCAGTCGGGTGAAGTGCGAAAGTCGGGTTTGAGAATCAAAGTCCAGCAGCAGCCGATGAAATTGCTGGAGATATTGCTCGAGCGTCCGGGTGAAGTGGTCACCCGGGAAGAATTGCGCGCCCGTGTGTGGTCCGACGAAACCTTCGGTGATTTCGACCAGGCCGTCAACATCGCGATCGGCAAGCTCCGAAGTGCATTCGGCGACTCCGCTGAGAATCCGCGATTTATCGAAACGCTTCCCAAACGCGGCTATCGCTTTATTGGGGAAGTATCGGTGGTCGATACTGATACCGACGCTCGCACAAAAGGGCCGGCGCCGGTACCTGCAGATCTACCCGCGACCGGATCCGTAGACCTCCTTCCTACCCCTGGTCCCGCCGCCTCATCGATTGCACCCGAACGCCGTCGGCCGTATCGTCCTGCCATCATCGTGCTTGCGCTCCTGTTGATCTTTTCGCTCCTCGGCCTCTGGCTGTTTCGCTATCCCGGCCATCCACCAATGGGAATCCGGTCCCTCGCGGTGCTTCCCCTGGAGAACCTTTCTGGCGAAGCTGCGCAGAATTACTTTGCTGACGGCATGACCGATGAGTTGATCACTGACCTGGCACAGATCAGCGCTTTGCGGGTAATTTCCCGCACCTCCACAATGGTCTACAAAGGGGCGCGTAAGCCTCTGCCGCAGATCGCACGTGAACTGAACGTTGACGCCGTCGTAGAGGGAACCGTTCTCCGCTCTGGCGACCAGGTTCGTATCACCGCACAGTTGATCGATGCCGCGACCGACAAGCATTTATGGTCTCAGAGCTATGAGGGGGAGCTGCGTGACACTTTGGCCCTTCAGAACAGGGTGGCGACGGCCATCGCAGATCAAATTCGTATCACGCTGACTCCACGGGAACAGGCCGCGCTGACAAATGCTAAGGTAGTCAATCCCGAGGCTTATGAGTCCTACCTTAAAGGACGCTACTTCTGGAACAAGCGCACGGCAGATGGTTTGAGGGCCGCTCTGGCTTATTTCAAACAGGCCATCGAAGAGGATCCAAAATACGCTCCTGCTTATTCGGGGCTGGCCGACACCTACGCTTTGTTGGGAGACTGGCAATACGGAGTAATGACGCCCAAAGAAGCGTTTCCTAAAGCGAAAACGGCGGCAATCCAAGCTCTGGAATTGGACACCACGCTCGGTGAAGCTCACAACTCGCTGGCTTTCGTCTTGGATGGCTTCGACTGGGATTTGCAATCGGGAGGCAAGGAATTCCAGCGAGCCATCGAACTGAATCCCGGCTACGCAACCGCTCACCATTGGTATGCGTGGCACTTGAGCCTATTAGGCCGTTATGACGAAGCGCTGGCGGAAATGAAAAAGGCGCAAAATCTGGACCCTCTATCTCTCATCATCAATGCCGATCTGGCGGAGGTTCTTGTCCTTGCGCATTCTTACGACGATTCGATCTTACAGAGCCGTAAGACCATCGAAATGGATCCTAATTTCGCGATGGCACACAATCAACTCGCGCAGGCGTACCTTCAGAAACACAGGTATGACGAAGCCGTCGCAGAATTAAAAAGGGCAGTCGAACTCTCGGCCGCTAGCCCAACATGCGTCGCGAATCTTGCCCGCGCGTATGCCCTGTCCGGGAAGCGGAGCGACGCGGTAAAACTACTGAACGACCTGAAAAATGGCTCCCACCCTGGTTATTCGAATGCTTCCGAAATCGCCATGATCTACGCGTCTCTCGGAGACACGGATCAAGCCATGACTTGGCTGGAAAAAGGTTACGAGGAGAGATTCAATCCCGGCGTCCTGCTGCGGCCCGGTTTCGATCCCCTGCGCTCCGACCCGCGCTTCAAGAATCTTTTGCAGCGCGTTGGTTTACCGACTAAGAACTGAACTTTGCCAAGGAGAACGTGTCGAAAAGCGCCCGATGAGCAGGCGCTGCACTTCACTTACCTCACTCTGCCAACCTTATCCATTGGCCAGTATCCAAACACGGCCTTGCCGTAAATATAGCTCTGGTTGACCGGGCCGAAATCACGGCTGTCGTTCGACATGGACCGATGATCTCCCAGCACGAAGTAGGAATCCGCCGGAACCAACATCTCCGGATACGACCGCACATCCGCATACGCGGGCGGAACGTAATCTTCTTCAATGGCTTCGCCATTCACATAAACCTGCCCGCTATCGATGCGAATGCGGTCGCCCGCCGCGCCAATCACGCGCTTGATATAGCTCTTCGAAGGATCCCGCGGATAACGGAAGACAACGATATCTCCCCGCGAAATCGGTTCCAGCCGGTACACGAATTTATTTACAAAGATTCGTTCCTGGTCCTCCAGAGACGGCATCATGCTTGTGCCTTCTACTTTTACCGGCTGATAAATGAAGACGATGATAAAGGCGGAGATCGCCAGCGACACAATCAGGTCGCGCATCCACACTCCCAGGGCAGGACGTAATCGTGCTCCCGCACCCGGTTCAGAAGGGTCGAGCCTCTGAACCGGCGGCATCTCTTTATTGTCGGGTTGCTGGTTCGCCGCCGTTTCGGTCATGCGATTCTCTATTGTATACAGATCGCATAAGAAGGGTGTGAGTTGCATCAACCACCACCCCCCAGCCCTTTGGGTTTGCTCGCCGGCTATCGCGCACTCGCGAAAGCAGGTTAAAATAACTCATTCAGGAGATATTCATGACCCACCTTCGCCTAATGCGAAAACACTACGCCTACCGCGCCTTTACCCTGATTTTTCTTTTTGCGGTCACGCTCACTATGTCGGCGGAATGGACAGCGCCGGTGGAAGAGGAAGCAGGTATTCCAGCCTACAACGCGGGGCCGCCGCCCAAGGGCACGAAACTGCCCGCCACGCTCAGCAAAGCTGATCTTTGGGGCGCCGACGCTCAATATCCCTATCAGACCCACGCCTACGAACTGGCATCGAAGATTCCGAACGTCCTGCACCAGCAACCGTGCTATTGCTATTGTGACCGCATGGGCCATAACAGCCTGCATAGCTGCTTCGAAACCACCCACGGCGCTCAGTGCTCAACTTGCCTCAAGGAACTCTACTACTCTTATCAGCAGAGCAAGAAAGGCAAGACAGCCACGCAGATTCGCGCTGGCATCATCCGGGGCGAATGGAAGCAGATCGATCTGGTTGCAGCGGGGGCGATGAACTAACTTCCGCTCGCGAATGCGGGCGCTGGTACCGAGTACTAAGAAGGGAAGGTTAAGGTCCAAACTGTTTGCTCGCAACTGGGTGCCTGGTACCCTAGTACTGCCTCCGCCAATTGCCCTTCACCCTCCCTTTGAGTGATACTTGGGTATTCGCTCTTCGCGTTTCTATTATTAAGGAGTACATTATTCCGACGAGCACAGGAAAAATTCTTCACATGGCTCAAAAAGCTTCCCCGAAAAAAGCAGCTGTCCCCGAGGATCCTCGGGTCGCGCAGGCGCTGCAGAATTATGAAGCCGGCTTGCGCGCCCTGCAGGAGCACAAGTTCGACAAGGCTAAGCCACTTTTCCAGAAAGTGCTGGCCGGACCCAGCAAAGAGCTGACGGATCGCGCCGCGGTGCATCTCAGCATCTGCAACCAACACCTTGAGCGCTCAACCGCTACGCAGTTCAAGAGCGTCGAAGAACATTACGATTACGCCGTCTCGCTGATGAATGTAGGCGATTATGTAACCGCCCGCGAGCACATCGATAAGTTGCAGAAGCAATCGCCAAAAACCGATTTCGTCATCTACGGCCTGGCTGCGCTTGATTGCCTCACTGGCCACGTGGAAGATTCTCTCAAGCACCTGGAAGAGGCGCTGCGCTTGAATTCCAGCCTGCGCTACCAGGCGCGCAATGACTCCGATTTTCACAATCTGGCCGAAGATCCTCGTTTTACCGAGTTGCTCTACCCGGATCCGGCTGCCGACCTTTCCCTGCCGCAAGGTTCTTTCCGGGAAGACGAATCTTTTTAATCGGCATATGAGATTCCCGGATGCAAACCAGAACCGCTGATTCGTTATCCTCGGAAAAGGTCGCGCGGGAGCGCGGCCTCCGTGTCGTAGCCATCGGCGGCGGCACTGGCCTCTCCACCTTACTCAAAGGACTCAAGCGTTTCGCTCTGACTCCTTCGGAAATGCTCGCGGCTCCCACCACTTCGCCCGTCATCCGTGACCTGTGCGCCGTAGTCACGGTCAGCGATGACGGCGGCTCCAGCGGACGCCTGCGCAAAGAGCTGAACATGCTTCCGCCCGGCGATATCCGCAACTGCATCGTGGCCCTCAGCGAGGACGAAGCTCTGCTCTCTCAACTTTTTCGTCATCGCTTCGCCAAAGGTTCCGGCCTCGAAGGCCATAGCTTCGGCAATCTTTTTCTGGCGGCCCTTACCGACATCACAAAGGATTTCTCCGAAGCCGTGCGCCTCTCTTCTGAAATTCTGGTCACCCGCGGCCACATTCACCCCGCCACCACTTCGAACATCGAGCTTGAAGCTCTAATGGAGGACGGTACCCGCGTCCGCGGCGAAACCAAAATCACTGCCAGCAAGGTTCGCATCCAGGAACTTTTTCTGGTTCCTCCCACTGTCGATCCTCTGCCCCAAACACTGGACGCCATCGCCCGAGCCGACATCATCAGCATCGGTCCGGGATCGCTCTTCACCAGCCTTATCCCCAACTTGCTGGTGCATGGAATCTCCGACGCCATTGTCAACTCACCCGCCACCAAAGTTTACATCTGTAATTTGATGACTCAGGCCAACGAAAGCCTGGGCTTGACGGCCGCCGATCATATCCGCGCCCTCAATCGCCACGCCCGGCAACAGCTCTTCGATTACGCTCTGATCAATCGCACGCCAGTTTCCGACGACCTCAAAGCCAAGTATGCCCTTGAAGGCGCATGCCAGATCGTGGCCGACCTCGAAGCCATCGAAGCTTTGGGAGTGATTCCGGTGCTGGGCGACTATCTGGAGGAAGCCGGTGTCGCGCGCCACAACACGGCCCGGGTCGCCAGCGATCTGATGGAACTGGCTTCGGCGGGTGGCAGAGAACGCGAGAGCTCCGCCGAAAAAAACTAATCCGCCTCAGCCTCAACTTCTTTCTTTCCCACGCCACTCGTAGTCGCTAGAATGTTCTCATATGAAAATGGCACGCGCAGCAATGTGGGCGATTGTCGGAGTGCTCTCAACCCTCGCCCTTCTCGGCGAAGCGGTTGCGCAGCGCGACAAAGATGAAGAGCCTACCGCGATCCTGAATTTTATTGTAGTCAAGGAAGATAATGGCAAGCCCATTCGCAATGCTGCCGTAATCATGCATCCCGTAAGCGCGAACGGTAAACAGGAACGCGGCGGACTCGAACTCAAAACCGACGTCGATGGCAAGACCAGCTTCGATGGTATTCCCTACGGCAAGCTCCGTGTTCAAGTGCTGGCCTCCGGATTCCAGACCTTCGGTGAAGACTACAACGTCAATCAGGGAAAAATGGAATTTACCGTCAAATTAAAGCGTCCGCAAGGCCAGTACTCGATTTATCAGGACCACCCCGAAGAAAAAAAGAACGACCAGCAAAATGACAAGCCAAAAGATCCAAATGCCAAGCCGCAATAGTTCTGCGATTCCGTTCGGCGTCTAAATTTATTTATGCCCTATCTACTCAAGACCGAACCCACGGTTTATTCCTTCGCCGATCTGCAACGCGAAAAGTCCACGATATGGGATGGCGTCACCAATCCCACGGCCGTCAAGAATCTCCGCGGCATGAAGCCGGGGGATCTGCTCGTCATTTATCATACTGGCGACGAGAAGAGCGCAGTCGGCACTGCGACTGTAGTATCGGTCGAGACTGGCGATCCAAAGAACCCAAAAGTAACAATCAAAGCCGGTAAGCCGCTGGCCAAAGTCGTGACGCTGGCTGGGATAAAAGCGAACAAACTGTTCGCCGACTCTCCACTGGTGCGGCAAGGCCGGCTGAGCGTCGTGCCTCTAAGCGATGCGCAGTATAAACTCCTAACGGAAAAATGACCGCGAATGGCTTTCGCCACGGACCGTAACCCGCCGGCTTTTGACTGGCGGGTTCCTATGACGCAGAAATGTTCTACTGCGGATGATTGTCCGGAGGTTTGGGCGCGTTCTTGTCGGCGTAGTTCTTATCGGCGAGCGACTTGTCGCTGTAGTCCTTCCGCGGTGGATCGTATCTGGCAGGTGTGACCGTGTCGGAGTGGTCAATCGGCCTCATCGCAATCACCTGATACTCCCGCATTTTGTGGTCACCGTCCACAATGCGCATGTCGAGTTTGTTCTTTTTCACTTTGAATTCGCCTTCCTGTCCTACCGGAAGGAGCGCAGGCTTTTTATCGAGCGGCCGCACCTGATACTCCATATCATCGGTGCGGAGCATATACTGCGGGCACAATTTTTCATCGGAATTCACATGTGTGACGCCGACCGAACCCCACAGGCTGCCTAGTCCAGTCAAGCCACGTTCTTTGGCGCCGCACGGCACCGCTTCCATCCTCTCAATCATGGCGCGATTAGCATGTTTTTTCTTGTCAGCTGCAAACCCAGGAAGGGCCATAAGAAGACTGAGCGAAACAATCATTGGCACCTTGCGATTCATACAAGCCTCCCGTTCTGGCTAAAGAATTCTTCACCTCTGTATTGCCGCCCGATTCACGTCTAAAACAACGTGGGAGAAAGGCCCTTAGGTCTTCTCCCACGCGTCCGCGAATCCCTATTTGGGTTTGGATTCACCCACCTTTGCCGTGCTATGAGTGTTGAACTGTTGCGTTGACTGTAGGAACGTCTGCGGGTTCTCGCTCAATTCCTCATGCACCTGAGGATGCGCATTCAGATAGTCCTGCAGCGCTGGGTGGTCCTGGAGATATTCTTTGTTGTTGGCCAGCGAAGGGTTCTTGGAAAGCTCGCCGGCAATCTTGTTGTGATCTTCAAGAAAGCCGTTGAAGCTCTCACGTTCTCCACGGTTGAGGTCACGGTCGCTTCGCATACCCGAGTCCTGCCGCTGGTCGAAACGCTCTTCCCGGTGCATGAACGCGTTCGGATTTTCCTTGTACTCCTCGCGCACTCCCGGATGGTCTGCCAGGAATTGCTGCAGCGCCGGATGGCTTCCCACAAACTTCTTGTCATTCACCAGCGATGGGTCCTTGCGCAATTGTTCGGCGATCTCCGGATGGCCATCCATGAACCGGTCCATATTCGCCAGTTCGGTTCGCGTCACATCACGATCGCGCGCCTGATCTTCTCGGCGGTCGTAGCGCTCCTCCCCGTGCATGAATGCATTCGGATTTTCTTTGTACTCCTCGCGCACTCCCGGATGGTCTGCCAGGAATTGCTGCAGCGCCGGATGGCTTCCCACAAACTTCTTGTCGTTTACCAAAGACGGGTCTTTGCGCAATTGTTCGGCGATCTCCGGGTGACCGTCCATGAACCGGTCCATATTCGCCAGTTCCGTTCGAGTCACGTCGCGGTCACGCGCCTGATCTTCTCGGCGGTCAAAGCGCTGTTCCTGGTGCATGAACGCGTTCGGATTTTCCTTGTACTCCTCGCGCACTTCCGGATGGTCAGCTAAAAACTGCTGCAAAGCCGGATGGCTTCCGACGAACTTCTTATCGTTTACCAAAGACGGGTCTTTTCGCAGTTGTTCGGCGATCTCCGGATGGCTATCCATAAACCGGTCCATATTCGCCAGTTCCCTACCCGTCACGTCACGATCCCGCGCCTGATCTTCTCGGCGGTCATAACGCTCCTCCTGGTGCACGAACCTATTTGGGTTCTGGCTCAGCTCTTCGCGCACTTCTGGATGCTGCTGCAAGTACTCTTGCAGGGCAGGGTGTTGCTCGACAAACTTCTGATTGTTCACCTGCGAAGGATCTTTGCGCAGGTCCTCAGCGACCTGCGGATGCGAGTCGAGAAAATTGTCGAAGCCAGCTAGTTGTCGCCGAGTCACATTGTCGTCACGGTCTGGTGTTTGCGTAGCTGTCGATGTTGATGCCTGCATCGTCTGCGAATGCGCACTTCGCGGCGCAACTCCGCAGACGAGCCCTGCGCAGGTCAGCAAAACGAAGCCATACGGAACAAAATGATCTCTGCGTTTCATAAGGGTTTAATACCTCCTGAAATTACGACCATGTTTTTTGGATCAAGCCACGAGTGAAGGACGTGCAAGGTGGGGGCCACGGTCTAGCCCATTACTATCTCTTGTGGACTAAGTGCCTTGGAGTGGCCTAGTAAAAAACCTTAGAGAGATGTCACGGATGAAATTTCGACATGAACGAGGAAAATCTCTATACGGACAACACCTGAGGATCGAAAGCCGCGAACTGAGCCCACTCCTCGCCACCAAAAAACGAAGAGTGGGAGAACGCCTTCGCAGCGCGAGAGTCTGCACTCGCTACGCAATAAAGCTTTCACTTAATGCACTCTCGCATCCCGGCGAATCAACGCGTGATCCACAAAAAAACCCAGCCCAATAGCGAGCGGAATCACACCAAAAGTCGCGGCTATCGCCGCATCCGGCTCAACCCGTCCGATCAAAATAAAAGTAACAATGTATCCCAGCGCCCCCGATACCAGCAAAATTCCCGACCGTCGCGAACGCGCCGCCTCCGACAGTTCCGGTTGCATGGGAACATCCACCCCGCGCGCAATTGCCGCCAACCGCTCCTCACTGCGCAGCTTGCGGACGCGAAAAAACGTGTACATCGCCGCCATGGGAATTCCGAAGATCATCACCACCGCCGCCAATCCAACAAAGTTCCCGTCCATAACGCCTCCTCCTTCGGGCGCGAGATCCTGACCTCCGCGTCCTCTCATGATTTACGAAAGGCCGCTGAAAAAGTTCCGCGCTTTTTGTTGTTCCTTTGAGCAGACCTATCCAACCACGATAGGATTCCCTTCGTGAACCTTCGTGTCCTTTGTGGTGAACAGAAGTTACTCAGAACAGAAGTTACTCAGAACAGAAGTTGCCTGGTCCAGAAGTCACTCACACCAGCCGCGACTCCGCGTCCGGATAAAACTTGGCGATCATCCGCCCGGTCATCAGGCCGCCTTCGTATTCCGGAATGATTACCTCGTCCGCACCCGAATTGCGCATGGCCTGCGCGTATCGCGACTGCCCAGCTCGCGTGATAATGCGCGCCTTCGGGTTGAGCGCCTTCGCGGTCACAGTAATATATAGATTGTCGGCGTCATTATCGATCACAATGCAGACGCCGCGCGCCCGTTCAATGCCCGCCGACTGCAGCACATCATGCCGCTTGGCGTCGCCCTGAATGCTCAGCACCTTTTCCTTCAGCAGTTCGCGGCACAAACCTTCATTCGTCTCGATCAGGGCAAACGGAATTTTCAGGCGGTTGAGTTGATCTACCACCGTGCGCCCCACCTGGCCGTAGCCACAGATGATAAAGTGATCGCGAATTTTTTCAATGCTGACATCGTTCACCATGGTTCTCCAGGCCTCCACTCCCTGCCGCTTGAAGATCGTGACCGCT
>Ga0209006_10002997_pt1 | contig 15323 bp, 7 predicted proteins | sample JacPin_JW_Ref_O2_FD_188567 | JGI IMG/M metagenome (GOLD analysis project Ga0209006, IMG submission 188567) | Forest soil microbial communities from Algoma, Ontario, Canada - Jack Pine, Ontario site 1_JW_Ref_O2 (SPAdes) (version 2) | ecosystem: Environmental > Terrestrial > Soil > Boreal... | reverse complement strand
CGCTTCGGAGCCATGGCTTGCCCCAAAATTGAGCTTGCCACTGCAAACTGCACGAGCCAGAGCTCGGACGGTTTCGATTCGCGCTCCAGTTAACCCAATGTCGGCGAGTGGTACATTGGCGACAACATCGGGCGCAGGAAAAATATGAGTAAGGCCCGCCGGCCCGCAAAAGGCCTTTCCGAAGTGCCTAGCCATACGGCCAGCGATGGCCGTCGCCCCTTTAACGGTAATCTGTTGTCCGAGAATTGCACGAACGGCAAGTTCGAAACCGTCCCAACAGCCAGGCACTCGTATCCCGGGATCGGCTTCGACCCTCGCATGTAGGATGGGGTCGCCTCTGAGATTTTTCACGATGGCCGACCAATCCGCATTCAGATCGAACATCGCCCGGACGCGTTCCACAATAAAGAATAGGGATTGGGGATCACCGAAAGAAATCCGCAAAAGCAAGGCATCCCTCCCTTCCGCGGGGGACACTTCGAAGTATCCGTCGCGGCCGTGCAAAGAAACGGTGCGTCGATACCTACCATCTTCCACAATCTCAACGCCTGGGATAGCTCGCGCGGCCAGAAAGTCCAATATTCCCTGCCAGTGGTAGGGTGGTCGAAAATGCAGGCGGAAGACGTAGTGATCATCAGTTTGGATCTCAGTCTGTCGCGCCAGCTTCCGAATTTGGGTGGGTGTCCGATGGTAGACCTTGTGGATGCCCGCGTTGAATCGTCGAACACAACCGAATCCGGAGGCTAGCGCAACCTGATTCATTGGCAAGCTAGTTTCGTCGATCAACTTCTTGGCGAAGTGCAAACGGCGCGTCTGAGCCACTGCAACCGGTGTGGCGCCCAAGTGTTTCAGAAATAAGCGGCGCAAGTGGCGCGATCCCACGCCCAATCGCTCCGCTAGAACCTCTACTCCTCCGTCTTCCAGTCCGCTTTCGCCGATCAAACGCAGCGCTCGGGAGACTGTGTTTGAGGTTCCCAGCCACGCCGGGGTTCCGGGTGAGCTCTCCGGTCGACAGCGTAAACAGGGACGAAAGCCGGCTTCGGCCGCGGCGGCGGCACTGGGAAAATAACGAACGTTCTTTTCTTTCGCGGTTGGCGCGGGACAAATCGAACGGCAATAAACGCCGCTTCCGACGACACCGATAAAGAACTTGCCGTCGAAGCGGGGATCGCGCGTCAAGCGAGCCCGCGAACATACCTGCAAATCGAGATTCATTTCTTCAATCTGAATTCTTGATCTCTTTCCACACAGATCATAGCCCACTCTTTCTAATGTTCTGGACGTTTTCGGACTGCAATCCGCGGCTCGTTACTGACATGAGCAGAGAAGGATGAAGAGCTGGGGACGCACGTCCGCAAACGTCCAATTCGTGGTATTCACGTCCGCAAGTGTCCATTCCGAAACCTTCAATCTCGCTATGGTGGAACTGCATTCCCGGATAGTCATTGCTCCCCGTCTTCGCCACTGCGTCGAGTGCCCCAAATGCCGTACACGATACTTGGTTAGCTGCAGTCCCTATCGCAACGGGTCCTTATTAATGCCACTGGCAAGAGGCTTCGCGAATGAGTGGACGTTGTATTGTTCGTGCGGCAGTCCCCATGTTCCCAGCCGATGGAATTCGAATGAATTGAGGCGGTATGCCGTTCAAACCGAGGCTTTCGAGCGCGGTTATGGGCCACCCGAAGAGGTCGTACCTTTGAACGGCAAATCGCGGCTCTCGACGTAGAAGGCAACTTTTAATCGCAAGACGTCGTCAGCTGACGAACACTGATGATCCTCCGAGCGACTGGCAAAGTTGGCAGCGCTCTTCTGGGACTGGTAACGATAAAAATCCCAGCAATGATCGATCGACTGGCTGGTAAACAGCCGGACCTCGCCCAACGATTCCCGCGGTTGAAGTGGGCTATTTCCGGTTAGGCGTCGCGGATTCAGCCAAAACCAGCATTTCGCGTCCCCATCATGCATCCGTCACCAAGACACTTGTTTATCCAAATAGGCAGGACCTAGACTAATGCCCGAGATATAGACTCTCTTTCGTTTCGGCGAATCTGTGACTTCTTGCAATCGATCATGCGTCCAGTCATCCAAGTCTCCGGAATCCGCAAAACCTACGGCTCGACAGTGGCAGTCGATGATGTATCGTTCGATGTCAACAACGGTGAGATCTTCGGTCTAATCGGACCCAACGGCGCGGGAAAGACCACAACTATGGAGTGCATCGAGGGGCTGCGTATCCCCGATCGGGGCGCCGTCTCGGTGCTGGGTCTTAGTCCCTTTGACGACGTTTACAAGTTGCAAGAGCGGATCGGAGTTCAGCTCCAGCAAGCGCAACTGCAGAAGCGGATCAAAGTGTGGGAGGCGGTGGACCTGTGGGCTTCCCTTTACCGGAAAAATGCGATCGACGGCGAACAGTTGCTCGAACAGCTTGGCCTTGTAGACAAACGGAATGCCTGGTTCATGACCCTCTCGGGTGGCCAGAAGCAACGACTGTTCATTGCGCTTGCGCTGATCAACGATCCGGAGGTGGTTTTTCTCGACGAATTAACCACCGGGTTGGACCCGCAGGCACGACGGGCGATCTGGGACCTGGTACGCGGCATTCGCGAGCGCGGCAAGACGGTTTTCCTTACTACTCATCTCATGGAAGAAGCCGAACGCTTGTGCGACCGGGTAGCAATCATCGAACACGGACGCATAATCGACATCGACAGTCCGCAGAATCTGGTTAATCGGCACTGTCCCGAGCGAACCGTCGTGCTCGATACAGACGACCAAACCGCTGAGAAGTGTTTTCGAACGATCCCGCGGATCGAGTCGATTACTTGCGTCGACTCGCAGTTCACGATTCGCGGTCGCGGCGAGGATCTCGTTAGCGAGGTAATTCAGTGTCTCTCCGAAAATCGGATCAGGGTCCAGGATTTCCGCACGATCGTCCCCAACCTTGAGGATGTTTTTCTCAAACTGACCGGTCACTCGATTCGCGATTAGGCTTGATCCTTATGCTGCGTGGACTCTGGAAATTGACATGGATCGAAATCAAGATATTCCTCCGCGAGCCGCTGGGGGCGTTAGGGACAGTCGGAATTCCTGTGCTGGTGTTCTTAGTAGGAGGCCGAGTTGTCGGCACGGCATCACCCGCCGCTAGCAGTTTTGTCAGCGTCGGCTTGCCGGTGCTCGCTTCAGTACTGATCGCCATCGGCGCCGTTCTGTCACTGCTCACGATCATTTCGATATACCGTGAGGGCGGAATTCTCAAACGACTCCGGGCCACTCCGCTACGTCCGCAGACGATCCTCTCTGCCCACGTGATCGTCAAGCTGCTGCTCAGCGCCGTCACACTGTGCTTAATGCTGTTGGCGGGCAAACGCTACTACCCGGTCGGCATTCATGTCCCGCTGCTTGGGTTTACTTTCGCGCTTCTGATAAGCACCTGCAGTATCCTATCGATCGGCTTTCTCATCGCCAGCATCGTTCCCACAGCGCGCTTTGCGCAGCCGATTGGCGCCGTCATCATGTATCCGATGATTGCTGTTTCCGGACTTTTCGTGCCGGTCGAATCGCTGCCGCCGCTGGCTCAAGCGGCGGCGAAGGTTGTGCCACTAACCTACGCGGTCTCACTGCTCGAGGGGATCTGGAAGGGCGATGCGTGGTGGACGCATGCACGCGACATCGTGGCCCTGGTTGTGGGGTTCATCGTGTGCACCGCGCTCTCGGCGAAGGTGTTTCGCTGGGAGTAGCAGAAATTCTCAATAACCTGGAAATCCCCTCCAAAACCTGCGTCGAACCGGGCGACTGCTTAGGAATCAGCAAGCGGTGAACGTCAACAAGAGGGGAAAGCCTGAACATTTGGCGCAGAACGTGTCGAACGTCAGTTCGAATACTGGTGACAGACGTGAACATATTTTCCCTCGCGAAATGTAGACGTTGCCGACGAGGATCTCATGCGCCTCAGATCGGCGTTACAGTCTGCGCTTGGAATTGAAGACGAGCCTCCGTTTGATGGGTTTTCGTGCGATGATCAGCGCCCTTGGCCTTCCCCAACCCGTTGGTTTGGGCTACCCTACTGCGAGCACGAGATTCCTGGATGCTATGCGAGGTAGCCTTCCGCTCCAGATTGCGCTCCTTATCCATGCCGAAGGAACTATGCGAGAACACACGACCGGTGTGCCATTCGTGCAACTGCTGAGGCTAGTCGCAGTGTCGTTATTGGTAGCGGCTGCTCTCGGCGCCGAACCTCAGGCTCAGCTTGCGCCGCCTGCGAAGGTACTGCCGATTCTTACGCATGCCGATCAAATTCGCCGATTGAGTCCTGAACAAGCTGCGCTCAGCTATCCGGTGCGCGTCCGTGGTGTGATTACGATGGATGCGCCCGCACCCGATTTTTTCGTCCAGGATGAGACGGCCGGCATCTACGTGGAGGGCAGCGTCACGCCGAGGTTTCCCCATATGCTCAGCCAGTTGGTCGAGGTTGAAGGAGTGACTGGGCCCGGCAAGTTCGCACCCATAATTCGCGAGATAAAGTTGCGAGTCTTGGGCAACGGAGTGCTTCCCCATTCACAACTCTTTCCTTTTTCCGCGCTCGCCAATGGACAGCAAGACAGTCAATGGGCTCAAGTGCGAGGCATTGTGCGCTCCGCGGCTGTCGACCGGAGCTCTTGGCGGGAGCCCGCCCTGGCCATGCGCATCGCATCCGAAGGAGGTGAGTTGAACATCCGAGTGCCGATCACCCATGAACAGGATTTTTCTTCCTGGGTCGATAGCGAAGTTCTCATTGAAGGCGTGTGCGGCAGCCTGTATAACGCCAACCGGCAGCTCACCGGCATCCTGTTCTACGTTCCTCGCTTGAGCTTCATTCGAATCGAGGCGCCGGGGACAGAAGTCCCTTTGTCGGAACTCCTCCGTTTCGCTCCGGGCCAGGAAACACGGCACCGTGTCCGGATACGGGGCATCGTTGGTTACCAGCAGCCTGGCAACGCGCTCTTTCTCCAAAATCAAGGCAAGGCACTCCGTGTGCTTACGCATCAGGACACAGCTCTCGAGATCGGCGACCTTGTTGACGTGCTGGGGTTTCCCGTCATGGGAGATTCTGCGCCCATGCTCAAGGACGCGGTATTTCACCGCCTGGGCCACGAGAAGCCACCGGAGCCAGTACAGCTAAACCTCGATTTACCGTGGGAACAATTTGACGGCGCTGTCGCGACGACCGATGCGAAGCTACTGAACCGGCAGACCCAACCGGATGGCCTGCGGCTCACTCTGCAGCGCGACGACATTTTTTTTGATGCGACGGTACCGCCGGGGCCGGTAGCAGAACGACTCCTATCCGTTCCGCTAAACAGCAACGTTCAATTTACAGGCATTTGTCTTGTTCGTAGCGGAGGCCTGTGGCAAACCCCGCAGTCGTTTCGTATGCTGCTGCGGGTACCCGAGGATGTTGTCGTACTCTCGACGCCGTCATGGTGGAACGTGCGTCACACTGTCTGGCTTCTCGGCATCACTGCGGGCGTTCTTATGGCAGTGATGGTATGGGTCGTGGTGTTGGGAAGGCGATTACAAGAGCAGATGAATATTATTCGCCAGAAGTTGCGAACCGGCGCCGTGCTCGAAGAGCGCAACCGGATTGCCCGCGAGCTGCACGACAACTTGGAACAGGAACTAGCGGGCATTACGATGCAACTGGATCTGGCGGTCGATTGCTTTCAGCAAGCTCCGGACGTGGCCCAGCGCGCTCTGGAAACCGCGCGTGACATGAGCCGTCACAGCATGGTCGAAGCGCGCCGTTCGGTCTGGGACTTGCGCTGCCAATTGCTCGAGGATGGCGATCTCGTCTCCGCTTTGGCGCACATCGTCGAGCCGCTGGTCCCGCGCGAACAGGCCACAGTCGACTTCAAAGTACACGGTAGCCCTGCGCGCCTATCCGGACCGGTCGAGATGAACTTGCTCCGCATTGGACAGGAGGCCGTCGCCAACGCGATAAAGCATGGACACGCCACGCACGTCTCCGTCGAATTGCGATTTGCACTGGGATCGGTTTGTCTGGCCGTCAGTGATGATGGTCGGGGTTTCGCTACCACCCAGGCGTCTCCCACGGGACATTTCGGACTCCTCGACATGCGCGAGCGTGCTCTATCCATGGGCAGCCATTTGCTGGTCGAGAGTAATCCTGGAGGCGGAACCCGTATCGCGGTGGAGATTCTCATCCAGCCCCGAGCAGTAAACGATGAAGACCTCAAAACCAATACGTATTCTAGTGGTTGACGATCATTTCATGGTCCGCATGGGCTTATCTGCGTCTTTGAATGTGGAGCCTGACATGGAGGTCGTCGCCGAGGCGGGCAACGGCCAGGCTGCACTGGAGGCTTACCGCACCCATCACCCTAACCTGGTCATGATGGACCTTCGGCTGCCGGGGATGAGCGGCATCGAATGCACCTCCGCAATTCTTCACGAGTTCGCCGACGCTCAAATCCTAATGCTCTCCACCCATTCCGGAGAGGAGGAGATTTTTCGTGCAATGCAGGCCGGGGCAAAGGGATACATCGTCAAGAGCATTGTTCGGGAGGAACTTCTGCGCGCCGTACGTGAAGTTCATCAAGGCCGACAGTATGTGGATCCCATCGTGGCCGCTCACTTGGCCGAACGCCGATCCCATCGTTCTTTGAGCGCCCGCGAAGTAGAAGTCTTGCGGATGGTAGCCAAGGGCCTCGGCAACAAGGAGATCGCGACCGCGCTGAAAATTGCGGAAGTGACAGTAAAATTGCATGTAAGTCACATCCTGGAGAAGCTGGATGTGAACGATCGAACCCAGGCGGCTACGGTCGCCCTGCAACGCGGGATCATCGCCCTTGAGTGATCTCCGACAGACTGACCATCCGGATCCTGACCATCGTTAGAGCAAGCACCGCCCCCTCGCAAGCGGAGCCTAATAGTTTTCCAGCTGTACGAAAGTATAATTGACAGCCCTCCCAGGTTGTTTTCTATTGGTAGGTCCTTGACATTCCACAGAGTGAAGGCGAACCACTCTTGGAATCGCATCGTTTCGTCGAAACGATAGATGCACTCCCATGTTCTTGAGCTCCGACCGGTGATCATCGGATCGGATGTTGCACACGTTCGGACGACTCCTCGACGATTCGTCCGGCGCTCCCAAGTGAGGAGAATCTAAATGTTCCGCTGGCCTCAAACAATCAATCTCCGCTTCGTCGCCTTCACAGTGGCCGCTCTCGTCCTTTTCCTGTTCTCTGCCCCGCTACGGGCGCAGGTAACGTCCGGTACGATAACCGGCCAAGTGCAGGATGCAAGCGGAGCGGTCATCAGTGGCGCGTCCGTCACCATCTCGAATCCATCCAACGGGCTCACGCGCACTGTTACGACCTCCGAAAGCGGAGAATTCGTCGCGCCCAATCTTCTTCCCGGCATCTACGACGTTACGGTGGAGCTGAAGGGATTCAAGAAGCTGCAGACCCAGGGCTTCGTGCTCAACGCGGCCGACAAACTTAGCGCCGGCACCTTGGTGCTCGCCGTCGGGGCGGCCACCGATGAAGTCACGGTCACTGCCGACGCCGGCCAGGTCCAACTCCAGGCCGATTCGGGTGAACGCTCCGACTTGATTACCAGCAAGCAGCTTGATCAGGTCGCGATGAATGGGCGCAACGTGCTGGATTATCTGAAGCTTGTTCCCGGAATGTCGGGAACCTTCGACGCTCACGCTTCCGGGACAGGCGGAATCGCTGCCTACAACATCAACGGCACGCGAGCCAACCAGCATGAGTTCACTATTGACGGCGCGTCCAACGTGGACACCGGCGACAACGGCGGAACCCACGTCACCATTAACACCGATGCGATCGAAGAAGTGAAAATCCTGACTTCGAACTACCAGGCGGAATTTGGCAAGGCCGCAGGCGGGCAAGTCGCCCTGGTTACCAAAAGCGGAACCAACCAGTGGCATGGCAACGGACGATTCTTTCACCGCAACGAAGGGCTGAACGCCAATGAGTGGTTCAACAAGGCGAATGAAATATCGAACGGATCGCCAAACGAACCCGAAATCTATCGTTACAACTACATCGGTTACCAGTTTGGCGGGCCGATCAAGAAGGACAAACTCTTCGTTTTCTGGAGCCAGGAATTCTACCGTCAGTTGGTGCCCATCAGCGGCGTCACGCAGTTCTACACTCCCACCGATCTGGAGCGAAGCGGCGACTTTTCGCAGTCCACCGATGGAAACGGCGACCCGGTCACGATCACCGGACCAGGAATTACAAATAACAAAATCGATCCAACCCAACTCTCGACGTCGCAGCAGGCGGTATTCAGCCAGATGCAGAAGATGCTGCAACTCTATCCGGAGCCGAATGTTCCGGGATTCGCGGTTGGCGGTCAGAACTACAACTATTCGCAGGCCCTTTCCGGTGAAGCCCCGCGGCGCGAAGACATCCTGCGCGTGGACCTCCAGCTGAACAGCAGGAACCGTGTGTACGGACGCTGGATCCACAACTCCGAGAATGATACGTCCCCGTTCACGCCGTTCCCCGGGCCATTCGGCATCTTTGCCTGCGCTTCGGCGGTTACTTTCCCCGGCGGCTGCACCCAGAAGCACCCCGGCTGGAATTTTTCTGCGAACCTCGTCAGCACCATCACACCCTCGATTTTGAACGAGTTTTCTGTCGGTCCCAGCCACACTCTCTCTTCCGCAGCCGGCACCAACGGAAACATTTCACGCGGCGTCAATGGCATCACTTTGCCGTTGCTGTATCCGCTCACGCCCGATCAATCCATTCCAGATTTGAGTTTCAATGGTCTGGACAATGTGAATTTCCAGGGCGGCTACCTGGGCGCTACCCCATGGAAACAGGCCAACACTACTATCAACGTCAACGACAATCTATCTTGGGTGAAGAGGAATCACACAATTAAGACTGGTATGTTCTACCAGCGCAGCCGCAAGGACCAGATCGCGTGGGGCAACGTCAACGGCCAATTCAGTTTCGGTCCCGGCACTTATGGCAGCTACAACCTCAGCGACCCCTTCGCCGCGGAACTACTGGGATATTTCCAGAGCTTCGACCAATCCACGGCTCGCCCCACCGGCTATTTCCGGTACAACCAACTTGAGTTCTACGTTCAGGATACCTGGAAAATAACTCCGCGTTTAACCCTCGACTACGGCGTGAGATTCGCCTGGATTCCTCCGCAATACGACGCCAAGAACCAGGTCGCACTCTTCAATCCGTCGGCCTACACCGCCGCGAATGCCGTTACCATCAATCCCGACGACGGCAACATTATCACCGCTGACGGTGGCGATCCGTTGAACGGTATGCAGTACACCAAGAGTGGAAGTATCCCGACCGGCGGCTGGAATAGTCGCGGCATCATGCCCGAGCCGCGCCTGGGATTTGCCTATGATCTTCTCGGCACCCACAAGACCATCTTGCGCGGCGGCGCCGGCATGATGCATGACCGCACGCAGGGCAACCTGATCTTCAATACCGTTTTCAATAACCCGGCAATCGTGCAGACGCCGTCGGTGGCCGCCAACAATGTCGCCAACCTTCCGGGCCTGTCGACCTCTTCCGCGGAAACTCCAGTGCAGGGCGATGGCAACATTCTCGCCGCCGCCCGCGACGGTAAAGTGCCGACGGTTTACAGCTTCAGCCTGGGCGTACAACAAGATCTCGGCCATGGCACGACTCTTGATCTCGCCTACGTGGGAACGCTCTCGCGCCATCTCGTGACCTCGCGCAACATCAACGCCGTCCCTTACGGCGCGGGTTTCCTGCGACAGAATCAGGACCCAAACTGTTCTTTGTGGAACGGCGGTGGAGTTCCTGCCGTTCAGCCGGGTATGGATCCGCAGTATCAGGCGGCCGGATACGACTTCAATGGATGGTGCGCCTACGGTCATCCCGCTTACACCAACGCCTACCTCGTGCCCTTCAAGGGATACGGCCAGATTCCGGGCCTGCGCTGGGATGGAACCTCGAACTACAACTCTTTGCAAGCCTCGTTGCAACGTCGTTTCAGCCGGGGGCTGACGTTCGGAGTGGTTTACACGTGGTCGAAGTCGCTGGCCACCGCCAGTTCAGACTCGGACGAGCAGAACCCAGTCGACGCCCTGCTCGACTACCGGGCAGCGTCATGGGATCGCACCCACGTGTTCGCCGCCAATTACGTGTACGATCTGCCCAATCTCACCAAACATTTCAGCGGGCCGAAGTGGCTGAGTTACGTCACTGACAACTACCATCTGAGCGGAGTGACCCAGTTCATGACCGGAACTCCGGTGGACTTGAACAATGCCTATTCGTTCCCCTCGGGGAGCCTGGATGGCGGAAATATGTGGGGAAACATTCCGTTCTATTACACCGCTGATCGGGACGGGAACCCATCTCTGCCTCAGGTCGGTTTTCCGCAGCGCGGAACCCGCGACATTCTCCGTTACGGGGGAATCCAGAACTGGGATATGTCTCTGTTAAAGAACATTCCGGTCGGCAGTAACGAAGCACGGTATATTGAACTCCGTCTCGAAGCTTTTAACACCTTCAATCATCCCAACTTCACTGGCCAAAATTACGGCTACAGCGTGAACGGACCGTGGGAGTACTCCGACCCGACCACGTTGATCTCCATTGCGAAAAACAACAATTTCGGGACAAATCAGAGCACGCCCAACACCGGTCCCGGGGGGTTCAGAGTGGTTCAACTCGGGGCCAAGATCTATTTCTAATCTGTCGGTCGCTTCCCCCATGGCCCGCAGCTTTCGGCTGCGGGCTTCGTTCTCTGAAAGCCTATTTCCTATAGTCACGGAGTTTTCGCGGCGTCAGACAAACCCCATCGCAGTTAGAATTTCTGCTGAGGAGCGATTCATGACAAATCTACCGGGACCGGCATCTGTCGTGTTGGGGTTAAGGGCAGAAGGGACGAACACCACGGATCACGAGAAGGCACTTCGCAGGAATCTCAGTCTTCCGAGAGGATTCGCGCTAACAACTTTGATCCTGATCCTTTGCACGCAGGCATTCTCCGAAACGAAGAACTCTGCGGCCACAACTGCGTCGGTTCAGTCTTTTCTAGGCCGTTGGGATTTGACTCTGAAGACTCCGCTTCGCGACTACCCCTCGTGGTTGGAGATAACGCAGGACGATGGGAAGATCAAAGCTCGAATGGTGAGCCGTTGGGGACACGCGCGGCCGCTCCCGGAATGTGACATCGCAAACGGGCGCATCACTTTCGTTTCTCCCAAAGAGGAGGAGGACAGGAAAGACGACATGGTTTTTGAGGGCAAACTGTCTGGGAAGACACTGGCCGGGACTACGACCGGACCGGATGGAACTCCGTGGCGGTGGACGGGCGAGAGAGCGCCATCCCTGAAGAAGTGGATCGCCCCGACATGGGGAAAACCGCTTCAGTTGTTCAACGGCCGTGACTTAAGCGGCTGGAAGATGAGCGACCCGAACGCGACGCTGACATGGAAAGTCGAGGACGGAACGCTGGTAAGTCCCGGGCACGGTCCTGAAATTATCAGCGATGCTAAATTTGAAGATTTTAAGTTACATGTCGAATTCAATTGCGCGCCAGGATCGAACAGCGGAGTCTACCTGCGCGGCCGGTACGAGCTTCAGATCGAAGACGATCCGGAGCCAGAAGGACCGACAATGCGCACTGGAGGCGTCTATGGGTTCTTGGCCCCATCGCCGGAACAGCCTCGCCATCCGGGAGAATGGCAAACCTACGACATCACGCTCGTTGGACGAGTGGTTACCGTTGTGCAAAATGGCCGAACCATTATCGATAAGCAGGAAATTCCGGGCATTACCGGCGGGGCTTTGGACAGTCACGAGATGCTGCCGGGACCAATCTATCTGCAAGGTAGTGAGGCTGGCCGCGTCGCCTTTCGGAATATCACGATTACGCGTCCGAAGTGACCGGAGAACGGTTTCTTTCTCATCAGCTGAAACCTTGCAGCCGAAAATGCTGCAGACCACGATTTATGTTTTGATCGGCAAGATTTACAACCTTTTAATTTGATAGTCCTCTCATCCAAACTCCATCTTCTTGCGCCAGCTTGACACAAGCCTTGACATTCTTCCACGGCAGTAAACAGTTGAACGAAATTCAGATTCCGTGACGAACTTGGATTACTTTCTGATTGGTTTCAGCAGCGCACTTTTGGAGCTTTTTTAACACTCGGTTAGTTCCGAAATTGACGAATGAGGTCATATTAAGGTGACTTTTGGTGCGCGAGCACGACTGTAAGTGTTAAGAATTGCCAGATATCGCCTCGACGAAGACAATTGCTAAACCGTTGTGCGGGCACCTGTACCGAAGGTTCGAATCTCTCGGAGGCTTCTGGGTATTCAAGAGCGGAAAGCCGACCGCTGAGACCTGAAGCTGTTGACATTTCGGCATGGGTCGCATATGGTCGCATGGATTTCTCTGTTCCTCCTCTCTCCTGTTTTATGTGAGGAGTGCATTCGCAAGCTGGCTTAAATTCCAAGAAACTAATGTCGGCTGGGAAGGGAATATACCCGCCTGCGTGTAAGCCGACTAGATATTTGCTTCGCTCCCCCGAGAAACTGGAGAAACTCGAATGCCTCGGCTGACCTCCTCGCCCTTCAAATTGTCTTTAATCGCGATTCTCTGCACCGCTTTCCTGATTGCACCGGCTTTGCTCACGGCGCAAATGCAAACGCCTCCGAAGAGTCAGGTGCCGATGACCATGCTGCTCGGCCAGCCCCGGAGCGTGCAGGTGGCGAAGGCTTTTGGAATGTTGACGGATTCGCTGCCGATTGTCGTCGCTCCCGGGAGGCGTGGGATCGAGCCTCATATGTCGCTCACCTACAGCTCCGGCGGAGAGAATGGGATGCTGGGCCTGGGCTGGGACTTGAATCTCGGCTTCATCCAATTAAACCGAAGAAACGGATTGCCTGCTTCCGGCAATCCGGACACGTACAACTTTTCCATTGCAGCTCTATCCGGCGAACTGCACAACGATGGGACGGGTGTTTATCACTCCTGCACCGAGTTGGTCTATCGCGAATTCCGGAAAACCAGCAGCGGCGGATGGGAAATGCGGGACGGCCAGGGCAACCGTTATCTTTTTGGCAGCTCGTCGCAAAGCCAGATTCCGGGCGCTCTCTGGCTGCTGGACACGATCACGGATTCGAGCGGCAACCAAATCACGGTTAATTACTTTCAGAACAGCGGGGCGTTTTATCCCTATACGATTATGTATACGGGATTCAACGGCGTACCCGGTCCCAATCGAGTTCTTTTTAGTTATCAGTCGCGACCCGATGTACATATCAGCTACCAGCATGGCGTCGACGAAACTCGCACCCTGCGCCTGGCCGCGATCGAGTCCGATGCTGGAGTGCTCAACAATCTTGTGCGCCGTTACGTATTCAACTACGGCCTAACCTCGTCCGGTCAATCGGTTGTGTCGCAAATCATTCTCGTGGGCGCCGACAGCGATTCGTCCATAGTGTTGCGAAGCATGACGTACAGCACCTTCGCCAGAGGCTGGGAACAGACTTCCACCAGCCGCGTTACCTCGGATTTTATTGATCCCGGCAACGGATCCGATCTGGGCGAGCGCCTGGTGGATCTCGATGGGGATGGATGTATGGACGTTGTGCTGGCGAATGGGACTGTGCTGCTGGGTGATTGCGCTGGCAACTTCGGCGAAGGAAACAGCTCAGTGTGGACCGCTGCACTGCAGACCAGGGTCGCACTCCCCCCGATTGTCAGCGTTGTATCCGTCGACAGCAATGGAAACCAGACAACGGCCGATCAGGGAGTTCGCTTTGTCGACGTGAACGGCGACGGTCGGACAGACGTGCTGATTGCGAACTCGAGCAGAAGCGAGGTCTGGCTCAATACTTATGACGGCGTCCATGCTTCCACTATCGGATGGCAGTTGGCCACAGACCTCGTACTTAACAACTGGGTCTTGCCGCAATCGGAAACCAGCATTGACCCTGCAACTGGCACGGCGAATTGCTCCGCAACTATCAGGACTGATCCGTTCCCCTTCGCCTTCGAATACTCGGGAACGGACAATAACGGAAATTCCGTCCCCGGAGCACCCACTGGAGTATTCATCGCGGATGTCAACGGGGACGGATTGCCGGACATCGTTTGGTCGATGCGGCAGGACACGGGATCTGGCAGCTATTGCATTGCCGCTGTCTACCTGAATTACGGCGGAGGCTGGTTGCGCAACCCTGTGCTGTCCACGGCCTCAAAGCTGGGCGTATTTTCGTACACGAACACCGTCCCATACGGCATGGACGTGGTTGACATGAATGGCGATGGCAAGGCCGATTTCGTTTTCGCGCCTGCGTCGTCAGGATCGAGTTCGGTTTGCCTGGCGACCGGTTCGGGATGGAACTGCGCGAACAGCTACACATTCTCAATTCAGGGCACCCAACTGACTTCCGTGGATTCTTCCGGGACACCGACCGGCTTGCAATATGTCGACTACAACCATGACGGTTTGCCCGACGTTGTCGTGGCCAATGAAGGCTCACCAATTAAGGTCTTTCAGAACACCGGGACCGGTTTTCTTGAAGACACGGCGATGGAAGGGGCCTGGGCAAATCTGCCGGATTTTGTCGGTACCGTCGGTACGAACAGTCACGCGCAGACCGCAAATCTTGCCGATCTCAATGGCGATGGAGTGACCGATATCGTCAACTTGACGGACGGACTTATCTATCTCGGCGGTGTTTGTCCGTCACCGGTGGTGGGTTGTGTGCTCACTCCCAGCGGAGGCGTACTGCCGGAAGGAATGTTGCTGCAGTCTGCGACGGCGCTCGGGGAAAACGTGACGATTGCCTATGATCACGCGCCCCTCATGCCGTTGCCGATGTTTGTGCCAATCACTGTCTCCCGCACCGACATTCGCAAGGATCAGACCAGCCCTCCTACGTACACGTACGGGTACACCTACACTTCCCCTCAATTCACCAATCGTGAGTTCCTTGGCTTTTATGGGGTACAGGAAGCCGAGCCGAATGGGACCACCACGTCAACAATTTTCAACCAGCAGGAGTTATTCGTTGGTCAGGAGCTTTCCGTTTCAGTCACGAACTTCGTCGGATTTCAGTATTACTACAAAGTAAATACCTACACTTCCACGAAAAACGTCACCAATCCGGATATTCAGCAAGGCATGTTGGCCACGACGGACGAAACCTTCTCCGACCCCACGGGTTCCTACACCTCCCACGTTGGATATTTGTCCTACGATGACCGCATTGATCTCATGGCGGTTTACAAGAACCCGAACACGAGCGTGACGGGTTCGGACCTGA
>Ga0209006_10002996_pt1 | contig 15325 bp, 14 predicted proteins | sample JacPin_JW_Ref_O2_FD_188567 | JGI IMG/M metagenome (GOLD analysis project Ga0209006, IMG submission 188567) | Forest soil microbial communities from Algoma, Ontario, Canada - Jack Pine, Ontario site 1_JW_Ref_O2 (SPAdes) (version 2) | ecosystem: Environmental > Terrestrial > Soil > Boreal... | reverse complement strand
GGTCACGCGCATCCTGGCGCGCTATCTCGTGACGGCCACATATGACGATCTGCCCGAAAAAGTACGCAAGGAGGGCGCCCGGACGCTGCTGAACTGGGTCGGTGTCGCCATCGGCGGATCACGGCATCAGACAATCGATATCGCGGTAACCGCGCTCGCGCCCTTCTCGGGCCCCGCGCAGGCCTCGCTGCTGGGTCGCCGCGAGCGATTTGACATCATGAACGCCGCCTTCATCAATGGCGTGTCGAGCCATATTTTCGATTTCGACGACACACATCTGAAGACGATCATTCATCCCGCGGGTCCGGTGGCGTCTGCAATCCTTGCGCTGTCGGAGATGCAACCGGTTTCAGGCAAGGATTTTCTCAATGCGCTGGTGCTCGGCGTGGAGACCGAATGCCGGATCGGTAGAGCAGTTTATCCAAACCACTACGATGTCGGTTGGCACATCACCGGCACGGCCGGCGTGTTCGGGTCGGCCGCGGCGGTCGGCAAACTGTTGAACCTAAACCAGCAGCAAATGGTGTCGGCGATTGGCCTGGCGGCGTCACAGCCAGTGGGGTTACGCGAGTCTTTCGGCTCGATGAACAAGAGCTTCAATCCCGGGCGCGCCGCCAGCAATGGCATTTTCGCGGCGTTGCTAGCGTCGAAGAACTTCACATCCTCGGACCATATGATCGAAGCCAAGCGAGGCTGGGCGAACACAGTCAGCACCAAGCAGGATTACAGCCAGATTCTTGACGGCCTCGGGGAACCGGTACGAGGCGCTGTTGAACACCTATAAGCCGTTTGCATGCGGTATCGTGATGCATCCGGCGATCGACGCCGCCATTCAATTGCGCGACGAAAATCAACTCACCGGCGACCAGATCGAGCGCGTCGAACTCCAAGTGCATCCTTTGGTGCTCGAGCTAACAGGCAAGAAAACTCCGCAAACCGGTCTCGAGGGCAAGTTCAGCATCTACCACGCGGTCGCAGTGGCGCTGGTCGAGGGCGCGGGCGGGGAAAAGCAATTCAACGATAGGGCCGTCAATGATCCCGCTGTCCTCGCGCTCCGCAGCAAGGTGCTCCCCATGGTTACGCCTGGAATTGATCCGGCGCAGGTCGATATGACAATCGTCCTGAAGGATGGCCGGACGCTGCACCGCTTTATCGCGCACGCAATCGGCAGCGTCGAAGTTCCGATGACCGACAAGCAGCTCGAAGGCAAGTTTGCCGATCTAGCTGATGGCGTCATTCCGGCGTCCGCGATCCGGCCGGTCATGCACGCCTGTTGGAACGTTGAAAGCCTAACCAACGTCGGCGAGATCGCGAAAATGTCCGTTTCCGCATGACCCACGCTTGGGGCGCCGGCGGCGTATGTCAGTTCGACAAACGGGTCGCCAGATAAGCGTCGAACAGAGCTTTTCGTTCGGGGTCCAGCACCGGCATCGGATCTGTCCTGTCTCCAAGCCCCATGACGGCCTCCGCCGACGGTCCATAGCGCGGCCATTCCGGCAGACCCACGCCGTTCGGATCTCCGGCCTTGGCGAAATTCGTCCAGTATTGCTCGATCTGGTCGGAAAGCGCTCGGTCGCGGTCGGGCCAAGGCCGGTCGATGGACGCCTGCGTCTCGAACACATAGGCAAGTTCCGCGGAATGGATCGCGCCGACCTTGATCGGGTCCGATCCTGGGGCGAACCGGGTGAAGCGGTAAACATACGCGGGCTTTGCCCGCGGAGGAGATTAGTCGCGATGAGTTCGCGCGCGGGGACTTTCTCTATCAGGGCTGCTACGGTCGCTGGCCCAGGCAACGGCATTTGCCTGCGCCGCCACGTCTACCTCGGACGCGCTGAGGCCGTCCTCCTCGAACGCGAAAGGACAAGGGCCATAGAATCGCAAACGTCGCTTGCAGCATCAACTGCCGGCGACGAGAAAGTCGCTACCGGTAACGACCTGAGCAACGCTCCGCGCCCGCTTCGACTTCCGTTACAATTGATGGTCCGTGTGGAACCGGAAGTCGCTGCCCAGGGCGGTACTCTCAACATGCATCAAGTGTAAGATCTGGCTGTGAACCTAGGCAGGGTCATCGATGGCTGAAGTAGCGAAACACCGCCTAAAGGTTGCAACGCGTACGCCAGAGGCTTTTCGACCTGTCATTCGTGCCACCCTGCATGAAGGTGTCTACGGACAGATTTGCGCGGCCCTGATGGGCGGGCGGTTGCGGCCCGGTCAGCGCATCAGCCTCAGGAAGCTTGCCGTCGCCATGAACACGAGCCCGATGCCGGTGCGGGAGGCCGTGCGGCGCCTTGAGGCCAATCACGTTCTTGAACTCCGCCCCGGCAACTACCTCGCCGTGCCCTTCCCCACTGAAGCCCAGCTTCTCGAAATCCGCGATATTCGGATGTCGCTTGAAGGGCTCGCTGCGGAACTTGCAACTTCCGAGATATCACCGAAGGATCTTGACCGGGCAACTGAGCTGGCCGCGGAAATGAGGGCACCCAAACACCACCACGATCTGGTGTCATTCCTCGCCATGAACCGAGACTTTCATTTCTTGATTTACGAAGCCGCCGGACGGCCGATCCTCACAAGCATGATAAGATCGCTTTGGTTGAGGGTAGCCCCCTTCTTCTTTGAAATCTGCCGCAGCCAAGGGCACGTAGAGTTCTCGAACGAGCAGCACCACAAGGCGGTCGCCGCTTTGAAACGGCGCGACGCTGCCGCAGCGCGGGCGGCGATCGTCAGCGACATCGCGGGCGCTGCCGAGCGCATCCACCTCTACCTTTCCAAAACGCCTGACAGAGTTATCTCCGCCCCAGATTCGAGTCACGGGCTCGCTCTCGGCAGCGAAGCTAATTGACAGAAACTGCCGCTTCGGCGACTGTGATCACAGTTATGAGATCGCCGCAGGCGACAAAGAAATAGAGCGTGGGTCCTTTCGTCGAGTAACCGCGGACGAGCCGGCGAACTCTATGAAAAGGGAGGAGAAAGCCATGACAACCAAACTGCTGACTCACGTGCTGGGTTGCGCCCTCGGCTTCGCCGCAACGCTATCGCTCGCGCAGACGGCCGAGGCCAAGACGTACAAGATGTATCTCAGCATGAGCTACATCGGGAATGACTGGCAGGCCGAGGCCGCCAACATGGTCAAGGCCATGGCCGGCTCGAAGCTCATGAGGGACAAGGTGACGCTTGGAGTGCAGGTCGCCGGCCCGAACGCGCAACGCCAGATCCAACAGATCAACGCTATGGTTCAGGCCGGAGCCAACGCCATCGTCGTCTATCCGATCTCGCCCACTGCCTTGAACCAGGTGGTGAAGAGCGCTTGCGACAAGGGCGTCCTCATTTTTGCCTATGACTCGATCATCACCGAACCCTGCGCTTACAACACCACCATCGACCAGGACGCCGCCGGGCGTGAGCCCGCGCAATGGCTCGTCGACAAGCTCGGCGGAAAGGGCAATGTTGTCGTCATCACGGGTGTTCCGGGCACGTCGGTCGACACGGCGCGTACCGCCGCGGCCAAGGCCGTCTTCGAACGGAACCCGGGGATCAAAATAGTCGCCGAAGGCAATGGCATGTGGTCCCAGCAGGTCGCCCGCAGCGAGCTTTCGAAGATTCTCGCCACCCATCCGTGGGAGACGATCGACGGCCTGTGGATGCAGGCGGGCTGCTTCACCGCCTTCTCGATGATGCGGGAAGCTGGCATTCCCGCAGACAAGATGAAGCCTTGCGCTGGCGAAGGCTCCAACGGCCATCGTATTCAGATGTTGCCGGCAGGCACGGAAGTCGAAGGCGGCGGCGCCCCCTATGCACCGTTGGGTGTCCCCAGCATTTCCTACGCCTCGCCCCCGTACTCCGGTGCGCTCGCCCTCAAGAACGCCTTCATGAAGCTTGAAGGCAGGGACGTGCCGAAAATGACCACCCTGCCCCTGCCGCTCTTCACGAGCGAGCAGATCAAGCTCTGCAAGGAAGGCACTTGGCAGGAAATGGCCGATGGCTGCAACGTCTTCCAGCCCTCGCTCATTTCGAACCCCGGTTGGTTTGCTTCGATTTATTCGAAGGACACTCCCGAGGTTGGGCTCCAGGGCGCCCTGGTCGGCCAGCCCGAGGAATAGTCCAGGCAGTCAGGCGCTCGGGCGCATTGCCCGGGCGCTTTTGCGTCTTCAAACGCAGTTGCCTCGCTTGGCGGATGCGGAGGCGGGGTCTTGGGTTCTTCCCCATATCTTGCCTTTGCCGTTCGCCCGTCGGGGCGTGATGCAGGTCAGACCGAATGCCAACCGTGCCCGGTGTTGACGCAATCGCCGCGAGGAAAGTCACCAAGGCTTTCGGCGCCACGATAGCGCTTGCTGGTGCAAGCTTCGATGTGAAGCGTGGCGAGGTCCACGCCCTGCTGGGCGAGAACGGCGCGGGCAAGTCGACGCTGGTCAAGATTCTGAGCGGACTGGTCCGGCCGGACGATGGCGAGCTTTTGATCCGCGGCGCCGAGGTTCGTCTAGCCAGCCCCCGTGATGCGCATCGCTTTGGTCTCCAGACGGCATTTCAGGAACTCAGTCTAGTTCCCGATCTGACGGTAGCGGAGAATATGCTGCTGCCCTACGCACCGACCGGGTTCGCCGGCCAGCTCAGGGATCGCCATGGACGGGACCTGGTATCGGAGCATCTTGCCCGCGTCGGCCTTGGCAACGTCGATCCTCACCGTGAAGTCCGCGGCATGGACCTGAGCGTCCGCCAGAAGGTCGAAATCGCCCGGGCAATATTTCGCAAGCCGCAGATCCTTCTTCTTGACGAGCCGACTTCGAGTCTTTCCGGAAGGGACATCGATTGGCTCGGCGGCATCATCGCAGATCTGAAATCCGCTGGCACCACGGTCGTCTTCATCTCGCACCGGATTCCCGAAGTGCGGATGTTCTGCGACAGGCTGACGGTCCTGCGCAACGGCAAGGATACCGGCACCTTCGCCCTTTCCGAGGTGACCGACGACCAAGTCATCGAGCTGATCATCGGCCGCTCGCTCAGCGCCACTTTCCCGCCCAAGCCCCCATTCCGTTCGGGAGGTCGGTCCGTCGTCAGCACAAGGGGGATTGCGACCGCCAAGCGCCTGAGCGACATCACCCTCGACTTGCATCCGGGCGAGATTCTGGGCGTTGCGGGCCTGCAGGGCATGGGCCAGCAGGAGCTCTTTCTGGCCCTTTTCGGGGCGACCCCCCTCACCCGCGGCCGCATTGAGATTGATGGCGCCGCCGTCACGCTTACCTCGCCGAAAGACGCGATCAGGGCGAGCCTCGGTATCAGCCTTGTGCCGGAGGAGCGAAAGACCGAAGCCCTGTTCCTGCACCTTGACGGTCGCAGCAACGTTTCGATACCCGTCCTCAAGCGCTTCATGCGCGGTGGGCTGATCGACCGTCGCGCCGAGACCGACGGGGTCGCGGCCGCCCTGGAACGCGTGCAGGTCGACCGGCGCGCGCTCTACACGCGCGTCGGCGCCTTCAGTGGCGGCAACCAGCAGAAGATCGCCATCGCCAAATGGCTGCTCGCGCAAAGCCGCGTGCTTCTCATGTTCGACCCGACCCGCGGCGTCGACGTCGGGACCAAGCATGAGATCTACCTGTTGATGAACGACTATATTCAGGCCGGCGGCGCGGTGCTCCTCTACTCCACGGAGATCGAGGAACTGGTCAATTTGTGCCACCGCGTGCTCGTCATGTATGGCGGCCGCATCGTGCGCGAACTTGACGGCAAGGCGGGCGAGATCAGCGAAGGCACGATCATGCGGGCGGCACTCGGCGAAGCGCCGGCGGCAATGGCCCGACACATGGATACGCAGAAGCGATGAGCACAGCCACGGCCCTTGCCAGCCGGCCACTCGGACTTCGGCTTGTCCGCAGCCGGGGCCTGCTGATTGCCATCGCGGTTTTCGTTACCCTGTTTGCCCTCCTCAATATCGTTTCGCCGTCTGCCTACAGCTTCTTCGACTTCAGCTACCAGTCCGGAGGCGGCGCGACGCTGGCGCTCGCCGCCGTGGGCCAGACAATCATCGTTCTGACCGGCGGTTTCGACCTCAGCGCGGGCGCCGTGATCTCTCTGGTGAACGCGATATTGGCTTCCTCGATGAAGGACACCGTTGGATCCCAGATCGTTTGGGGCATCGGCGCCATCGTGATCGGCGGCCTGGTTGGCGCATTCAACGGCTTCTTCATCGCCTTCCTGCGCATGCAATCGATCGTGGTGACCCTTGCCTCGATGTTCATCGTGCAGGGCATCACACTGCTCATAATGCCAACGCCTGGCGGGCAAATCCCGGCAACCTTCAGCGCCTTTCTCAATGGAACCGCGATCCACGACATCCTGCCCGCACCCGTTGTTGTAATGGTTGTCGCCTTATTGATCTGGACACTGATCAAGCACACGCGCTTTGGCACAGCGCTCTACGCCATCGGCAGCGATCAGGACGCGGCGACCTACAGCGGAATCCGCGTCGATTGGATAAAGTTCAGCGCCTATGTTCTCGGCGGCTGTTTCTACGGCGCCGCCGGCGCCTTCATCAGCGCTCAGACCGGGTCGGCCGATCCACTGGTTGGCGACCCCCTGCTTCTGCCGATCTTCGCCGCCGTGGTCGTCGGCGGTACGCTGCTTGGCGGCGGCAAGGGTGGCTGCTTCGGATCCGTAGTCGGCGCCTACGTGCTGATGATCGTGGTCAATATCCTGCTGGTCCTCAATGTCTCCGCCTACTACAGCACCGTTGCCGAGGGCATCATCCTGCTTCTCGCCGTGCTCGGCTCGTCGCTGAACCGGACTTCGGCGATTGCCAACTACATCAACCTCGGCCGGCAACGCTGGGTCGCTTGGCGGAATGGCACGTTGCCGAGCCGCGTCCATACCGTCGCAAAGCCGGTCGTGCTGCTTCGCCCGAGAGCTGAATCGGCTGCCTTGCCGGGATGGTTTCAGCGCAACCGCGACACGCTGCGCTACGCGGCGCCGGCTTATGTGGCCTTGATCATTGTGCTCGTCGCCACGGCCATCGTCTTCAACGGCATGGAGTTTCGCTATTTCAATTCACTGCTGGTTCTTAGTTGCTTCTTGGCCATTCTGGCGCTCGGCCAGGGCTCGGTGATTCTGACCGGCGGTCTCGACCTTTCCGTGCCGTGGACAATCGGCCTTTGCGGGATTCTGCTCACCGGCTTCACCGGCGGCCAGAACGAAGCCATGTTGTGGGCGGTGCCACTCATTCTCGTGCTTGGCGCGGCGATCGGCGTCGTCAACGGATTCGGCGTCGTCGGCCTCGGCTTGCCGCCGATCGTCATCACGCTCGCGACAAACGGCATTCTGCAGGGCATCGCTCTCGTCTACAGCAACGGCACGCCCGCCGGCTTCGCCGCGCCCTCCGCGCGTTGGTTGATGACGGGCCGCCTATTCGGTACGACGCCGATCATTTGGGTCCTGGCGTTGTTCGTCGTTGGCGCGACCATTCTCCTCGGACGGACCGGGTTCGGCCGGCGCATCTATGCCGTCGGCAACAGTCCGCGCGTCGCCTTCCTCTCGGGCGTCAACGTCGGCTCGACGCTTGTCAGCGCCTACGTCCTCAGTGGGCTCTGTGCAGCCGTCGTCGGCATGCTTCTCGCCGGCTTCAACGGGCAAGCCAGCCTCGGTATGGGCGACGAATTTCTGCTGCCTTCCATCGCGGTCGTGGTCGTCGGCGGGACGCTCATTACCGGCGGTCGGGGTCACTATCTCGGCATGATCGGCGGCGTTCTCCTTCTCACGGCCCTGCAGACGCTGCTCGCTGGCACCACCCTGCCCCATGCGATGCGCGACATCATCTTCGGGCTCGTCGTGCTCGGCGCCGTTCTGGCTCTCCGCGACCGCCAGACCCGATGAGCGGAGGAACGCATGCCCACGCCTGAGCGATTCGCAATAAAGCCCGGACAGCGCGTCCTCGTCACCGCTGGGGCAGCCGGTATTGGCCAGGCGATCGCCTCAACGTTTGCCGGGGCCGGTGCGCGCGTCCATATCTGCGACATATCGCAAGGCCTGCTCGACGAATGTCTGTCCGCCTCGCCGGACATTTCTGGAACCCTCGCCGACGTCTCCGACGAGCACGACGTCGCACGCCTTTTTGCCGAGGTGGATCGCCAGCTCTCCGGGCTCGACGTGCTCGTCAACAATGCCGGCATTGCCGGACCCACCGGGGGCATTCACGAAATTTCGCCGGCCGACTGGCGGCGCACAATCGACGTCAACCTCACCGGACAGTTCTACTGTGCGCGTCTCGCCGTACCGATGCTGCGCAAGGCCAGTGAAGGCGCGATCATCAACATGGCTTCGGTGGCGGGGCGCTTGGCTACGCCTTTCGCACACCGTACGCCGCGGCCAAGTGGGGCATCATCGGCCTGACCGAAAGTCTCGCCAAGGAGCTCGGTCCCGAAGGCATTCGCGTCAACGCCATTCTGCCCGGTATCGTCGCAGGGCCGCGAATGACTCGTGTCATCCAGGCCCGGGCCGATGCCGCGCAAGTCGATTACGCGACAATGGAAAGCGAGTTTCTCGGCAAGGTCTCGTTGCGGCGGATGGTTACCGCACAGGACGTTGCGGACATGGTGCTTTTCCTGTGCTCGCCGGCCGGGCGAAATATCTCCGGCCAGTCGCTTAGCGTTTGCGGAAATGTGGAGACGCTCTGATGCCGGCAGACCCAAAGATCGCCGCGATTGTCGGCAGTGGTTTCATCGGCCGAGCATGGGCAATCGCTTTCGCCCGCGCCGGTTGCTCGGTGCGTTTGTACGACGCGCAAAGTACGGCGGGTCCGGCAGCCCTCGTCTTCATCGACAGCGTGCTCGACGATCTTGCCGCCAACGACCTTCTGCTCGGCTCGACGGCGGCCGAAGTCCGGACGCGCATTTCGACGGTGACCGATCTTGGTCAAGCGCTCGCCGGAGCTGATCACGTTCAAGAGAACACCCCGGAAGACCTGGAAACAAAGCGCCGCATTTTCCCCGAGTTGGATCGGCTCGCCGCGAAAGATGCGATTATCGCCAGCTCAACCTCGGCCCTGGTTCCCTCCTCCTTCATGGAGAAGGTGCCCGGACGGGCGCGATGCGTCGTGGTCCATCCGATCAACCCTCCGTGTCTCATTCCGGCAGTCGAGATCGTTCCCTCTCAGTGGACGTCCGCTGAGACCCTCGAACGGACGCGTTCCTTCATGTCCGCCATCGGCCAGTCGCCGATGGTTATGAACCGCGAAATCGACGGCTTCATCATGAATCGGATGCAAGGCGCGCTTCTCGAGGAGGCGTTCCGCTTGGTCGCCGACGGCGTGTGCACTGTCGAAGACGTCGATATCGGCATTCGCGACGGGCTCGCATTGAGGTGGTCGTTCATGGGTCCGTTTGAGACCATTGACCTCAATGCGCCCGGCGGCGTGCGCGACTATGTCGAGCGCTACCAGGAAATCTATGTCCGGCTGTTTCCGTCCATGCAACGTCGCGTCGATTGGTCCGGATCTGTACTCAAGGCCGTCGAGGGGGCCCGCCGGGCGCAGGTCCCTGCCGACAAACTGGTCGCCCGGCAACGCTGGCGCGACCGGCGCCTCATGGGACTGCTCCGCTACAAGCGCCAGGCGCGCACGGAAATCGGCGCATAGCTCGAGAATTGGAAGTTGAAAAATGACTACTCGGGACAAGGTCATCATTACCTGCGCGGTGACCGGCGCGATCCAGACGCCCTCCATGTCGCCCTACCTGCCCGTGACGCCAGAGGAAATCACCGCTGCCGCCGTTGGCGCCGCGGAGGCCGGCGCTGCGATTATTCACCTTCACGCACGCGACCCCATCACTGGTAAGCCCGACCAAACACCGGAGGCCTTCGGGCGCTTCCTGCCGCAGATCAAGCAGGCGTCCAATGCGGTGGTGAACATCACCACCGGCGGCGCACCGTATATGCGCGTCGAGGAACGCGTGAAGCCAGCCCTGCAATTCAAGCCGGAAGTCGCGTCCCTCAACATGGGGTCGATGAACATCGGCCTGTTCCACATGCTCGACCGCTACAAGGAGTTCAAGCATTCTTGGGAGCCGGAGGGTCTTGAGAACAGCCGGGACGGCGTGTTTCGCAACACCTTCCGCGACATCGAGTTCGTGCTGAGGTCTTGTGCGGACAACGACACACGTTTCGAATTCGAATGCTACGACATCGGCCATCTCTACAGCCTGTCGCATTTTCTCGACCGGCGCCTCGTCAAGCCTCCGCTTTTTGTCCAGTCCGTCTTTGGCCTCCTGGGCGGCATCGGTCCACATCCCGAGGATGTCCTCCACATGCGGCGCACCGCCAATCGCCTCTTCGGCGACAGTTATCGCTGGTCCGTGCTCGGTGCTGGCCGCAACCAGATGAACATCGCGAGCATAGCGGCCGCCATAGGCGGCAATGTGCGTGTCGGCCTCGAGGACAGCCTTTGGGACGGCCCGGGCAAGCTCGCGGAGTCGAATGCCGCCCAAGTCAAGCGGGTCCGGCAGATTGTTGAGGGACTCGGCATGTCCGCCGCCACCCCCGACGAGGCCCGCGAGATTCTGTCGCTCAAGGGCGGCGATCGGGTGAACTTCTAGGCTTGAAGGAGAGGACCGATGGAAATTCGCGCGATCGCTGACTGCAAGACCTCACTTGGCGAAGGCCCGCTCTGGGACGTGCAGGAGCAAAAGATCTATTGGCTGGACAGCCTCGGCAACAAGGTGTTTCGGGCCAATGCTGACGGCTCGCACATGGAGAAATGGGATCTGCCGCAGAAAGTCGGATCCATGGCGCTGCGCAAGAAGGGCGGCGCGATCCTCTGCTTGCAGACCGGCCTCTACAGCTTCGATTTCAACAGCGGCGAAGCGGCACTACTTTTCGACCCCGAGCCGGACAAGCCTACCAACCGCTTGAACGACGGCAAGGTTGACCGGCGTGGCCGCTTCGTCTTCGGCTCGATGGACACCAAGGAGTCGGACAAGAGCTCCTCCCTCTACCGTCTTGATCCAAATCTGTCGTTGCACACCCTCGAAAACAGTATCATCGTTTCCAACGGGCCCTGCTGGAGCCCCGACAGCAAGACTTTCTATTTCGCCGACTCGTGGGCGATGGAAATCTCAGCCTACGATTGGGACGAGTCGACCGGTACGCCTTCTCGGAAGCGGACCTTCGTCGCCTTCGACAAACGCCAGCGCGAGACCGGCGTTCCGGACGGCGCGACCGTCGATGCTGAGGGGTGCCTGTGGAGCGCCGCTGTGTTCTCGGGTGAACTCCGCCGCTTCACGCCGGACGGAAAACTCGAGCGCGCCGTGAAGCTTCCAGTGCGCAATGTCACCAGTGTCATTTTCGGCGGCCCGAACCTCGACATCATCTATTTCACCACCATAGGCCAGATTCACCTTCCTGGCCTACCCAACGACCCGCCGCCCGGCGGCAGCCTTTTCGCGATCTACGATCTTGGAATAATGGGTTTGCCGGAACCCCGTTTTGCCGGTTGACAGAGCGGAGGCTTTGCAATGCGCATCGAAGTCCTGGTCGACGTGAAGACCATTCTTGGCGAAGGCCCGCTATGGGACGTCGAGGAACAGCGGCTCTACTGGATCGACAGCTTTGGCATGAACGTCTTCCGCGCAACCCCCGACGGTCGCGAGATTCGCGCCTGGGATGTGCCGCAGAAAATCGGTTCGATGGCCTTGCGGAAGTCGGGCGGCGCGGTTGTGTCGCTGGCGCGCGGCTTCCATTTTCTTGACTTCAGAACAGGCGACGTTGAGCTCATCGTCGATCCCGAGCCCGGCAGGACCAACAACCGGCTCAATGACGGCAAGGTCGATCGGCGCGGGCGCTTCATCGCCGGCTCGATGGATACCATGGAGGAAGGGCCCAGCGGCGCCCTCTACCGCCTGGATCCGGACCTGTCGCTGCACAAGCTCGACGACAAGATCATCGTCTCCAACGGACCTTGCTGGAGTCCCGACAGCAAGACCTTCTATTTCGCCGACACATGGTCCGGCGAGATTTGGAAATACGACTACAACCTTGCAACTGGTTCGGTAGCCAACCGCCGGACCTTTGCCAAGGTGGACAGAAGCCGCGGCGGCGCCGCTGATGGTTCTACGGTTGATGGCGAAGGCTGCCTGTGGAACGCGCTGGTTTATGACGGCAGGCTTGTGCGATACCGTCCCGACGGTTCGGTCGATCGGATCATCGAAATGCCGGTAAAGAAAGTGACCAGCGTGATGTTCGGCGGCCCGGCCCTCGACATCCTCTACGTCACGTCCATGGCGAAGCAGCCGCTGTCGCGATTTCCCGGCGACGGCGTCCAGCGCGGCAGCCTGTTCGCCATTTACGACCTTGGGATAAAAGGCGTGCCCGAACCTCGGTTTGCCGGCTGAGTTGCGGCGCCGTCATGACCAGCGAGGTCCCCTACAGCGTCGGCGACAGGGTCGCGACGATCACGCTCAATCGGCCCGAGAAGCTCAACGCGCGGACCCCGCGCATGCAGGTCCAGCTCGAGGAAACGATTCTGCGGGCCGCTGAAATCGGCCGATTTCCGAGAAGGCGTCCGCCATTTCGTCGAGCAACGAAAGCCCACCTCACCGGATCCTGATTGCCCCTACCGGGACGCGTTCCGCTAGATTTCGGCGAGTTTCTCCCGCTTCAGTCTGATGCCGGCGCGCTCGCGGTCCCATGTGTCGGCAGTGATGCCCTCGCTGCGCAGGGTGCGCTTGAGGATTTTCTGGGTCGGCGTCTTGGGCAAAGCGGCCATGATCCGTACGTAACGCGGCACCATGTAGTGTGGCATGCGCGGAATGAGATAGGTGACCAGTTCCTCGGGGCGCAGGGTCTCCCCCTCGGCAAGCGAGACCGCGATCAGCACCTCGTCTTCGCTGAGTTCGCTTGGCACCGCCACGGCCGCAGCTTCCTTCACGGCCGGATGGGTGATGACTTCCGTCTCAACCTCGAACGAGGAAATATTCTCGCCTCTTCGCCGGATGACATCTTTCAGCCGGTCCACGAAGAAATAGTTGCCCTCTTCATCCATGCGAAACGCGTCGCCGGTGTGAAACCAACCGTTCCGCCACGCTGCTGCCGTCGCCTCCGGATTCTTGTAGTAGCCGTGGTTCATCGCCCAGGGACGTTGCGTACGCACCACCAGTTCGCCGACCTCGCCCACTTCGACTTCAAGGTCATTCTCGTCGACGATCCGAACATCGACGCCCTCGCGCTTTTTTCCGCATGACCCGTTCACCGGCGGGTTCGGCGCGGAGATAATCGGCGACGAGATCTCGGTCATGTTGAAGACCGTATAGACATCGACCCCGAACCGCTCGGAAAAGGCCGGAGCGTTCTGGACAGGCACCATGATGACCTTGGTGAGCGGATGATCGCGATCGGCGGGACCCTTGGGTAGGCTGGTGATAAAGTTGGCCATGACGCCGAGCAGCACTAGGCATGTGGTCTCGGTTTCGCAAACCAAGCGCCAGATTGACTTGGTATCGAACGCCTCGATGACGGCAATCGATCCCCCCTTAGCGAGCATGGCGAACACGGCAAGCGTTCCGCCGACATGGAACAGGGGCAGGACGATCATGTAGCGGTCGCGCTCGGTCAGGAAATAGAACGCCTCTCCGGCCATCGAATAGAGGTGAAGATAGGAGGAGAGCACGCCTTTCGAAGGGCCGGTCGTTCCCGAGGTGTAGATGATTGACTGGGTATCCCAAGGCTGGATCGGGCGTTCGAGAGGAAGGACGGCGTCGGGATCGCCATCAAGCGCGTCGGCGGCAAGGATCGCGATCCCGGACACCGGCTCGGGCGAGCCGCCGACCGCCACGACGCGTTCGAGCAGGGCGCAATCGATGTCGGCGAGACGGCCTACAAGGTCGCCATGCGCGACCATCAGCCTTGCATCGGAGTTGGCGATCACGTGTTCGAGCAGGCGCCCCCGATAGGCGAGATTGATCGGTACATATACGGCGCCGATGTAGTTTAGGCCGAACCAGACACGCAACGCGTCTCGGCCGTTCGGCAGCCATGACAGAACGTGGTCACCCTGACGAATACCCAACGCCTGCAGGGCGGCCGCCGAGCTTCGCGTAATCTCGCGAAGCCCTCGGAACGTCCATTCACCGCAATCGGCGAATTTCGCAAAGACCTGGTCGGCGCTCCCCTCCGATCGTTGGTCAACGAGGTTCCGCAGGACGCAAATGTCGGAGTCGGGTACTCTTGGGTCGAACCAGGTCTTCGGCATAATTGCTTCCTCCCAGGCAGGATTCAGCCCTTTGGCGGGCGGGCTTTTTGGTACCGTGATACGATATCACACTCTGATTTTGAGGCTCCCGATGTTCTTCTCATGTCGACAGCAACACCTATGATTCCGGATGGCGCCGTCACGTTAACGGAATTGGAGAGGGTGCGCGGCTAAACGAGGGCCATGCCAACTGCTCGTGATCCCCTCTATCGCCGTCATCGCTTTCCAGCTGAGGTGATAAGCTATGCGGTGTGGCTCTATTTCCGATTTCCGCTTAGCCTTCGCATGGTCGAGGAGATGCTTGCGGCGCGCGGAATTTGCGTGACCTATGAGACGGTGCGCCGGTGGGGGAAGAAGTTCGGTAAAGCCTTCTCCGATCAGCTCCGCCAGCGAGCTCCTGCGCGGGGCGACAAATGGCATCTGGATGAAGTCGTCGTCTCGATCGCCGGAGAGCCACACTGGCTTTGGCGGGCCGTCGATCAGAACGGCTTCGTTCTTGACGTCCTGATCCAGCGTCGAAGAGACAGTCGCGCTGCGCAAAGGCTCATGAGGAGGCTCCTGAAATCGGCCGTCACACCGCCGCGCGTTATGGTGACGGACAAGCTCCGGTCTTACGGAGCCGCGCGAGCCAAGATGGGTCTTCGCGTCGAACATCGCCAGCATAAAGGCCTGAACAATCGCGCGGAGAATTCTCATCAGCCGACGAGGCGACGCGAACGGATCATGAAGCGATTCAAATCAACTAGACAGGCGCAACGGTTCTTGGCCATTCACGATCAAGTCGCGAACCTCTTCCACATCCCCTATCCCGAATCCGCCACTGCTGACTTCCGCCGCGCTTCGCGCGAGCGAGCCTTTGCGGCTTGGCGCGAGATCTCCAAGACGGGCGCTACCGCCTGACCTCACCTCCCAGAAAAATCGCCTTTCTTCGGCCCGGCGTTCGCTCAAGTTGACGATGCCGTCACGCCTGGTCGCGGATGGGGGCTACGGCTCGGCCGAGACGGTCGGCTGGCTGGTGGACGAGCGCGGCATCGAGCCGCACGTGAACCTAATCGACAAATCCGAGCGCACGGACGGAACTTTCTCCCGCAGCGACTTCAC
>Ga0209006_10002995_pt1 | contig 15329 bp, 10 predicted proteins | sample JacPin_JW_Ref_O2_FD_188567 | JGI IMG/M metagenome (GOLD analysis project Ga0209006, IMG submission 188567) | Forest soil microbial communities from Algoma, Ontario, Canada - Jack Pine, Ontario site 1_JW_Ref_O2 (SPAdes) (version 2) | ecosystem: Environmental > Terrestrial > Soil > Boreal... | reverse complement strand
AGCGCTGCACCGACAATTTCGACTCCGCCATTAAACCATTGATAAGCCACCGCCGCCTGATTCGTCACTAGCACAGAAAAGGTCGCGTTGAGATTCTCGACCACCGTCGTGTTGCTGGATTGGGCAAAAATGCCCGGCAGCGTGTTGGAGCCGGTGTAGGGAATCAGGAACGTGCCAGCCGGGCTGACGGCTTCCATCGGTTGCTCAAAAGCTCCATTGGGCAATTGCCAGCGCACGGAGAGGTTCACGCCGCCAACGCCCTGCTGCATTAACGCTTCCAAATAATATCGGCAACCGCCTTGCAGACTGATGGGCGCCGATTGCAGGCTGGGGAACGCGGTCCAATCCTCCGACGATGTATAGGACGAGTTGTATGCGATCGGAACCATCCCGGCCGGGTTCTCGTTTGGGCTCAAGTAAAGCTGTGAAGTATCATCGCTGGCGATCCAAAAGGTGTAGAGGCCATTGGTCGGGGGCACGACAAAAGTCCGCATTCGCTGTCCATAATAATTCATGTTGTCGTTAATCTCGGTTTCAAAATTGGTGAAAATATGCGAGTAGGACGCAACGGGATTATTGGGCCAATTGGGGTTATTAGTGGTGTTGGTTAGCGCCGCCAGCGTGTTACCCACACTGGAACTAAGATTGGTCCAACGCTCACGATAAATGCCAAAGGCGGCCGAACTGAGACCGACGTTGGTAAAAGTGGACGTGTTCAGCGCAGCATTGTTGTGGGCGCATACGGCCAACCCCGCCAGGGCGGGGCCGGCCATTTCGATGGTGACGGTGGTTCCGACTTGTGTCCAATTGGTGCCGTCAGGACTGTAATAACCGCTGAATTGGTCGCTCGAACGAACCACCTTGACCCAGACGGGATTGGGAACCCCGCTGATGACCGTGGCTGAGGATGCACCTTCCACGGTGTTGCGATATTGAAAAGCGACCCCCTGGGTTGCGCTTGCCGTCATGAAAGCATTGACAGCCCCGGCGGTGTTGTCGTTGCGGAACATCACGCCTGCTTTGGACCAGCCGGAAGCAGGGTCCGTGTCCTCCACACTGTTGATCTGGGCCACAATTGCGCCATCGCAGTTAAAGATTTGGCTGGCGAAGTTGCATTGGTCGTTGGTTCCCCAGATATCGGCGCCGCCGCCGGAAACAGTCCACTCGCTATTGAGATAAGACGCGGAACCGGCGTCAGCGGGCGAACCTATGTCCGTGTCGCTCCAGCCTGGCGGCACACCTGCGCTGACGCCACATAGGCCTGTCAGGAGAAAGATCAAAGTCAAGGGCGCCAAGGAGATCCAAAGAAGGCCGGACGCCGATAAAACATTGCGGCGTCTTGAAAGCAGTCCGGCTCCTGCTAGTAGAGATCCAAAAATTCTCATGGTAATCGTTCATTATAAGCACATTGGGGATTATCGTGCAATCGAAATCAAAGTAAATATGCGCCGGCAAACTGACTTATGTTGAATTGACTAAAGGAAGGGGAGTGTGCGGAAGACTTTGTGCCGCTTTCACTTGACCTCGTGGCGTAAAATCGCCCCCGGAATTAACGCTGACTTAACAATTTTCCAGGGTTTCGCAAATCATGGCTTAACAGTCGCGTGGTCTATTGATGTGAATGAGAAACAGAACTAACAAACAGCCAGGCCGTGCGGCCCGGGCCCTGTTTCTGGAACAATCGAACAAGAATCGTGAAAGAATTGAATCACGATGAGAGGAGAAAAATACATGAAGCTTAGAACAACATTAGGAGTATTGGGGGTGGCCGCCGCCCTATGCCTGTGCGGCGGGAATCTGCACGCTCAGGATGACAATGGCGGCGGTCCAGGCAATCCGGGAGGCGGCCCTGGAGGTCCGGGCGACGGCGGACCGGGAGGCGATTTCAACCCGGCCCAGTTTCGCCAACGTATGATTGACCACGTCCGAAGAAACCTGGGCGTCACCAATGACGCCGAATGGACCGTGATTCAACCACTGGTTCAAAAATTGATGGACGCGCGTCGAGAGGCTGACATGGGCTTGCGCGGTCCAGGCGGGCCGGGGGGGCCTGGTGGCCCAGGTGGTCCAGGGCCGGATGGCGGACGTCGGTTTGGGCCGCCAGCCAGTGAGGAACAAAAAGCGCTGCAAAAGGCGCTCGACGGCAACGCGCCTGTGACGGAAATCAAAGACGCGCTCGCCAAATACCGCGCCGCCCGCAAAGACAAGCAAGCCAAGCTGGAAGCCGCCCAAGCCGGCCTTCGAGGTGTCCTCGACGTAGGACAGGAGGCGCAGGCTGTTCTGATGGGCCTTCTTCCATGAATCGCTGAACATCGGGCGGCTGTCTCTTGATGGCAGCCCACTTCAGGCGTCAGGACTGCTCGTCCTAGTCGGCGAGCAGTTCAGCGCAAGAGGAGAAGGCTTGCCGGGAATTGTCTCCCGACGCTGGTTTGCCGACTACGCGCACAGCAAACACCTTAGTGCCTTTGGGCAATAGGCAAGTGAACCGTTCGCCACCCGTCAAACCGGCCGCGCTGGTTGCGGTAGTCGCTGGATAATCCGTTAACGCGGCCACAGTTTCCCACTCCCCCCCTTTGCTGGTCTGGACTTGCACGCGCGGCTGACCGGCGCTGGCATCGAACCAGCCGCCATCGTGGAAAGTTTTGCCGTGGACAAAGACCACGCGGTTCACCTCGGCAGGCGCGGCCAGGGTCACTGCGAACCAATCCTCAGCCGCTGGCGAGTTATCAAACGTGACCACGAATGTGCCGGTATCTCCGTCCGTAATGGAGCCGACGATGTTGCCCTTGCGCGAGCGGCTTTCCTTTTCATCCATCAGCAGATCGGCTCCGCTCCGACCGACCGGTATCCAAACTCGATACTCGGCGCCGCTGTTGCCCGCATCGGCAAACGGAATCAGACGAATAGGGAGCGAAGCGCCGGCTTCGGCGGACTTGGAAACCTGGCGAGGGATGGCATTGACACGGAACACCTGCGCTCCGGGCCAAGACTTGATTTTGGCCGGAGCCGGTTCGGGAGTGACGTCGAGCGCCGCCAGATCTGCACTGGCCAATGCCACGGCTTTGAGGCTGTGGAATTTATCCCCCAGCAGGTCAGCTTCTTCCGTCAGCACCAGCGGGCCATAGAGCACCGCGAGCTTTCCGTTGTTTTTGTGATCGCCGACGACAACCTGCGGTTCGAGTTTGAAGTGGATCTCAACTTGGTCGCCATCCTGCCACGAACGCTGGACTGCCACATAGCCATCCGGGCCGGGCGTGAGGGGCACGGGTTGACCTTTGACTTGGACAGAAGCCTCGTTGCACCAGGCTGGTATGCGCAACTTGAGCGTAAAATTCTTTTCTCCGCCGAGACCCACCGTGATCCGAATGTGCTCTTCCGCGGGATAGAGGGTTTCGGTGGCCAACGTGACGGGGGTCTGGTCTTTGAGGACGAGCTTCGCCGTTCCGGCATCGTAAAGGTTTACGACGACACCTGTGTCGTCCGTGGCAGCGGCAAAAGTTGGAATGAGCGCAATGCCCCGAGGCCCGCTCGAGAGGCAGCAGTTGCCGTTCAACATCGCCTTGCTGAAAGGCTTCTTGCCTTCCATTTGCACGTAATAACCCCAGCCTGAGCCGTCACACCTCTGGGCTCCGAACAATTGGTTTAGCACCGCATGCTCTAACTGCTCGGCGAACCGCGCCTCACCGGTCAACCGCAGCAACTGAGCGTTAAGCTGAATCCAGGTTACGGTGACACACGTTTCGCCGACATTGGCGACATTCGGAAAATCATAGTCGCCGTGAAAAACCTCGTTATAACTAGCCGCGCCGGTTATATAGAGTCGGCGATCCACGATGTCCTTCCACGCATTCAGGCAAGCCTCCAAAATTTTGGGATCGCCAACAGTGCGGTAATATTCAAGGGCCCCGTTCAAGCAGGAAAGCATTTCGTAGGCCTTGCCGTTGCCGACCTTGTCCACCCGTTTCAGCGTGAGCAATGTCGAAACGATTTTTGGGCCGTTTGGCTGTTCCCAAGCACGCTGGATATATTGGCAGAAGTCGAGATAGCGTTGCTCACCGGTCAATCGGTAAAGCAAGACCATCGGTTCCAGCACACTCGTCGGGGCCAACCCAACGTGCCAACCGGCCTTGATGATGTCGCGTTTGCCGGGTTCGTCGCCGAAAGTGTTGCACAAAAGGTCACCCATGCGCTCGCAGGCGGACAGAGGCGCCATGTTGCCTGTGTAACGCATGTAGGTAAGCAGGCCGATGAGATTGTATTTATGCGACCACACGTCCCATTCCGTCCAGCGATCCTTGTCAAGATAAGTGCCGAGATAGCCGTCTGCCTCCTGGCACTTGATCAATTCGCCAGCCGCGTAGTCCATTTTCTCGCGCAAGGCCGGGTCGCCCGTGTTGACCCAAGCGAGAGTGGCCGCGTGCAACCATTTGCCAATATGCTCGCCGTCGTAAGTTTGAGCGGACGGCCTGTGGCGGAAACCCTCCAGCAGCGGATTGACGTCGATTTTGGCGAGACGGTTAGTTTCGTTGGCCTCGATGCGGGCGCCGAGCCAGCCGGTTAAATGCACTTGGTCCGGTTCGGTAAAGGATTGCCGATCTGCCACGGCGCAGACGACTTTGTCCGGCACTGGCGTGATGGACGCCGATAGTGACCCCACGCTCGCGGCGACAACAAGCAACGAGGCGACGACCCACCGCATTTCAGAATTCTGCTTCATAATCATAAGCTCAATACAATGTTCCTGTGAATTTGCACGCCTCAATTCCCTGGAAATGGCTTCCCGCCCTCAACCGGTTCGTTGTCGCCCGGGATTGGGTGGTCGAGATTGCGCGCCGCCCGGCTGCCGCAGGCTGGACAGACGATATTGGCCAGCTTGGCTTGGGCGCCGCGCAAATCGTACTTTGTCCAGCATTTGCGACACTGGTAATGCATGATTTTTTCCGCAGCCATCTCTTTGCATTTTGGGCACTCCATGACGGCCGGGTCGTCCATCCCATTCTTGACAAGGCGACGAAACTGGTATTGGCAATGAGTGCATTGGTAATCGTAGCTGCGGGACTGATCCTGCGGGCCTTGCCGGAATTCAAACGCCAGGACAGCCACAGCGGTCGCGGCCAAAACTGCCGCCACGATTAACTTCAACTTTTTCATGGCGAAGGCTTCCTATAACTTCGCGGGCTTGTACCACATCCAATTGACGGTAGGCTCAACCATGTAGCGTGTGTTGAGGATTTGCTGGGTGAAATTGTAACATGCGGCATGCCCATCCACGAACCCAACCGTGGCCATGAACGGCGAGGAGGTCACCCTTGGAGAGGCGTAGGTTCCGGGATGTTGCGAGTAATGCCATTGGAAATAGAGGCCGCCCGACCAATTCCATTTCAACGCGGGCTGCTCAAAAAGCATAATGAACTTGGACGGTGACGGTATCCAAGCTTCCATTTTGCCGGCCATCCCGACATTCGGGTCCGCGTCCGGCTCGATGGATGGATTGCCGTCGAGATTAAACCCCGTATTATACGTATAACTGGTGCCCATCACCGCGTAATCGCTAGGCGTCCAGTTTCCTCCTTGGAACGGCATATCCTGCCCGACATCAGCCGGACAATGAAATGTTTCGTACTCGCGCACATAGGGATAGAGCAGACGGTTCGTCGCGAACGGAATATAACCGGCGGGTTCCCCTTGATAACCCGAGTTGCCGGAATAGATGGAGTTGTTGCCGCCGTAGGATTGCGAGAAATCGCCGTTCACAGTCACGTTATCGTGGTCGCTGTACGGAAATTTATAATGATTGTCATCCACGTAGAGTTTAAATCCAAGCGCCACCTCACGCATGTTGCTGATGCATTTGGCGCCATCGCCGTGTCGTTTGGCCATGCTCAATCCAGGTAAGAGCAGGCTCGCGAGGATGGCGATGATGGCAATCACGACCAGCAGCTCGATCAGGGTAAAACCTTTTCCAAAGCTCCTGTTGTGTTCCGCTTTCATTTCACTAACCGTCACGACCCCCTCCAGCCCGGCGGCGATTCGCGCCTCGATAAAGCGCTGAAGCCGCCCAGGCTTAGAGTGGTCAGATGCTTAAATTACTGCACCAGCACTTTGTAAAACATCTGAGGTCCGCTGCTTGGCGTAATCGTGAACGGCGACGGGCTGGAGTTTGTGGTCCAGGGCCCGAGCAGGTTGGTCGCTTGCAGCAGCGTGCCCTGTGACCACGTCAACTTCAGCGTCGCGGGGTCAAGCTGCAGCGTCACCGGGGGCGCCCCGGCAAGCGCCAGTGAGGCCGCGTAGAGGGTGACGTTGCCATCGCCCGGACTTACCGTGCCGCAGGTAGCGGTGACGTTAAGTAGAGCGCCAGGCGTGATGGATGCAAACTCGATCTTATAGAGACCCACGCCGGCACCGCCAAAGCTCTCCACAAAGCCCTGATCAACATAGGGAGGCGCAGATCCATCGCTAAACGACGCCTTGAAGCTAAGCGTATTGTCATACACCCCCGCATACACCCTGAGAACTTCCACGTTTGTGCTGGCCTGGACACTGAAGGTGTAACCATTGCCTAGCGGGACGCCGTTGCCATTGAAATAAACCCCGAAATCCTCGTTGGTCGCGCCTGCCGAGATAGTGCCATCGGTCCAGGACCATCCGGGGGGAGCACCACCATTGTCAAATCCGTTCGGACCGTTAGGGGCTGGGCCAAAACCGGTTAGATCATTCATGATCGGATTGAGGCCGCCTTCAGACTTTTGATCGAAGGCGGTTCCATTGTCATTCCCCGTACCGTCGTAGCCCCAAACCGCCCAATCCAGCGTGCCTTCCGCGGTCAAGTTATACTCCTGCGTGGTAAGCGGGTATTGCGAACTGCCGCTCAGGGTTCCGGTAATCGGCAGAACGGTCAAGGTCGCCACACTGCTGGTGACCGCGCCGGAAATGTTGCTTACCAAGACCTGGTAATTGGTCGCATTGGCCAACACCAGGTTGCTAATGGTCAAAGTCGGCGTCCCCGACCCGGAGATTTGGCCGCCATCGGACAACGGGATATAGACGCCGTTCGCGTCCACCAGCCATTCGTAATTCAAAGTTCCACCGCCTTGAGCCGACACCGTGAATTGTGCAGTCGTCGTGACATTGTTCGTTTGGGAAGCAGGCTGATCGACGATGAGCGGCGCCGGGTCGGCCAACGTAGCCGCTATGAGGGTGCAGTTGCCCCCGCCGGTGGCGCAAGTGACAGTGACGGTCAGCGTCTGGTTGTTCGTCCCTGCCGCAAACTCTATCTTATATGCATCCGCCGCGCCGCTGCTGCTGCCACCAGGATCAACAAGACTCCCATTTACATAGGGCGGCGCCGATTGGTCGCTGAGCGCGGCCTGAAAATTGACAGTCGCGCCATAACCGCCTGCATAGACCGTGAGAACCTTTTTTGTTGTGTCCGCCGGGACGGTGATTTGGTAACCGTCATTGAGACCATTAAAATAAATCCCCATTGTTTCGCCAGACTCTGACGCGTCGGGCGTGCCATCGCTCCAGGAGCACGCGACGAGGGCATTGGCAAACTGATTGGGGCCACTGCCGGCGCCTATGACAGTGACGTCGCTGATTTGATTTGAGCCACCTGCCTTCTGTTCCAAATAATTGGGGGCTATCCCGCTCAACTCCCCCCAGGCGGCCCAGTCCAGCGTGCCTGCGGCGGTCAGGTCAGCCGTTGCCGGAGCTGGGATTGCGGTGCCGCTCAGTACTCCCGTGATCGGCAGAATGGTCAACGCGACCACACTGCTCGTGACCGCGCCGTAACCGTTCGTGATCACGACGTAGTAATTGGTTGCATTGGCAAAAACCAGATTGCTGATGGCCAATGCAGCTGTCTTCGAGCCGGAAATTTGCCCTGCGTCGGCAAGCGGTGCATAGACGCCGTTCGACTCCATCCACCATTGGTAATTCAACGGCATCCAACCCTCGGCCGATACGGTAAGTTCCGCAGTCTGTGTGACCCAGTTTGTTGTGGAAGAAGACTGACTCTCAACGTAAGGCTCCGGCCCCCTCAAGGTCGCGGACATAAGCTCGGTATTGCCGCCGCCGCCGTTGTCAAGAAGAGAGTAAGCCAGGATGTTCAGCGTCTGGCCGGGGGAGCCCGCCTGAAATTCTATCGTATAGACAATCGATTCATCGTCGTACGCGAGAGTCGTAATACTCTCATCGACATAGGCGGGAGCGCTGGAGTCGCTCAGCGTGGCCTCAAAGTGGAGCTTCGAACTATACGCGTCCACATAAACCTTGAGAATCTGCGCGTTGGTGCTGGCTGCGACAGAGAATTGAAAACCGTTGTTCGCGCCGCCCCAATAAATACCGGTCGTTGAGTTGGTGACGGCTAAATCGGGCGTGCCATCGCTCCAGGAAGCGGCCTGCGGGGCGAAGGAATTTTGTGTCGGGCCGCTGGTGGGATCGCCGAAGGTCGCGACGTCGCTGATGTCTTCTGTGACCCCGACCTTCTGTTCAAAATAATTAGTTCCAGCCCCGGACGGATACCCCCAGGAGGCCCAGTCCAGCTCGCCTTCGGCAGTCAGGTAAACAGCCGCCGGAGCTGCCGCGCTGCTGGCGATCAAGACGCCTGTTTGTGGCACGATCGTCAGACTGGCCAGGCTGCTGACCGAGCCCCAATTATTGCTAACCACGACTTCGTAAATCGTCGCATTGGCCGACACCAGATTGCTGATGGTCAGAGTCGAATTCGTCGAGCCGGAGATTTGCCCGCCATCAGACAGCGGCACAAAGGCGCCGTTTGACTCTTCCAACCATTGGTACGACAGCGGAAAACCACCCGCGGCCACCACGTTAAATTGCGCGGCCAGCGTCAAATAATTTGTTTGGGAACCCGGGTGGACCGATATCGACGGCGCTGGCGGGGGGATTTGCAACGTAGCCGCAGAGAGGCCGACGGTTGTGTAACCGGCGTCCGTAACCCCCGTCACGCTGATGTAAACAGCGACGGTTAGCATTTGATTGGTCGAACCGGCCGCGAACTGTATCGTGGCGTAATCCTCCGCCTGATAGTCCCCTGAATCATCGACCGTCAAAGCAATGGGAGGGGCGCTGCCGTCACTGAGCGTGGCCGTGCAAGCTACGATGCCGTCGTAGCCTCCAAAATAGACCTTGAGATATTTGGTTCTCGTGTCGGCCTTGACCGTGAATTGCAGGCCGTTGCCTGCGGGACCGTTGGCAAAGCAATTATTCGTGTCGGTGCCCGTGGCGTCAGGGGTGCCATCGCTCCAGGAAAAGTTCTGACCCCCATCCGCGTCATAATAAGGGCCGATACCGCCGTAAACCGAAAGGTCGCTGATCGAATTTGTCTCCGGTCCCGCAGCCTTGTGATCGAAAGCACCGGTCGGCGTGGCGTGGTTTTCCCCCCAAAAGATCCAATCCGCCGTGCCCTCGGCCGTCAGATCCACGCTGGCCGCGTATTCCAGCGTTGCGGGACTTATCTGAGTCACGCTGCCGACCAGGGATTGGGCGCTTGCCTGGCTGCCGGAAAAGCACACGACGGACAAGGACGCAAATAGGAGCGTGATGTTTGCATTTAATTTCATAGGATCTTTTTTTGTGCAGGAGAATTCGCCTAGTTAATTATGCAGTCAGCCATTAGTTGGTCCAGGACGGCACATCGCTCGAGGCTGGCGCGCCACATCGCCAAGCGATTCAATCAAAGTGAACGCCACTTTCTTCTTGTAAAGGAGACTCATCATATGCCGTTTCGCCACATTTGGAATTCACACCATGAATAGCCACAGCCGCTGTCCACGGTCAAGCAGGAATCTTGGGTGTATTTATGAAGGGGGAGCATCTCACTTTTTGAGAGATTCCATTCGAAATGTCAGGAGCACGCTGCGCGCTCGTTCCCAATGAATGCGAATTCTTGCCCGGAAAAGGCGATTTCAGAATGATACTCAAATTACTTTGCCGCAGCACTTTAAATAGAGAGAATCAGTCCTTCCTTGATGGACGTGTCCGCGAGTCCGGTCATACTCGGGTAAACCCAGTCGCTCTCAGTCAAACAAGCCAGGAAAAGGGCCAAAGAGGCGCACCCTATTGCAATATAAAAAAATTGTGGTCCATCGGACGATCTGGTCAAGCCCGGTTGCACCCAGGCAAACCGCCAAAAGGCTGGGCCCGGCCAACAAATCGGCTGCTGTAACATCGCGCCCGACGGCACGTGACTTTAAACTTTGAACTTTGATCTTTGAACTTTAAGCTCGGAATCAAGCATGTGGACGTTGTTCAAAGAATTTCTCAAGTTCTGCAAGCAGGAGAAGAAGTGGTGGTTGATTCCGCTCATTGTCCTCCTGCTGGTTCTGGGTGCCATTCTCATCTTTACAGCCACTTCGGGGATCGCCTGGGCGCTGTATCCATTCATGTAAACGATGCCGCCGCCACGCCATGTCCTGGGCATCTCGGCCTATTATCACGACTCCGCCGCCGCGTTGTTGCGCGACGGTCAGATCATCGCCGCCGCGCAGGAAGAGAGGTTCACGCGGATCAAGAACGAACCGGAATTTCCACGGCAGGCGATCGAGTTCTGCCTGCGTTACGGTAAGCTGAGCGCGGCGGACTTGGATTGCGTGGTGTTCTATGACAAGCCGGTGTTGAAGTTCACCCGCCTGTTGGAATCGTATCTGGCCGTGGCGCCGGGCGGATGGCGGACTTTTCCCGAAGTGGTTTCCAATTGGCTGGGAGGGAAATTGGACCTGCGCAAAACCATCCGCGAGGAATTGCCGGGCCTGCGCGCCGATTGCCCGATCCTGTTCACCGCGCATCACCAGGCTCACGCTGCGAGCGCGTTCTATCCGTCGCCCTTTACCGAGGCGGCCATCTTGACCATCGACGCTGTGGGCGAATGGGCGACGACCACGATCGGCCGCGGGCGCGGCGACGACATCGAGCTGCTGAAGGAGCTGCGCTTCCCGCATTCGCTGGGAATGCTTTACTCGGCGTTCACAGACTACTGCGGATTTCGCATCAACTCCGGTGAGTACAAGCTCATGGGCTTGGCCCCCTATGGCGAACCGATCTACGCCGAATCGATCCTGCGCGAATTGTTGGACCTGAAAGCCGACGGTTCGTTTTGGATGAATCTGGATTGTTTCAATTTCCTGCGCGGTACGACCATGACCAACGGCCGTTTTCATCGGCTGTTCGGCGGGCCGCCTCGCCGACCAGCCGAGGCCATTGAGCAACGCCACATGGATGTTGCGCGCTCGATCCAGGTTGTGACGGAGGAGGTGGTGTTACGTCTGGCCCGCCACGCGCGAGTCTTGACAGGGGAGAAGAATCTATGTTTGGCGGGCGGCGTGGCGCTCAATTGCGTTGCCAACGGGCGCCTTCTGCGCGAAGGCATTTTCGAGCGCCTCTGGATTCAACCGGCCGCCAGCGACGCCGGTGGCGCCCTGGGAGCCGCGCTGGCCGCTTGGCACTCGGAACGAAACGAAGCCGGCCCCTTGGCGGAAAAGTCCGACTCGATGCGCGGCTCGCTCCTAGGCCCGGAATACTCGGACGAGGAAATCGAGGCGACCTTGCGCGGTCATGGAGCCAAATTCAAACGGCTGCACACGACCGATGATTTGCTCAAGACGACGGTGGATTTGTTGCAAGCTGGGAAAGTGGTCGGCTGGGTCCAGGGACGAATGGAGTTCGGACCGCGCGCGCTGGGCAACCGTTCGATACTGGGCGATGCCCGGTCGGTGCAAATGCAATCGGTCATGAACCTGAAGGTAAAATTCCGCGAATCCTTCCGCCCCTTCGCGCCCATCGTGCGCCGGGAGCGGGTCGCGGATTATTTTGAATTGAGAGAGGAATCGCCTTACATGCTGCTAGTGGCGCCGATTCGGCGGGACTTGCGCTTGCCCGTGCCGCCGGGCGTGAAAGGATTGGAGCTGTTGAAGCAAGCGCGCTCCACGCTCCCAGCGGTCACGCACGTGGACTACTCGGCACGCATCCAGACCGTGGCGCGCAAGGACAACCCCCTGCTCTACGAGTTGCTGCTGCGCTTCGAAGCCGCCACGCAGTGCGGAGTATTGGTCAATACTTCTTTCAACGTGCGGGGCGAGCCCATCGTCTGCTCACCAGAGGACGCCTACCGCTGTTTCGTCCACACGGAAATGGATTACTTGGTGATAGGGAACTTCCTGCTGGATCGCGCCGAACAACCGGCGCGTCCGGCTGATCGGCGTGTGGCGCCGCAAGCCGACTGAACATGAAATTGAAACTCAAAGAGGATCCGAAGGAATGGCGCAAAGCCGCGTTGATGAGCGCGTTGGGCCTTGCGGTCTTGAGCAGCCTGCTGCGCTGGCGGCGCGTGCTGCCAGTAGCGGCTTGGGTTTTGGTTTTGTGCCTCCTGGCCGCGGTAGCCGTTGCCGCTGCACTCAGGCCACCATGGTTTCGTGGGTATTATCGCGTCTCGGCTAGGTTGGGTTTTGCCATCAGCCAGATGGCGGGGCGCATAGTCCTGGCGCTCTTCTTCTTCATTATCCTTGCTCCGCTGGGCTTGGTTTTGCGGCTGTTCGGCAAAGACCCATTGCGTCTGCGTCGCCCGGTAGGCGTTGAGAGCTATTGGTCGGAAGTCCGGCGCAAATCTTCGTTGGATCGGCTATTCTAGTCCGACAGCGTTGGGTCTGATCCGAGGCGTGAAACAAGTGTGCTTCGCCGTTCTCAGCAATAGGATTTGTGCATATGCCGTCAGTCATTCTTCGTCGGGAATGCTCCCGGTTACCATTCGGCTCAGCCGACGACGCCTGCCAAGTTTCTCAAGACGCGGTGCAGCTTGGTTCTTTTCAATTTGGAGAGAAATATCGCTTGCCAAGCCCCTGAATCCTGTTAAGTATAGAGATCATGACGTGACCGCGCAATCGAGCCCATACTAATTACCATCACTATGAAATCAAGACCAGCGGCGTATTCCAAGTCGGGGCTTCGGGGCGCGTTTACCTTGATCGAATTGCTGGTGGTCATCGCCATTATTGCCATTTTGGCCGCGATGCTTCTGCCGGCATTGTCCAAGGCCAAACAGAAGGCCACGCAGGCCGATTGCCAGAGTAACGAGCGCCAGTTGATGCTGGCATTCACCATGTATGCCGGCGACAATCACGAGGCCATGGCCGTAACCGACTCCGGTGCGTTCAGTGGCAGCGCCTCTGGTTTCTACAACAACCCCACCATTCCGGCGAATGCTTCAAAGACTGTCGCCGAGCAAGATGTCGCGATCGCGTTGCAAACCTCGTGCCCGTTCTATTCGTATGTGCCTAACTACAAGACCTTTCATTGCCCCGGCGACATACGCCAAAACCTTCCGTTGAACAAAGGCTGGGCCTATGTCAGTTATTCCAAGGAGAATGGCATGGGTTACGAAGTGTCAGGTAGTTACTGGCCCGATTCGGGGTTGCCCGGCGGCGAACAGCTTCCCTATGTAAAGCTTACCGATGTCACTCCGCCGTCCTTGGCGTTTGTCTTTATCGAAGAGGCTGATCCTCGAGGCTACAACGAAGGAACCTGGGTCTGCGACAGGTCCACCAGTGGAGGTGACTCAGGCTGGGTTGATAATTTCGCCATTTTTCACGGCATCGTCACCACTTTTGGTTTTGCCGACGGCCATGTTATTGACCGCGCCTGGCAGAACCGGCAACTCATCACCTACGCTCAACAAATCGGGGAGGGCATTCTCGGTCAGACCTTCTATGCGCCCGGCGGTGAGACAACGGACCCCGATTACGTCTGGGTCTGGAACGGGTACCGCCTTAAAAACTGGTTGCCGCTGCCTTGAGAACGAGGCTGGCTCCCTGGTCGTGGTTGTATGGTTGCGCCGGTTCGTGCCGCCGCCGGAAGATTTAGCTGACCGATGGAGAATCAGGTCCAGCAGGGTGCGCGCTGAACTGCCAGTTTGACCCTCCCTTATTTCAGTTTCAAGGATTGCAAATTTTATCGGCATGGTTCACATTGCGGGCGAATAGTTTGTTTCACAATTGACACACGGCGAATCCGAACACATTGATGCAACAGTTCCTTTACCGCATAAAACCCGTCCGAGCGGCCATGCTGGCCGAAGGTCCCACCGACTCGGAGGTGGCGATCATTGGTGAGCACTTCAGCCATCTTGAGAGGCTGGTGGCAAAGGGAATTGTCTTTATGGCCGGCCGCACGCTGAACACGGACGACAGCTCCTTCGGGATTGTCGTTTTCGTGGCCGCCTCTGAGTTGGAGGCTCTCGCGCTCATGAATGCCGATCCGGTCGTGAAGCAAGGCCTCATGAAGGCTGAACTTTTCCCATTCACTGTCGCAGTATGGTCCTCCAAAAGGCCGGCCGGAACTGAGCACTCCTTTTAGTCCCCGTTTGTTCCCAGCCCAGCCCTCGCTAGTGTAAACAAGAAATAACAAAAGGGAGCGCAGGGGCTTGAAAACAAATTCCAGCCGGGGCCCGATCAAAGCGGATTTCTTCAAGGCGTTCATCAATTATCTTGTCAAATACATGAGCGCAATCTCCTTGGCCAGTTTGGTGGCGACGCCTGTTTCATCCGAGTTGGTCAGCACGATGACCACCAGTCCATCCTTGGGAAATCGCTGCAGGCTGGCCGAAAAACCGGAAGTCGATCCGCTATGCCCGATATTTTGGTGCCCTTGCAACAGCTCCAAGAACCAGCCGAAGCCATAAGCGTGCGTGGAGCTGTCGTTGAGGCGGACCGGTGTCCACATTTCCTGTTCCGTGGCGGCGCTAAGCAATTTCCGGGCGTCCAGCGCCGCGTTCCATTTGGCCAAATCTCCCACTGTCGAAACGATGGCGCCGGCCGAAAAAACATCGGTCAGGTCGGAGTCCCGATTGATAAATTGGCCGGCGCGATTGGTTTCGTAACCGCTGGCGCGCAGCGCAATGATGGTGCGCGCATCGCGATTGGTGGTGCTGTCCATGCCGAGCGGACCGAAAATGCGCTCGTGCATAAATTGCCAGTAGCCTTGCCCGCTCACATTCTCAATGACATATCCCAGCAAGTTGAACCCGCTGTTGCAATAAGACCATTTTTCCCCTGGCTTGAAATCCAGCGGCTCACGTCCCATGCGGCTGATGAACTGCGCTTGCGTCAGATGCCGGGTCATCTCAAACCCATCCAGTCCCGTGTAATTCTTCAGGCCCGAGGTATGAGTCAACAAGTGCCGCAAGGTGATGTTGCCCCAACTTGCCGTCGTGTCCTTGAGGTGGCGCGAGATTTTATCGTCCACCGACAATTTCCCCTCCTGCGCCAGCAGCAGAATTCCCGCCGCCGTGAATTGCTTGGTCACCGATCCAATTTCAAACA
>Ga0209006_10002994_pt1 | contig 15329 bp, 13 predicted proteins | sample JacPin_JW_Ref_O2_FD_188567 | JGI IMG/M metagenome (GOLD analysis project Ga0209006, IMG submission 188567) | Forest soil microbial communities from Algoma, Ontario, Canada - Jack Pine, Ontario site 1_JW_Ref_O2 (SPAdes) (version 2) | ecosystem: Environmental > Terrestrial > Soil > Boreal... | reverse complement strand
GCACCCGCCGCACCACGCGCTACGACATCGACATGGTCAAATGCATCTATTGCGGACTGTGCCAGGAAGCCTGTCCGGTCGATGCCATCGTCGAAGGGCCGAATTTCGAATTCGCCACCGAGACGCGCGAAGAGCTCTACTACGACAAGGAGCGCCTGCTTGCGAACGGTGATCGCTGGGAGCGCGACATTGCCAAGAATCTCGCGCAAGACGCGCCGTATCGTTGAGGCGCCGGGCCCATGATCCTGCAAGCGATTTTCTTTTACCTCTTTGCCTGCGTGTGCGTGGCCTCGGCGATCATGGTGATCGCCGCGAAGAACCCCGTTCACTCGGTGCTGTTTCTCATTCTCGCCTTCGTCAACGCCGCCGGCCTGTTCGTGCTGATGGGCGCCGAGTTCCTGGCCATGATTTTGATCGTGGTCTATGTCGGCGCGGTCGCGGTGCTGTTCCTGTTCGTGGTGATGATGCTCGACGTCGACTTCGCCGAGCTGCGCCAGGGGTTCCTCAACTATCTGCCGATTGGCGGTGTGGTCGGCATTATTTTGTTGATTGAGCTCGTATTCGGTGTCGTCGCCTGGGTGATTACGCCCGGCGTGCCCAAAGCGATCACTGCGCCGATCGCGAGCGATATGACCAACACCCAGGCGCTCGGGCTCGTGCTCTACACTCGCTACGTCTATTTCTTCGAGGCCGCGGGTCTCATTCTGCTTGTCGCCATGATCGGCGCCATCGTGATGACGCTGCAACACAAGCCCGGGGTCAAGCGCCAGTCGGTCGCCGCGCAGGTCGCACGCCGGCGCTCGACCGCCATCGATATCGTCAAGGTGAAGTCGGGGCAGGGGCTTTCATGATCATCGGGCTGGGGCATTATCTGGCGGTCGCCGCGATCCTGTTTACGCTCGGGATCTTCGGCATCTTTCTCAACCGCAAGAACGTGATCGTCATCCTGATGTCGGTCGAGCTCATTCTGCTCGCGGTCAACATCAACCTGGTGGCGTTCTCGACGTTCCTCGGCGACATCGTCGGCCAGGTCTATGCGTTGATCGTGCTCACCGTGGCGGCCGCCGAAGCCGCCATCGGGCTTGCGATCCTGGTCGCCTATTACCGCAACCGCGGCTCGATCGCGGTCGAAGACGTGAATTTGATGAAGGGCTGAGCGCGCAATGTACGAGGCCATCGTCTTTCTGCCGCTCCTGGGCGCCATTATCGCCGGCGCGATTACGCTCGTCGGCGCCCGCAACCGGCTGCCCGGTGAAAATCCGCCGCCCCCGCATGACGATCATGCCGCGCCGCTCGTGCACGAAGCGCATGCCCACGCCGCGCCGAGCCCTGGGGACGCGCACGCCGAGCTCGCGCATTCATCGCACGAAGATCACGCCCATGATGATCACGCCATCGCGCCGCCGAGCGCGGGTTCGCGGGCCGCCGAGCTGATCACCACGACCCTTCTTTTCATTTCGTGGATCTTGTCCTGCTACGCCTTCTACGAAGTCGGCTTCGCCGGGCACGATGCGCATGTCACGATCTTTAATTTCATCACCTCGGGCGATCTGAAAGTCGACTGGGCGCTGCGCGTCGATTCGCTCACTGCGGTCATGCTCGTGGTGGTCACGACCGTGTCGGCGCTCGTGCATCTCTACTCGATCGGCTACATGGCCGACGATCCCTACAAGCCGCGCTTCTTCGCTTATCTGTCGTTCTTCACCTTCGCGATGCTGATGCTGGTGACGGCCGACAATCTGGCGCAGATGTTCTTCGGCTGGGAGGGCGTCGGCCTCGCCAGCTATCTGCTGATCGGCTTCTGGTACGAAAAGCCGTCGGCCAATGCGGCGGCGATCAAGGCGTTCGTGGTCAATCGCATCGGCGACTTCGGCTTCTCGCTCGGCATGTTCGCGGTCTTCCTGCTGACCGGTGCGATCAACTTCGAGACTATTTTCGCCCAGGCACCCGATCTGGTCGGCAAGAACTTCCACTATCTGTGGTTCGACGCCGACGCGCTGACCGTGATCTGCCTGCTGCTGTTCATGGGCGCGATGGGAAAATCGGCGCAGTTCCTGCTGCACACCTGGCTGCCCGATGCGATGGAAGGCCCGACGCCGGTCTCCGCGCTGATCCACGCCGCCACCATGGTGACCGCCGGCGTGTTCATGGTGGCGCGGCTCTCGCCGTTATTTGAGCTCGCGCCCAACGCCAAAGCCTTCGTGCTGGTGATCGGCGCCACCACCGCCATGTTCGCCGCCACTGTCGGCCTGGTGCAGAACGACATCAAACGGGTCATTGCCTATTCGACCTGCTCGCAGCTCGGCTACATGTTCGTCGCCATGGGCTCGGGCGCCTATTCGATCGGCATGTTCCACCTCTTCACCCACGCCTTCTTCAAGGCGCTGCTGTTCCTCTGCTCGGGTTCGGTGATCCTTGCCATGCATCACGAGCAGGACATGCGGAAGATGGGCGGGCTCCGCCACAAGATCCCCTTCACCTTCTGGATGATGATCATCGGCACGCTGGCGCTCACCGGTTTTCCCTTCACGGCCGGCTATTTTTCCAAAGACGCCATCATCGAAGCCGACGACACGATCGCCGGCATCGCGGCGAGCTACGGCTTCATCATGACGGTCGTAGCTGCGGCGCTGACCTCGTTCTATTCCTGGCGCCTGATCTTCATGACCTTCTTTGGCGAGCCGTATGACCGGCATCATTACGATGAAGCGAAGGAAAGTTCGCTGACGATGCTCATCCCGCTCGGTGTTCTGGCGATTGGAGCACTCGGCGCAGGCTTTACGTTCAAGACGATCTTTGAGGGCCGCGGCGCGGAAGAGTTCTTCCGCAACTCATTGATGATCGGTTCGAGCAATCACGTGCTCGAAGACATGGAGCACGTGCCGATCTGGGTCCAATACGCGCCATCGATCATGATGGTCATCGGCGGCCTCCTCGCCTTGCAGTTCTATATTTTCCGGCCCGATATCCCGGCGAGCCTTGCGCGTGATCAGGGCGTGCTTTACCGCTTCCTGCTCAATGCTTGGTACTTCGACCGCATCTACGACACCCTCATCGTGCGTCCGACGATGTGGCTTGGGCGGCTTTTGTGGAAGGGCGGCGACGGCTTCGTCATCGACGGCTTCGGCCCCGACGGCGTCTCCGCGCGCGTGCTGGATGTGACGCGCGGCGTCGTGCGCCTGCAGACCGGTTACCTCTATCACTACGCCTTCGCCATGCTGATCGGCGTGGCCGCCTTCGTCACCTGGTTTATGTTCGCGGGGCCGCACTGATGACGAGCTGGCCGATTCTTTCCGTTGTCACTTTCCTGCCGATCGTCGGCGCAATCTTCATTGCTTTCCTGCATGACGATGAAGCGGGCGTACGCAACGCGCGCTGGATCGCGCTGTGGACGACGCTGATCACCTTCATCATTTCGTTGATCCTGGTGTGGCGCTTCGATCCCGGTTCCGCCGATTTTCAATTCCTGGAAAAACGGCCCTGGCTCGGCGGCACCATTACCTACACGATGGGCGTCGACGGCATCTCACTCCCGTTCGTAATCCTCACCACGGCGATCATGCCGATCACGATCCTGGCGAGCTGGACCTCGGTGCAGAACCGCGTCCGCTCCTACATGATCGCCTTCCTAGTGCTCGAGACCCTGATGGTCGGCACCTTCTGCGCGCTTGACCTGGTGCTGTTCTATCTGTTCTTCGAAGGCGGCCTGATCCCGATGTTCCTGATCATCGGCATCTGGGGCGGCCCGCGCCGTGTCTATGCGAGCTTCAAGTTCTTTCTCTATACCTTCGCCGGCTCGGTGCTGATGCTGCTCGCCATCATGGCGATGTACTGGCAGGCCGGGACGACCGAAATCCCGGTGCTGCTGCATCACGCCTTTCCGCGCACGTTGCAGACCTGGGCATGGTTTGCCTTCCTGGCCTCGTTCGCGGTGAAGATGCCCATGTGGCCGGTCCACACCTGGCTGCCCGATGCGCACGTCGAGGCACCGACCGCGGGCTCGGTCATCCTCGCCGCAATCCTGCTCAAGCTCGGCGGCTACGGGTTCCTGCGTTTCTCGCTGCCGATGTTCCCGCAAGCATCGGTCGACTTCGCGCCCCTGATCTACGTGCTCTCGGTGGTGGCGATCGTCTATACGTCGCTGGTTGCGCTGATGCAGGAGGACGTGAAGAAGCTCATCGCCTATTCGTCCGTTGCGCATATGGGCTTTGTCACCATGGGCCTGTTCGCGGTGACCACGCAGGGCATTGCCGGCGGCATCTTCCAAATGATCTCCCATGGTATCGTCTCGGCCGCGCTGTTTCTCTGCGTCGGCGTGATCTACGACCGCATGCATACGCGCCAGATCGCCGCCTACGGAGGTCTGGTCAACCGCATGCCGATTTATGCCTTCGCCTTCATGATTTTCACCATGGCCAATGTGGGACTGCCCGGCACGTCAGGGTTCATCGGCGAATTCCTGACTCTGCTCGGCACCTTCCGGGTCAATAATTGGGTCGCGACGTTCGCCACGCTCGGCATCATCCTCTCTGCCGCCTATGCGCTGTGGCTCTACCGCAAGGTGGTTTTCGGCAAGCTTGAGAAGCCAAGCCTGTTCGACATCAAGGATGTCGGCTTGCGCGAGATCACGATCCTGGCGCCTCTGGTGATCCTCACCATCGTCTTCGGCATTTATCCGAAGCCGGTGCTCGACATGTCGGCGACCTCGGTGACGGCGCTCATCGATAATTTCCACCACGCCGTGTCGAGCGTGCAGTCCGCCGAGCTGGCGAGGTAAACGATGAGCGAGCCTCTTACCCTGACCAGCCTAGCGCCGCTGCTGCCGGAAATCATTCTCGCGCTCGGCGCCATGGCGCTCTTGATGCTTGGCGTCTATCGCGCGCCACGTACGGAGACTTTGATCGACGTGCTGTCCATCATTCTTCTTCTGATCGCCGGCGCCGCGGTGGTGCTTCTGCCCGAGGGCAAGTCGGTGGCCTTCGGCGGCAGCTTCATCGTCGATAATTTCGCCCGCTTTCTGAAAATTCTTGCCGTCGCGGGCTCCGCGGCCGCCATTCTGATGTCGATCGACTACGACCGGCGCGAAGGCCAGCAACGCTTTGAATATTCGGTGCTGATCGTTCTCTCCACCCTCGGCATGTTCATGCTGATCTCCGCGGCCGATCTGATCGCGCTCTATCTCGGCCTCGAATTGATGAGCCTGCCGCTTTATGTCGTCGCCGCGAGCCATCGCAACTCGCTGCGCTCGAGCGAGGCGGGACTGAAATATTTCGTACTCGGCGCTCTGTCCTCGGGGATGCTGCTGTACGGCGCTTCGCTGGTCTACGGCTTCACCGGTACGGTCAACTTCGCCGGCATCGCCCATTCCGCCGCGGAAGGCGGCACCGGGTTAATCTTCGGGCTTGTCTTCCTGTTCGCCGGGTTCTGCTTTAAGGTCTCGGCCGTGCCGTTCCACATGTGGACGCCGGACGTCTACGAAGGCGCGCCGTCGCCGGTTACGGCTTTCTTCGCCTCGGCGCCGAAAGTGGCCGGCATCGCGATGTTCGTTCGCGCCGCCATCACGGCCTTTCCGGGTATCACGACCCAGTGGCAGGAGATCGTCGCCTTCGTCTCCATTGCCTCCATGCTGCTTGGCTCCTTCGCGGCGATCGGTCAACGCAGCATCAAGCGGCTGATGGCGTATTCGTCCATCGGCCATATGGGCTTTGCTTTGGTCGGACTGGCGGCCGGCACCGCGGAAGGCGTGCAGGGCGTTTTGGTCTACATGGCGATCTACATCACCATGACACTGGGCGTGTTCGCCGTCATCCTGTCGATGCGGCGCGACGGCGGCATGGTGGAGACGATCGATCAGCTTGCCGGCCTCGCCCGCAACAGTCCGGGCATGGCCTTCATGATGGCGATGCTGCTGTTTTCGATGGCCGGGGTGCCGCCGCTCGCCGGCTTTATCGCCAAATTCTACGTTTTTCTCGCGGCCATTAAGGCCGGACTTTACGTGCTCGCCGTGATCGGAGTGCTGGCGAGTGTGGTAGGGGCCTACTACTATCTGTCGATCGTCAAGATCATGTATTTCGACGAGCCGGCCGAGGCCTTTTACCGGATGCCGGCCGCGCTCAAGGTGGTACTCGGGGTTTGCGCGCTATTCAACATCGTCTTCTGGATCTACCCGGCCCCCCTGGTCGGCGTCGCGAATGCGGCCGCCCAATCGCTGTTCTGATGCGGCTATCTTCCGCGGCGCAGGCGGCGGGTTATCGTCTGTCGGTCCATGACTCGCTGGCCTCGACCAATGCCGAGGCGCTCGCCCTTGCGCGCAGCGGCGAGCGCGGGCCGCTCTGGATCGTTGCGCGCCAGCAGAGCGCTGGCCGCGGTCGACGCGGCAACACTTGGGTCTCGCCGCCCGGCAACCTGTACGCCACGCTGCTCTTGACCGATCCGGCCCCGTCGGACTGCGCTCCGCAGCTCTCCTTCGTCGCCGTGCTGGCGCTGCATGACGCCATCGCCGCCTGCGCGCCGGCGCCCGGAAAGGCGCTGGCGCTGAAATGGCCGAACGATCTCCTGTGCGGCGATGCCAAGCTCGCCGGCATCCTCATCGAGGGTGAGCGCGCCGGCGACGCGCTCGCCGTTGCCATCGGCATCGGTGTCAATTGCATCAGTCACCCTTCGCAAACGCCCTATCCGGCGACCGACCTGAAAGGCGAGGGCGTGCTCGCTGACGCCGCGACCGTGTTCGAAGCCCTGACAGCGAGCCTGGCGCAGCGACTGGCCGCATGGCGCCGTGGCGCCGGCTTTGCCGCCATCCGCGCCGATTGGATGGCGCGCGCCGCCGGCATGGGTGGCGACATGCGCGCGCGCCTGCCGGATCGCGAGATTATTGGGCGCGGTGAGGGGCTCGATGCGCACGGCCGGCTGCTGCTGCGGCTTCCCGACGGCTCGGTGCAAGCCATTGCGGCCGGGGACGTTTTTCCGATGACTGGCGCTGTGTGATGGCGGGTCCAGAATTTCTTTTCGCACCGTTGGGCGGTATCGGCGAGATCGGGATGAATCTCTCGATCTACGGTTTCGGCGAAGGCCCGCGGCGAAAATGGCTGATGGTCGATTGCGGTGTTGCCTTCGGCAGCGAAGACCATCTGCCCGGCATCGATCTCATCCTGCCGGACATTCGCTTCCTGCTCGAGGAGCGCCGCAACATTGTCGGGTTGGTGCTGACGCACGCCCACGAAGACCATATGGGTGCGTTGATCGATCTGTGGCCGCGGCTCAAGGTGCCGCTCTACGCTTCGCCGTTCGCTGCCGCCTTGTTCGAGGCGCGCCGGTTGTCGGAGCCGGGCGCGCCCGAAATCCCGGTCAAAGTCGTGCCGCCCAACGGTCGGATCGAGCTTGCACCGTTCACCATCGACTTCATCAATGTCGCGCATTCGATCCCGGAATCGAACGCACTGGCGATCCGCACGGCGCTCGGCACCGTGGTGCATACCGGTGACTGGAAAATCGACGAGACGCCTTTGATCGGCCCGCCGACCGATAGGGCCAAATTGACAGCACTCGGGGACGAAGGCGTGCTGGCGCTCGTCGGCGATTCCACCAATGCGGTGCGCGAGGGCCGCTCGCCTTCGGAAGCCGAAGTCGCCAAAACGCTTGCCGAGCTGATCCGCACTGCGCCGGCACGCGTTGCCGTCACCACGTTCGCCTCCCACGTCGGACGCATCCGCGCCGTCGCCGAGGCCGCGCGTCTTGCCGAGCGCGAAGTCGTGGTGGTGGGCCGCGCCATGGAGCGGGTCGTCCAGGTGGCGCGCGAGACCGGTTATCTCGATGACGTCCAGGATTTCCGGGAAATGCAGGCCTACGGCTATCTGCCGCCCGATAAGGTCCTGGCGCTCTGCACCGGCAGTCAGGGCGAGCCGCGCGCCGCACTAGCCCGCATTGCCCAAGACGAGCACCCGGAAATCACCCTTACCCGCGGCGACCGCGTCATCTTCTCCGCGCGTACCATTCCGGGCAACGAGAAGGCCGTCGCCCGCGTCATCAACGGGCTGGTCAATCAAGGCGTCGAAATTATCACCGATCGCGATCATCTGGTGCATGTGTCCGGCCATCCGCGCCGCGCCGAACTGCGCGACATGATCGAATGGGTGCGGCCGAAGCTCCTCATTCCGGCGCACGGCGAGCCGCTGCATCTTGCCGAGCACGCCAAGCTCGCGCGTGCGGCCGGCGTGCCGCAGGTGCTGGTCTGCCGTAACGGGGATCTCGTCCGGCTCGCGCCGGGGCCGGCGCAAATCGTCGACGAGCTTCCTTCCGGGCGCTTTTACAAGGACGGTTCGCTATTGATCGATGCGCAAGCGCCGACCGTGGCGATGCGGCGCCGGCTGAGCGTCGCCGGCGTGGTGACAGTGGCGCTGGCGTTGAGCGAGCAGGGGATGCTGGTCGCCGACCCGGAGGTCGAGCTCATCGGCATTCCCGAGACCGACGCGGCCGGACGGCCGATGGCCGATATCGCCCGCGAAGCGATCGAAGACGCCTTCGAGTCCTTGCCGAAGCCGCGGCGACGCGATCCCGATGAGGTCGCGGAATCCATGCGCCGCGCCGTGCGTTCAGCCATTGCGGAGCGCTGGAACAAAAAGCCCGTGTGCTTCGTCCACGTGCTCGTCATCTAAGTATTCTCAGGCCTTGCCGGCACGTTGTCTGGCGCACAAACTCTTCATATTTAACGGGAAACCGTGGATCGGCGTCCTGATGTTCCGATGGTTTGCACCGCTATTGCTGTTTGCCGCCAAGCCGGAGGTGATGCTCCGTCTCTTGGTTGCGGCGCTGGCGGCGGCTGTCCTGTTCTTCGGCGTATGGTTGATCTCCAGCATCGCGGTCACGTTCGATACGCTGAAAAACCCGACCATTGCCGTCATCTACGGCGCGGTGATGTTGATCTTTTTCTCGATCGTCACGGTCGTGGCCTGGCTGCGTCTGCGCCGGCTGACGGCCCCGAGAAAGGCGGCGCTGCCATCCACGGCACCGCCCATCCCGCCACTGACCGACGAACTCATCAACAAACGCGCCAAAGAGCTCGTCGGCAAGTGGGATACGGAAAGCCGCATCGCTCGAAAATCTGTTGCACGCCCCATCGTCACCCCCACTGTGACCGCCTCGTCGGCACCGCAGCCGCAGGCGCCCGCGCGGGCCAGTCTCATCGTCACCGGCCCCACCTATGCGGGCAAGACGACCTTGATTAAGAGGCTGATCGAGGAAAATCACGGCACGCCGGCGGCGGCTAACGAGACCGTACGCCTGAAAGAGGCGGACTCGACAGACGGTGACAGCCGCCGCCTCGATGCGCTGGTGGCGAGCGTCAAGCAATCCGACGGCGTCGTCTTCGTGGTCGATCAGGATTTGCGTGCGCCGGAAGTAACCGCCATCAAGCGCTTCGTCGCCACCGGCAAGCCGCTCTATCTGGTTTTGAACAAGACGGATCAATTCAGCAGCGGTGATCGCGATGCGATCTTGCTTTCGATCCGCAGCAAAATGCCGGCTCGTTTTCCGTCCGCGAATGTCGTGTACGCGGCCGCCGCCCCGATGCCGGTCGAGCGCGAGATTGAGGATGCCCGCGGCGCCGTCCGTGTGGAAATGCGCCGCCCCTCGAGCGACGTCGGAGCGCTGCTGAATTTGCTTGGTCGCGCGTTCGCGCCGGGTGACGCAAAGTCGCTACGTTTTGAGAGCGCGCAATAGCTGAGAAATCTGCTCGCATGGAAGACCAATCGATATTGCCGGACACGATCGAAGCGCTGCGCAAGCTCTCGGGCGATGCGCGGCTGCGTCCGCAGGAACGCGCCAGCATCGAGCGGGAGATGCAGGACATCGAGGAGTTTACCGCCAAGCTCGAGAACGGCCGGGTCGAGATCGCGGCCTTCGGTGAAGTCGGCTCCGGCAAGAGCGCACTGCTGAATGCGCTCGCCGGCGAGAAGGTCTTCACGGTATCGGCCGAGCACGGCTCGACCGATAAGATATCCAAGGCCGGTTTCAAGAACACCAAGCTCGTTCTGGTCGACACGCCCGGCATTAACGAGGCCGCCGGCGAACTGCGCGGCAAGCTCGCCGAGGAGACCGTACGCTACACCGACCTGGTGCTATTCGTCGCCGACGGCGACCTCAATCGCGTTGAGCTCGAAGCGTTCACGCAGCTTTGCGATCTGAACAAGCCGATGCTGCTGGTGATCAACAAGGCCGATCTGTTGGGATCGGTGCAGGTAAAGGAGATCTCCGAATCGATCCTACGCAAGGTCGGTCACCGCATCGGCGCGACCGACATCGTGTTTGCCGCCGGTGCGCCGCGCGAGACCGAGCGTGAGATCCACAAGGCCGACGGCTCCGTCGAGATCGTGCGCTACCAGCCGAAGCCCAAGATCGACATGCTGGAAAAGCGCATGCTGGAAGTGCTCGATCGCGAAGGCAAGGCCATCATCGCCCTCAACGCCAGTCTGTTTGCGACCGATGTCAGCGAACAGATCAAGACGCTCAAGGAGCATGTGCGCGGCAAGGAAGTCACGCGGCTGATCTATTATTTCATGCTCGGCAAGGCCCTGGTCGTCGGCGCCAATCCGGTGCCGGTGTTCGACGTCCTTGCCGGGATGGCAAGCGACGCGCTGATGGTGCAAAGAATCGGCGCCATCTATGGCACCGATTTTTCCATCGCCAACGCGCAGGGCATGGTGCTGGAAATTCTCCGCGCCTGGGGATTGATGGCGGCCGCCGAATATGGCCTGCATCTCGCCGCCGATCTGCTGCGCACCGTCACGTTCGGCACCAGCACGGTGCTTACCGCCGTGCCGCAGGGACTCGCCGCCGCCTGGAGCACCTATGTGGTCGGCAATGCCGCAAATGTTTACTTCCGCGATGCCGGTTGGGGCGGCCGTTCGCCGAAGGAGATCGTGCAGGAAATTCTCACCGGCGCCGAAACGCAGAAAACCAGCATCCTCGCTCCGATCCGCGATCAACTGAAGGCAAAGTTCGGGCGCTGATGTTGAGGAGTGGGGATCCGGGTACAGGTATCTTGTAGGATGGGTTGAGCTCTGCGAAACCCATCGCCTAATGGCCGGTAGATGGATCGGTGGGTTTCGCTTCCGCTCAACTCACCCTACGAAGCGTGAACCAAGGACAGGGGACATGATCGGCAGGCTCAACCACGTGGCGATCGCGGTGCGCGACATCGACAAGGCAGCGGCGGTCTACCGCGACATGCTCGGGGCCGACGTTTCGGCCGCCGTGGCGCAGCCCGATCATGGGGTCACCACCGTTTTCATCACCCTGCCGAACACCAAGATCGAGCTGCTGGAGCCGCTCGGAGAAGGTTCGCCGATCGCGAAATTCCTCGAGCGTAACCCGGATGGCGGCATGCACCATGTCTGCTACGAGGTCGACGATATTGGTGCCGCCAGCGAAGCGCTGAAAAAGGCCGGCGCCCGCGTGCTCGGCAGCGGCGAGCCGAAAATCGGTGCGCACGGCAAGCCGGTGCTGTTTCTGCATCCCAAGGATTTTTCCGGGACGCTGGTTGAATTGGAACAGCGCTGACCGCGACACCCAGATGCCCGTCACCACAGCTCTTGCCATCTACTTTTTGATCTGGTGGATCGTTCTGTTCGCCGTGCTGCCCTTTGGGATCCGCAGCCAACACGAAGAGGGCGACATGCCCGCCGGAACCGATCCGGGCGCGCCGGTCATTCCGCGACTTGGTCTGAAGCTATTGTGGACGACAATCGTTTCGGCCGTGATCTTTGCCGGCTGCTATGTGGTTTACGTCAATCACCTGGTGACGTTGCAACAGTTGGTGGCCCCGCTGGGCATGCGCTGAGTTCCACGCTTTCACAACCCCACGATCACCGGAAGGAGCCGTAGTGGGCCATTGCCCAAAAAAATAGCAGGGCGAATGCCCTGCCAGGAGATCCTTACTCTGATCCTCAAATCTACGCTTCGCTACCGCGATTTTTTGGCTTGTGAGCGCACACGGCAGCGTTAAACCCGCGCCGTTGGACCATCCTCCCGAGACTTGGACCGCCTTCCCGTACGCCTAAAACCCCGCGCCGGGATCGCGCACCTGCTAAGTACTCGATCTTTTGAACAATGTCATCACTGTACCGGGCTCTGACGACAAAAAATTTTGCGTCCGGAGCATTTCGCGGTTCGATTGTCCGTCCGAACCCTTGTAATTCCGGCTCCCATTGCGCATTGACTGCGCCTGCGATTCCAATCCCTGACGGCGAGATTTCATGCGCCTTTCCCGCTACTTCCTGCCCATTCTGCGCGAGACGCCCAAAGAGGCGGAAATCGTCTCACACCGGCTGATGCTGCGCGCTGGTATGATCCGCCAGGAGGCGGCTGGCATCTATGCTTTTCTGCCGCTCGGCTTGCGCGTGCTTGATAAAGTCTGCCGGATCGTTCGCGAGGAGCAGAACCGCGCCGGCGCCATTGAGCTTTTGATGCCGACCATCCAGTCGGCGGAACTCTGGCGCGAGAGCGGCCGCTATGAGGCCTACGGCAAGGAGATGCTGCGCATCAAAGACCGCCACGAGCGCGAGATGCTCTACGGGCCCACGAACGAGGAAATGATCACCGAGATTTTCCGCAGTTATGTGCGGTCCTACAAGGACTTGCCGCTGAATCTTTATCACATCCAGTGGAAATTCCGGGACGAGGTCCGCCCGCGCTTCGGCGTGATGCGCGGGCGCGAATTCCTGATGAAGGACGCTTATTCCTTCGACGTCGATTTCGAAGGCGCCAAGCATTCTTACAATCGGATGTTCGTCGCCTACCTGCGCACGTTCGCCCGTATGGGTCTGCGCTCGATCCCAATGGTCGCCGAAAGCGGCCCGATCGGCGGCAACCTCTCCCACGAGTTCATTATCTTGGCCGATACCGGCGAGAGCGAAGTGTTCTGCGACAGCGAATACCTGAACTTCGAAGTTCCAGGGCCGGATGTCGATTTCGACCATGTCGGCCGGCTGCAATCCATCGTGGACAAATGGACCTCGCTCTATGCGGCGACCTCTGAAAAACACGATCCAGCCGCCTTCGCCAAGCTCGGCTCAACCGGCCTTTCTGCGCGCGGCATCGAGGTCGGCCATATCTTCTATTTCGGCACCAAATACTCCGAGGCCATGAAGGCGGTCGTCACCGGTCCGGACGGCGTGGAACGACCGATCCATGGAGGCTCCTATGGCATCGGGCCGAGCCGCCTCGTCGCCGCCATCATCGAAGCCTCTCATGATGAGGCCGGCATCCGTTGGCCCGATGCTGTGGCGCCGTTCAACGTTGCCATTCTAAATCTCAAACAAGGCGGCACCGACACCGACCCGGCCTGCGAGCAGCTCTACGCCGCGCTGACCGCGAAAGGCATCGACGTGCTCTATCACGATCTCGACGAACGCCCGGGTTCCAAATTCGCCACCGCCGACCTCATCGGCATTCCCTGGCAGATCATGGTCGGGCCGCGCGGCCTTGCCGAGGGCAAGGTCGAGGTCAAGCGCCGCTCCGACGGCTCGCGGGAACTTCTGACGCCCGCCGATGCGATCGCTCGGGTTGGCGGGTGAAGATAGCGTGGCGGTATGCCGAGGCTTCCGCTTACCGTTTCCATGCTAAAGCTGTGCGCTGCTTGAGGGCGGCCGGTTTTGGTGGCTTGAAACCGCCAGAATCATGTGAAACTCGGTGATCTCGCGGGGACCATAATCAGAATGCGAGAGCCGACTGGCACTCATCCCTTTGCGCCGTTTGAATGGATGCTGTCGCTGCGCTACCTGCGGGCGCGGCGCAAGGAAGGATTCATTTCGGTCATCGCCACCTTTTCGTTTCTCGGCATCATGCTGGGGGTGGCGACGCTGATCATCGTGATGGCGGTGATGAATGGGTTCCGCCAGGAACTCCTCGACAAGATCTTGGGGCTCAACGGCCACCTGCTGATTCAACCGCTCGAATCTCCGCTCACCGATTGGCAGGTCGTGGCCGAGCGGGTGTCGCAGGTGCGCGGCGTCCGGCTCGCCGCACCGATTGTCGAAGGCCAGGCGCTGGCCTCCTCGCCGTTCAATGCGTCGGGCGTCTTGGTGCGCGGCATTCGCGGCGTGGATCTGAAGAAGCTCTCCTCGATCGCCTCCAACATCAAATCCGGAACGCTCGAAGGCTTCGACGAAGGGCAGGGGATTGCCATCGGCAAGCGGCTCGCCGATCAGCTTTCGCTTCGCGTCGGCGACAGTGTGACGTTGGTGGCGCCTCGCGGGGCGGTGACGCCGATGGGCACCACGCCGCGCATCAAGCCCTACAAAATTGGCGCCATCTTTGAGATCGGCATGTCCGAATACGACGCCGCTTTCGTGTTCATGCCGCTGCCGGAGGCGCAAGCTTATTTCAATCGCGCCGGCGACGTGACCGCGATCGAGATCTATACCGACAATGCCGATCGCGTCGACGAGAGCTTCCGCAAGCTCATTCACGAAGCGGCCGGCCGTCCCATCTACATGATCGACTGGCGGCACCGGAATGCCACCTTCTTCAACGCGCTTCAGGTCGAGCGCAACGTCATGTTCCTCATTCTCACGCTGATCGTGCTGGTGGCGGCGCTCAACATCGTCTCCGGCCTGATCATGCTGGTGAAAGACAAAGGCAGCGACATCGCCATCTTGCGCACCATGGGGGCCACCCAGGGGGCGATCATGCGCATCTTTCTCATCACCGGGGCGTCGATCGGCGTCGTCGGCACCTTGGTGGGGTTTTTGCTCGGCACCGTCGTGTGTTTGAACGCCGACGCCATCCGGCGCTTCTTCTCCTGGCTCACCAACACCGACATCTTTTCGCCCGAGCTTTACTTTCTGTCGCGGTTGCCGGCCGAGATGAACGTCGGGGAGACGACCGCAGTTTTGGTCATGGCGCTCGGACTTTCGTTCCTGGCGACGCTCTATCCTTCCTGGCGCGCCGCGCGGCTCGATCCGGTCGAAGCGCTTCGGTACGAATGATGACGCGCGATGGATGAGAAGACCGCCATCATGGAACCCGCGCCATCGACCGACGCCGCTCCCGCAGCCGGCGGCGAACGGCGGCCGCTCCTCTTCCTGCACGCCATCTCACGGCGCTTCCGCCAGGGCGACAGCACGCTCGACATTCTCAAAAGCGCGGAGCTCGCGGTCTGGCCCGGCCAGTCGGTGGCGCTGATCGCGCCTTCGGGCGCCGGCAAATCGACGCTGCTGCACATCGCCGGGCTGCTCGAGCATCCCGACACCGGCGAGGTGTATATCGATTCAGCCGCCACCTCGAACCTCTCTGACCTGCAGCGCACGCTCATCCGCCGCAGCGACGTCGGTTTC